>CAEZZS010000001.1_pt1 | contig 64232 bp, 61 predicted proteins | sample 7266841 | NCBI WGS metagenome assembly CAEZZS01 (sample SAMEA6813968, study PRJEB35770) | uncultured Actinomycetes bacterium | biome: Freshwater; feature: Freshwater reservoir; material: water | place: Czech Republic | collected 2016-08-15 | depth 30m m
ACCAAGATCACAGATATCCAAGCGATCCTGGCGACTCTTTAAATTGGACTAATTGGGGTAAATGACACCGATGTAATTTAGCCCTACGATAGGAACATGGGTGAACCGGTACAAAACAGTGGCGCAAGCGCGCTCACTGAGCTTGAGCTCCAGATTCTGGAGTTTGAGCGGCAATGGTGGCGCTACCCGGGCTCAAAAGAGGCTGCAATCCGTGAACTGTTCTCGATTAGCACCCCTCGTTATTACCAATTATTGAATGCATTGCTGGATAACAGCGCGGCTGAAACCGCTTATCCCACGCTCGTACGGCGCTTACGCCGGTTGCGTGAGAGCCGAACTCAGGCTCGATCCCCGATCGCCCCACTGCACCTCTAGCGGCAACCAAGCCCAATCTCCGTTTGGCCGACTCACCCTTCCTGCCGTAGATTATGCGTTAGCACTCTCCCGATGAGAGTGACAGCCAAGAGCTGTAAATGTGCTTAATTTTGCAAGGAGTAAAAAGTGGCAAAGATCATCGCTTTTAATGAAGAGGCTCGTCGCGGCTTAGAGCGCGGTATGAATGTGCTCGCAGATGCAGTCAAAGTAACACTCGGACCTCGTGGTCGAAATGTAGTGCTTGAGAAAAAATGGGGCGCTCCAACAATCACCAACGATGGCGTTTCAATTGCAAAAGAGATCGAACTTGATGATCCTTACGAAAAAATTGGTGCAGAACTTGTTAAAGAAGTTGCTAAGAAAACTGATGATGTCGCTGGTGATGGAACCACAACAGCAACAGTTCTTGCTCAAGCATTAGTACGCGAAGGTCTTCGCAACGTTGCTGCAGGATCAAATCCAATGGCACTAAAGCGTGGAATTGAAAAAGCAGTAATTGCCGTAACTGATGAGCTAAGCAAAATGGCTAAGAATGTTGAAACCAAAGAACAGATTGCTGCAACTGCGTCTATCTCTGCTGCTGATGCAACTATCGGCGCGATGATTGCTGAAGCAATGGATAAAGTCGGAAAAGAAGGCGTTATCACTGTTGAAGAGAGCAACACATTTGGTTTGGAATTAGAACTAACTGAAGGTATGCGTTTTGATAAAGGTTACATCTCTCCATACTTTGTAACTGATACCGATCGTATGGAAACTGTTCTAGAGGATGCTTACATCTTGATCGCAAACTCAAAGATCACCAACATCAAAGATATGTTGCCAATTCTTGAGAAAGTAATGCAATCAGGAAAGCCACTTGCAATTATCGCTGAAGATGTAGAAGGCGAAGCACTTGCAACTCTTGTGGTAAACAAAATTCGCGGAACTTTCCGCTCAGTCGCTGTTAAAGCTCCAGGATTTGGCGATCGCCGTAAAGCTATGTTGCAAGACATTGCAATCCTTACAGGTGCTCAAGTAGTTTCCGAAGAAGTCGGATTGAAACTCGAAGCAACCACCATGGATCTACTTGGACGTGCCCGCAAGATTGTGGTCACCAAAGATGAGACCACCATTGTTGAAGGCGCCGGAGATGCAGAACAAATCGCAGGACGCGTTGCGCAAATTCGTGCAGAAATTGAAAAGAGCGATTCAGATTATGATCGCGAGAAGTTACAAGAGCGTTTAGCAAAACTTGCTGGTGGAGTTGCAGTAATCAAAGCTGGAGCGGCAACAGAAGTAGAGCTAAAAGAGCGTAAGCACCGCATTGAAGATGCAGTACGAAATGCAAAAGCAGCTGTTGAAGAAGGAATCGTCGCCGGTGGTGGCGTAGCACTTCTACAAGCAGCCAAAGTTGCATTCGCGAAGTTGAAATTAACTGGTGATGAAGCAACTGGTGCAAGAATTGTTGAATTAGCAGTCGAAGCGCCACTAAAGCAGATCGCAATTAACGCCGGCATGGAAGGTGGAGTTGTTGTTGAGAAAGTAAGCCACCTTGAGTCAGGGTTTGGTTTGAATGCGGCAACAGGTGAGTACGTTGACATGATCAAAGCTGGAATTATTGATCCTGCCAAAGTAACTCGTTCTGCGCTTCAAAACGCCGCATCCATTGCAGCGCTGTTCTTAACAACAGAGGCCGTAATTGCTGACAAGCCTGAGCCAAAGAGTGCAGCTCCTGCAGCTCCAGGCGGCGGGGACATGGATTTCTAGATTCAAAATGGAAACAACCACGGATCAACTTTTAAGTAACGCGATCAGATTAGCGCGCGCAGCAGCAATTGATGAGGCACGCGCAAGTGGTCTTCCTTTCGAAGGTGAATTAGTTGGAGAGCACCTAGGTGTAGAAGTTGATGGTGAAAGATTTTTAACACATTTATTTAGAACCGGACTATCTGGATATCGTGATTGGCGTTGGGCTGTAACACTTACTCGCGCTGATGAAAATACAAGTAGTGAGGCAACTGTTTGTGATGTTGTTTTACTTCCTGGTCCAGATGCTTTGCTTGCACCGAAATGGATTCCGTATCACGAAAGAATTCAAGCTGGCGATTTAACACCTGGTGCAATTGTGCCGACCTCTCACGACGATGCGCGTTTAACTCCTGGTTATGCCGCACTTCCTGGTGATGAAGAGTTGGATATGGCGCAATTATTTGAATTGGGGTTAGGAAGAGAGCGAGTGCTTTCCGCATTTGGAAGAGATGCAACAAGTCAACGTTGGTACCGTGGTGATTTTGGACCAGAGGCCCAAATGGCAAAAGCTGCACCACTTCCTTGTGCTGCTTGTGCATTTTTCATTCCAATGGCCGGCTCGATGCGATCCGCATTTGGAGTCTGTGCCAACGAGATTTCACCGGCCGATGGCCATGTAGTTTCGATAGATCATGGGTGTGGTGCCCACTCGCAAGCCCAAGTTATTTAACCCAAGAACGGTATTTGCCCCGACTTAGGGGAAATCGAGCCTAAAAACTGCTTAGCAAGTCCGGCCTATTTCTCGGTAAACTCGGCCCCCTAGCTACTTTCCCAGCTATACCTGAACTGTTGATGGAGATGATGATGCCTACCGGTCGTGTTAAATGGTTTAGCCTAGAAAAAGGCTTTGGTTTCATTGCATCTGAAGAGGGCGATGATGTCTTTCTTCCAGCAACTTCACTTCCTGCGGGAGTAACAAGTGTTAAACCTGGAACACGACTTGAATTTGGCGTGGCCGATGGTCGTCGTGGACCTCAAGCACTTTCAGTAAGCATTCTCGAAGCGCCCCCATCATTAGTAGCGAGTTCAAGAATTAACCCTGATGATTTAGCTGCAATCATTGAAGATGCGATAAAGATTTTAGATCGTGTTGGAAATGGATTGCGTCATGGTCGTCATCCATCAACTAATGAAGCTGAGCGCTTAGGAAAAGTTTTGCGCGGTATTGCAGATCAGATCGAAGCTTAGTTTTAACTTATTTTCGTTTTTTGATTGCCTGCAAACCGTATAAGCCAAGTGCAACACCGATCGCGCTAGTTATCGCCCAATTTCCATATTTGTTATTTGCTAATTGTGAAACAAATGCAGCAGCAAAAATAACTGTCCAGATAGTGATACCAATCTTCACGACCTGTTCATCTTTGAGTTGCATAAGGCTATTGTAGGAGGACATACAGAAATATCCAGAGAAATCCAGAGAAATCCAGAGAATGAGTGGCGAGAAGTTGGCGAAATCTTCCGGAACTTTCCGCTCCTTCAAGCACAGAAATTTTCGGATCTTCTTTATTGCCAGCTTTTTTTCAAATATTGGAACTTGGGTTCAGCGGATTGCCCAAGATTGGTTGGTACTTGAATTAACCCATAATGCATTTCAGTTAGGAATTGTTACTGGTTTGCAATCAATTCCATTTATATTTTTTTCGAGTTTCGGTGGAAAGCTAGCTGATAGGTTCCCAAAACGTAAGTTATTAATTATTGCTAATTCAACTGTTGCATTATGGGCACTAATTCTTGGGGTGCTCGTGATTTCTGGCAATGTGCAGATCTGGCATGTGTACATAATTGCGTTACTACTGGGCGTCTCAAGTTCGATTGAAGCCCCAATTGCACAATCATTTATAACGCAGATAGTTCCGCCTGAAGACATGGCCAATGCGATTAGTTTACGAGCTGTGAATTTTAATTCGGCCAGATTAATCGGACCTGCAATATCTGGATTTATGATCAGCGCATTTGGTACTGGGCCTTCCTTTATCTTTAATTCTTGTTCTTTTGTTTTTATTTTAAGCGCCTTATTTTTTATGAGTACTGGCGGAATCAGAGAACTAAATCCAGAACAAGGTAAAGTTTATATTCGCGAAGCAATTGATTACATAAGAGCGAGGCCTGACTTAAAAGCATTAATGTTGTTAACTTTCTTTTTTGCAACTTTTGGATTCAATCCAGAGCTATTTAGCGCAACAATGGCAACAATGGCTTTTGGTAAAGATGCAAAAGGGTTTGGTCTTTTAGGAAGTTGCATCGCAGTAGGTTCATTATCTGGTTCCTTGCTTGCAACTAAATTGGAGTGGAAGCCGGGCACAAGGCGGGTAATTGCCTGTTCAATTGGTTTTGGAGTTGCGCTAATAATTGGATCTCTCGCGCCTTCATACACTTTGTATGCCATCGCATTACCATTATTTGGTGCAGGAATGCTGACAACTGGAATAGCCGCAAATAGAACCGCTCAACTGGGTAGTGATCCATTAATTCGTGGGCGAGTAATGGGAATCTACTTTACGATTTTTATGGGTGGAACTCCAATAGGTGCGCCGTTTATCGGATGGTTAGCTGAGATCTTTGGACCGAGACAAGCCTTAATAACAGCCGGATTAATTGTAATTGTTGGCTCAATATTTGTTTCTTGGCGTTTTCGAGGTCGACTTGAACCCCCTGAAGATGTTTCCATTGAGGCAACTTTTAATAAATGAATATTAGAGATCAGAATGGATAAAACTTGGTAAACGAATCTATATCTAGTGGATCTCTTCGATCATTCCGTCATAAAAATTTTCGCTTATGGTTTTTTGCTAGTTTCTTTGGAAATATGGGAACGTGGGCGCAGCGGATTGCTCAATATTGGCTAGTTCTTGAATTAACCGATGATGCATTTCAGTTAGGCATTGTTGCCGGATTGCAATCATTTCCATTCATATTTCTTTCGAGTTTCGGTGGAAAACTTGCAGATAGATTTTCGATGCGAAAAATGATCGTCATCGCAAATCTAAGTGCTTCTCTGTTGGCTGCGATACTGGGGACACTTGTGATTTCTGGAAATGTTCAAATTTGGCATGTTTACATAATCGCTACATTGCTTGGTATTTCGAGTGCTATTGAATCGCCAATAACCCAATCTTTCTTAACACAATTAGTTTCACCTGAAGATATCTCTAACTCAATAAGTCTAAGGTCAGTGAATTTTAATACGGCCCGACTATTTGGTCCCGTAGTTTCTGGATTTATGATTAATGCTTTTGGAACGGGACCTTCCTTTTTATTTAATTCTCTCTCATTTGTATTTGTAATTTCGGCTCTGGCATTAATGAAAAAAGAAGATATATCTGAAGTTAATCCACTTAAAGAGAAAGTTTATATAAAAGAGGCGATTGAATACATTAAAGCCAGGCCGGATCTAAAAGCATTACTGTTGGTGGTTTTTTTCTTTGGAACCTTTGCTGCATTGCCAGAACTATTCAGCGCGACAATGGCTACCAAGGTATTTGATAAAAATGCACTGGATTTCGGAATTTTAGGAAGTTGCATTGCGGTTGGTTCTATGTCCGGATCAATACTTGCAACTAAATTTGAGTGGAAACCATCCACTAGAAGCGTGATTCTGTGTACGTGCTGGTGGGGGTTAGCGATAATTATTTCTTCATTAGCCCCAACGTATTATTGGTACGCATTAATCCTTCCCGTTTATGGAGCAATCATGCTAATAACCGGAATTTCAGCACTCAGGACAGCACAGTTGGGAATTGATGCAGCAATCAGGGGACGGATTATGGGGATTTATATTTCAGTTTCTATGGGTGGTGTTGTCTTTGGGGCCCCACTTATTGGCTGGGTCACAGAATTTTTTGGACCTCGGGAGGCGGTGGCCAGCGGAGGAGTCATGACAATAATTGGGTCAACATTTGTATATTTTCGCTACCGTGGCCGACTGGAAGCACCAGAAGATCTATCAATTGGTGCCACACTAGGCAAATAACCATTAGAAATGGTTAGAATTGAATACAATCAAGTAACAGTCAGAAAAAAACTTTGGAGTTGAAATGGCTAACAAGGAACAAAAAAGCAATGCGAACCAGAAAAAGGAACCAAAGCTTTCGCTAAAAGAAAAGCGTTTGAAGAAGCAAGAAAAACAATCCAAGAAGGATTAATTTTCTTAAAGGCCACCAATTGCGATTAGGCCGAGCAGGGAAATAAGAATTACTAAAGAGGTTATGCGACGAGCGCGCGGACTCAACTTTTACGCCATCGCTTTAACAACAAAATCTATTGAATCGGTGAGAGCCGCAACATCTGCTGGGTCAATAGCTGGGAACATGCCAATCCGAAGTTGATTTTTACCCAATTTACGGTAGGACTCGGTATCGACGATTCCGTTTGCGCGCAAGGTTTTGGCAACAGCGTTCGCATCTATTGAGTCATCAAAGTTGATAGTTCCGACAACTTTGGAACGCATTGCTGGATCAACCACAAATGGCGTTGTGTAAGAAGTTTTTTCAGCCCAACCGTACAAAGTTTCTGCAGATTTGGCAGATCGTCCAGTTGAGAATTCAAGTCCACCATTGCTATTCATCCACTCGATTTGCTCTGCAAGCAAAATTAATGTTGCTACAGCAGGAGTGTTGTAAGTTTGATCTAACTTACTATTTTCAATAGCGATTCCAAGATCCAGGATTGCTGGCGTCCATCGCTTTGTTGCCGCAATTTCTTCTACTCTAGCCAAAGCCGCAGGACTCATAATAGAAAGCCAAAGACCTCCATCAGATGCAAATGATTTTTGTGGAGCAAAGTAGTAAGCATCAAATTCACTGGCTTTAACAGTTAATCCGCCGGCAGCACTTGTCGCATCTACGAGAACTAATCCTTCTGCTCCAGCTGGGCGCTTAATATTCATCGCAACGCCAGTGCTGGTTTCATTGTGTGTAAGTGCATAGGCATCAACACCAGCTTCTACAACAGCTTCTGGATGTGAACCAGGATCAGATGAGATCACAGTTGGTTCACCAAGGAAAGGTGCGGATTTAACGCCACTTGCAAATTTAGATGAGAACTCACCAAAAACTAAATGCTGTGATTTTTCTTTGATCAAACAAAAAGTTGCAACATCCCAAAATGCAGTTGATCCGCCATTACCAAGAACTACTTCATAGCCATCTGGCAAATTAAATAAATCTTTCAAACCATTGCGCACGCGGCCAACAACATTTTTCACGGCAGGTTGGCGATGTGAAGTTCCTAAAATAGATGAGCCACTGGCGGCTAATGCGGCAAGTGCTTCTGGGCGAATTTTTGAAGGTCCGCAACCAAAACGTCCATCTTTTGGTTTGAGATTGCTTGGGATAATTATTTCGTTGGCCATGTCATAAGCCTACCGATGAATTGTTATGGGGCGAGACGAGTTAATTGCCACATTCTGTTTTCATCCGATGTGTAGCGCAGCCGATCGTGGAGCCGTGAGTAACGGCCTTGCCAAAATTCAATTGAGTGGGGTACAACACAGTAACCGCCCCAATTTGGTGGAAGCGGCACAGTGCTGCCCTCTGGATATTTCGCGGCGATTTTATCCCAAGTTTTCTGCAAGCTATCCCGGCCAGAAATTACTTCGGATTGGTTACTCGCCCATGCGCCAATTTTGCTAGACCATGGTCGAGTAGCAAAATAATCCGCAGATTCAGCATTGCTAACTTTTGTTGCACTACCCAAAACAATGACCTGTCGCTCCATTGGAAACCATGGGAAAGTCAGAGAGACATTTTGATTTTGGCTGATCTCTTTACCCTTGTCTGATTCGTAATTCGAGTAAAAAACAAAACCGTTTTCGCTGACCTCTTTAAGCAGCACTGTCCGGGCCTTAGGTTGATCGCCAGAGATAGTTCCGAGCACCATGGCATTTGCTTCCACCACATATGGGTTCTCAGCGGCGGCTGTGAGCCAGATCTCAAATTGAGTTACTGGATTTGGATTGGCGTCACTCTCACTTAGCCCTAATTCACCGTACGAGCGGCGCATCGCCCTGATTTCATCCCGATCCATTGGAGTATTAGAGCAGGTGGCCGCCCCCATAGCGAGTCGAGAAGTGCTGGCTAAATTTATGAATAGTTGGGTAAGAGGGGCAGAATAAGCGAGTGGGCTAGAACAGAATGGCTCAACCCGAGCAAGTTTGCCGGTGACTTTTATTTAAGGGGTTAAGGAATCTCATGAGCGAATTCAAACCAGGTCTTGAAGGTGTTATTGCATTTGAATCAGAGATTGCTGAACCTGACAAAGAAGGAAGTGCGCTGCGCTACCGCGGTGTTGATATTGAAGATTTAGTTGGTCGCGTTACTTTTGGAAACGCTTGGGGCTTACTAGTTGACGATGAATTTAATCCAGGTCTTCCACCAGCTGAACCATTTCCACTGCCAGTTCACTCTGGTGACGTGCGTGTAGATGTGCAATCAGCAATTGCAATGTTGGCACCAGCCTGGGGATTTAAACCACTTTTAGATATTACGGATGAAGAAGCTCGTAGCAACCTTGCTCGCGCATCTGTAATGGTTTTGTCATACGTTGCACAATCCGCTCGTGGAACTTGGCAACCAATGATTCCGCAATCTGAAGTTGATAAAGCGCACACAGTTGTCGAGCGCATGATGATTCGTTGGCGCGGTGAACCAGATCCAAAACATGTACGAGCAATTGATGCATATTTTGTTTCTGCAGCCGAACACGGAATGAATGCTTCTACATTTACAGCTCGTGTTATTGCTTCAACCGGTGCTGATGTTGCCGCCGCTCTGTCAGGTGCGATTGGTGCGATGTCAGGCCCACTACATGGAGGTGCACCTTCACGTGTGTTGCATATGATTGAAGGCGTAGAGAAAACTGGCGATGCACGTAAATATGTAAAAGATTTAATGGATCGCGGCGAACGTTTAATGGGATTTGGTCATCGGGTTTACCGCGCAGAAGATCCACGTGCACGTACTTTGCGCCGCACCGCTGAAGAGTTAGGTGCTCCTCGTTACCAAGTAGCTCTCGCACTTGAGGAAGCAGCGCTCGCCGAACTTAAAGAACGTCATCCAGATCGAGTACTTGCAACCAACGTTGAATTTTGGGCCGCGATCGTCCTTGATTTTGCTGAAGTTCCAGGACCGCTATTTACTTCAATGTTTACTGCAGCACGTACCGCTGGATGGAGTGCGCATATTCTTGAACAAAAGCGAACTGGTCGCTTGGTGCGTCCATCAGCTACTTACATCGGTAAAGCTCCTCGCAGACCAGAAGATGTAAAAGGCTGGGATCAAAGCGTAATTTCTTTGCACGCCTAAGGGATATTTAAGCTAATGCCAAAAACTTCAATATTTTGGTTTCGGCGCGATTTGCGCATCTCTGATAATCCTGCGCTATTAGCAGCATTAGCTGAAGGCGATGAAGTTTTACCGATTTTTATTGTAGATCAAGCAATTTCAGATCGCGCAGGTGAATTTAGGCGCTCTTATTTAGCAAGTGCGTTGAAACATTTGGACAAAACTCTTGCTGGAAATTTACAAGTTTTTGAAGGCGACGCTGTGGGAATTTTACAAAAGCTTACAAAGAAATACAACGCAACTTCAATTCATTGCGCAAAACAGTATGCACCTTACGGGATCGCATTAGAGAAAAGAATTTCCGAAAGTGGAATTGAATTGCAATTTACTGGTTGTGATTATGCGGTTGATCCTGGAAAAGTTCGTAAACCTGACGGCACTCCTTACAAGGTTTACACTCCATTTTTTAAGGCATGGAGTGTTGTAGGTTGGGAACGGCCATACAACTCACCTAAGTCTCCTAATTGGGTGAGTGTAAAAGATGCAAAACGATATTTTCCGGATTGGGATCTAGCAAAAAACACGAAAACTTTTGAAGTTGGCACAGATGTCGCACTAGAAAAATGGAATCAATTTTTTAAAGGACCGATAAATTCTTACAACCATAATCGAAATTTTCCGGGGATCAGCGGAACAAGTGGAATGAGTCCGCATTTACGTTGGGGTGAGGTACATCCAAGAACTTTGTTAGCCAATTTGAACAATAGTGCTGACCAAGAGGTATACCGCAAAGAGATCGCCTGGCGGGAATTTTATGCTGATGTTCTACACCACAATCCACATACATCTCGTGAATATTTAAATCCACAATTTACCAAAATGCGCTATGACAAACCTGGTAAGAAATTTGATGCCTGGTGTGAAGGTAAAACTGGATTTCCTTTTGTAGATGCAGGAATGAGACAACTTATACAAACGGGATGGATGCATAATCGGGTACGAATGGTTGTTGCTTCTTTTCTAGCTAAGGATTTACATATCGAATGGCAACATGGGGCAAATTTCTTTATGCAATATTTGATTGATAATGATGTCGCCTCGAATTCGCATGGATGGCAATGGACTGCAGGTTGCGGAACTGATGCCTCTCCGTATTACCGAATCTTCAACCCCATTGAACAGGGCAAAAGATTTGATCCTGAAGGTGAGTACATTAGAAAATATGTGCCCGAACTTGCTCACCTAAGAGGTTCAGATATCCATGAACCTTGGCTATATCTTGATGGATATTCGGGAGGTTATGTTGAGCGAATGGTGGATCACGCAGCGGAAAGAATTGAATCCCTCGCTCGACTAGAAGAAATTAAGGTTAGCGCGCACTTTTAGCTTTATACATCGCTTCATCTGCAGCTCGGATCAAATCAATCCCGACCGTTTTTTCGGCTACCCCAATACTCACAGATAGATATCTTGGAACTTGGTCTACATAAATTGGAGAGGTAAGGGAAAGTTCTAGACGTTTTGAAATCTCTGCAGCTTCTTGGAAATCTGCATGAACTAAAACTCCAAATTCATCCCCACCAAGTCTTGCCAGAAAAGCATTGCTTGGAAGTACTTGTTCAAAGCGACGAGCAACCTCTCTTAGTACAGCGTCGCCAGCATCATGTCCGAAGTCATCATTAATTTCCTTAAAAGAATCTAGATCTAATAGCAACATGCAATGAGTGGGACCGAATTCGGCATCATTCAATTTAGCAAGAAGTGATCTTCTATTTGCAATTCCGGTTAGCTCATCGGTACGCGCCAACTTATGTTCTTCGTCAAGATTTTGGGAATGTTTTAATGCGATCGACATACGTAAGAAAGCCATGATTAGAGCAAGAACTGCGGGGATAACGGCAAATTTTGAAAGAGAATCTGACCAAATAGTTAATGAACCAAGCGTCAAGAAACTCAGGAAAATCGCGAGAAATATCATTTTTTGATTAAAGAGGTGGTTTTCACTTTCTTTTTTAGAATCACGATCATGATGCAGAGATATAAGAATTAAGGCAAATATCCAACCACTCTCTATCCATGAGCCTAGTGAGTAATCTTCATTAGCTGATATCCAAAAGAATTTTATATCTGTTATGGTGAAAGCAAGAAAACCAAATCCTTGCAAAATATTTACTAGTGAAATTTTATGCTTAGAAAAAATGGTAATTACAAGTGCACATAAAATTACATCAGAGATTGGATAGAAATTGTTTAATATATTGCGCAGGTTTATTGAGCCTTCAAGATCTGGAATCGGCTTGAGTGCAAAAGCTGTCAAAAATGATGAGATACCAAGAGCGATAATTGCTGCATCTATAAATTGAATTTTTGATTTAGGGCTGCTGTTAGAGAGTTTAAGGAAGTGAATTATTAGAAATGGAAAAAATAGTACATAGCCAAGGTCAAGAATTATTGGGGCAGCAGCCACGCTGTTCAATGCGAACCAGCTTGACGCGGCGCTGCTTAACCCCCAGCAAGCAAAACCAACACTGAGGAGAACCTCAGCTTCCACTAACAATGTCACGGCCAAAGCAAAAACAATCAGGTTATAAATTAGTAAATCCCAAAAAAAGGAAGGCTGGGGAGAAATTATTCTTTCGAAGGCATGCGCGGCTAGGAACCCGATGCAAGCACCTCGAACAGATAACCGCATGAGTTAAAGGTAAATCTAATTGACTAGATTGAGAAGGCCTGAATGGACAGATGACCCTTTTTGGGGATAATTACGACATGGGAATGGAAATCAGTCGTAGAGGATTTATTTGTGGCGGATTGGCAACTGCTGCTGGAGTTGCAATTTCTGGCCCTTCGGCTGAAGCTGCCGGTGGCATAAAAATTTTACGAGACGGACGTGTTGAAGTTGAGCTTTCAAAATTTAAAGTTTTTGCAAAGATAGGTGGCGCACTTGTAGTTGGGAATGTAAAGGATGTCCCAACAGCTTTAGTACGTACTGGCAAAAACTCTTATCAAGGATTAGATCTGCGCTGCACTCATCAACAAGTAACATCAAAATTGGTGTCAGGTACCTTTAAATGTCCAGCGCACGGATCAGAGTTTACAAAAATGGGTGCGGTAAAAATTGGCCCAGCTCAAACTGGATTAAATAAAATTAATACAGAAGTTGTCGGTAAAACGGTAATTCTTGGTTAAGTTATAAACCAGGAGTACAAGCTAGATCGCGAACCTGCTTGTTCATTTTGCTCAAAGTGTTGTAGGTATTAATGATTGTGTCATAGAGATTTAAGCCATCTTTTTTCGCTTGAGCTAACATTTCGCGATCAGCGACGCTTAGAGTCTGATCAGATTCAGTTGCTGCTGTCTGAGCTAAAAATACGCCCCTTTTAATTTTCTCCTCAGTCAATTGTGTAGTGCCTTTGTTGTAAGCTGCATTTGAGGTTAAGCAATCTGCAACCACCCAAGTATTTTTTGCATTTACAACAATCGGATTTTTTGAACACACATATGACTTGCCACCAATTTTAGCTTTTGCGTTAGCGGTTTTGCAGGCCGCCCCAGATTTGTTAGCAGCTTGAGCGGGAGAAACGACCCCACCGATTAGAAGTACGGTAAGTGCGATAGCTAACCCGTTACGTTTGATCATGAGCCAACCTTAACTTGAGAGCCCACTAAATCGCTGGATATTCAAGTGAACTTCCTGTGAGTCTGGATTTTGCGTACTAATTTGCGGGGTAAATGTCGGGCTATAAAAACTATAACTCGATACTGCTTCCCTGAGATCACTACGGCATCGCCGCGACGAGCACCCTCCCAACCTGCTTTAGCCACCTCTGCGGCTTTTTCCCATAAAAATTCCGGCACTGCACCCATCTTCATTCCACCACGTTGATGAAATTCGGTGTGGGTAAATCCAGGCGCAAGTGAGGTAACTGTGATTCCATCCTTAGCTAAATCCGCATTTAGATACTCAGAAAAAACATTTACCCAGGCTTTTGCCGCGCTATAAGTACTTCCAGTTAGCCATCCGGCAACACTACCGACATTAATAATGTAACCACTTTTTGCATTTCGCATATTTGGAAGTGCTGCGTGAGTTAACCGTAAAATCGCAGTTACTAATACATTTAGCAAATCAACCTCTGCTGCAGAAGTATGGTTAATAAACCTGCCTTTTAGGCCATATCCAGCATTGTTGATCAGCACACCTACGGCCAGAGATGGATTTGAAGATAGCAGGCGTTTTTCTACTAGAACAATTTCGTTTTCAACCGATAGGTCTGCAACAATTATTTCAGTTATAACTCCAAATTCTTGCTCTAACTCTTCAGCGGATTTCTTTAATCGAATCTCATCGCGGGCAACAAGAATGATGTTGTAATGCTCTTTAGCTAAAAGTTTTGTAAATTCCGCCCCAATGCCTGATGTAGCTCCAGTTACCAATGCCCACATAATTTAATCTTACGAGATTTTTTCGAGCGCTGCGGTAAATAATCTGCTGAAGGGTAGTTACATTTATGAGTGGTTGGTGTAGGTTTTTTATATGAAAATAACCAAGATTGAATGCCACGTTCTCTTAGACCCAGAATATGACCCAGCCGCAACTAGTTCGGCTCAGGATGATCTTGTTGTAGAAGTACATACCGATGAGGGGATTGTTGGCATTGGTGAAACGGATCTAAATCCATGGATCGCGCGGGAGTGCATTGAGGCACCTGGTACGCACACTATGGATCAAGGTCTTGGTTCTATGTTAATTGGGGAAAACCCATTAGAGATCGAAAAACTTTGGTGGAAGGCATATCAAGCAACCGCAATGACTGGAAGACGTGGTGCATTAATTAATGCACTCGGTGCAATAGATATGGCGCTTTGGGATATTGCTGGCAAAGCGGCCGATAAACCAGTTTGGCAATTATTAGGTGAAAAATCCCGCGAACATCTTGGTGCTTATGCTTCTTTGCAACCCGAGGTTGGATCTTTTGATGCTTACATAACATCAATGGTTAAGTGGGCTCACTCTGCAAAAGAGATGGGTTTTCGCGCAGCGAAATTAGAAACAACTTTTTCTGGACCGTATGCAAATATGGGAATCAGAGAAGATGATGAAAAAATGACTGAAGTTATTAGGGCAGTACGAAATGCGGTAGGTCCAGATTTCACGCTGATGGTGGATGTTCAATATGCATTTGATTCTGTTGACCGCGCAATAAAGACAATTAACACTTGGCAAGAGTTTGATTTGTTTTTTGTAGAAACCCCACTTTGGGTAGATGATCTTGAAGGATTAGCAAAACTAGTTGCGGCAACTCCAATAAAGATTGCATCAGGGGAGTGGTTAAGTACACGTTATGAATTTTCTGATTTGATTAAGTATGGAAATGTTGGCGTAGTACAACCAGATATTGGTCGAGTTGGTGGATTGTCAGAAGCACGAAATGTTTGCGACATGGCAAAAGCCAATAACAAGATCGTGGTTCCGCATCTTTGGAAAACTGGAATTTCAGTCGCAGCTGCTGCGCATTTGGCTACCGTGACTCCACATATGCCATTTTTTGAGTTTTTACCACCTGCGTTATGTGAATCACGACTCCGTAAAGAGTTGGTAGTTGATGAGGTCACCATGGTGGATGGAAAAGTTACGATTCCACAACGGCCTGGCCTTGGAATTGAATTAAACCGCGATGCACTTGAGTTGTTTAAAGATGCTGCACGAAGGATCAGAGCCTAAAGAGTAAACTCTGTTTATAGGTTTATAGCTCTTTTGATCAGGTCCTCGTAGCTCAGTTGGATAGAGCGATCGCCTCCTAAGCGGTAGGTCACCAGTTCGATTCTGGTCGAGGACACCACTAAAGATTCCGACACTAAGAAAAAACTACGGTACGCGCCCCAACTAGAAATACTCGATCTTCAGCATATAAACGAACAGCTTTTGCAAGAACTCGTCTTTCGATATCACGGCCTATTGCAACTAAATCTTCCGGAGTTGCAGAGTGGGAAACATGTGTGATGTCTTGCTCGATTATTGGACCTTCATCTAAATCTTCAGTTACAAAGTGCGCAGTTGCACCAATAATTTTTACACCACGTGCGTGAGCCTGGTGATAAGGCTTGGCACCTTTAAATCCAGGAAGAAATGAATGATGGATATTTATTATATGGCCGGTAAATTTTCGGCAAAAATCAGCGGAGAGAATTTGCATGTACCTGGCAAGTACAACCACATCGATTTGATGCTTCTCGATTCTTTCAATCAATTGCGCTTCTTGCTCTTTTTTAGTGGCCGCTGCAACTGGAAGGTATTCAAAAGCAATTCCATGGGACTCAACAAGTGGGCGCAGCTCTTCGTGATTAGAAACAACTAGCGGAATATCAACTGGAAGTTCGCCAAGATCACGTAAGTAAAGTAAATCTCGCAAACAATGGCTTTCCTTAGTCACCAGAATTAGCGCACGTTTACGATTTTCAAATGGTCTGATCTCTAAAGTCGGGGAAAATCGGCTTAACTCCTTGCCTAAAATTTCTTTTGCTGTTGAAAGATTTTCTGCTGTGGTAAATCGAGTACGCATACAAAATAACCCAGTTACCGGATCGGTAAATTGTTGGTTTTCAATAATATTTCCGTTTGAATTCAAGACTGCTGTGGTCATCGCATGGACAATGCCAGGCCGATCAATACAGGTCAAAGTAGCCAATAAATCAATTGTGGACATGCCCTTAAGTCTATTGCATCCCCTGTATCTGCTGAATTCTTAATGTGAGATGGTGAAGCGTTTTAACTGCTTGGGAGCCCACCAATTGGCGTTCCCAAAGAGCCTCATTAAAGCTGGCACAAGCAATCCACGAACAACAGTGGCATCAAGCAAGATTGCAAATGCGACGCCAAAGCCAAGCATTTTAATTGAAGTTACCCCACCAAGCACAAAGGCACCAAATACAACCGCTAGCACAAATGCCGCCGCAGTAATAATTCGTGCAGATCTTTGCAAACCAATTGCTACGGCGTCAGCATTTGATTTCCCAGCCTCGTACTCTTCTTTTATGCGAGAAATAAGAAATACTTCATAATCCATCGATAAACCAAAAGTAGTTACTGCAATCAAAATTACCGAACCTGTATCTAATGTTCCAGTTACTGTAAATCCGCCAAATAGGTTTGCAAGATGACCATCAATAAAGATCCATGTTATAACGCCTAATGTAGCTCCAAGTGAAAGCATGTTAAGCAAGACAGCTTTTAGTGGCAATAGTAGAGATCCGGTAAATATAAATAAAAGTAAAAAAACAGAGATCGAAATCCAAAGTAGCGCCCATGGAAGTGCGTCGGCTATTCCTTGTTGAGTGTCTGTGTAATCAGCGGCCGCCCCACCAATTAATGTTCCAACAGGTGCTGGAATTTCGCGCAATTTATCAATAAGAGCTTCCGCAGGTAATGAGCGCGGAGCCATGGAATGGATTGCGGTAAAGCGTAATATTTTTCCTGATGTAACTGCGTCAGTCAGGTACAAAATTCCCTCGGTAGAACCTATTTCCGCTTGATATAACTTGAGCTCGGCACTACCAAGAAACTTTGTTCCATCCTCAATCACAAATTCAACTGGAACCGATTCACGGCCAGGAAATCTTTCACCTACAACTCGAGCTGATTCGGCGGCTGGATGGTTCTTCGGAAGAACTTGTGAATCCACTTGTCCGAAAGCAATATCTTTTATAGGAGCAGCAAAAATTCCCAACCCAATTAGAGTTAAAACCAAAACCGCAACTGGTCGCCGCATTACAAAATGTGCAGTATTTGCCCAGCCGCCATGCTCCTTTGGAGTTATTGCGCTTTTCCGAACAGCGTATTTGTCAATTCGATTTCCTAAAAGAGCGAGCATTGCTGGAAGGGGAATAAGCGCACCAATTACCGCCATAGCAACTACTGTGATTCCGGCGTATCCAAAAGATTTTAAAAAGTACAAGGGGAAAATTAACATCGATCCCAAAGTCATCATGATTGTTAGGCCTGAGAAAAATACCGTTCTTCCTGCTGTTGCAACAGTTTTAATCACTGCATCATTTACTGATAATCCTCGATGTAATTCTTCACGAAATCTATTCACAATCAGGAGTGAGTAATCAATTCCAAGACCGAGACCAAGCCCAGTTATTAAATTTATGGCAAAAATACTTACATCTGTAAGCAATGAGATCAGAAATATCACAAAAAATGAACCAAGTATTGCGCTAACCCCTACAACCAATGGAGTAGCTGAGGCGACCAATCCTCCAAAAATAAAGAGCAAAAGCAAAAATGTTAGTGGTATTGCGATCGCTTCAGATTTTGCTAAGTCCTTACTAATTTGACCATTAATTGCGTGTCCTGCGACGCCAGTACCGGTGGCGTACAAAGTCAGAGAGCGATATTTATTTCCATAAGTTTTTGTAACTACTCCTGCGACCTTACTTAATACGTCAAAATCGGATTTAGTAGCATAAATAAAAATGTAAGCTGCTTTTCCATCAGTGCTTTTAAGTTGTGGAGCTTTCGAATCCCAGTAAGAGAATGTTTTACTAATATTTTGCATTTGTCGTAATTCAGATGTCAATGCAATTACATCAGAAATAACAGTTGGATCATCAACACTTCGCGATCCGGAATCGACTATAAGAACAACGGCAGGATCTTCAATATCAAAATTCTCTTGGAGGTATTTGTAAGCTTTTGCTGATTCGCTCTTTGGGTTTGTATATCCACCGCTATCTAACCTGCCAAAAGCAAGAGAGCCAATAACACCTGCAGATATAAAAATAATTAGAAAAATAGCCAGGATCCTGGATTTACGATGAACTATTACTCGCCCAAGACGCTCAAACATGGTTAAATCCTAATGTGGAAAACCAAGGCGTCGAACCAACCAAGAAAAACGTTGAAAAAAATCCGCTTGCTAAACCAGAGTTTGTTGATCCATCAGAGGAGCGAGCAAGAGATGAGGAGATCCGAAGAGAGGTGCCTCCCCATCACTCATGATCACTCATGATCATTTATGAGTTTCAGGGAGCAATAGAAAATCTAGTTCGCCCTCTCGTCTGGCCTGGACAATAGCTAACACATCTTTTTCCTGAACTGCCAGCAATGCCCGCACATCTTGATTTTGAGGAATACTTTTAATAACTCTTAAATTGCGAGCAAGAGTCCAAGATTTTGCAGATACATCATCATCAATAATATTTTGCTGCACATTAGTTGCAATTAAATCTATTCGGTCTTGTGGATGTAAGATATTTTCAGCGCCAGATAAAATCAAGGAAATTCCAACCTCGCCGGTGTGTAGTACAGGAACCGTAATTTGTACTTTTGAAGCATCTGGGCGATAAAAAAGAGTTACTCCAATAATTACCGTAAGCCCAGTAGCAAGTATTAATCTCCGACGTATCGAAAATAATGCAAAAACCCTTTTAATCTTTTCAATATCTTGTGAAGGAATGATTCTTTTGAGATTAAGTAGATTAATTAGCATCGCGTAAATCTGGCAGAGATTTAAAGAATAATAATTTTCTTACTTAGTGCCTGTGGATGGTGCGGTCGGAGTGGATGCTGGTGCGGGCGTAGATGGGGTAGAGGGGGTAGGTGCTGATGTAGCCGCAGGTGTTGACGAAGCCGGAGGTGGTGAACTAGAGGTTGCCGCACCACGTGAATCGGTGCGATAGAAGCCAGAGCCTTTGAAGACAACGCCAACTGATGAGAAAACTTTGCGAACGATGCCATTGCACTCAGGACAGGTTGGAACTGTTGAATCTGTGAAGGCTTGCGTCACTTCAAAAGAGTGTTCGCACTCGGTGCAGATATATTGGTATGTAGGCACAGCCACCTCCTGTCAGTGCAGAGTTTAGGGAAGTGGCACGATTGGGGCTAATTGAGGGGGGTTATGAAGAAATTTAAGTTGATCTTTTCCGTTTTATTGCTCATGATCTTCACTCATGCGAACCCAAATCTGGCTACAGCAGCAGAACTGACCTCCTCATCGCCGGCGGCTGGATCCTCCATAACTTCGGCTCCAAGTGTCGCAACAATTACTTTTTCAAATTCCATCGGAGATGTCGGAAATTCAGTAACTGTGATTGCGCCCAATGGAGATCGCGTCGATGATGGCTCACTCCAAATTGCAGATACTCAAATTTTAGTTGGGCTAAAACCATTAAATATTGGTGGCGAGTATGCAGTTGAGTATGAGGTTGTTACAAGTGAAGGTGAAACTTTAATTGGTCAATACAAATTTACTTTTGTTGCCCCAGCGGTTCTGGCAACTCCCGCCCCAGAGAGTAGCGAATCTCCCACGCCTGATTTAAATAAAGAGACTGACTCATCTAGGACAACTGATTTTTTTATGATCGGATTATTAGCTTTATCAATTTTAGTTCTGGTTTTGATTTCTAGATCATTACGAAAGCCAAAGAAAAAGAAACGCAAGAAGTGAAAACTGAAGAAATAAATTTGATATTACATTTTTTAGCTAAATTTATAACGCTTTCCTCTTTCATTACCTTAATTGGAATTTTAGTGGGGCTTGCATTTTTGGCCCCAGAAAATAAAGGTTGTTTTGAACCGTCTCGCCTACAAAAATTTCTTGCACCAGTTTCACTTGCTTGGCTGCTTAGCAGTATTTTCTTCCTCATGTCAGAAGTGGCATTTATTTTAAATACTCCTATTTCTGAAGTTATTGATGGCAACATTTTGCGATCTTTTATAACGCAAACAACCTTAGGTAAACTTTTTGAGATTCAAATCGTTGCCGCATTGGTATGTGCATTTGCCGCTGTCCGAGTTAAGAAAACAGGCGGTGCAGTATTTTTGATTTTTATTGCGTGGATTGGTGGATTAGCGCCCTATTTAGAAAGCCATGGCAGCGGTGCTGGTAACCATATGCTGGCAATCGGCTTAGTAATAGTGCATGTGGCTGCAATTTCTTTATGGTTTGGTGGAGTTGTTGCACTTTTCTTAATGTCAAAGAGTGACCGTGAAATTGCGCGAAAAAGATTTACCCCTTTGGCGCTGTGGTGTGTTTCTGCTATCGCATTAACCGGAGTTGTTAACGCTTTTATACGAATTGAAAGTTTTGCAAATATCAGATCTGATTATGGAGTTTTGGTAATTCTAAAAACTGGCATCTTTATATTTGTCCTTGCTCTTGCAGCTTATAGTAGGAAAAAACTTGGGGAGCAAAATTTTACAAAACAGCTAATCCAAGAGTTGATTTTACTTACAACTGTTTTGGTCTTAGGAGTTTTTCTAGGTCAAGGAGAACCTCCAGCACATAGTTCAGCTGATGTAGTTGAAGCGATCGGCATAAAAATGCCTGAGAGCCCCACACTTTCTAGATTACTTTTTGAATATGAGCCAGATGGTTTATTCCTTGCACTTTTAATTCTTGCAGTAGCGCTCTACGTAAAAGGAGTAATGATTTTAAGTAAACGTGGAGATAAATGGCCTATCGGACGTACTGTCGCTTTTGCTTTGGGAATTACTGCCATTGATTACGCAGTCAATGGTGGGTTGGGTGTATATGCACAAGTTGCATTTTCATTTCACATGATTTCACATATGGTTTTAGCAACACTTGCTCCAATTGGAATTGTTTTAGGAGCACCAATTACATTGGCATTACGTACATTGCCGATTGGGCGTACTCAAGATGAGAGAGGCGTGAGGGGTTACGCTATTGCAATTCTGCATTCAAGATATTCGAGCATAATTACTCATCCGGTGAGTGCCCTAATTATTTTTGAGGCTTCACTCTTTGCACTTTATTTTACAAATTTATTTAATTGGCTTATGAGTTATCACTTTGGTCATTTTTTTATGGGGTTACATTTCCTTCTATCAGGAATTTTACTATTTTTTGTAATCATCGGAGTTGATCCAACCCCACAAAAAAGCCCATTCATTTTTCGGATAGTAATTCTTTTTGTGGCAATCAGTATTCATGCATTTTTCTCTGTCGCACTGATATCTTCATCACAATTAGTTGATGGCGGGTACTTTGCCGAAATCGCCAGGCCGTGGTGGCCAGATTTCTTGGCGGATCAAAAGATGGGCGCTTCCATTGGGTGGGCAATGGGCGAGATTCCAATTTTGCTGGCGCTGATCGCCACTTTCTTGCAATGGATCCGAGCCGATGAACGAGATGCCAAGCGGATTGAACGTAACTCAAACCGGGCTCGCCAATTTGGGGAACCGGATGAATTAGATAAGTACAACCAGTACCTCTCAGGATTAAATCAAAGGAATGGTTCACCAGACAAGACAGATAAGGAAGCTAATAATTAGTGGAGTAGCGCTGTTCCTAAATCTCTGCGTTAATTAACCCATGGACGCGCTTTTTCAATTACCTGATGAGTACATCTCTTTACGTAAATCTGTACGAGCACTAGCCGAAGAAAAGATTGCCCCATTTGCTCGAGAAGTTGATGAAGATGCAAGATTTCCAGAAGAAGCGGCAATAGCGCTATCTGCAAATAAATTATCAGCGGCTCATGTCCCTGAAGAGTTCGGTGGTGAAGGTGCTGATGCTTTAGCCGTTGTGCTAATCATTGAAGAAGTTGCTCGGGTTTGTGGTTCGTCCTCACTCATACCTGCAGTAAATAAATTAGGATCACTACCATTGATATTGGCTGGTAATAAAGATCAAAAAGAGCGATGGCTACGCCCGCTAGCAAGTGGTAAAGGTTTTTCTTACTGCCTATCCGAGTCAGAGGCGGGATCAGATGCCTCCGCATTAAAGACAAAAGCAGTGCGCTCTGGAGATAAATGGATTCTTTCAGGAAGTAAAAAATGGATTTCAAATGCAGGCGAGTCTGAGTTTTATACAGTTTTAGCAGTAACCGACCCTGAAAAAGGTAGTAAAGGAATTAGCGCTTTTATAGTTGAGAAAAACGATAAAGGGATTTCTTTTGGTGCACACGAAAAGAAAATGGGGTTTAGAGGTTCTCCAACTCGTGAGGTTTATTTTGATCAAGTTGAATTAGCAAATGATCGAATGTTAGGCGTTGAAGGTACTGGATTTGCCCTGGCTATGAAAACATTGGACCACACTCGAATCACAATTGCTGCGCAAGCAATAGGCCTAGCTCAAGGCGCATTTGATGTGGCAAATAAATATTCACATGAACGTAAGCAATTCGGTAAAGAAATTTTTGATTTTCAAGCGATTCAATTTATGTTAGCGGATATGGCAATGAAAATCGAAGCAGCACGCCAATTAACTTATGCCGCTGCCGTTAAGAGCGAAAATGAAAGTTCTGACTTAACTTTTTATTCAGCGGCTTGTAAATGTTTAGCATCGGACACTGCCATGCAGGTCACCACAGATGCTGTTCAAATTCTTGGTGGTTATGGATATGTATCTGATTATCCAGTAGAGCGCATGATGCGAGATGCAAAGCTGACTCAAATTTATGAAGGTACGAATCAAGTACAACGGATAATTATTGCGCGAAATCTTGTGTGATTAAATAAAGCGAATTATTTTAGTAGGTGTAACAACAGCGTTAACTTTTTGATCGTGAATTTCTTGTGGCAACTTACCTTCAAAAATTTCACCATCATGCAATAGGCAGACTTTCCAACCTGAGTTCAATTTGAGAGCTCGATCATATGAACCACCACCTTGGCCAATTCTCGTTCCGCTCTCATCAACGCTTAATGCCGGCACAACAACAATTTGGGCCAAAGAAATTCCAGTAATTCCGAAATTTTTGCCGGTTTTGGAATCTATCCACTCCAAAGAATTGTCCTCGAGTAAATGTGGCAGAAGTACTTGAACCCCACGGCCGAGAAGAGTGGAGTTAAAACCTTGAGTTGATGGCTCATTTCCGTAAGAGGTGTAGGAGGCGACCACTTTTATAGGTTTTTTAAGTTTTAAATGATCAAATTCAACTTGTTCAAGCAGTAATGAACTTGCTCGCTCCTCGCCTTCAGGGGCTAATTTTCGCAAGTTGCGCAGCACACGCCGAGTCTGACTCTTTTCTTCCACGTGATCAGCGTAGGGTGTGATCACTATGGGATCTAGCGTATTTAAGGCAGTTATTCCGGCGGCCGGTCTGGGCACTCGTTTTTTGCCAGCGACCAAGTCGATCCCAAAAGAGATGCTCCCGATTGTTGATAAGCCGGCGATTCAATATGTAGTCGAAGAGGCCATTCGTGCAGGTTTAAGTGATGTGTTATTAATTACTGGAAGAAATAAAGGTGCCCTTGAAGATCATTTTGATCGAGCTATTGAACTTGAGGCAACATTAGAAAATCGTGGCGATGTTGAAAAGTTGGCAGCAGTTAAGCAAATAACTGAACTCGGTAAAATCCATTATGTGCGTCAAGGAGATCCGCTCGGACTCGGTCATGCTGTTCTCACAGCCGCTAATCATGTTGGCAATGAAACTTTCGTAGTTTTACTTGGTGATGACTTAATCGCTGAACAAGATAACTTATTAGGTGAAATGCTTGAGGTACATAAAAAATTTGGAGGAAGCGTCATTGCTTTGATGGAAGTTCCTGATTCTCAAGTTTCGCTATACGGCATCGCATCAGTCAAAAAAACTGACTCACCTAATATTGTTGAGATTCTAGATTTAGTTGAGAAGCCTAATGTCGAGAATGCTCCATCAAATTTTGCAATCATTGGCAGATATGTATTAGATCCTGCAATTTTCAAAGTATTGGAAAAAACGCAAGCCGGTCGTGGTGGCGAGATTCAATTAACTGATGCAATTCGTGAACTGGTGGTAAATGAGAAATTAGGTGGACCGGTTCATGGAGTTATTTTTTCAGGACGACGTTATGACACGGGCGACCGTGTTAGTTATTTAAAAACAGTAGTTGAATTAGCAAGTGAAAGAGCAGATGTTGGCGGAGAGTTCACTATGTGGTTGAAAAACTTTGTTGGGAATTTGAATGGAAAACGTTGAAAGTTATTTAAAGCAACTCTTATTACTGGCCCAACCATTGGCACCGCTAGATTTACCACTATTAGATGCACATGGTGCAACTCTTGCTTCAGATATTGAAGTAGGCACTCGCCGGGTATTAACAGGTGGAAGTCGAATTAGATCTACACATATTGGAATAGCGGCTTCTGTTGGCCTAGATCATCTGCCCACACACCCACATCCTCGTGTCGTAGTGATTTCAGCAGGTGGAGATTTGACTGAACCGGGCGAGCAACTTGAAACTGCTCATTTTTATGAGGTTAACTCTTGGTTATTAACCACATCAGTTCGAGAGGCCGGAGCAATTGGTTATCGGGTACATACAATTCCAACAACCTCGGCACAACTTCGGTTACTGATTGAAGACCAACTTGTGCGTGCTGATCTAATAGTCATTACAAGTGGACCAGAGTCCGAGGAGATGACCCAAGCGGCACTAACTGAACTTGGAATTATTAGTAAAATTCAAATAGAGCTGAACCCCAGTGGAAGCCATAGTTTTGGGTTAATTGGACCAGATAAGACGCCGGTAATAACTTTGCCAACTGACCCAATGACCTCATTTATTTCATTTGAATTATTTGTGCGGCCAATGATTCGCCAGATGTTTGGCAGAAAAAATATTTTTCATCCAATTTTAAATGCGAAATTAATAGATGCAGTTACCTTTGAGGCTGGAGCACAGCGATACCTTCCAGCGGTCATAGATTTAACTCAAAGTGAAAAAACTGTTAAAGCTCTAGATTTAGAAAATTGGGCAGATGCTAACTCTTTTATTATCGTTCCGGCGGGAGTCAGTAATTTAGCAGTCGGAGAATTAGCATCTGTTATGAATCTTGAGTTGAGAGCTGATTAAAGTGTTGCTTCAAAGTGGTGAAATAAAATTGCGACCACTACGCAGAACCGATAAAAAAGAGTGGGAATTACTTCGATATAAAAATGAAAAATGGCTTAGCCCGTGGGAGGCCACCTCTCCAGATCCATTAGTTTCATTACCCACCTTCCAGCAGATGAGAGCATTCCATCGGCGTGAAGAGAAAGCTTTGCGATCACTTACCTGGGCCGTGATTTACCAGGGAAGAATTTCTGGCCAAGTCACCTTGGCAGGAATCTCATTAGGCTCATATCGAGGTGGCCATATCGGTTATTGGATCACCGCAGAACTAGCTGGACGAGGATTTATCCCAATAGCTGTGAATTTAGTGAGCGAATATGCCTTCAAAGAACTGGGGTTACATCGCTTGGAAATTTCTATGCGTCCAGAAAATGTCGCTTCAAAGCAGGTAGCGCTGAAATGTGGATTTGAATTTGAAAGTTTGCGAAAGCGGTTTTTACATATCGATGGCGATTGGCGAGACCATCACACTTATGTGAAACTCCACTAATCAACACGAACCAACACGAGTCAACACACTCCTTAAATCCATGATTTGAGCCATCCGGACTCGTATCGTTGACCATCATGAGTTCTGGTTTGATCTACTTCGCAGTCGTCGCAATGTGGGTAGCGTATTTCCTTCCAAGATGGCTGCGCACCCATGACGAAATTTCAGACAATAGAAGTTTAGAGCGATATCAGAGTGCCATGAGTTTGGTATCACTAGGTACCAGCCATGAAAATCTTCCAAGTCGTACAGAGGTGGCTGAAAATAAAATTCGCCAAATGCGCCAACGTCAACTTATTTTGATCGGGCTCGCTGCGATTTTTCTAATTGTTTTTATTTCAACTTTATTTGGTGGAGTTCCCTTTAGAACAAATGCACTTCCTCTTTCACTAATTTTAATTTATGTCATTCATGTCCGCAGACAAAAAATTGTTGAAGAAGTTGCAACTCGTCGTCGACTTGCAGCAGCAAGAGCGACAAGTGGAGTTCGTGCGAATTTTTCAGATGTGCTCTATCGCTCTAATGAAAGTACTACCGAACACTGGATCCCATTACGCCCATCCACCACAGTCACTGTTATTCCTAATACAACGTGGCAACCATTAGATGTTCCACTTCCAACATATGTCACAGCCCCTAAGGCAACCTCTCGACCAATGAAAGAGGTAGCTACAAAAGTAGAAGTGGCAATAGGGCCAGATGAGATATTTGATCAAGTTGCCGTAGAAGAAGCGGATTTACGCGCTGCAAATTAAGTAAATTAGATCCACTTTTTAAACCACATCAATGAATTCCAATCATCATAAGTGGTAATTTGTCCAACAAAAATTGGAAAGTGGTAAACGAAATTTGCAGTAATGACGCAGGTAATAAAAATTATTGAATAAAATTTTAATTTTGGATTACCTAATGAACTTAAATAGTAATTACGCAGAACGGCGACAAAAGCCATTATTAGCCAAGGTTCAAAAACCACTGCATAGAAGGTGAAAGTTGTGCGTTGTGGAAAGACAAACCAAGGTAAATATCCGGCACTTACTGCGAGCAAAATAAATCCAGTACTCCATTGTTTATTTTTAAACCAAAGCACGACCAAAATCACGAGTGAAATTGCTGCGCTCCACCAAAGTACTGGAGTTCCCATGGCCAGAACTTCTTGTGCGCAAGATGCTGCTCCACAACCTTTTGGGGTCTCGTAAAAAAAAGATGTCGGGCGATACATAATTAGCCAAGACCAAGCTTTAGCCTCGTAGCTATGGTTTTCGGTTAGGTGGGTATGAAAGTAAAGGATTTCGGATTGATAATGCCAAAAGGATCTGAGGGCATTTGGTAGTAGGCCAGCATTTTCAACTCCCCAATTTCTGCTCCAGCCCAATGTGGAATTAAACCAACCAATCCAAGTTGCCACGTAAGTAGAAAGAGGCAGAATCACTAATTCAGCGGCTCGCAGGGCTGTTATTTTGAGGTAATTTCTGACTTTACTTTCTTCATTGAGATGGATTCGATAGATATCTCTTGCTAAATAGTAAACCCCAAAAATAGCGATGTAGTAAACAGCACTCCACTTAGTTGCGAGTGCTAATCCAAATAAAAACCCAGCAAGCCAAAAATTTTCTTTTATTAAAGCGTAGAGACCAACTAATATAAAAAACATTAGTGTCATATCCAGAAGAGAGGTACGTGACATTACAAGATGTAACCCATCTAGCGAGACTAATGCTGCAGAAAGTAAAGCCCATTTTTCTGAGTTAAATAAATGTTTTGAAATTAAATAGATAAAAAGGATAGACAGAGTTCCGAGCAATGCGGTAGAGAATCTCCATCCAAATGAATTATCACCAAATAATTTAATTCCCAATGCAATAACCCATTTGCCAATCGGTGGGTGGACGATAAATTCAGATTTACCATTTTCAACTTCGACCGCGTACTTCAAGAAATCTTTTGCTCCATCTACGTAGTAAATCTCATCAAAAACTAATTCATCCGGACGGCCAAGATTTACAAAACGCACACTCGCTGCGAATGCAAGAATCAGAACTAGCCAACGGCGCAGCAAAAGGTATCGGATGCCTTCCAGCGCTTTGGTCATGGAGGATAGGTTAGAACCTGAGATGATAAGTGTGTGAAAAAAGGCCTATTAATCCTCGCTGGTGCCCCATTAGGCAATAGCCGAGACCTCTCGCTACGTGTGCGAGATTTACTGGGCGAGGTCGATCTTATTGCTGCGGAGGACACCCGCCGACTCTTGCGGCTTTGTAGCGATTTAGAGATTTCACTTAGCGCTCCAGTGGTTTCTTTTTTTGCCGGCAATGAAGCACAGCGCACCCCAGAATTAATTTCTGCATTAATTCAAGGTAAAACTGTTTTAGTAATTACCGATTCAGGAATGCCAGGAATCAGTGATCCAGGATATTTAATTGTTAGAGCGGCACTAGACGCAAATATTGATATTGAAGTTGTGCCTGGTCCAAGTGCAGCAAGTACAGCGTTACTTATTTCTGGTTTACCAATGGAACGATATATTTTTGATGGTTTTCCACCGCGAACTCAACAAGCGCGGCAAAATTATTTTGAAACAATAAAAGCGGAAGGTAGAACCGTAGTTTTATTTGAAGCTCCGCATCGAATCAGAGAGACTCTAGCTGATGCGATAGAAATTTTGGGAGGTCAACGCCTAGGTGCTGTTTGTCGCGAAATGACAAAAACCCATGAAGAGATTGTGCGCGGTTCACTTACTGAATTGGAAACATGGTCCAATTCAAAAGAGATGCTTGGCGAAATAACTTTGGTAATTGCCGCACCCAGTGCTGGGGAAATATCAGAGTTAACACCTCTGGAAATAGCCGCAAAGGTGAAGGAGCTGGAGGGAGTTGGGGCAACAAGACAAGAGGCGGTCGCACAGATTGCAACGGAGTTTGGCTTACGCAAACGCGCGATATTTGATGCCTTAGTCGCCTCTAAGATAGCACAGTGAGCAACAAAGCCTTTTATCTGACCACGCCGATTTACTATGTAAATGATGCGCCGCATATAGGCCATGCATATACGACAGTGGCTGGCGATGTTTTGACTCGTTGGCACCGTCAAAAAGGTGAGCAAGTTTGGTTTCTAACTGGCACTGACGAGCATGGACAAAAAGTTATGCGCACCGCAGAAGCCAATGGTAGCGACCCGCAGAGTTGGGCTGATCGGTTGGTCAAATCTGCTTGGATCCCAACTTGGGAAAAATTAAATATTGCGAATGATGATTTTATTAGAACAACTGAAGATCGACACATGGATCGCGTCCAACGCTTCTTACAAGGACTCAAAGATTCTGGCCATATCTACGAAGGTAAATATGAAGGACCATACTGTGTTGGGTGCGAAGAGTTTAAACTTGCTGGAGATTTACTTGATGGTGCAACTCCTGATGAAAAACTTTGCCCGACCCACTCAAAACCTGTTGAGTTATTGAGTGAGACAAATTGGTTTTTTAAATTATCTGCTTTTGCTCAGCCCCTGATTGAACATTACAAAACGAATCCAAGTGCTTGTGAGCCGGCAAGTGCACGAAATGAAGTCCTCTCCTTCTTGGAAGGTGGCGTTTCAGATCTTTCAATTTCGCGCTCTTCGTTTGATTGGGGCATTCCAGTTCCTTGGGATACCAAGCAGGTCGTTTATGTCTGGTTTGATGCGCTCCTCAATTATGCGACTGCAGTAGGAATTGGTGATGATCCAAATTCTGAAGGTGGCAAAAAATTTGCGCAAAGTTGGCCTGCCGATGTTCACCTAGTTGGCAAGGACATCCTTAGATTCCATGCGGTCATCTGGCCAGCGATGTTAATGGCAGCAGGAATTCCGGTGCCGAAAAAAGTATTTGCGCATGGCTGGTTGCTTGTAGGTGGCGAAAAAATGAGCAAGAGCAAGTTAACTGGCATCGCACCCTCAGATATAACTGATTTTTTTGGTGTTGATGCATTTAGATATTACTTTTTGCGCTCAATTCCATTTGGCACAGATGGCTCTTTTTCTTGGGAAGATATGGTCGCTCGATATACCAGCGAACTTGCCAACGATTTCGGAAATTTAGCATCGAGATCTATTGCGATGATTGAAAAGTATTGCGACGGCAAAGTTCCACAACCAGCAGCGGAACCAAAAGTAGCCGAGGCAGCGCAAAAAGCTTGTGAAATAGCAGATGAGCAGATTTGCGCATTAGATTTTCAAGGTGGAATTTTAGCAATTCTAGATTTTTGTAAAGTGGTAAATGGATATGTTACCGAACAGGCTCCATGGGTTTTGGCAAAAGATCCGGCAAATAAAGCTGAACTTGAAAAAGTTTTATATACAACCGTGGAGTCACTTCGAATACTTGCTGTTTTATTTTACCCAGTGATGCCAGAAACTTGTGAAAAATTATGGGAAGCTCTTGGTGCAAAAATTCTAGGTCCAATTGGTGCTCAGAAAATAAGTGAAGTTGCTACTTGGGGGCAATTACCAGCAGGTGTTCAAGTATCAAGGGGAGATGTGCTTTTCCCAAGATTGCCAGAACCGGAGAACGCGTGACCGATCGGCACAATCGCGATATTGAAAGAGTTGCTGCGCCATTACCTGAACCGTTGGAAGAAACAACAATAGATTCACACTGTCACATGGAGTTAATTGCTGAAGGAAATGCAGATGACCCTACAGTTGGAATTATTTTAGCTGAAGCAAAAAGTGTGGGAATTGATCGAGTCGTTCAAATTGGTTATGACTTAGCACAATCAAAATGGTCAGTTGCATGTGCGAATGCTTGGCCAGGCAAAGTGCTTGCAGCTGTGGCTTTGCACCCAAATGAGGCTCCAGTTGTTGAAAATCTGGAAGAGCAGTTAACAGAGATTGAGAAATTAGCTGCGGATCCACGGGTTAGAGGAGTGGGGGAAACTGGGTTAGATTTTTTCAGAACTGAACCGGCTCTTCGTGCAAAACAAGAAGATTCCTTTAGAGCACACATTGAAATTGCGAAAAGAAAAAACAAGGCGTTAATTATTCACGATAGAGACTCGCATTCAGATGTCCTTCGAGTTTTGCGAGAAGTGGGAGCGCCTGAGAAAACTATTTTTCATTGCTTCTCTGGAGATCGAGAAATGGCAGAAGAATGTATTTCGGCTGGCTACTTCTTATCTTTTGCAGGAACGGTCACTTTTAAAAATGCTCCTGAACTGCGTGAGGCTTTGAAAATAACTCCACTTTCACAGATGTTAGTTGAGACAGATGCGCCATTTTTAGCTCCGATGCCACACCGAGGTTTGCTTAATTCGCCCGCTCAAATTCCAAACACTCTTAGATTTATGGCTGATGTAGTTCAACGTAACGTTAATGAATTAGCTATCGCAACCCGTGAAAATGCCTTAACTATCTTTGGCGCTTTCGAGTAATAATGGAAAATACTGAGCCTATTTCTTCGACTTCCCCAACTTTGGGTGCAAGTGAGATCCGTGAAATTGCAAAGCTGCTAGATCTACATCCGGCTAAATCCCTTGGCCAGAATTTTGTTATTGATGGAAATACCTGCAGAAAAATAGTGCGGCTAGCCGATATAAATAATGAGGATACTGTTTTAGAAATTGGCCCAGGGCTCGGGTCATTAACTATTGCACTTTTGCCAGTGGCACGTGAAGTGATTGCAGTAGAGATTGACCGTAGATTAGCCACCCAGTTAATAGAAACGATGCAAAATAAAATTCCAAACCATGCAGACAAATTGCAAATTATTAATGAGGATGCTCAATTAATAAATACTTTGCCACAATCCCCAACAGCTTTAGTCGCAAACCTTCCGTATAACATTTCAGTACCGGTAATTTTACACTTACTTGAAAAGTTTCCGTCAATTAATAAAGGGTTAGTAATGGTGCAAGCAGAAGTCGCCCAACGTCTGGCTGCCAAGCCTGGAAATAAAATTTATGGAACTCCCAGTGTTAAGGCAAAATGGTGGGCTGATATGTCTATTGCTGGAAATGTTTCAAGGGAAGTGTTTTGGCCAGTCCCAAATGTAGATTCATTGTTGGTGGCATTTAAGCGCGGAGAATCCCCAGGGGATGAAGCGCTCAGAGTTCAAACCTTCACTGTCATTGACGCTGCTTTTTCACAGCGTCGCAAAATGCTGAGAAGTGCATTAAGTGTTTGGGCAGGAGGAAGTTCTTCTGCAATTGAAATTTTAGAAAAGGCTGGAGTAGCCCAAACTTCTCGGGCGGAGGAGCTAGAACTTAAAGAATTCATTGCAATTGCTCAGGCTAGAAGCATTTAGATTAATTCTTACCAATAAGGTAAAGCCATGAAAGTTGTTGTTCGTGCCCCCGCAAAGATAAATTTGCAATTATCAGTTGGGCCACTCGGTGAAGATGGATTTCATGAATTAGCGACTGTCTTTCAAGCGATTTCTATCTATGATGAAATAACAATTGAATCTGCAGCAAAAGCAAGTGGGATTAATTTAACTTTTTCAGGAGATGGCGCTGCAGGTTTACCAGTAGATGATAAAAATCTGGCTTGCCAAGCCACAAAATTATTTGCCAAATATACAAAAATTGAGTGTGATATTAAAATTTCAATAAAAAAAGGAATCCCAATTGCTGGAGGCATGGCTGGCGGAAGTGCAGATGCAGCAGGAACGCTTGTGGCCCTTGACGCATTATTTGAGACAGCTCTACGAAAAGATGAGTTGCTTAAACTTGCAGCAAAACTTGGAAGCGATGTTCCTTTTTCATTGATGGGTGGAACAGCTATTGGTAGTGGCCGTGGAGATCAACTAACGCCAGCATTATGTCGTGGTACTTTTCATTGGGTTTTAGCTTTTTCCTCTCAAGGGCTATCGACCCCTGCGGTCTATGCCGAATCCGATCGGTTACGCCAATCCCTAGATATTAGAAAACCACGAGTTAGTGAAGAGTTGATGCACGCGCTAAGTGGTGGAGATGCAATTGGATTAGGAAAAGCTTTAGTTAATGATTTACAACCAGCAGCAATCTCTCTTCGTCCCGCTCTTAAGATGGCGATAGGTGCTGGAATTGAATGCAAAGCGATTGGTGCAATAGTTTCTGGATCTGGGCCAACGGTTGCGTTTCTAGCGGTTGATGAGGAGAGTGCGATCGACTTAGCAGTAGCACTTTCTTCCACTGGCGCAGTCACAAAGATCAACCGAGCCAGCAGCCCAGTGCATGGACCTAAAGTTATCTAGTAAATCTCAACAGTGTGCTTGTCAATGAAATCCCAGTCATATTCAATTCCTAGTCCAACGCCAGTTGGAGCTTGAACATAGCCATCTTTGATTACCAATCCATTTTTTAATCCAAAATTGAAGTCATCAAATGGATACAAAGTTTCGAAGAATTGGCAATTTGATATTGCAAGCGAAGCATGAAGTTGAACCATCTCAAGTCCATGATAAATAGTTGTATGCAATTCGCATCGAACACCAAAAGCTTCAGCAAGGTGTGCAGTTTTCATAACAGCGGTTAAGCCACCGCGCCAAGAGACATCGGTTCTGACTATGTCCACAATATCTTCTTTAATATAAAGCGCTGTTGAATATTGAGCACCTGCTATTACTTCAGTTCCACAGATTGGAATATCTAACTTCTCCCGTAACTTTCTAAGCGTATTAAAATTGACATCTAGAACTGGTTCTTCCATCCAAAGATAATTTAACCGCTCTAGTTCACGGCCTACTTTTAACGCTTCTTCATAGTTATAAGCAATAACTGAATCTGCCATTAAATTGAAATCATCGCCAACTGCTTTTCGGACTGCACGGTAGCAAGCAATATCCTCTTCTACAGTTCCAGGTGGGTGCAGCTTGTAACCTTTATAGCCTTTTGCCTTTGCAGATAAAGCCTCTGCAACATACTCATCTGGTCCTGGTAAAAACATTGAGCTGACATAAAGTGGAACTTCTTCGCGCGCAGCGCCAAGCATTTTATAAACTGGCATTTCAGCAATTTTGCCTTTTATATCCCAGCATGCGTTATCAAAAGGACCATATGCATAAATTGGAACGTGATTCCATTTGCGATCAAAATTTTCAAACTCTTTTAATGCTTTCTCTGTATCAAAAGGATTTCGACCAATGAAAAATGGCTTAATAGCTGACATGGCTTTACCGGCGATAGTTGCATCAAGTGCGCCAAAACCAAATGAAGTTCCAGTTACTCCATCAGCAGTTGTTAACGTCACGACTGTGAAATCTGGACGGTTGCCGCCCGGCAACTTGACTCCACGTACTGCGTCAATCGATTCGCCCTTGTCGCTGCCACGGCAGGCGCGGATCTCTACTTTTTCAATTACTGAATCGCTTTTGGCATTCTTACTCACGGATAGCTCCCTTATGAAAAATGTGAAAAATCGTTTTCCCAGAGGCTACAGCGCGGAGGGTGCAAATTCAATACTTATTTGCTGGTGATCAACTCTGATCAACCCTGATCAACCCTGATCAAGGTTGTTGAGCACCGCCCCTAATAGATTTGCCAATACCTTCTGCTGAGAAGAATCAAGTGAGTTAATTAACTCTCGCTCCCGTAAAAGCAGATCGGCCATAGATTCATCCACTGCTTTGATTCCAAGAGAACTCAGTTTTACTAATGAGCCCCGACCATCAGATGGATCAGCGCTTCGTGAAAGAAATCCAGCACCTTCTAATAAATCAAGTCGATGTGTAATTGTTCCACTAGAAACCAATGTTTCATGCATTAACTGTCCAGGAGTTAATTGATATGGCTTGCCAGCCCGACGCAATGCAGCAAGCACATCAAATCCCCAAGTTTCTAAACCATGATGCGAAAAAGCATTCCTTCTAGCAATATCTAATTGACGGGCTACTCGAGTTATTCGACTTAAAATTTCAAGTGGCGCAACATCTAAATCTGGACGTTCGCGTTTCCATGCAGAAACAATTCGATCAACTTCATCGCTCATTATTTTTCCCTGCCGGATTTCGCGATAATTTAGGGTTAGATTCCAATCCAACTAAACCATTCCAGGCAAGGTTTACAATGTGTGCAGCGACTTCCTCGCGTGTAAGTAACCGGGCATCAAGCCACCACTGACCAGTCAATGCAACCATTCCTACGAGCATCTGCGCATACATCGGAGCCATTCGTGGATCAAAGCCGCGCGCACCTAATTCAGCAACAAAGATGTGTTCAACTTGTGATGCAGCTTCACTTAGTAAAGTTGCGAAAGATCCACTCTGTCCACCAACAGGAGAGTTCAAAACTAAAATTCGGAAACCATCACTGCGAGTTTCAATGTAAGTTAAAAAAGCCAACGCCGCATTTTCTGCTTTGACTCGCGGACTTCCCGTTAAAAGTGATTCTGAAATCAATTGCAGCAACGCCCGCATCTCGCGATCGACTACAACGGCATACAAACCTTCTTTGCCTCCGAAATGTTCATAAATAAGTGGCTTGGATACACCGGCGCTGGCCGCGATCTCTTCGACACTGGTTCCTTCAATCCCTTTTTCAGCGAAAAGGGCGAGGCCAACTTCAATTAATTGAGCCCGTCTTTGGGCGCTGGTCATCCGGATTCTGGCTGGAATTGGGGCACTCACGAGAAAGAGGGTAGCGGTATGGTCGAAAGTGGCTAATTTTTGCGAGAGAATACAGGTTCCGCCATTGTGTAGTGGCTAGCACATGGGCCTTTGAAGCCCAGGGTCCAGGATCGATACCTGGTGGCGGAGCTCTCTTCCCCGGCTAGACCTTAGGCTTAACCCAGTGCAGTAGATATAGAAGCTAGCAGAGGGGAGACATTCTTGTCTGGGATGTCTGTTAAGTCTGGGGCATCTGCCGGTCCAGTGATCTTTATTCTCGCTGCAGGTGAAGGCACTCGGATGCAATCTCAACTTCCCAAAGTTTTACATAAAGTTTTAGGCCGCACATTAATTGAACATGTAATCGATGCAACTAATGAATTAAATCCAAGTCAATTAGTAATTGTCGTTGGCGCACATCGTGAGATGGTTGAAGAAGTTGTAAATAAAGTCTCCCCTAACGCAAAAATCGTCGTACAAGAAAAACGTGGCGGAACTGGTCATGCCGTTCGAATAGCGTTAGAAAATGTAAAAGTATCTGCAGAGGTTCCCATATTGGTTTTGGCTGGTGATATTCCACTTATTACTTCAACAACTTTACTATCACTATTGGATACGCATGTAGCAGAACAAAATTCGGCCACAGTTCTCACTGCAGAGATAGATGACCCTGAAGGTTATGGACGAATTGTGCGAGATGGAAGTGATGGAATTCTAAGAATTGTTGAAGATCGAGATGCAACGGAGATAGAGCGCGAAATAACTGAAATAAATTCCAGCGTTTACGTTTTCAATTCACATGATCTTGTTGATTCATTAAGTAAAATTAATAGTAAGAATGCCCAAGGTGAAGAGTATTTAACTGACGCTATTGGAGTATTGCAATCGACAGGCAAGCGAGTTGAGCCAGTTATTGTTGAAGACTTCATCGAAATTCTTGGCGTAAATGATCGGTTCCAATTATCAGAGTGCACGGCATTATTGCGAGACCGAATTAACCTGCATTGGATGAAAAACGGCGTGACCATGATTGACCCAACAACTGTTTGGATTGACCCAACAGTTTCATTATCGCAAGATGTAATTATTTATCCAGAAGTTGCGCTCGCCGGAAGCACTTCAGTTGAAAGTGGAGTAACCATCGGCGCCCGAACTACGTTAATTAATTGTGAAGTTAAAAGTGGAGCAAATATTCGAGATTCATATTGCGATGGAGCTCAAATTGGGGCTGACGCAACGGTCGGACCTTTTTCATATTTGCGACCTGGAACGGTTCTTGAAAAAGGCGTCAAAGTAGGCGCGTATGTTGAAGTAAAAGGATCTCAGATCGGCGCCGGCTCTAAAGTTCCGCACCTTTCATATATTGGAGATGCCACAATTGGCGTCGGCACAAATATTGGTGCTGCAACAGTTACAGTGAATTACGACGGAGTTGAAAAGCATCACACCGTTATCGGCGACCATGTTCGAATTGGTAGTGACACCATGTTGGTTGCGCCGCTTTCAATTGGTGATGGGGCATATACCGCCGCTGGATCAGTAATTACTGAAGATGTACCGGCGGGTTCAATGGGTGTTGGACGTGCGCGCCAACGTAATATCCTCGGGTGGGTGCTGCGCAAGCGCAGTGGAAGTGACTCAGCTAGAGCTGCCGAGAAGCATGCGAAATAACGAGGGGATCTAATTATGAGCAACGAGATTCGACTCTCCCCCGAAAAGCGATTGCGGCTTTTTACTGGTCGCGCTTTTCCCGAGTTAGCCGAACAAGTTGCCGCTGAACTTGGAATCCCAATTACACCAACATCTGCATATGACTTTGCTAATGGTGAAATATTTGTTCGATTTGAAGAGAGTGTGCGTGGTTGCGATGCATTTGTTTTGCAAAGCCATGCAACCCCAGTAAATAAACACATTATGGAACAATTGATTATGGTTGACGCACTAAAACGTGCTTCTGCAAAACGAATTACTGTAGTTGCACCTTTCTATGGGTATGCACGTCAAGACAAGAAGCACCGTGGACGCGAACCAATCTCAGCTCGATTGATGGCCGATTTATTTAAGACTGCTGGCGCTGATCGCTTAATGGTTGTTGATTTGCACACATCACAAATTCAAGGATTTTTTGATGGGCCGGTTGATCATCTCTTTGCACTTCCTTTGCTGGCAAATTACGTTGGAAGCAAAGTTGATAGATCGCGATTGACTATTGTTTCACCAGATTCAGGTCGAGTTAGAGTGGCTGAACGTTGGAGCGATTTGCTAGGCGGATGTCCTATTGCCTTTATCCATAAAACTCGTGACCCAAGAATTCCAAATGAATCATCAACCGGAAGAGTAGTTGGTGATGTCAAAGGACAAACTTGCGTAGTAATCGATGACATGATCGATACAGCAGGAACAATTACTAAAGCAGTTGATGCACTTTTTGAAGATGGAGCCGCTGAAGTAATAATTGCAGCAACACATGCGGTTATGTCAGGACCTGCAATTGAGCGTTTACGTAATTCGCGCGCAAGTGAAATCGTGATTACAGATACTTTGCCGATTGCAGATGAATGGAAATTTGACCGATTAACTGTGCTTTCAATCGCCCCACTTCTTGGCCGAGCCATCCGTGAGGTTTTTGAAGATGGATCAGTCACCAGCCTCTTTGATGGTCATTCTTAAGCCTTAGCCAGTTAATCAGTTAGGTACTGCCTGAGCCACAATTTCCATTTCCAACCATCATTGGCTAACCTTCGGCTTATTCCGGCGAGGGGGAAACCTCCCGTTATCGACGGGGCTTCGAAAGAAGTTCTCGCTGGGCAAATTACCAGGAGGATGTAATGGCTGAGATCAAAATCGCAGGTGCCCGCCGGACTGAATTCGGAAAAGGTGCATCTCGTCGAACCAGACGTGATGGATTAGTTCCAGCTGTTATTTACGGCCATGGCGAAAATCCAATCCACATCTCGTTGCCAGCTCGCGAACTTGGTATCGCTCTCAAATCTTCAAACGTATTGCTAGATATTGATCTTGGGGATCATGTTGAGTTAACACTTCCAAAATCTATTGTTCGCCATGCGATCAAAGGAACTCTTGAGCACATCGATTTAATTATTGTACGACGTGGTGAGCGCGTAGTTGTTTCAGTTCCGGTCCACACATCCGGAGAGTACGATCGTGATGGAATTTTGGAACACAATCACAACTCAATTGAAGTTGAGACTGAAGCAACATCAATTCCAAGCTTCTTAGAATTAGATATGACTGGATTGGAAGCCGGAAGTTCACTACATGCATCTGATGTGAAACTTCCTGCTGGTGTAATTCTTATCAGTGATCCAAAGATGGTTGTTGTACATCTTTCTGTTCGCGCCGCTCAAGAAGAGCCTGCCGCAGTTGTTGCACCTGTTGAAGGTGCTGACGCACCTGCTGAAGGCGCTGCCGCACCTGCTGAAGGTGCAAAGAGCTAATCCGCTAGCCTTCTTTCATGAGTTGGCTTGTAGTAGGTCTTGGTAATCCAGGAAATGAATATTCGGCAACCCGTCACAACATCGGATTTCAGGTTGCTGATTATTTAGCTGCACAAGTTGCTGGAAAATTTAGCAAACATAAATCAAAGGCAGAAGTTTTAGAAGGTCGATTTGGCGTGGGAGTTGATGCTCCCAAAATAATTATTGCCAAGCCGCAAACATATATGAATGATTCCGGGAAATCGGTAGTAGCACTTAGGAACTTTTATCAATTATCCAATTCTCAAATTATTGTCATTCACGATGAATTAGATATTGATTTTGCAAAGATCCGTGTCAAGCAAGGTGGCGGAGATAATGGACACAACGGGTTGAAAAGTTTGACCCAATCTCTTTCAGGGCCAGATTACTTTCGAGTTCGAGTTGGAATTGGTAGACCAGTTGGCCATATAGATGCGGCAGATTTTGTATTACAAGGCTTTAGCAATATTGAAAAAAAATCACTGGAAGATCTGATTATCAAAGCCGGAGATGCGGTTGAATCAGTTATGCGAAATGGGTTAGAGCGCACGCAGCAAGATTTTAATGAATAGCGCGTTCAACCCACTCTAAATATTTTGTGTATTCAATATTTGCAATATTTTGATTTTCAGTGGTTGCGGTAAAGGAGAGCTTTTCACCTGAGAATTTAAGTGCTAAGACCTCTGGTGCGACTCCACTTGCTGCACTTGCTGCCAAGATTGCAGCCCCAATGCTTGAAGAATCAGATTCACTAAAAGAAATTACCTCAGAGCGCAAAATTCGACTTCTAATATCGCGCCACAATTTTGATTGATGGGATGCACCGCCAAGGTGAACGGTTGATGGCAACTCACCACTTAGGGATTTAGCTTGATCGATTATATGTCGAGCCGTAAAACCAACTCCGAAAATTACCGCATGTGCGATGTCGCCAAATTTACTTTGGTGTGAAAGTCCGGCAAAGAGGGCTCGAATGTCACTGCGCCAAATAGGAGCACGTTCACCGGCAAGGTATGGCAAAAAGATTTCACTGTGAGCATTACTACTTTCGAGAGATTTAGAGAGCAACTCTTCAGGTGTGGAATTAAAAAGATCTGCAGCCCAAGAGATTGCAGAGCCACTACTTTGAGTTGGACCAAATATCACCGGGATTGGGGCACAACTTTCAGGAACGGTAGAAAGGTTATGTTTACCTTCACTTAATTTTCTACAAGATATTCCAGCGATATCCGAACTTCCAGAGATAACAAATGCGGTGGGTTTTGAAAATACTTCAAGAGCCAACATCCCAGCAAGTGCATCTGACCAACCAATTGCCACTGGAATTTCAGCGGGTAGAAATTTATTGCCAACAGAAGTTGCACCAGCAACCTCCCATGGTTTACCAATCGCCGGGATTAATTCATTTGGTAAGCCAAGACTCTTCCAAGCCTGTGTCGGCTTTAATGTTGTGGCATGAATTAAACCTTTGCTTGACCAATTGTCAGAAGAAAATTGTCCGGTTAAATGGAAAAGTAAAAAATCTTTTGCTTGCAACAAACGCGAATCTTTTTGTAAAATTTTCGGCTCATGCTCTTTTAACCAGCGAACTTTTGGCAAAATTCCAGAAGGGGCCCATGGTAGAGAGAGTCCAAAATCTTTCGCGACATCTGGGATTTCAACGGCAAATAGATCTGCTTCTTTTTGTGAACGCGTATCTTGCCAAGTCATGGCCGGGCGCAAAGGATTACCAAGCAAATCTGTCACTACTAACGTAGGTGTCTGACCAACAATTCCAACTCCGGTGATTTCGGCTAAATCAATATCAAGTTCAGTTAAAACCTTAGAGAGCGCAGCCAACCAATCGCGTGGATCTTGCTCTACCCAATTTTCATTTGGACGATGCGTTTCATACCCAGCAGAAGTTCTGGCCAAGACCAGGCCATCTTGATTGATTACTGTTGCTTTTAGAGCAGAGGTTCCTAAATCAACTCCAAGCCAGATTTGCATGGGACTCCCTTTCTGCCTGAGTTGAGGGTACCCTCGCGATTGCAATAGAAGGGGCCAAGATGACAACTATAAAGAAGATCTCAACGTATTTATTGGGGCAAGATCAAATATTTGTAAAAATTGATACTTCAGAGCCGGGATTATTTGGTTGGGGGAGTGTTGCTTTCGCGGGCCACCACAAATTAATTGCAATTAGTGTTAATGATTACTTAACTGATTTCTTGATCGGCAAAGAGATAACTGAGATTGAAGATATTTGGCAAACCTCTCAAGTGCAATCATCATGGCGTAATGATCCAGCGCTTAATTGTGCCCTTTCGGCAATTGATCAAGCGCTTTGGGACATTAAAGGTAAAGAGGTTGGCAAGTCGGTAGTAGATCTCATCGGCGGGCGAGCTCGTAAAGCGGTTCCGGTATTAATGAAATGCGAAAAGAATTTAAATTCAGGATTGCTAGATGAGATTGCAAGATTGCAAAACGATGAAATTGAATATTTTTTGATTAATCCAGAGATGGATTCAAAAGCAGTGACATATGGCAGACAAATTGTTGAAGTTTTTAGTAAATTGCGATCTGAGTTCGGCAATAAAGTACATCTTGCCCATGATTTTGACGGGCGGTTATCACCGACAGAAGTTCTTGCAGTTGTTAAACGGCTAGAAGAATTTCACCCATTCTTTTTAGAAGATGTATTTCCTCCTGAGCATATTGATTGGCACCTTGCCATGAGAATGCAAACAAAGGTCCCAATGGCCACAGGTAAAAGATTTGTAAATCCACATGAATGGCTCAACATAATTCCACAAATGGCAATTGATATATTGCGCTGCAATATAAGTGCAATTGGTGGATTAAGCCAAGCCTTGAAAGTTGGGCATTACGCCGCTCCAATTAGCATTCGAACTTCATGGTCAGCTGGTGAATTACAAAGTCCAATAGAGTCGGTAGCCACCGGCCATCTTTCACTCAACCTGCTAAACGCTGGCCCACAAGAATGGCGCCAACCTTCATCGGTAATAACTGATGTGGTTGGGGGATTACCTGAAATGAAAAACGGATACCTTTATTTCAACGCAAAACCCGGATTTGGTCTAGAAATTTCAGAGCAAAATCTCACCCTATTGAATAATTTGCCAATAAATAGAAAGATAACCCACTATGACAACCATTAATAATGTAAATGAGATTCGTAGCGAAGTTGGCGAAGGTCCAAACTGGGATGCAGGGACTTCAACAATTTCCTGGGTAGATATTGCCGGAAAGTTATGGTTTGAGCAGAACATTGAAGGTGGTCCAGTCACCACCCATTCAGTACCAGAAGTTATTGGTGCGATTGTTGGTCGGAAGAAGGGTGGCTATTACGCCGCAACTAAAGAAGGATTTGCTGAATTAAATCCAGATAATGGTTGGAAAATTACCAAGAATTTTCTAAAAGAAGATGAACGTATGAATGATGCAAAAGTTGATTCTGCTGGAAGATTTTGGGCCGGAAGTTGCACTATGGATATGGTGCCAGGAACCGGCGCTTTGCATGTCTTATCTGGTGATCTGACCATGAAAACTGTGGCCACGGGAATTACACTTCCAAATGGGTTGGCATGGAGTGCAGATAATTCATATTTTTACCACGTAGATAGCATGCAACACGTTCTATCTAGCTATGAAGTAGATTTTGAAAATGCTGAGTTACATAATAAGAAAACTTTAGTTTCATTCCCTGATGATGGATCAGTCCCTGACGGAATGTGTATTTCAAACGAAGGTTTATTACTAGTTGCCATGTGGGGCGGTTCACGAATTGAAATTTATGACCAACAGGGTAAAAAGCAATCGGTTATAGATATGCCAGTAAAACAACCAAGCTCATGCACTTTTGGTGGCGCAAAGGGAGATCGCCTGATCGTGACTTCAGCTAGAGCATCACTTGGTGATACTGCTAACGAATTAGATGGTGGTTTGTTTATAGTTGATGGGCTCGGACTTACCGGTGCTCAAAGTGAAAAATTCAACGGTTAGGAGAAATTATGCGCGCACAATCACGTAATCACTCATGTCGGATCCACGATAATTTCAAAATAGGAAAATTGGCAGCTGTTGTATTAGAAAATGAAAAGTTGCGCATCACAGTTGCCGCAGGCCGTGGCGCTGATGTAGTTGAATTTTTGCACAAGCCGGATGATTTAGATTTAGTTTGGCTTACACCCAACGGTTTGGTAGACGGCGAAGTTAATTACAACTACAACGACCCTCTTGGTGCATTTACTGATGAGTATCCAGGTGGTTGGCAAACAATTTTTCCAAATGGTGGTGCTGCATCTAATTACCAAGGTGCAGATTTTGGGCAACATGCCGAAATGGCACTTTTGCCATGGGATTTTAAGATTTTGAAAGATACCCCTGAAGAGATTTCCGTTGAATTTTTTGTGTATGGTCGGAAAACTCCATTTTTAGTAAAACGAACCATGAGTTTGAAATCCAACTCCACAACTTTAGACATGGTCGAGACAATTGAGAATTTGTCTGATGTAGAGATTCCGACAATGTGGGGATTCCACTTCACATTTGGCCCACCATTTATGGATGATGATTGCCGAGTGGTACTCCCAGGAAAACCAACTGTGATGCCGCACGCCAGTGAGGTATTCGGTAGTTCACGCCGATTAAAGGGAAATGAAAATTTTGCTTGGCCGGTAGGTGTTGGGCCAGATGACAAGCCAGTTGATTTCAGCAATATTCCACCACGAAATACTCCGACTGAAATGTTGTACCTAAAGGATTTAGAGCAAGGCGAGTATCGAGTCGAATCACCAAACAAAGGTTTAGCCGCAGTTGTTAAGTGGGATAAAACAAATCATCCATACCTTTGGTTTTGGCAAGAGTTTGGCGCAACTACGGGATATCCATGGTATGGCCGTTATTACAACATTGGGTTAGAACCATTTTCAAGTCTTCCAACAACAGGTGTAGTTGATTCAGTAAATAATGGAACTGCGCTGATTTTTAAAGGCCGGGAAGTTAAGAGTAATAAATTCTCATTTGGCGTTGAAAAGTTAAAGTAAAAATTAGTAAGGAGTGAAATGGATTTTGTTGGAAAAGTAGTAATAGTTACCGGTGCCGCAAAAGGTATGGGTTTTGGCGCTGCAGTTAAATTCGCAAACGAAGGTGCAAGTGTGGGACTTGTGGATAATGATGCTGCGACGCTTGCTACTGTTGAGAAGAACTTTTTAACATCAGGAAAGAAAGTAAAAGCTTTTCCAACTGATGTGAGTAATGCAAAAGATGTTGAGAAGATGGTTGCCGGGGTTATTGCTGAATTTGGAGCGCTAGATGTAATTGCAAATTGCGCTGGAATCCAAACTTATGGCGATGCAGTGGAGACAACCGAAGAGATTTGGGATAAAACCCTTGATGTAAATGTTAAATCTATGTTTTTGACTGCAAAGTATGGTGTTCCGCATATGCGCAAGCGGGGCGGAGGCGCAATTGTAAATATTTCTTCAGTTCAGTCCATAGGTGCTCAAAAACAAGTTGTTGCTTATTCCACTTCTAAGGGTGCAATCAACGCATTAACGCGAGCGATGGCAATGGATTTTGCAGTGGATAAAATTCGAGTTAATTCAGTACTTCCAGGTTCGGTTGATACGCCTTTGCTGCGTTTTGCTGCCGAAACTCACAAAGGAAATAAAACAGTGGATGAAGTTGTGGCTGAATGGGGAAGTTCACATCCGATAGGTCGGATGGGAACTATCGAAGATATCGCCGAACTTATTGTATTTCTAGCGAGTGATAGAGCACTATTTATTACTGGTTCAGATTATGTAATAGATGGTGGCTTGATGGCACAAATTCCAGTAATACTTCCAGAAAAATAATTCAACTCAGCCGGTATTACGTAAACCCGCTGCAATGCCGTTGATGGTAAGAAGTAATGCTCGACGCAGAGTTGCCTCATCGCTGTTGTCACCTTGGCGAACTCTTTGCAGTAGTGAGACTTGCAGAAGTTGAAGTGGGCGAAGGTAAGCATCACGAACTTGCAAAGTTTGTGAAAGAATTGGCTGATCACTTAGCAGTTCGCTCTTTCCAGTCAAAAGTAAAATTTCCGCGACGGTTAGATCAAATTCAGCCCGAATTTCAGCTAAGAAATGATGAAGCTCAGGGGTAACCAATGTTTTTACATAATGTTCCGCGGTTGCAAGATCTGTTTTTACCAAAGTCATTTCGACATTGCTGATAAATGTCCGGAAAAAATGCCATTCAGTAAGCATGTGCGCCAACACTTCAGATTTACCTGCTTCACGCGCTGCTTTTAATCCAGTTCCAACACCGAACCAACCTGGAACAATTTGGCGCGATTGAGTCCAACCAAATACCCAAGGAATTGCCCGCAATCCACTTAAGTCAGCGCTTGAATCTGGGCGTCTTGATGGTCGCGAACCTAGGAAAAGATCTCCTAGTTGTTCTACTGGGGTTGATTCAAAGAAATATTGGGGAAGATCAGGATGATCAGTCAAGGTACGGTACTGCGTCATTGCAGCACCACTAACTAGATCCATACATGAATCCCATTTTGCTAAATCTTTAGGATTTTGCCGCGGCGCACGATTTAAAACTGTTGCTTCTAAAGATGCCGCCAGCATTAACTCCACATTTTCACGTGCAAGTGATGGAAGGGAGTATTTATCGCTGATGACTTCCCCTTGTTCAGTCATTTTAATCTCACCATCAACTGAACCCCAAGGAAGTGCAATTAATGCGTCATAAGTTGGCCCACCGCCACGACCTACAGAACCACCCCGGCCATGGAATATTCGAAGTGCAATCCCATGTTTCATGGCGACATCACGCAGGCGTCTTTGTGCTCGGTGAATTTCCCATTGGCTAGTTGTAATTCCAGCATCTTTGTTTGAATCTGAGTATCCAAGCATTACTTCCTGAACATTTCCGCGTAGCTCAAGAATCTGTCGGTATTCCGGAACTGTAAAAAGTGATTCCAAAATTTTGTCCGCAGATTGCAACTCAGCAACAGTTTCGAGAAGTGGAACATATCCAATTAAAGAATAAGGCTCCTCACTATTTAAATTTAATAATCCTGCTTGTTTGCCGAGAACTACCGCGGCCAATAAATCATCAGCACCTTTTGTCATTGAAACGATGTAACTCTCGATCGCTTCATTGCCATATCGTTCGATAATCTCACCTATTGCATCAAAAGTTGCCAAAGTTTGTTTACCAAGTTCATCAAGTTCATCGACTTCATTTTTAGAATTTCCTGTTAATGGGCGAGGGTTTGCTAATTCTGCTGCTAATAGATTTAGCCGTTCGGCACTATTCAATTCTAGATAATTCTTGGTTCCAACACTGCTAAATAATTGATTTAAAAGATGATGATGGCGATCAGAATGCTCGCGCACATCAAGGGTTGCATGGGTTAATCCAAATGCTGAAACATTTCGGATCATTCGATCAAGTTCACCATTTGCAATTAATTCACCTTTATGGCTCATGAGTGAATCGCGCATCACCAGTAGATCATCAAGTAATTCTTGAGTATTTGCATAGTCGCGGCCTGGCTCATGATCTTGTAGGAAAGCATGGCGCTTTTGAGTAAGCAACAATTTGTGGCGAATGGCAGTGGCTTTTAATCGATATGGTTCTTCTACGTTGATCCGCCTAAACCGTTCTTCAATTTCGGGCAATATTCGTAAATCTGCATCCACAGAGGCAAGTAGTTCGGCAGAGGCTCCAGCAATACGCGTAGAAACCGAAAGTGATTGACGAAGTGCATCTAATCTTTCGAGAGTTACGCGGATGCTATGACCAACTTGGGTGGTGATGGCGTTTTTAGTTACTTCAGCGGTTACGTGTGGATTTCCATCTCTATCTCCACCGATCCAACTTCCAAAAGAAAGTGGACGTGCGGTCGCATCAAGAGTTATTCCAAATTTATTTAATTCAAAAGCAAAATCTTCAAGAACTTGGGAAACAGTAGATCTGCTTAAATCATCTAAGTAGTAAAGAGCATTCATTGCTTCATCAATTGGTTCTGGACGTTCTAAACGCAACTCATCTGTCTGCCATAACAGTTCAATAGCCTCAGCAAGTCTGCGATTATTCTCTGGCGCATTTTTCGCATCAAGTAAAACTGCAATTGTTGCCAGTTTGCTCAAAATAGATCTGCGTGCAGCTTCAGTCGGATGTGCTGTGAATACTGGCCGAACTGAAAGAGATGCAACTGCCCTAGCCAATTCATCTCGTGAAATTTTTTGATCGGCGATGCGATGTGATGCACGTTGCAACCAAGATTCACCACTTCCGCGTTCTTGAGCTAATGTGCGAGCGCGGTGAACTTGTTCCGCAACGTTTGCTAAGTGAAAGTAAGCGTTAAAAGCTCTTACTAATCTGATGCTGTCGTCAACATTAACTTTGGCAAGCAAATTTGCACCTGCCGGTGAATCTTCACGGACTGCTTGGCGAACTTGTTCAACCAGATCTAGGAGTGATTGCCCTTCTTGACGGGCGATTGTTTCTCCCAATAAATCGCCTAAGCGGCGAACATCAGCGCGTAACTCCGCGCCATCACTGGAAGGCATGGGGTAATTCTCTCAGATAGAGTCGTCCTATTGCCCCCCGCATCTAGCGGATTGGGGCTTGTCGTGCTGTATCAAGAAGAGAATTGGGGCAAAGATGGCAGTCGAATCCTTATTGCCTCATCTCAAATTGCAAGATCTAAGTTCAGCAATCACCTCTGGCAAAAAGGTAATAGCCCCAAACTCACTCCACTCTTGGTTAATTGCTCAATCTGCAAATTCAAATAGCGAAAATCAAAGTGCTCCAATCTTGGTGGTTACGCCAGGAAGCATTCTTGATTTGCAACGGGAATTACATGAGATTGCACCAGATTTAGTAATTCAAACTTTTCCTAATTGGGAAACTTTGCCACATGAAAGATTGAGTCCACAAAGCGATACGGTTGCAGCCAGATATAAAGCTTTAAATATGCTGCGTACAAATCAACCAATTGATATTTTGCTGACGCCCGTTCGTGCACTAATGCAACCATTTGTTAAAGGATTTGGTTCAATTGCTGCTCCAAAATTTGAAGCAGGTTTACAGATTGATATGCATGAATGTGCAAGTGAATTAGTTTCACTTGGATATGTAAGAACTGACTTAGTTGAAAAACGTGGTGAGTTTGCAATTCGAGGTGGCTTACTTGATATTTTCCCACCACAAGAAGATCACCCGGTCAGAGTTGAATTTTTTGATGACACAATTGAAGAAGTTCGTAGCTTCTCTATTGCCGATCAAAGAACTATGGCACTTATCGCCGGATCTGTGACAGCACTTCCTAGTCGTGAAATGGCCTTGACAGATGATGTCAAAAAACGAGCTGGAGCATTAGTCGAAAAGTATCCCGGGATCTCTGACCTGTTAGGAAAAATAGCAAACGGGATAGCCGCTGAAGGAATGGAATCTTTAATCCCAGCCTTGGTCGATTCAATGGAATCTTTAACTGAAGTACTTCCGGAGGGTTCAAAAGTAATTTTAGTTTCGCCTGATTTAATAAATTCTCGGGCTGGTGAATTAATTTCAACTGGACGCGAATTCCTAGAAGCATCCTGGCTTAATGCCGCACATGGAAATACTGTTCCAATTGAATTAGGTAGAAGTTCATTTCTAGAGTTGGCTGAAGTTTTATCGGCACTACAAAATCGCAATTTCAATATTGGCTCTGTTGCACCATTTGGAATCGATGGTGATAATTCAGAGTTTGCCGAGTTTGAAGTGATTGAACCTATAAGGGGAAACATTGATCGCTTCACTCTGCAGATCAATGAAAAGATTAAAGCCGGATGGCGAGTCGTGATTACAGCCATAGGACATGGAACTGCCGAAAGATATGCAACTCTGCTTAATGATGCAGATATACCCATGAAGCTAATAGAAGATTTGGCAGATCTCACACCAAATGTTGCGCATGTGACAACTTCAGCTATCAGATTTGGATTTAGCGCCCCACATGAAAAGATTTTTTTGGTAACTGAACGAGATTTTGTTGGGGCTAAGGCTGTTAATACCGAAGGTGCTCGGCTTGCCCCCAGAAGAGGTAAAAGAATTGACCCGCTTGCATTAAAAGATGGCGATTACGTCGTGCATGAAATCCATGGAGTAGGTCGTTTTATTGAAATGGTTGAGCGAGTAGTTGGGGGAACAACCCGCGAGTACTTAGTCATTGAATATGCTTCAAGCAAACGGGGCCAGCCAGCAGATCGACTTTATTTACCAACTGACTCATTAGATCAGATAACTCGTTATGTTGGTGGGGAAGCTCCAAGTGTGCACCGTATCGGTGGTGCAGATTGGCAAAAAGCAAAGGGACGAGCTAAAAAAGCGGTTCGTCAGATCGCTAGTGAGTTAATACAACTCTATGCAGCACGCACAAGTTCACCAGGATTCGCATTTTCACCAGATACTCCATGGCAACGTGAATTAGAAGATGCATTTCCATTCTCAGAAACACCAGATCAACTTTCAACAATTTCAGATGTAAAGGCGGATATGGAAAGACCGTATCCAATGGATCGGATTGTTTGCGGAGATGTTGGATTTGGAAAAACTGAGGTTGCAATCCGTGCGGCATTCAAGGCAGTCCAGGATGGAAAACAAGTTTCAATTTTGTGTCCAACCACATTGCTTGTGCAACAACATTTAACAACTTTTAGAGAACGTTATTCAGGTTTTCCAATTAGAGTTGAAGCGCTATCTCGTTTTTCAACGCAAGGGGAGATCAAAAAAGTACTCACAGATTTAGCATCAGGAAGTGTTGATGTAGTTATCGGTACCCACAGGTTACTTTCTACTGATGTGATTTTTAGAGATTTGGGTTTGATGGTTGTAGATGAAGAGCAAAGGTTTGGAGTCGAACACAAAGAGATATTGAAGAAATTTAGGGCTCATGTTGATGTTTTATCAATGTCGGCAACTCCGATTCCGCGCACACTAGAAATGTCTATTACGGGTATTCGTGAAATGTCTATTATGGCTACTCCTCCTGAGGAGCGGCATCCAATTCTGACTTATGTTGGTGAGTATGAAGAGAAACAGATTACTGCAGCCATCAGAAGAGAGTTATTAAGAGATGGTCAGATTTTTTATATTCATAACAGAGTTGAGAGTATAGATAGAGCAGTAATTAGATTGCATGGGTTGGTACCAGAAGCCAGAATTAGGATCGCTCACGGTCAAATGTCGGAAGATGCTCTTGAAAAAGTAATTGTCTCTTTTTGGGAAAAAGAGTTTGATATGTTGGTTTGTACAACAATTGTAGAAAATGGAATTGATATTCCTAATGCAAATACTTTGATTGTCGAACGTGCAGATCTGATGGGTTTATCACAACTTCATCAATTACGTGGAAGAGTTGGCCGCGGTCGTGAACGTGGTTATGCGTATTTCTTGTATCCAACTGAAAAGCCATTAACTGAAACTGCATTTGATCGGCTTGCAACTATTGCCGCCAACACTGAACTTGGATCAGGAATGCAAGTTGCATTAAAAGATTTAGAGATCCGCGGTGCCGGAAATCTATTAGGTGGGGAGCAATCTGGACACATCGCAGATGTTGGTTTTGATTTATATATGCGCATGATTGGCGAAGCTGTTTCAGAGTTCCGCGGGAAGAAGCCAGAAAACCTTGATTGCAAAATCGAATTACCTGTAGATGCGCATTTGCCGCATGATTATGTGGAAAGCGAACGAGTTAGATTAGATATTTACCGAAGATTGGCTGACTCTAAAAATGATGTGGAAGTAAATGAGATATCAGCAGAATTGCTAGATCGGTTCGGCGCACTGCCTGATGTGGTTTTAAATTTAATGAATGTTGCGAAATTACGGGCAACGGCCAAAGCTCGTGCATTGCGGGAAGTTGTAATGCATGGGAAATTCCTGAGATTGGCTCCAATTATTTTGAGTGATTCGCTCTCGGTTCGAATGGATCGGATCTACCCAGGACATATATATAAGGCAACTGCTGAAACCCTGCTTTTGCCTACACCGGGATCTCGAAATCTCGCCAATTCGCTCACACCTATGGCCATAGGGAATACTGAACTCCTGAGTTGGGTAAATGAGGCACTCGAAAATGCAGCGCCGATAAAATAGGGAGTCTGGAATGAGCTTGGAGAAAAATATGAAATTGCGCAAAATCAAGGCATTGCAAATCGGTGGCTTACTCATCGTTGGTGCCATTCTTGCTGGGTGCGCTAATTCAAGTTCAGCCGTAAGTATGAAACATGGCTCAATCTCTATTTCAAATTTGCAATCCACTATTAATGCGATAACTGCAGAGCGAATTGCAACAAATACCACGCCTGAAAATGCGTTAACAGGTGCCGATTTAGTACGTGCCCAGTTGCGCCTAAAAATAATTTCTTTTTTGCTGCACCGTGGAGCAAGTGAAAAAGGCATAACTCTTAACCCTGCTGAAGTCGCTGCAAATCGGGCAAAGATTGTTGCTCAGGTCGGTGGAGAAACCGCCATGCCTGCAGCTCTTGCAAATGCTTCCATCGCTGCCAGTGATTTAGATCGCTATATCGAAGATATTATTATCCAAGGAAGTCTGCGCACGAAGTTAGTTGCGCCAACTGCAACTGACCAAGATTTCAGTATTGCTTTGCAAAAATATGTAAGTGAAATTGGAGCTCGTGAAAAAGTTAAGTTAAATCCACGTTATGGAACATGGGTTGCGGCTACTTCAGATATCAATCCAATTGATGCCACCAATGGCGCCGTAACTGATCCTGCCAAATAACGTACAACGATGATCGAAAAATCCCAGCTTCAACATTTAGTTGAAGTTATGGATCGTTTGCGCGCACCAGGGGGATGTCCCTGGGATGCACAACAAACACATGAATCATTACTGACCTATTTGATTGAAGAAAGTTATGAGTTTATTGATGCAGTCGAGCGATCTGATCGTGCAGAGATGCTCGAAGAACTTGGTGATATTTTGCTGCAAGTTGTTTTTCACGCTCGAATTGCCAGCGAAGAGAATGGCCTTGGGTTTAATATCGAAGATGTAGCAAAAGGGATTAGCAACAAATTAATTAGCCGCCACCCTCATGTTTTTTCAGAAGAAAAGCAATTAACTCCAAAAGAGGTTGAAGTTAATTGGGAGAAAATTAAAAGTGCCGAGAAAGATCGAAAATCTGCCGGGGATGGTGTGCCATTAGGTCAACCAGCCTTAGCATTGACCGCCAAATTGATTCATAGAGCTAAGAAACATGGAGAACGTGCAGAGCCAGTAGTTGAGATCAAAAATCCACCTGTTGTGGATCAGGCCACTATCGGGGATTTACTTTTCGCTGTAGTTGCACTTGCCACCGAGCATGGGGTTGATCCAGAGCAAGCCATGCGAAATAAGGCACGTGCTTATAAAGAATCGCTATCCAGAAGCGAATAGAATTAAGGCTTGACCTGAAATACCTGAAATATTAGGTCTTAAAAAAAGGAGTAGTAAGTGAGCACTTCAGCAACAATCAAAGGGATTAAATCCCGCGAAATTCTCGATTCACGCGGCAACCCAACTGTTGAAGTAGAAGTCACATTAAGCGATGGAAGTATAGGCATTGCCGCTGTTCCAAGTGGAGCATCAACTGGCGCACATGAAGCAGTTGAATTACGTGATGGTGGAGATAGATATGGCGGAAAAGGTGTCCTAAATGCAATTGCCGGAATTACCAATGGGATTACTCCAAAATTAATTGGCCTAAATGCTGCTGATCAAAAAGCAATTGATAAATTGATGATTGATTTAGACGGTACGGAAAATAAATCTAAATTAGGAGCAAATGCGATTTTGGGAGTTTCACTTGCTGTTGCAAAGGCAGCAGCCATCTCTGAGAAAACCCCACTTTTCAAATATGTAGGTGGAGATAAAGCAAATCTATTACCTGTGCCAATGATGAATATTCTCAATGGTGGTGCGCACGCTGATACAAATGTTGATATTCAAGAGTTTATGATCGCACCCTTTGGCGCAACTTCTTTTAAGGAAGCACTTCGGTGGGGAACCGAGATTTATCATTCACTGAAGTCAGTTTTAAAGAAAAATGGTCTTGCCACAAGTATTGGAGATGAAGGTGGCTTTGCGCCAAATTTAACAAGCAATAGAGCCGCTCTTGATTTAATTTTAACCGCAATTGAAAAAGCAGGATTTAAAGCCGGTGATCAAATTGGATTAGCACTAGATGTGGCCGCTACTGAGTTTTACGAAAAAGAAACTCACACGTATAAATTTGAAAGCAGTTCCCGATCATCTGCAGAAATGATTAAGTATTACGCAGATTTAGTTGCAAACTACCCACTTGTTTCAATTGAAGATCCGCTAGATGAAAATGATTGGGATGGTTGGGTAGCGATCACTAAAGAGATTGGCTCTAAAGTTCAATTAGTTGGAGATGATCTTTTTGTAACAAATCCAATCCGATTAAAAGATGGAATTACAAAAGGTGCCGCAAATGCGTTACTAGTTAAAGTCAATCAAATAGGTTCACTATCAGAGACTCTGGCCGCCGTAGATATGGCACATGCTGCAAATTATCGATGCATGATGAGCCACCGATCAGGTGAAACTGAAGACACGACAATTGCTGATTTAGCAGTTGCTACAAATTGTGGACAGATAAAGACAGGGGCACCTGCTAGATCTGAACGAGTTGCCAAGTACAACCAGCTGTTGCGCATCGAAGAGTTATTAGGTGCTGATGCGAAATTTACTGGAAAAGGCGCATTCCCAAGATTTAGCAAATAGTTTTAATTAGGCGGTGAATTTCATTGGCAAAGCGAATTAAAGGAGTTACCAGCAGATTTGTCGCGCTATCGGTGGTCTTTTTTCTAATTGCTTTAACTATCGCACCGCCAATGCAAAGATATTTTAGTCAACGAGCCCAAATTAGTGCCGTGGAAGCACAGATAGGTGCGAGCAAAGAGCGTTTACAAAATGCTGAAGCCGAGTTAGCAAGATGGCGGGATCCTGCTTATGTGAAATCACAAGCAAGAAATCGATTGCACTTCGTTCTTCCAGGGGAGCGTCAATACATTGTGGTTGGAGCAAAATCCCAATCGCAAAGTGCAGCAGATGAACAAAACTCTGTCGCAGATCAACTTCCAGATCATGCACCTTGGTATGAGCGATTAATTTCATCAATCCAAACAGTGGCCACTTCTGGAGCAGTAATTGAAACCAAGTGAACGAGATCTAGAAGTTGTACAGGAGCAACTAGGTAGAACTCCGCGAGATGTACATGGTGTTGCTCATCGGTGTCCATGTGGTGAAGTAAGTGTTGTAGAGACCCCACCTCGTTTGGGTGATGGAACTCCATTCCCCACTTTTTACTATGCGACTTGTCCGCGTTTAACTGGAGCCATCTCAACTTTAGAGACCACCGGGATGATGGGTGAGATGAGTTCAAGATTAGAAAATGATCCAGAGTTAAACGGCGCATATAAAGCAGCACACCTTGATTACATAGCTGCACGCAGTGCTCTAGGAATCGATGTTCCGGAGGTTGAAAACATAAGCGCTGGCGGAATGCCAGATCGGGTGAAATGTTTACATTCATTAGTAGCGCATTCTTTGGGTGCTGGCCCTGGGGTGAATCCATTAGGTGATGAAGCGTTAGCCGCATTGCCGCAATGGTGGCTTGAAAACCCATGCAGTGCTTTTGGTACGCAGGAATGAGACGAGTTGCAGCGCTAGATTGCGGAACAAATTCAATTAGATTACTTATCGCTGAAGAAAATCCGGGAGCAAGTGCTTTTACTGAGATTTCACGGAAGATGTCGATCGTAAAACTTGGTGAAGGCGTAGATAAAAACAAAGCATTTCTGCCTGATGCAATTTCACGCACTCTTGCAGCACTAAAAGCATTTGCTGCAGAGATTGCCGAAGCTAAAGTAGAGAAAGTGCGTTTTTGTGCAACTAGCGCAACAAGAGATGCCCAAAACCGTGATGACTTCCTAATTCCAGTGGCCCAAATATTAGGAATTACACCAGAAGTTATTTCAGGTGACGAAGAAGCCAAACTCTCTTTTTTGGGTGCAACGCAGGCTTTATCCAAAAGCGATGGCCCCTTTTTAGTAATAGACATTGGTGGGGGTTCAACTGAGTTTGTTTTTGGTGTTGAGCAAGTTGAGGCGGCGCGAAGCGTAAATATCGGATGTGTTCGCATGAGTGAACGTCATTTCAAAAATGATCCGCCAAATCAAAGTGAGATTGATTCTGCCCGCATAGATATCAGGAATGCGATTGCGCAAGCCGCCGAAGTTGTTCCGATTAAGAATGCTAAAACTTTAGTTGCAGTAGCTGGCACTGCAACAACAGTTGCGGCAGCTGCATTAAATCTTGCTGAATACGATTCTGAATTAATTCACTTGGCAAAAATAAGTGCGAAAGAAACGCGCAGAGTTTCAGACTGGCTCTTAACACTTACTAGACAAGAGCGTTCTGATCTTGGATATATGCACCCCGGTCGAGTCGACGTAATTGCTGCCGGATCTCTGGTCCTTGCTGAAATTATCAAAGCAACAGGGCTAGAAAGTTTTGTAGCAAGTGAAAATGATATTTTGGATGGAATGGTTTGGTCGATGTTAAATGCTTAGTGAAGTCGCAATATCTAAATTAGCCGATATCAAAGCTCTAGACAAAGAATTAATTAAGTGCGACGGATGTTTGCGTTTAAAACTTTGGCGTGAAGAAGTTGCCGTAACTAAGCGACGTGCGTATCAAGATGAAACTTATTGGGGAAAGCCGGTTCCGGGCTTTGGCCCGGTTGACGCCCAAATTATTTTGGTGGGTCTAGCCCCTGGCGCACATGGTGCCAATCGCACCGGCCGAATATTTACTGGTGATGCTTCAGGTGATTGGCTATTTCCAGAATTATTTTCTGCGGGTCTTGCAAATCAACCAACAAGCAAGGGAATTGATGACGGTTTGCAATTAATTAATACTCGTGTCTTATGTGCAGTTAGATGTGTTCCACCAGACAACAAAGCAGAAACAAGTGAGCGAGATACCTGTTCTGTTTGGTTTAATCGTGAAATAGCAATATTGATGCCAACTGCAAAAGTTTTTGTGGCCCTAGGTGCATTTGCTTGGGACAGTTTGTGGCGCACTTTAAGAGCGCAATCTGATCAGTTGCCTGTAAAAAAAGTGGCTTTTGGTCATGGTGCAGAAGTGATTTTTGGAGACCAACTCTTATTGGCCTCATTTCACCCAAGCCAGCAAAATACTGCCACTGGAAAGCTGAAGGTTGGGGCAATGGCAGAGATCTTCCTGAGAGCAGGTAGATTTACCCGCTCAGGCAAGTAGCAGCAAATGAAGCACGCCCCGATAGCCCAATGGCAGAGGCAGAGGACTTAAAATCCTCCCAGTGTGGGTTCGACCCCCACTCGGGGCACCAGTTCGTACTTTAAGAATTTCGCACTCAGTGTGAATAATTAATTAATGAATTAAGAATGCATATAGGCTATTTATATGGGAAAGATTCTCGAAATTGCGTAGAACTTATTTTTCTACAAAGGGGATTACTCGCGTATTACTCCTCGTAGCTGTGTTTGCTTCGACATTTACATCGACGGAGATTGCCTCGAGCGCTCAACTCTACAAAGTTAGAATTGGGGAAATAGGGAAAACGGACCTTTTTTTTGTTGGCCACAAAGCCTTCAAATATACCGAAAGAGGTTATAACTCGTACTACGGTGCAAATCTATATTTAATTCCCTGCTTAACGGCAAAAGATTCTGATTGCATTGAGTCATTGAGTTATCGAGTAAGTAACTCGCAAGAATGGAAAAAAGCTGAGTTGGACTCAAGTTGGACAATTCCTGCAACTGGGGTCCCGATGATTGGATCCGATAAAGGTTCAAACGCTACATTCGTTATTAAGAGTCTAGTAGCAACGCCTGCTGACCCAGAAAATAATTATCCCGCCAGTGGAGCTACCTCCATCTGGAAAGTTTCCCAAACAGGGCATGACTCAAATTTTAGACTCTTTTTGAACTTTAACCTTAGCGGGACAAATCCTGATCCGAAATCAGAAAAAATAATCTGGAAAGAATTCACCACTCAAGTGCTCCCAATCTCTGGTTATTTTCCACACTCAGGTGGAATCCCAAGCGGGAGAGCCGATAATTCTTTTGGAAATATTTCAGGGCTTAAAGTTAAAGTTAGGGTGGGGATCCTTAAACAAATCCTTAATGGTTGGGTGCATTCAAGAACGACCAACCCTGAACTATCGTATGGAGTTGACTCAAGTTCTGGGGAATTTGTGGACTTCTCAGGAGCTCCACTTTCTGTACCCACAGCGGAAGCGGTTATGGATGCAACCCAATATTTGTCTGTATGGAAAAAACCGTATTTTGAGGCCCTGGTAAAACTATATGGTTTGCCTGATCTTTCTGATCTCGTGAAGAATCCTCCGGGTGTAGGTATGTGGCCGTCCACTAGTGGCATCGAGCAGGGTGAATTGAAGATGTGGAGCGCGTATGAACCTTATTGGTCAAAGACAGCAGCTTCCATATCTTCTTTGTGGAAGATCAGTGGGGAAGGAAATCTAAACTTACAAAAATTCAATTCATCTGAATGTGTCTCTCAAGGAAAAATCGATGGAATCCTTGCTACTAACGCAACGCAGTATTCTCCCACCCCACCTATTTTTGACGAAAGTAGCCAGGAACTTTCCTATCAACTCGCAGCCCCCCACTTTAAAGATGCTAATGAAGAATTCAAAGGTACCTATTCTCTTGTTATTTCTGAAAAGTTAGCCCATTGCATTTGGGGTAAATCGTTAACTAATGCATCTGCGAGAGTCTCGATTTTAAACTCTGATGGTAGAAGTTCAGTTGTGAGCCAATCTTTGAACAAACGATCAGGGTTTTACTATTTTGATGTAAATGGATTTGGTTTTTCTGCGCCAACAATTCGTATTAAATTAACACAGGATGCTGTTGCGGATTCGCCAACTCCTTCGGCCACCCCAACTCCGAAGATTGCAATAGCGACCCCAAAGAAGATGAGCACCATCACCTGCATAAAGGGAAAGACAACCAAGAAAATAACTGGTGTAATTCCGAAGTGTCCAGCGGGCTATAAGAAGAAGTAAACGACTCGGGATGGTGGGTTCGACCCCCACTCGGGGCACTTCATACTTGCATCAATATGTAGTTTTGAACCTTTTTACGGACATAACGAAATACGGTCAATTACTAAATTCCTAAAACTTGCCCATTAATTTGATTTGAAGTCGACTCTGCTAAAAAAGCAACTGCTCGCGCAATGTCCATTGTCGTGACTGCTTCGGTACTTTTGAGAGAGGCACGGCGCGCTAATTCTTCCTTTGCGCCGTGGCCCATGTGTTTCAAGAAGTTCTGATCATTTTCGTAAAAGAGGTTGGACTCAACAGTTGAAGGTGATACAGAATTGCTAGTGATTCCATATTTCGCAAAAGAGATCGCCGCACTTTTTCCAATTGAATGTTGTGCTGCTTTTGCAGCTTGATAATGCGAAGTAAATTCACTGGCGCCGGCACCGAGTGCTGAAACAATATTAACGATTCTGCCAAATTTTTGCTGCTTCATAAATGGAACACAGTTTTGAATAAATAGAAAAGTCCCCATTACATGGACATTAAACATGCGGGTTATTTCCTCATGAGAAATATCCATTATGGGTTTAATTTGGCAGTAGCCTGCGTTGTTAACCAGCAAATCTATTCTTCCCCATTGTGCAATGACTTCATTGACGCAATGAGCTACGTCAGTCGGAATTGAAACATCACCTACAACTCCAATAGTTTGTTTGGATTGTGGATCTATTAGTGAAATAGTTTCAGCAACACGTTCTGGGTTGAGATCTTGAATTGCCACTTTGTACCCGAGTTCGATCAGATGAGATGCAATCCCACGACCAATTCCACTTCCTGATCCAGTTACGATGGCAATTCGGTCTGTAGTCACTATATTCTCTTCTCATCTTGTAATTTAAGAATAATTTCGTGCATAAAATTAGATGCGGCCGGAACTTGATCGGCTGATAAGTGTTCAAGAGCAATGTATTTGTTGAGTGCGAATTTATCTGCTTTAAACACATAATCACTCCAATCGAAAATTCCCTCGCCAACTGGCACTTCAGTAATGCGAAGGACCATTTGTGACTCAACGATGAAATCTTTTGCATGAGCTGTACCCATACGAGAGCCTGAAACAGCAATCATTTCATCGATCAATTTAGGAGTGTCATACATGTAATCATGGGTAACTATATTTGTCGGGTCAAATCCCAAACGAAGTGATTTTGAGGGGATGTGATCGAAGATTCTCTTGATTGTTTTTGGATCACGAACGGTGGAAAGAACATGAGGTTTGACTACTAAGTACATGCCCTGATCTTCAGCGACTGGGATAATTTGCTGGAGCGAATCTATATAGCGCTCTAGTGAGGCCTCGCTGTGATTCTCCGGTACCGGATACCAAGCAGATATAGGGGAGTTTGATCCTGCTCCGGTGACGACAACATTTGAACCAAGTGCTCTAGCAACCTTAAATGAATCTTTGACAAGTTGGATCGAATCTTTTCGCAATGAGTCATTAAATGTGCAGAGCGAGGCCCAATAGCCCCAATTAGAAATAGGTTCTATTCCATTCTCGCGAAGTAATTCACCGGCACGTTTAACAGCATCGAAGTCTGTTTCATTGGGTTTGCGGATTGATTTGCCATCTCCCAAACCGAAGTGGCAGATAACTCCCTCGATTCCCATCCCGCGAAGCTTTTTAGCTAGATCAGAATCGATCTCAGCAGGATCGGTAGTAAACGCAGTTAGCATGAGTGCGACTTTCATAACAGCGCTCCTAGACCAAGGTTAAATAGCATGTAGTTTCCGAATAGCTTCAACAATCTTTGGCACATCTGGAATTAGAGCCTTCTGCATAACTGGTGATGCTGGAATTCTTGAATCTGGTACGCCTAACCGAATTACTGGAGCTTTCAATTCGGCAAAAAGACGCGAGCTAATTCGGGCAGATATTTCAGCACCAAAGCCACCAGTTACGTTTGCTTCATGCACGATAATTGCTTTTCCATTACTACTCTTCACGGCTTCAAAGATTGTTTCTTCATCGAGCGGATTGAGCCAACGCAGATCTACAACGCAGACATCGATTCCATGTTCGGCTTTAATTTCTTCTGCGGCACGAAGGACTACTGCTGTTGTTTTACCCCACGTTATTACCGCAAGATCTTTTCCTTCTCGCGAAATGCGAGCTCCACCAAGTGTTTCGATAGGAGCATCGAAATCAACTGGATCTGAGTTCATGTAGAGAGCGCGTGATTCGATAAGAATGACTGGATCAGGATCGAGTACTGCAGCCTTGAGCATCTGATATGCATCATGTGAATTGGAGGGCAAGCCAACTTTGATTCCAGGAATGTGGGCAAGTATGGCTTCCATGCTCTGTGAATGCTGTGCACATGATCCTGGGGTAATACCTTGCTGAACGCGAACGACCATTGGCGCAGTTACTTTGCCATTAGAAATGTAGCGAACATTGGATGCCTGATTTACTAATTGATCAAGGGCAACGAAGAGAAAATCCATCCACATAATTTCAACAATCGGCTTTAAACCGTTTTGGCTCGAACCAATTGCCGCACCAAGAATCGCTGCCTCGGAGATCGGAGTATCAAAACAACGCTCCCCATATTTTTTCCTCAAATTTCGAGTTACACCGAATACGCCACCAGCAGTGCCTACATCTTCACCGAAAATTAAGGCGTTAGGATCATGGGAGAGAATCTCATCGAGTCCTTTATTGATTGCAAGACCGTAAGCAACTTTCTCTGAATCAATCGGTAGCGGGCGAATTTTTTCACGCACATATTTCGAAGCAACTTCGCCTATTCCATCCATTGCACCTGGAAGTGGTGCAGCAATACTTTGAGCGGAACTTTCTTCAACGTAGGAGATAACTTCACTCTCAAGGATTGTTAAAGCACTTTCATCGATCCCATGCTTTGTTTTGAGTAGCTCTCTTAAACGGGGCAATGGATCGCGAGTTGCATGTTCCTTGCTATCGCCACTGGGGCGGTAATGCTCAATGTCTGCGTTGTAATGTCCAAGAAGTCGCGGGACAGTAACTTCTAAGAAAGTTGGACCACCTCCACTTCGAGCGCGCTCGACCGCTGCTGCACCTGCTGCAAATAGCGAAGGCATATCTGCGCCATCAATCTTCAATGCATTCATGCCATAGTTTGCAGCCCTTTGCCAAAGTTCAACATGAGGGACTGTTTCACTGATTGGTGTCATCTCTGACCAAGCATTATTTTCGCAAACAAAAATTACTGGAAGATTTCGCGCGATTGCAAAAACTAGCGCTTCATGTGACGAACCTTGATTAGTTGCTCCATCTCCAAATGATGTTACAACTACACCCTGATTCTTTTTGTGAAGTTGGCCCATCGCTAAGCCATTAGCAATCGGTAGCCCTGCACCGACAATGCTATTTTCACCAACAAAACCAAATTCTGGTGCAGACAAATATGGCGAACCGGCTCGACCCCCATTTGTTCCAGTTGCTTTTCCCATAATCTCTCCAAGCAAAGCCGGTGTTGGAACTCCAGCAGCTAGCGCCCAACCATGCCCTCTGTATGTAGCGGTTACTAGATCTCGCTCATCGCATGAAGCGAGAATTCCTACCGGAACCGACTCTTGACCAATGCATGGATGCACGGAGCCCGTAATCAAGTCACTCTTTCGTAATTCCAAAACCTTCTCTTCAACTTTACGAATCAAGAACATCTTCCGATATATTTCAAGAAGATTCATTCCACGTACAGGTAAATCCATTGGATGACGATCAAGAGTTTTCATGAGGTCCTTACTTCACTTTCTAGGAATCCTATACATTTCTCCGCTACTTGTTAAGGGGTATTTTGAGAGTTAAACTGCCGGTTATAAGAGTTTTGGATTTTTATAGGCTTAAACGTGATTCTAAATCTGATGAATAGGAGTGGATTAATTGTGAAAAATAATTCGCATTTTAATTTACTCGATTGGCTATACATGGATGATGCCGCAGCGGAGATCTTCTCTTTCGAAGAGAGCGTAAAGAATTGGATCGCTATAGAAATTGCCTTAGCGGAAACACAGAACCAACTGGGTCTCGTTCCTGATGATGTATTGGTAAAAATTCAAGGATTAAAGGGTTTCCAGATCAAGGATACAGATCAATTCTTCAGTGCTTCGGTCAATGTGGGTTATCCAATCGTCGAACTTCTCAAAGAACTCAATGACTCACTAGAACCAAGCGCCCAAGGCTTTCTTCACCTGGGTGCGACTACCCAAGACATTATGGATACGGCACTGGCAATGCAGGTCAAAAAATGTGGCGAGCTGATTGAAGAGCGAATCATCGAGCTAGGTGATGTTTTAGTGAAGATTATTACTGAACACTCTGAGAGCATCATGCCTGGGCGAACACATGCACAGCATGCAGTTCCAATTACTTTTGGTTTCAAAATCTCTATCTTTTTATCCGAATTAAGTCGTCATCTGGAGCGAATCAGAAAAGCTAATCATGATTCTGGAAGTATCTCTCTATTTGGTGCTGGCGGAACTTCTGCCGGATACGGAAAAGATTCAGCGAAGATTCGCACAGAAGTGGCAAAGAAACTCAATTTAAATAATGTGAATGTCCCATGGCATGTAAGTCGCGATCGCTTTATCCAGAGTGCAACCGCAGCGGCTATGATTGCAACGACTCTTACAAGGCTAGCGCGAGAGATTATTGATCTCTCGCGAACCGAAATACTTGAAGTAGCCGAACCTGGTGGCTGGCATAAAGGTGCATCATCAACAATGCCGCAAAAGCGCAACCCAGTTATGTCTGAGTCGATTATTGGATTGGCCATTACGGCAACTGGCAATGCAGCCATGATGTTTCGTGCTGGAGAAGCAGGACACGAACGAGCTGCTGGAGAATGGCAACTAGAGTGGAAAGTTCTGCCTGAAACACTTGTCAGCACTGCTTCAGCGTTAAAAATTGCAGTTGAAATGTGTAGTGGTTTAACTGTCAATGTTGAAAATATGAAAGCAAATCTCAATAAAGATGACGGCTTGATTATGGCTGAAGCATTGATGATTGGACTTGCACCCAAAGTTGGACGCGAACGTGCCCACGATCTTGTCTATTCGGCGGTGGGAATTGTGAGATCTGAGCACATCGATTTACTTGCAGCTTTGAAGCGAGTCAGTAAAGGGATTCTGACAGATTCAGATTTCACAGAGATAAGTACAGATTCATATTTGGGCGAAGCTACTAGTATTTGCAAAATTTCATGCAAAGAATGGCTAGCGGGAAAAATTTCTTAAAGCAAATATTATTTAAAGAGTTGTAGATCAAACTTAGCTGTTGTCAGCATGTGCGGAATTGTTAAAGCCCAAATAATTACCAAAATCGTCCAAAGTAAACCGGTGTCGAAATATTCAGGGCGAAAAACCATAAGTCCAACTGCTAAAAGAATTGTTCCGAACACGGCGTAAAGACCCGGTATAACAGCGGATATAAAAGCCATAAGTGGCTTTATAGAACGTGCATGCAAAAGAGCTTCAGGTAATTTAGGGACTAGCCGTGCTGTATGGCGGACTGCGTGCCAGCAACCGAAATAAACGGCAAACGCAATTAATGGTGGTGCTAATAAAGACAAAATGGCTAAAAGAAGTAGGTCAAGTGCAGCTTGGAAATTCTTAGTTATTAGAAGAAGTAGCAATCCAAACAGCGCTAAAGCCAAAGTGATATTTCGCAAGGTTTGATTAATCGAACCTGACCAATTAGCTATTTCAGGATTAATCCGGTTCAAGGCAGATAGGGCACGAGAATCTGTCAATGGCAAGATGACAGGCAAGAATCCGGCAGGTAAGGCATAAGCACAAACCTTGAGAAATCCATCTTTGTTTGTACCGCGCGAATTATTCCATTGGCTCTTAAATGCGCCGTCACCAAATCCAAAGTGCAGAGCACTGATTACCAGAATTAATTGAAAACCTATCTGGTTCCATGTTGCTATCGCGTAACCCGCAGCGACTGCCAACAAGATATAAAAAATTACGAAAGCAATAAAGCGAACTCGTGATTCTCTCGGAATAGTAATTAAGTGATCAATTGCGCCATGGGGAATGCCAATCAAAAGAGCAATAACCGCAATTACTATCTGCCCAGATAAAGGGAGTTCAAAGGAAATCAGATCAAAGATGCCAAAAGTAATGATCGCTCCAATGACCGCAATTCGAGAAGAGCGTGAGGCGAGTTCATAGACTCTCGAAAGACCGATATCCATGAGGCTAGGTTATGGGAAATAAGAGAA
>CAEZZS010000002.1_pt1 | contig 60937 bp, 59 predicted proteins | sample 7266841 | NCBI WGS metagenome assembly CAEZZS01 (sample SAMEA6813968, study PRJEB35770) | uncultured Actinomycetes bacterium | biome: Freshwater; feature: Freshwater reservoir; material: water | place: Czech Republic | collected 2016-08-15 | depth 30m m
AGCTCCACCTAAATCCTGAATTCCGATTACCAGATCTTCAGCAAAAATTTCTAGGCAACATTCAATTAACACTTTTTCAGTAAATGGATCGCCGACTTGCACTGCCGGACGCTTTGCTGGTTTAGAACTGCCAAATGTCTCACTCGCAAGAACAGAAACGCCACCAATACCGTCGCCACCAGTTTTTGCTCCAAATAAAACAACGAGATTTCCAGTTCCTGATGCTTTTGCCAATTTGATTTGATCATGTCGCATAACACCAACGCATAACGCATTTACTAAAGGATTACCTGCGTAAGTTTCATCAAAGACAACTTCTCCACCGATTGTTGGTACGCCAATACAATTTCCGTACCCACCGATACCGGCAACAATTCCCGGTAATACTCGCTTTGTATCTGGCGCATCTGCGGGACCAAATCTAAGTGGATCTAAAATCGCTATCGGACGTGCACCCATTGTTAAAATATCGCGAACGATCCCACCAACCCCAGTTGCCGCCCCTTGATAAGGCTCAATAAACGATGGGTGATTGTGGGATTCGACTTTAAAGGTGACTGCATAACCTTGACCAACATCAACAACGCCGGCATTTTCACCTATTCCAACAAGTAAAACATCGGTCACTGGAGCTTTCTCACCAAATTGCCGAAGGTGCACTTTGGAAGATTTATAAGAGCAGTGTTCACTCCACATCACTGAGTACATTGCTAATTCACTAGAGGATGGTCTTCTTCCCAAAATTTCACGAATTCTTTGGTACTCATCTTCTTTTAATCCAAGTTCACGCCAAGGTTGAGTTTGTTCTGGAGTATTACTTGCAATTACCACGGTATCTAAAGACATTAGGCGTTAACCATTTTCTTTAGAATTGAGGTGAAAAAAGCTAATCCATCAGTGCTTGGCCCCGTTAGTGAATCAATTGCGTGTTCAGGATGAGGCATGATTCCTACGACATTGCCAGCAGCATTTGAAATCCCAGCTATAGCATTACGTGATCCATTTGGATTTTCGCCAATGTATCTAGCAATGATCCGACCTTCTCCTTCTAATTCATCTAGAGTCTTGTCATCACACTGAAAAGAACCTTCCCCATTTTTTAGCGGAATAACAATTTTTTCTCCAACTTTAAAATCATTTGTCCAAAGAGTTGTGTTATTCAAAATTTCTAACTCTTGATCTTTACAATAAAAATGTAAACCTTTATTACGAGTTAAAGCACCTGGTAACAAATGTGATTCACATAAAATTTGAAATCCATTACAAATGCCTAATACTGGCAATCCATTTTTAGCGCCTTCGATTATAGAACTCATTACTGGTGCGAATCTAGCAATTGCTCCACAGCGCAAATAATCCCCATATGAAAACCCACCAGGAAGAATTACTGCATCGACTTTCACTAAATCTTCATCACCGTGCCAGAGAGAAACCGATTCTCCTCCGGCAAAACGAACTGCACGCGCTGCATCAAAATCATCCAAAGTTCCAGGGAAGGTAACAACGCCTACCCGCATCTAACGTTCCATTCTTATTTCGAAAATTTCAATTACTGGATTAGCCAATAAAGTTTCAGCAGCTTTCTTTATTTCAGAGATTTCTAAATCTGTTGGTTCGTGATCAAAAGTTAATTCAAATCGTTTTCCTTGCCGAGTAGAAATTGGACTCAGTGAAAACCCCATTCTTGGAAGCGCATTAGCGATGGCTTGTCCTTGCGGGTCAAGAATTTCAGCTTTGAGCATTACGTCAATGATTACTTTTACAGATGAGGCGGATTGGGCGGTCACGTCTCCAATCCTAATCTTTTAGTGTTCGAACTTCTCACCAGTGATTGTGAAGTAGGCCTCTAAATACCTTTCCCTGGTCTTTTCAACAATCTCATCTGGTAATTCTGGCGGAGGGCTCGACCGATCCCAACCGGATGCGGTTAGCCAATCCCTTAGGAATTGCTTGTCGTAGGAAAGCTGTTTCCCTCCTGGCTTCCAACTGCTTAATGGCCAGAAGCGCGAAGAATCTGGAGTGAGTACTTCATCGGCAAGATGAATGACTCCGTGCTCATCTCTTCCAAACTCAAATTTTGTATCAGCAATAATGATTCCACGCTCACGTGCAAATTCATTTGCGAAATTATAAATTTTTATTGATCTGGCTGATAATTCTTCGCCAATTTCTTTCCCGATGATTTTCTTTGCTTGATCTAAAGAAATATTCTCGTCATGATCACCCATTGCAGCCTTAGTGGCTGGAGTAAAAATTGGTTCCACTAATTTTGAGCCATCTAACAATCCACCTGGTAGCGGTACACCACATACTTCACTATTTTTTTGATATTCAACCCAGCCTGAACCGGCAAGATATCCACGCACCACGCACTCGACCGGAAAGATTGTCAGCGGTTTGCAAATAATCGCCCGCCCCTTAACGGCCACTGGAACTTCACCAGAAATCACATGATGAGCAGTAATCTCATTTAATTTTTCAAACCAAAATAGCGAAAGTTTGGTGAGAATCGCTCCTTTATCTGGAATATCTGTTGGCATAATCCAGTCATAGGCGCTAATCCGGTCTGAAGCGACTAAAAGAATTTCACCATTAGCATCGCGGTACAGGTCGCGGACTTTCCCACTTTGAAAATGTGTCCAACCTTGGATTAAATCTTGCATCAACGAATTAAACCCGCTTGGTATTTAGCTGCATCTGGGTACTTGCTACTGATTTCCTTAATGCGCGAAATAACATTTGTTGTTTGTTCTCTTGCTGCTCCAGTGAACTCCATTGGGGTAGAAAGTAAGCTCGTTAACTCAGCTAAGTTCAACGGAAGAGCCGAATCATTTGCAATGCGCTCTAAGAGGTCATTTTCTTTTCCGTCACGCACATTTTTACTAGCCGCTAACGAATGAGTTTTTATCGCCTCATGCGCAACTTCACGGCCGACCCCTTTTTTAATTGCTGCCATTAATATTTTTGTGGTTGCTAGGAATGGCAAATTCCGCTGCAATTCGGCTTCAATAGCATTTTCAAAAATGCCCATATCTGTTAAAACAGTCAAGGTAGTTTCTAATAAGCCATCGATTGCGAAAAATGCATCAGGTAATGCAACTCTGCGCACAACGCTGCAGGAGACATCTCCTTCATTCCATTGATTACCGGTTAATTCACTTGTCATAAATGCATATCCGCGTAAAAGAATTAGAAATCCATTAATTCTTTCGCAAGAACGCGCATTCATTTTATGTGGCATTGCAGAAGAGCCGACTTGTCCTTTTGCAAAACCCTCGGTTGCTAATTCAGCACCAGCCATTAAGCGCAAAGTGGTAGCCATATTTCCTGGTGCTGAGGAAATCTGAAGAAGTGCAGATAAAACATCAAAATCAAATGACCGCGGATAAATTTGCCCTGTTGAGTCCAGCGTTTGTGCAAATCCTAAATGTGCTGCAATCTTGTTATCTAGGTGCTCGAGTTTTTCTAAATCACCATTAAATAAATCTAAAGCATCTTGCGACGTGCCTACTGGGCCCTTCAAACCGCGTAATGGATACCTTGCTATTAGATTTTCAAATCTTTCTAGCGCAAATATCAACTCTTCGGCAAAAGTTGCAAACCGTTTTCCCACAGTTGTGATTTGCGCAGGAACATTATGTGAGCGGCCAGCAATAGGTTGATCAATATATTGAATTGAGCGTTCGCCAAATTTTGCTAAAACTGCCACAGCTTTATCTCGCACCAATAAGAGAGAGTTTCGAATCTGCATTGCTTCAACAGATTCAGTTAAATCTCGACTAGTCATTCCCGAATGTATGAGTTCGTGACCAGCGAGTGAATTGAACTCTTCGATGCGTGCTTTAACATCGTGACGAGTTATTTTCTCACGTTGATCAATTGAATTTAAATCAACATTTGTGATTACTTTTTCATAATCTGCAATCGCTTTATCATTTATAGCTAAACCTAAATCTTGTTGGGCTCGCATCACAGCAATCCAAAGTTTTCTTTCAGCGATGATTTTATCTTTAGGTGACCAAATAGATCTCATGGCACTAGAGGCATATCTTGTAGCCAACGTTGATGATATTTCCTCATGCATGCCTTTATTGTTGTCCACTTACTCCCCCTTCTCAGCAATCGACGCATTTAGTGCAATATCTTTTCTGTGGTGGCTGCCTTCTAATAAAATTTTACTCAGTGCCAAATATGCATGGTCTCGAGCTTCGGTGAGGTCTGATCCCAGGCCAGTACAGGTAAGCACTCGTCCGCCACTAGATTTCAGTGATCCGTTTTCTTCACGGGCACCTGCAATGAATAGTCGTGCATCTTTGTGAAGCGCTTTCTCAACTCCAGTAATTTCGCGATCTATGATCGGTTCTTCTGGATACCCTTCAGATGCAAGCACAACCCCAACAGCTACTTTTTCATCCCATTCAAGTGTTGGAAAATCCGCTAACTTGCCAGTGGCTGCGGCAAAGAGCAACTGCGCCAATGGCGTTTTTAATCTTGGTAGTAATACTTGCGTTTCTGGATCTCCAAAACGAGCATTAAATTCAATTACTCTGATTCCATTATCGGTTAACGCGAGTCCGGCATAAAGCAATCCGATAAATGGAGTATTTCGTGCCGCCATCTCTTGAATTGTTGGATTTAAAACTTCTTTTAAAGTCTGTTCCACTATCCCATCTGGAGCCCAATAGAGGGGTGAGTAAGCACCCATTCCGCCAGTATTTGGACCGGAATCGCTGTCAAAAGCGCGTTTGAAATCTTGCGCAGGTTGCATAGCGATTACTGTTTTACCATCACTAATTCCAAAAAGGGAAATTTCGGGTCCTGATAAATACTCTTCTATAACAACTTTTTCACAAGACAAGGCATGTGCCAGAGCTATTTCTCGATCTTCAGTAACAACTACGCCTTTACCTGCAGCCAGTCCGTCATCTTTAACCACATATGGTGCTCCGAATTTATCTAATGCAGCTTCAATTTCACTTTGCTCTGTGCAAGTAAAGGCTCTTGCAGTTAACACACCAGCGTCAGCCATTACAGTCTTGGCAAAAGTTTTGGAACCTTCTAATTGTGCGGCTGCCTCTGATGGACCAAAGCAGGCAATGCCAACTCCTCGTACGGCATCTGCTGCGCCAGTTACCAGTGGTCCTTCCGGGCCAATTACTACTAAATCAACTTCAAGTGTTCTGGCAAGAGTGGCTACAGATAATGGGTTATTGATATCAAGAGGATGACATGTTGCAATTTTTGCGATTCCAGGATTACCTGGTGAAGCATGCAACTCTGTAGTGATTGGATCTGCTGCAAGAGATTGCGCTAAAGCGTGCTCTCGTGCCCCACTTCCAATCAACAGTATTTTCATACCGCGGTCAAGTCCTTCTTAAAAAAATTAGTAACAATGGTTTCATCGCGTCCAGGACCAACTCCGATAGCACTCATAGGAGCACCAGAGATCTCTTCCAAATACTTGACATAATCCTGCGCATTTTTTGGAAGATCAGTAATAGTTCTTGCTTTAGAAATATCTTCTTTCCAACCTGGCAAATACTCATAAATTGGTTTCGCATGATGAAAATCAGTTTGTGATGCTGGAAGTTCATCATGTCTGGTTCCATCAACATCATATGCAACACAGACTGGAATCTTCTCCCAGCCAGTTAGCACATCTAATTTTGTTAAGAAGAAATCAGTTAATCCATTAATGCGAACTGCGTAACGAGCAATCGGTGCGTCATACCAACCACAACGGCGATTTCTTCCAGTAGTAGTTCCGTATTCATGCCCGATAGTGCGCAACTTATCGCCATCTTCATCAAGTAATTCAGTTGGAAATGGACCAGAACCAACTCGAGTTGTGTAAGCCTTAACAATTCCAATCACGCGCGTGATTGCTTTTGGACCAATTCCCGATCCAGTGCATGCTCCACCGGCTGTTGGATTGCTAGAAGTTACAAATGGATATGTTCCATGATCTACATCTAGCAAAGTTCCTTGTGATCCTTCAAGCAAAACTGTTTTGCCAGCTTTCAATGCTTTATCAAGTAACAACGAAGTATCTGCAATATATGGGCGCAAAATTTCAGCATATGCCAAGTACTCTTCTAAGATCTCAGCCACTGCCATATTTTTTCTATTAAAGACTTTTGTTAAAACTTGATTTTTGTCATGTAGGGCGCCCTCTAATTTTTGTTCCAAGATAGAGCGATCAAATAAATCTTGAACCCGAATGCCAATTCGACTTATTTTGTCAGCATACGCAGGACCAATTCCACGACCAGTTGTGCCGATTTTTGCTTTGCCTAAGAATCTTTCAGAAACTTTATCAATAGTGCGGTGATACGGAGTAATTAAGTGGGCATTAGTACTGATTACTAATTTCGAAGTATTAATTCCTCTGGAATCAAGTGCACGTATTTCTTCTAAGAGAACGGCAGGATCTATTACAACTCCGTTACCGATTACTGGCACAACGTTTGGGCTCAGAATTCCTGATGGCAATAAGTGGAGTGCATATTTTTCGCTACCAATTACAACAGTGTGTCCTGCGTTATTACCGCCTTGATATCGCACTACATAATCGACGGTATCACCGAGTAAATCGGTAGCTTTGCCTTTTCCTTCATCGCCCCACTGCGCACCGACAAGAACTATTGCTGGCATTTGTTGCCTTTCTCTTCGAAAAATAGGTTTAGCGAATTATGCGATTTGGGAAGTACCAGTTGAACGAAGATCTTCGCATGCGCGAACTACACGAGCGGCCATTCCTGCTTCTGCTTGTTTGCCCCAGGCTCGTGGGTCGTACATTTTTTTATTCCCAACTTCTCCATCGATCCGAAGTACGCCGTCGTAATTTTTCATTACGTGATCGACTACTGGTCTTGTGAATGCATATTGAGTATCAGTATCAATATTCATTTTCACCACACCGTAATCAAGGGCTTCGCGGATCTCACTTAGCAACGAACCGGATCCACCATGAAAAACTAAATCAAATGGTTTTGACCCTGCAGCTAAACCTTTTTTAGCAACGACTGCATCTTGAAGTGTCTTTAAAATCTTTGGTTGTAAAACAACATTGCCAGGCTTGTAAACTCCATGAACATTTCCAAATGTTGCGGCTAGCAAATATCTTCCGCGTTCACCTAATCCAAGTGTTTCAACTGTTAACAAAGCATCTTCTGGATGTGAATAAAGTTTCGCATCATGTTTTGCCTCTACGCCATCTTCTTCGCCACCAACTACGCCAATTTCTAATTCAAGAATTGTTTTTGCTGCGACAGATTTATCGAGCATCTCATTTGCTATCTTCATATTTTCATTCAAAGAGACTGCTGATCCATCCCACATATGTGATTGAAACAGCGGAGGTTTACCTGATTTGATTCTTTCGATTCCAAAATCAAGTAATGGGCGCATAAACCCATCAAGTTTTTCGGCTGGGCAATGATCCGTATGCAAGGCAATATTTACTGGATAATTTTTTGCGACGATGTGAGCAAATTCGGCGAGCGCAACTGCTCCATCAACCATATGTTTTACAGTTGAGCCAGATGCGTATTCGGCACCGCCCCAAGAGAATTGAATAATTCCATCTGATTTAGCTTCGGCAAAACCACGAAGCGCTGCGATAAGTGTCTGAGATGACGATACGTTGATTGCCGGGTAAGCGAATGCACCTGATTTTGCGCGATCTAACATCTGGTTATAAATCTCAGGACTGGCTATTGGCATTTTCACTCCTCGGTCTTCACAACTCACTTGGTAAAGGTGTAAATCTGGGTTACTTGCTAGAAGTACGACCCGAGGCTTACGCCCCATCTTTTCACACCTTTGACTCCGGCGATAATTAACGCGCTAATCTCAACCCATGGGAATCTTCGACCCGCAACAGATCATTTCTACCCTGGGCTTACTAGGGGTTTTAGGCGCACTTTTCGCTGAAACTGGGTTGTTGATTGGGCTAGTCCTGCCGGGGGATTCGCTGCTTTTTGTAGCTGGGATCGCCGCCTCGGGATCGGCTCTAAGCGCCGTGGGGGTTCAACTCTCGCTCCCACTATTACTAGTGCTCTCACCAATCGCCGCATTTTTAGGTACTCAAACCGGCTTTCTTTTTGGTAGGCGGTTTGGTCGAGATTTTTTCAATCGCCCTGATGGCAAAATTTTTTCAGCAGCGAAAGTTCAGCACGCTGAGGAATGGCTACATAAGTATGGGCCTTTTAAAGCCATGATGTTGGGAAGATTTATTCCAATCATTCGAACATTGATTTCGCCGCTATATGGAATTTTGAATTTAGAAATCAGAAAATTTACTTTATTGAATTTCATCAGTGCAGTTATTTGGACTGATTCGGTTTTATTACTTGGCTATGTTTTGGGTGAAAAAGTTAAGGGTTCAGTTGATAAATACTTATTGCCGATAATTGGATTGGTAATCGTGATAAGTTTTATTCCAATTGCAATCGAAATTATTAAGGCAAGGAAGAAAGGGATGTAATGAGATATCCGCTTTTTGATCGACTTGAATTGCTCAAAATTGGCTACGCGAAAGGCGTTAGCCTATCGTGGCTCTCGCAACAAAATAATTTCTTCGCTATGAATTTGCGAGAACTTATAGATCAAAAATTAATTCCAAATACCTGTGAGAAATATTTCGATGAGGGATTCTCTGTTTGGGAACAACAAGTTGCACTTAATAACAAAAAGATTGCCAGTGAAAGATGGAATTCAGAGGCAATGTTGTGTCAATTAATTTACTCTCTAATTAGAGCTAAGGAATTAAAATTGGTAGTTGAAACTGGTGTTGCAAATGGGATTTCTACTGGAGTTGCACTTTCAGCCCTCGATCACACTGGTGGAGTTTTGCACTCCTTTGATGTATTAGCTGGTTGCGCAGAACTTTTTCCTAATGCAAAAAACTGGCACTTTCATTTGTTAAATTTAAAAAAAGCCCCTGACGAGTTAGCGGATACTGTAAAAAATATTCCTGAAACCGATCTTTGGATCCATGATGCTGATCATGGAACTACTTGGCAACGTATGGAGTTTGCGTTGGCTACTCAAAAATTGAAGGTTGGGGGATTGCTCATTTCTGATGACGCAGATGCATCCCCTGCTTGGGGGGAGATGAGTAAAAAGTTGACACATCAATCTGCGATACTTCTGGATCGAAGAAAAATAATAGGGATTACGCCGAAATTAGGCTAAACCTAACTCGCTTAATGTATATGCGGTTAAGTATTTAAGATTAGCACCACTAACTTTTGGACCGGCGCCACGATCAACTATTACTGCTACTGCAACAACAATTGCACCGGCTTCTTTCAATGCTTCAACTGCAGTCAAAACTGAGTCGCCTGTTGTAGAAGTATCTTCAACTGCAAGTACTCGGCGTCCCTTTACATCAGGGCCTTCAATTCTGCGCTGCAACCCATGTTGCTTCTCAGTTTTGCGAACTACAAAAGCATCTAACTGGCGGCCGCGTTTTGCAGCCGCGTGCAACATCGCTGTTGCAACAGGATCTGCCCCAAGCGTTAATCCACCAACGGCGTCAAAATCTAAATCAGCAGTTAAATCAAGCATCACTTCACCAACTAATGGTGCTGCAACTGCGTCAAGTGTTACTCGGCGCAGATCAACATAGTAATTGGCTTCTTTGCCTGAGGAAAGAATTACTTTTCCGTGGACAACTGCTTTGCTTTTGATTTCGGCCAATAACTCATCGCGTGAATTCATGGGGTAATCCTATTTATTTTCATCACTCCAAATGACCATGTTCTGTTTTTCACGTATGGCAAGCCCCTTAGGGGGATTGGCCAGCAGTAGCGCATCTACCTCAACTCGTAACTGAGCGACCTCATCACCAAGTTGTGTAACGGTAGCCTCGAGTTCCATAATCTTTGAGATACCAGCAAGATTTATCCCATTGCTAGCCAATTTTTGAATATTACGTAAAACCAAAATGTCGCGAAGTGAGTATCTGCGACCACGGCCAACTGCGCGTCCAGGGGAAACTAAACCAAGCCGGTCATATTGCCGCAAAGTTTGTGGATGCATTCCGGCAAGTTCTGCCGCAATTGAAATTACATAAACTGGAAGTTCTTCGCTTACTCCATCTACCTCTGGTTGATCGCTCATGAGCGGGCCGTCTTAATGAAATCAACTCTTGGATCCGCGCCTTTTGTGGCAGCTGCGTAATCTTCAAGTGCCGCTTTGGCTTTCCCATCAATACGTTGCGGAACCGTGATCTCAATAGTTACTAATAAATCTCCGGCAGTTCCCTCTTTACGAACAACACCGCGACCTTTTACCCGCAAAGTTTTCCCATTTGCACTTCCAGCAGGTAAACGAAGTGTTACCTCTTCCCCGCTAAGAGTTGGAACATTTACATCCCCACCTAATGCTGCCTCAGTAAAAGTTACTGGCAATGTAATTAATAAATTGTCATCGCGTCGAGAAAAAATCGGATGCCCTTGCACATTTACGGTAATAAATAAATCTCCAGCACCAGCTTCGCCTAGTACTCCTTTACCTTTTACCCGTATCCGCGCACCATCGGTTATCCCAGCGGGTACTCGAGCAGTGACCGGTCCACTTTGAGTTGAAAATGAAAGTGTTGTTCCAGCTATTGATTCGCGAAAAGAGATGGTGGCGTTCGCTTGCAAATCTTGGCCACGTCTTGGGCCTCGTCTTTGATTTGCACCAAATAGATTTCCAAAAATATCACCAAGGTCTCCAAAACCTCCGGCATTAAAATCACCGGCATACCCAGCACCAGGAATTCCACCTTGTTGAAATAAAGATCGTGCTTGATCATATTCAGCGCGTTTCTTATCGTCGGAGAGAATGTCATAAGCCTCAGAAACAGCTTTAAATCTCTCTTCTAAAGTTTTATCGCCTTTAGTTTTATCTGGATGAAACTCACGCGCTTTTTTGCGGTACTCCTTTTTAATTGTTGCAGCGTCTGCTTTTTTATCCACGCCAAGAATTGCATAAAAGTCCTTCTCATAAAGATCTTTGGCGGCCACTTAAATCTGCTCGACTACTCTGGATCTGTCACAGTTACGCGGGCAGGGCGTAAAACGCGTTCTTTATATTTGTATCCTTTTTGCAAAATTTCTGTTGCAGTTACTTCGCTAACCTCACTAGAAGTTAAATGCATTAAGGCTTCGTGAATTTGTGGGTCAAAAGGTGTTCCTGCTTCTCCAAATTTGACTAAGCCAATTTTCGTCACAGCATTCTCAATCTGATCTGCTACAGATTTAAAGCCACCCTCTAATTCGCCATGGGTACGCGCGCGATCTAAATCGTCAATAATTGGCAGTAACTCATTTAGTACAGAGGCAACAGCTAATTCATGAGCAACTGCTCGATCACGATCAACTCGCTTACGGTAATTCGAATAATCCGCTTGCAGGCGCTGTAAATCTTCAGTTAATACTTCTTCAGCACTCTTCGTGCTTGTTTCGGTTTGTTGTTGAGATTCAGTGGAGTCAACATTTTCATCGACTCCACTTTCATCTGTTACTACTGATTCACTCATGCCTCTTCAACAATCTCAGCATCTTCAACACCATCATCCGCTTTTGGCGCTTCGGCAGCGGTTGCTGCGTACATAGCTGCACCTAACGTCTGACTGATTGTGGCTACTTTCTCAGTTTCAGCTTTGATGGCTGCACTGTCATTTCCTTCTAATACTTTCTTTAGGTCAACTAGCGCGGCCTCAACTTCAACTTTCTTTGTTGCTAGTTCGCCCTCTGCAAATTTATCTGCGTTATCGGCGATAAATTTTTCAGTTTGATACACAAGTGAATCTCCGGCATTGCGGACTTCTGCTTCATCACGACGAGTGCGATCTTCTTCTGCATGTGATTCTGCTTCACGCATCATTCGCTCAATGTCATCTTTAGAAAGAGCAGAGCCACCTGTGATTGTCATCCGCTGTTCTTTGCCAGTGCCAAGATCCTTTGCAGAAACATGGACAATTCCGTTGGCATCGATGTCAAAAGTGACTTCAATCTGTGGAACTCCGCGTGGTGCTGGTGGAAGGCCTGTTAACTCAAACATTCCAAGCTTTTTGTTGTAAGCAGCCATTTCGCGCTCACCTTGGAATACTTGAATCTGTACTGCAGGCTGATTGTCATCAGCTGTTGTGAAGATCTCGCTTCTCTTGGTTGGGATAGTTGTATTACGTTCAATTAACTTGGTCATAATTCCACCCTTGGTTTCAATTCCAAGAGATAGCGGAGTTACGTCAAGTAGCAATACATCTTTAACTTCACCTTTAAGGACACCAGCTTGCAACGCAGCACCTACGGCTACAACCTCATCTGGGTTTACGCCCTTATTTGGTTCGCGGCCGCCAGTTAATTCTTTAACTAGATCCACGACTGCAGGCATACGAGTTGATCCACCCACTAATACAACATGATCAATCTGTGCAATTGGGATTCCAGCATCTTTTAATACTGCCTGAAATGGAACTTTGCAACGATTTAGTAGATCGGCAGTGAGCGTCTGGAATTGTGCGCGAGTTACTGTTTCATCAAGGAAAAGTGGATTCTTCTCAGCATCAACTGTGATGTATGGAAGATTCACAGAACTTTGTTGTGATGAGGATAATTCAATCTTTGCCTTTTCTGCAGCTTCACGCACACGTTGCATCGCCATCTTATCTTTTGTTAAATCAATTCCATTTTTACTGCGGAAAGTTTTAACTAAATGATCGACAAGCGCATCATCCCAATCGTCTCCACCGAGTGCGTTATCACCATTTGTAGCTTTAACTTCAACGATTCCTTCTCCGATTTCAAGAAGTGAAACGTCAAATGTTCCACCACCAAGGTCAAAGACTAAAATTGTTTGTTCTTTATCGCCTTTATCTAAACCATATGCAAGTGCTGCTGCAGTTGGCTCGTTAATAATGCGAAGTACATTTAGACCAGCAATTTCGCCAGCTTCTTTAGTTGCTTGACGTTGTGCGTCACTAAAGTATGCGGGAACTGTAATAACGGCATCGGTAATAGTTTCACCAAGATATGACTCAGCATCGCGTTTCAATTTTTGAAGAACGCGCGCACTAATTTCTTGTGATGTGTAATCTTTTCCATCAATATCAATTTTCCAATTGGTTCCCATATGTCGCTTAACGGAGCGAATTGTTCGCTCAACATTTGTCACAGATTGACGCTTAGCTACCTCGCCAACTAGGACTTCACCATTTTTGGCAAAAGCCACGATAGATGGGGTAGTCCGGGCACCTTCAGCGTTAGCGATCACTGTTGGCTCGCCGCCTTCAAGTACGCAAACCACGCTATTGGTCGTTCCGAGGTCAATTCCTACTGCTCTAGCCATCTTCTATTTCTCCTTATATATGGGGCGGATCGGGGGTAATCCTGCAGCTTGAGGTGGGGTGTTGTCAAAAAACCTGAGTCAACCCGACTCAACTTCCTTCATATGAGAGAACGGCTTCGGCTTTAAATCTATTCCCGGCTACCTAGAGTTCCCAATAAGCGCTGGGCCACATCAAGCACCTCGGGGCCACCTTCGGGAGCTTGAGCGCTGACCCCATCTGAAACCATCACCCGGCAGAACGGGCAGGCAACTGCAATCTCTTCCGCCCCAGTTGCGATCGCCTCATCAACTCGATTTAAATTAATTCGCGTTCCAATTTTCTCTTCCATCCACATTCGACCGCCACCTGCTCCGCAACAAAAAGAGCGATCTTTATTTCGGGGCATCTCAGAAATCTTTACGCCAGTAGCTTCAAGTAATTCGCGAGGTGGTTCATAAATTTCATTGTGCCGACCGAGGTAGCAAGGATCATGATAAGTAACACTCTTTGTTGATTTTGTAACTGGAGTTAATTTTCCTTCGCGCACTAATTGATTTAACAATTGTGTGTGGTGCACCATTTCTAATTCAAAACCACTTTGTTTGTAATCTCGCCCAATTGTTGTAAAGCAATGAGGGCAAGTAACAACTACTTTCTTTACTCCTCGATTGCCGAAAGTCTCTTTTAATGTCTCTATATTTTCGCGAGCCAAAATTTGATACAGAAATTCATTACCTGCGCGTCGAGCAGGATCTCCGGTACAAGTTTCGCTCTTACCAAGTACTGCAAATTCAACACCTGCGCGGTAAAGCAGTTCAGCAACAGCTTTTGTAGTTTTCTTAGCGCGCTCTTCATAAGCACCAGCACAGCCAACCCAAAATAAATATTCTACATCTTCAGGTAATTCGCCTTCGACGATCCGAATCGGGAAATCACACTCAGCAATCCACGCGTTGCGATCATTTCGATTAGCACCCCAAGGATTGCCGGCTTTTTCTAAATTCTTAAAGGTATTTGCAAGCTCGGCAGGAAACTCTGATTCAACTAAAACTTGATATCTACGCATATTAATAATGTGATCAACATGTTCAATATCTACTGGGCATTCATTCACACAAGCACCACAAGAAGTACATGACCAAAGTACATCTGGGGTTATTGGCCCATTTTCGCTGACGATTGGGTCTTGATTATCGGTATCCCCAATACTTCCAAGCGCATGATCACGCATCGCCATAATTAATAATTTGGGTGAAAGTGGTTTATCAGTGTGCCAAGCTGGACATTGAGATTGGCAGCGACCGCACTCAGTGCAGCTGGCCATATCCAGCAAGCCTTTCCAAGAGATATCTGCTGATTTACCAATTCCGAAAATGTCATCTTCGGCAGGATCTTCAAAATCTACTGGTTTTCCTTTAGAGAGCATCTCTGGCAATTCGCCAAGTGAACTCTTTCTGTCAGCATTTCTTTTAAAGTAAATGTTGAAAAATGCTAGAAATCTATGCCAAGCAATTCCCATATTTAAATTGAGGGCTATGACTATAAACCAAGCCATCGAAACAAGAATTTTTACTAATGCTACAGATTTAATTGCTGTTTCTAAATCAGAGGAAGAGAGACCGCTAAAAGATTGAACCGCTGGATACGAAAACGCATAATTCCAACTCCATGCACTTTGATTCTCTAACGCTCCTTCTAGCCCGCGAAGTGCAATCACGCAAAATACAATTACTAAAATCGTTCCTTCTACATAATAAGCTTTCCAACTCGATGAACCATAAAATCGAGATTGTTTACCGTCTTTATCTTTTCGACTAATTCGCGTAACTTGCCGAATTCCAATTAACGTAACGATTCCGATTCCAGTTAGCCAAGCGATCGCCTCAGCAAAGACAAAGTATGGAATGAAGTGACCAATTATTGGTAGCACAAATTTAGGATTCATGACTTGCCCGTATGCCGTGATTAAAGTTCCCAGTAATGCTCCGAAACCAATCATTACAAACCAATGTGCGATACCAGTTCCGGTAAAGCGCAACATTTTTGTGTGCCCTAACACTTCTCGCAACATATTTTGAAGTCGTTTAGCGCGATGATCAGACCTAGTTGGGTCAGGTTGCCCCGATTTCAGTAAGGAATAGATTTTCCAGCCAGCATTTACAAAAAGGGCAAGTGCTATTGCGGTAATTAGGTATGCGGGCAAAGCGAAGAACATGGCTTGCTGCTTAATTTATTTTGCTTTGATGAAACTTCAAAAATGATTTACTAGCTGTAGGCCCTCGTTGACCTTGGTAGCGCGATCCATATATTGCACTTCCATAAGGATGTTCGGCAGGGCTAGATAATTTGATCAAACAAAGCTGACCGATTTTCATGCCCGGAAATAATTTCACTGGTAAGTTCGCGACGTTAGAAAGTTCCAAAGTTATGTGTCCAGAAAATCCTGGGTCAATGAATCCCGCAGTGGAATGCGTTAACAAACCCAATCGACCTAGCGAAGATTTTCCTTCAAGTCTTCCGGCAATATCATCAGGCAAAGTGATAATTTCATAAGTGCTCGCTAGGACAAATTCACCAGGATGCAAAATAAAATGCTCATCTGGTGCCACTTCAACTTCGCGCGTCAGTTCAGATTGCTCAATTGATGGGTCAATCACCGAGTATTTATGATTTTCAAAGACTCTAAAAAATCTATCCAGCCGCACATCAATACTGGATGGTTGGATCATTTCCGAAGTAAAAGGTTCGACTTTTACCCGTCCGGCTTCAACTTGTTCGCGGATATCACGATCTGAGAGCAACATAGTTGGCGACCTTACCCCAGCTTTCGTATGCTCTACGAACGGTACACGCGGGCGTAGTGAAATGGCATCACTTCAGCTTCCCAAGCTGAGAGCGCGGGTTCGATTCCCGTCGCCCGCTCTCTTACCTAAAAACGGTTATTTTGAAAGTAATCTTGCTTGGTCCGCGCCAAACCCTCAGTGATCGAAAGCGGGTTAAAAGAAAGATATTCTCGAAGCAAAGTTAAATCTGGCTTGCGCCTTGCAACGCTGCCGGCCGGAGCTTCTTGGGAAACTAACTCCAAAGCAGGATTAATTAAACTTTTCAAGATGTCAGCTACCTCTTGTATCCGAACTTCTGCATCACTACCAATATTGATCAGAGTTTCAGATATATCCCCAGCTTCAGACTTAATCGAAAGTTCTAAAATCAATTTAATTGCATCATCAATGTACAAAAATGATCTAGTTTGGTCTGGTCCTAAAACCGTGCCGTTTCCTTGCGCAAATTTCCTTATTAAGTCAGGAACGACATGATCAAAGCCCATCCTTGGGCCATAAATATTATGTATTCTAAAAATTAGGAAATCTAAGCCATATTGGGAGCCGTTTGCGTAACAAGCCATTTCGCCAATCTGCTTACTTATTGCATAACTCCATCTTGGGTTTGATGGGTCACTAATTACAAAGGGCACTTTTTCGGGAGTCGGTAGTGGAACCCATGAATTTTCAATACCACCGGCATAAGACTCTGAAGAGCCGAAATAATAATACTTCTTAACTTTCTTTGTAGCACATACGCGGGCAATATTTATCCCCGTCAAAGCAGAGTGAGAAATAACATCGCTAGGAACTTCATAAAAATTATCTGTCCCATTAAATGCAACTAAATTATAAACAACATCGCCTGGCTTGATTAACTCTTCAAGAAATTGTGCATCTCTTGCATCTGCTTCAATGAACTTGCAATTTGCACGACTGATTAAGGTTTTAAAATCAGTATCAAATTCACTTCTTACAAAATTATCAACGAGCACTAGTTCAGAGTGTTCATTTTTTGCAAGAGCCGAGGCTAAGTGGAAGCCAATAAAACCAGCTGCTCCAAAAATAACTATCCTGTTATTTCCCAAGGTATTTTACCCAATTTCCGTCGCCAAAAATATTTATTTCGGCAGAGATGCCTTTCAAATCTTTAGTTACGCCCCAAAGATCGAAGATAATTGCAGATTTACTCAATGCCTGCAGTTTCTTCTCCCCTGATGGATTACTTAAAAATTCTGCGTTATTCGCAATTACTAAAACATCAACTTTTTGAAAATCACTCTCATCTTCACACCTTGGTACAGGAGAAATTAATTCTGATTGCGAGATATTTTCATCCCAGACTTTAAGTTGCCAAGTTGAATGAAAACTCTTCACTTTATCTAATACTTCTATCCCAAGTGAGTCTCGGATGTCATTAGTCTTCGGTTTGCCTTTAAAAGCCAATCCAGCAATACAAAGGATTGGGTTTGCTTTGGCTTTGACAGCATTTTCGATTGCGCTGATCAACATCGGTGCAATCGAATCATTAATTAAGCGACCAGAACGGATCACAGAGTCATAAACTTTGCCCTGGCCCGCTTCCAAAAATATGTAGGCATCCTTTGATAAGCATGGTCCGCCTACTGGACCAGGCAATGGAATGTTTGCTCTTGCATAATTGTGATTTGCAATGCTGATAGCTTCTAGTGCGGATACTCCACGGATTTCGCCCATAAGTGCCAACTCATTTGAATAAGCAAAAATTACATCTCTCCAGGTGTTGCACGCCAGTTTTGCCAGTTCAGCCACTTCAGCAGTAGTTGAGGTAACAACATCAAATCCCAAACTTGCTAATTCCTTTTCTCCATTTATCAGAGAATCACCTTCGGCAGCACCCAGCATTTGTGGCAAAACTTTTAGCTCTGCTAACGCGACACCCTCAGCAGTGCGTTCGGGGGCAAAAAAGAGCGAAATATCACTCCGCCCTAAATCCGTCGCGAGTTTTTTTAATGTATTAGTAGTTCCAATAGCTACTGTGGATCTTAAAAAAATTGTTGATTGCTTAGGAATTAATTCAAAAATTTCAGTTAAAGCTTCAACCATTACATTATTTGTTGAATTAGAATTAGTTGGCTTTGGAGTGCCAATGCAAACGAAATAAGTTTTGCTTTGTAATCCAGTTAAAGTAGTTGAAATTGATAAACGTCCATCAGATTGAGCTTTGTCAAGGATCTCCGCTAAGCCAGGTTCCCAAACCAAATACTTTCCGTTTTTCATTAAATCAACTACAGCAGAATTCTTCTCTACCAAAGTCACGATTTGATTTTCTTTTTCTAACAAATGAGCAGCGAGCGTTAGACCTACAAAACCTCCACCAATAACGCTGACAGAGCCCTGAGCGCTATTCATTTGAGTATCATAACCGTTGAAGGTGAGGGGTGAGATTTTGGCTAAATCTAAGGAGCCACAAATGCTGCTCGTGGGCGTTTGGGTGAACCGCAACTGGATCCTAGGTAATTGGATTCGCGAGGTTCAAGCACGGGGCAAAGAGTGGTCAAGCCTTTATTGGCTACCTTCCGTCCTTGCAAATAAACATTGGCTCGAAAAATTCTTAAAGCCCCCAATACCTAAAGCTGATGCGTACTTTTTTTCATATCTTTCTATATTTGAAAGGTATTTGGAAAAAAATTTACGTTACGAAAATAGATCAATAATTTTATACACTCATAATGATCCTGAGCTTGGAACTTCTGAACACCAAGTAGAGGTTTTGAATCGGGCATTCTCAGTACATTTTTATTGCAGCAGAGATGCCGAGAAATTGGTTGCGCTTGGGCTAAAGCAAGAAAAAGTACGAGTGGCCTTATGTGCCGTGGATGTAGATTGCGTAAGAGATCATAAAATTTCAAGAGAGCCTAAAACGGTTGTGTTGGCATCGAAATATGGATCACGCAAAGGCCTAGAACATTTTCCGGAATTAGTGGCAGCGATGCCGGATTGGAAATTTCTAATCCTTGGGCGAGATTGGGAAGAATTTCTAGCTAAGAATAGCCTCGATAGGAATCCAAATATTGAATACTTTAGATTTTCAAAGAAGACTAGAAACGAAGTCATGAGCCGGGCTTCAGTATTCTTAAGTCTTTCTAATTTAGAAGGTGGGCCAGTTCCGCTCATTGAAGCAATGGCACTCGGGGTTGCGCCTGTGGCGACAAATACTGGATTTGCACGTGACGTAATTCTTAAAAGCGATACCGGGATTATCATCCCAATAAATGAAACTGTGTTGAAAATAAGAGAAGCAATCACCTCTGCCGCACTTTTGCAAGGTGATATTTCAGGTGCGGTAAGTCATTTAACTTGGGATCGGATTGCAAAACTTACATTTGAAGATCTGTCACAGATCGCTTCAAAGTAATTTTAGCTCATACGGCGCAAGACTTTCCCAGTCATTGATCCTGAGTGCTCACCATTTTTTACGGCGATAGTGCCATTCACGAAAACTAATTGAATTCCCTCCGGGTAGGCCCGAGGTTGCTGAACTGTGGATTTCGTCCGCACATTTGCTGGATCAAAAACCACTACATCCGCAAAATTACCTTCCTTCAAAACTCCACGTTTTTTTAATCCGAATCGATTAGCAGGCTTTGCTGCCATTTTATGGATCGCGGTTTCTAGCGAAATTGTTTTCATCTCACGCACATGGTGGGCAAGATACTCAATATGTCCACCGTATGGATGTTGGCTCATAGTCACTTCACTCAAAGGACCCTTATCAACACTCGTATATCCATCAACTCCAAGACTAAAATCTGGATGAGAAACCATTTCGGCTAAATGTTCTTCAGCGAATAATTCACCAACCAAAATCAACTCATCCATCTCCGGGCCGGATGCTTGCAAAATATCAAAGAAACAATCCCACTCATCTTTCTTATGTAACTTTGCAATTTCTGGAAATGATAATCCGTTATATTCTGATAAGTGCGGAGAGCTTTGTAATAAAACGCGATGCCACTGACCTTTATGAATAAATCTCCAATAACGATCGCAATCTTCACGAAGTCGATCTCTAACTAAATTATCTTTGAGCGCTTTTGCAATTTCTGGGTAACCCTCGTCAATCAACCAACGTGGCAATATTCCAGTCATCTTTCCGATGCCATGTTTAAATGGCGTTGTATCTGCTTCAATATCAAATCCTTCTGATTGCGCTTTTTTCATCATTTCGACAGCACGTTCCCATGCTCTTTCTGGAGCATTAGTGTCATGCCGTACATTTAAATGTGAAATTTGCGCTGATATCCCACCAATTTTGGCAAGATCAATTAACTCTTGGACTGATTCGAAAATTTTTGCATCTCGATTTCTTATGTGGCTTGCATAAATTCCATCATGCTTGCCCAACTCTTTAGCTAAATGCTGCAGCTCCCTCGGCGTCCCGAATATGCCCGGTGTGTATTCAAGTCCAGTTGACATTCCAATGGCTCCACTTTCCATTGCCTCCGCTAACAAACTCGCCATTGTGCGCAAATGAGAATCTGTAACTTCTTCATCACCCAATAATCCCGCAGCAGTGCGAATCGCATTGTGTCCAACAAATGATGCGATGTTCGCAGTGATGCCGCCGCTTTCAATATTTTCTAAATACTCGCCAAATGTGCGCCAATCGATTGGGCCTTCATAAGTAAATGAACGCATCCGCGCTTGAGTTGCCGCAGCTGATTGATCACTCAGCGGTGCATTTGTGAAGCCACAATTTCCGACTATCTCGGTGGTCACTCCTTGCCGGATCGAACTGTGGGATTCGCGATTTGCATGCAATGTGAAATCTGAGTGACTATGCGGATCGATAAATCCAGGAGAAACTACTTGATCAGTTGCATCTATCTCAGTGCGCGCAGTTGAAACTCTCCCGATTTCTACGACTTGTTCACCTTGGATTCCGATATCTGCGCGGTGTCTTAATGCACCAGTACCGTCAATTAACCAGCCATTTCTAATCGCTAAATCAATCATGCAGATGAGATTAGCACCCACAAATCCTTTAGTTAAGAGGAGTGCCCTCCATTTTTCGCAGAGTTTCAATTCGTTGTTGTATCGGTGGATGAGATGCAAACATTTGCGAAACGCTCTTGCCATCAAGTGGTGATTCAATCCAAATATGGGCAACAGCATTTGAACGCTGTTTCACAACAGTGCTGTCCTGAGCTAAAACTTCTAGGGCACTTCGTAATCCACTTGGGTTTCGAGTAAAAGCGACTGCTGTCGCATCTGCTAAGGACTCTCTCTTTCGAGAAATTGCAGATTTCAGTAATAAGGCAGCAATGGGAGCGAGAATTAGCACAAACAAAGAGATTACTAACATAACTGGATTCGCATTACTATCGCGATCACGTCTTCCGCCACCAAACCACATCATTCGCATCAACATGTCACTCACTATGGCAATTGCCCCTGCAGATGTTGCTGCAACTGCAGAAACTAAAGTATCGCGATTCGCAACATGTGCCATTTCGTGTGCAACAACTCCTTGAAGTTGATCACGATCCATTACATCTAATAAGCCAGTTGTAAAAGCAATAACCGCTCTATCTATGTTTCTTCCTGTTGCAAAGGCATTTGGGGCATCATCTTCCACAATTGCAACTTTTGGCATAGGTAGGCCGCTAGCAATTGTTACTTCTTGAATTAATCCAAATAACTTTGGATTATCACTTTCTTGAATTATTTTTGCGCCGGTCATCCGCATTACTAACTTATCTGAGGAGTAGTAAGAACCCCATACCGAAAATAATGAAAATCCCACAGCAAGCGGAACTATTGCCGCTCCTCCACCACCAAAATATGAAAGTGCAGCAAATGCGACAAGCCACGATAAAAATCCGAGAGAAATAAGTAAAAAGATCGTCTTTCGCTTATTTGCTAATTGAAGCGTCCGAAAATTAAATGTTGCCATTAGAAGTTGACTTTAGGCGCCTTACGATCTTGCGGATCATCAACTTCATAAAATTCGCGTTCGCCTACTTTTGCGATTCCAGCAAATAGATTTGATGGAATAGTTGCAACAGCTGTGTTTAATGCGCGGACATTCTCATTGTAAAATTGTCGAGCAAATCCAACTTTATTTTCAGTTGTTGCTAACTCTTCTTGTAAAGATAAAAAGTTTGCAGATGCTTTTAAATCTGGATAATTCTCGGCAACTGCTAACAATCCTCTCAAAGCTTGAGTCAACATTCCATCTGCTGCTGCGACATCTGGCACAGTTGTGGCTGTAGTTGCGGCGGCTCTTGCTTGCACAACTTTTTCAAAGGTAACACTTTCATGTGCCGCATATCCTTTAACTGTTTCAACCAAATTCGGAATCAAATCAGCACGTCTTTTTAACTGCACTTCAATCTGAGCAAAAGATTCATCAACAGCCACATTTAATTTAATCAATTTGTTGTATTGGCCAACAGCAAATATTGCAAGGAAGGCGAGTACGGCGAGGGCGATTAGCAGTTCAGTCATAGCCCTAATCTAGGCGAGGATCTTTAAAACTGCCTGAGAGCTGGAATAGGGCAAATTTAGGCTCAACTTACGGTTGCGAAGGTATGTTACTGGCGGGTAACATAGCCCACATGGGCCATTACATCTCTAATCTGCGTGATATTCAATTCAACCTTTTTGATCTACTCGGACGTGGTGAGGTGCTCGAAAAAGGAGCTTTTGCTGAGATCGATCGTGACACCGCTAATGGGATGTTGGATGAAGTAAAACGGATGTCTGAAAATGATTTAGCAGAATCTTTTGTTGAGGGCGATCGTTTAGGTGTTGATTTTAATCCAGCAACCGGAGATGCGAAGTTACCTGAAAGTTTTAAAAAATCTTATCGTGCCTATATGGATGGTGAATGGTGGCGAATTGATACTCCAGCTGAATTAGGTGGAACTGTAATTCCACCTTCACTTCGTTGGGCAATCGCAGAAATGGTTTTAGGATCAAATCCGTCGGTACATATCTACGCATCTGGGCCAGCTTTTGCACATGTCGCATTTGCACTTGGCACTGAGCGCGATAAGAAAATTGCAAAAATTATGATTGATCGAGAGTGGGCAGCAACAATGATGCTCACCGAACCAGATGCAGGAAGTGATGTTGGAGCGGGTCGATCAAAAGCTGTGGATCAAGGTGATGGCACATGGCATATCACCGGAACAAAACGTTATATAACTTCAGGTGATCATGACTTGAGTGAAAATATTATGCATTATGTATTAGCACGCCGTGAAGGAGGTAGACCAGGAACAAAAGGTTTAAGTCTTTTCTTAATTCCAAAATTTATGTTTGATCTTGAAACTGGTGATCTTGGTAAACGTAACGGTGTCTATGTAACCAGCATCGAACACAAGATGGGTTTAAATGTTTCAGCAACTTGTGAAATGAATCTAGGCGAAAAAGAACCTGCTGTTGGTTATTTACTTGGCGAAGTCCATGAGGGTATTGCCCAAATGTTCAAAGTAATCGAGTTTGCTCGAATGATGGTTGGCACAAAGGCAATAGCAACTCTAAGTGCTGGATACCAACAAGCCCTTGCTTATGCCAAAGAGCGAATTCAAGGCCCTGATATGGTGCAAATGACAGATAAAGCAAGCCCGCGGGTTTCGATTATTCATCATCCAGATGTGCGCAGATCATTAATGATGCAAAAATCATACTCTGAAGGAATGCGCTCACTAATTCTATTCACGGCTTCAATCCAAGATGACATTTTAATTGCCAAAGAGGCGGGCGCTGATAAAGATGCGCTGCAAGATCTCGAAGCGTTAAATGATCTTTTACTTCCGGTAGTAAAAGGTTATGGAAGTGAGAAATCTTGGACATTGTTAGGTACTGAATCGCTACAGACTTTCGGTGGTGCAGGATTCACTATGGATTGGCCACTTGAACAGTATGTAAGAGATGCAAAAATTGATACTTTGTATGAAGGAACTACTGCGATACAAGGTTTGGATTTCTTCTTCCGTAAAATTATTAAAGACCAGGGTCGCGCTATTGGCCTATTAGCCAAACAAATAGGAAAATTTGCTGCTAGTGATGGAGAGCTTGCTAACGAGAAGAGTGAACTTAGTAAAGCTTTGCAAGAAGTAAATACAGCGATGGGCTCTTTGGTAGGGGTAGCGATGGCCTCACAAGAAGATCCAAAAGAACTTTACAAAATTGGGCAAAGCTCATCACGATTATTGATGATGGTTGGCGATTTGATCACGGCTTGGTTATTACTACGCCAAGCTGAAATTGCTAGCGCCAAAATAGGCGCTGCTTCAGATCGCGATCGTGCTTTTTATGAGGGGAAAATTGCTTCTGCGAAATTTTTCATTAGAAACGTTTTGCCTAATCTAGCCACCGACAGAGCAATCATTGAAAATGTAGACAACTCAATTATGGAGATCAGCGAAAACGCCTTTTAGTTTTGGCGGGATGTTAATTTCTATATAGAGTGTTCTAGTGCGTAAATTTAAAGGTGAAATCATGTTGTTCGCCAGCGCATTCCTTTTTGCAGCTTCGGGAATCCCAGCTAAATTACTATTAGCTCAGGATTTAACAGCGTTTCGATTAACACAGGTTCGCTGCTTAGGTGCGTTTGTACTTTTAGTTACCTATCTATTGATTCGAAATCGCCATTCACTTTTAATGACCAAAAAAGAAATTCCCTTTTTACTTGCTTATGGGATCATCGGTTTTGCTGGAGTCCAGGCGGCTTACTTCTTCGCCATCGGCCGAATGGAATTAAGTATTGCCTTAGTTATTGAATTTACCGCTCCGATTTGGATAACTTTTTACGTACGGTACATTCAAAAACGGCAGGTAGCTTCGACTATGTGGTGGGCGATCGCTTTAGCATTTATCGGCTTAACTCTTGTCGCTCAGATCTATCGCGGCATGACTGTAGATGGCCTGGGATTTGCGGTTGCACTAGCTGACGCGTTTGCGCTTGCGGCCTACTTTTTAATGGGTGAACAGGGCGTCAAAACTCGATCAAGTACTTCACTCACTACTTATGGCTTTGGTGTCTCTACGCTTTTTTGGTTTTTTGTACTACCGGTTTGGAATTTTCCCTTTGAAATCTTTACCCAACAGATTCCGTTAAGTGGTATTTCAGATTCCACTCTTCCTGGTTGGGTGTTACTTACTTACATGATTTTGGCGGGAACAATAGTTCCCTATCTTTGTGTTTTAAACGGAATTAGATTTATCAGCGCATCACAAGCAAGTCTGATCGGAATGCTAGAGCCAGTTATCGCTGGATTCCTTGCCTGGTTTGCGTTGTCAGAACAACTCGCACCGATTCAACTACTCGGCGGCGCAATAGTATTAGCTGGAATTTATTTAGCGGAAAGATCCAGACAAGCCTCGCACAATCCACTTAATTAAATCTGTGTAGCCATATCAACAAAGCGCGAGAAATGTCCTTGGAAAGCAACAGTTACTGTACGGGTCGGACCATTTCGGTGTTTAGCCACAATTAAATCAGCTTCACCTTGTCTTGGGCTATCTCGTTCATATTGATCTTCACGGTGCAGCAAAATAACCATGTCCGCATCCTGCTCAATGGATCCGGATTCGCGCAGATCAGAGAGCATCGGCTTTTTGTCTGCTCTTTGTTCAGGAGAACGGTTTAACTGTGAAATTGCCACTACAGGCACATCTAACTCTTTTGCTAATAATTTCAACTGCCTCGAAAACTCTGAAACTTCTTGTTGCCGATTTTCAACACGTTTTCCACTTGTCATAAGTTGCAAGTAATCAATAATAATTAATTTCAAGCCGTGGCGTTGTTTCAAACGACGGGCTTTTGCACGGATCTCCATCAAAGTTAAGTTAGGAGAATCATCAATGAACAATGGTGCATCTGAGATCTCGCCCATCCGTCGTGCTAAACGACCCCATTCATCATCACTCATAGTTCCACTGCGCATATTGTGCAGAGGTACGCGTGCTTCAGCAGAAAGCATTCTCATGGTAATTTCGTTGCGACCCATTTCAAGAGAGAAGATCACCGAAGCCATTCCATGTTTAATGGAGGCGTTGCGTGCGAGATCTAATCCAAGAGTTGATTTACCGATGGCAGGACGCGCAGCGATGACAATCATATTTCCTGGGTGTAGTCCATTTGTTAATTCATCTAAATCTTTGAATCCGGTAGGTACACCGTTTAAAGTTCCACCACGAGAACCAATCGCTTCGATCTCATCTAATGTTCCAGCAAGCAAAACATTTAATGGTTGATAATCTTCACTTGCGCGGCGTTCGGTTACTGCATAAACCTCAGCTTGCGCTTGATCAACAACATCATCAACGTCACCTTCACTTGCAAAACCAAGTTGAACAATCTTTGTGCCGGCTTCTACCAAACGTCGCAAGATTGCGCGCTCGCGCACAATGCGCGCGTAATAACCAGCATTTGCCGCTGTTGGCACTGATGCAATAAGTGTGTGCATATAAGGTGCACCACCAACGCGACCAATTTCGCCAAGTTTTGTTAACTCAGCAGAAACAGTTACGGCATCAACAGGTTCGCCGCGACTATACAAATCTAAAATTGCTTCATAAATTAATTCATGTGCTGGACGGTAAAAATCATTTCCGCGCAAAAGTTCAACAACATCGGCGATTGCATCTTTACTTAACATCATTCCGCCGAGAACACCTTGCTCAGCTACAACATCATGCGGTGGGACCCGTTCAAACTCTGGAGAACGGTTGGGCAATTCTGCGACTGACATCTGCCCACCTCCTGCCTGTAATTGTTGTACTGCGCAAGATACGCATGATCACCGACACCCCAATTTGGGCTGTGTGAAAAGAAGGGGAGTAACTGTGGATAACTTCGATTTTGAAGGGGAGAAGTTGTGGATAAGAAAGTAGATACTGCCCCGCAAACCCACAGGTCACGGTAACTATGCAGGTAGGGCTGCTTCTTTCCACAAAGGTAGGTGTGGACAGAGGTTTATTTCCCAATCTCAGCATTTGGACTAGTAACCAGACCGGAAAGGGACAAGAAAAAGGGCCCACTCAATTGAGCAGGCCCAGGATTTCTAATCTCTTTACTTAAGCAGGAACAACCTCAATATTTACGGTTGCAACAACATTTGAAAGCAAAGTTACTTTCACGCTGTGGCGACCAAGAGTTTTAATGTGTCCGGCCATCTTGATGCGATGACGATCCACATCAATACCAATCGCACTCTTAACTGCTTGAGCAACATCCTTGTCAGTTACTGATCCGAACAAGCGGCCAGCAGTACCAACTTTTGCACCAACTTTTACATCGGCACCTTCAAGTGTTGCTTTAATCTCACGTGCATGTTCAACATCGCGAATTTCGCGAGCTTTACGAGCACGTCGAATACTTGTGATCTGCTTTTCGCCACCAGTTGACCAAGCGATTGCTTTGCCATTTGGAACTAAAAAGTTGCGCGCAAATCCATCTTTAACAGTAACGACATCTCCTGGATGACCGAGACCATTTACTTCTTGAGTAAGAATTAATTTCATCTCATGCCCCCTATCGTGCTGTCGATGTGTATGGAAGTAATGCAACTTCACGGCTATTTTTTACCGCAGTTGCAATCTGACGTTGGTGTTGCGTACATGCTCCAGTAACTCGGCGAGCGCGAATCTTGCCGCGATCTGAGATGTACTTACGCAAAGTTGGTATATCTTTGTAATCGATATACGTCGCCTTGTCACGGCAGAATGAACACGGCTTTGTCTTGAAAACTTTCTTAACAACTGCGCTTTTGCTGTTCTTTTGTTTCTTTTCTTTTGATCCCATTGTGGTGCTCCCTAGGGGTGCCCCGCTTCTTTTGAAAGCGGGAATGGCTATTAATGTTTATTAATAGGTAGTCGGATAGATTTATTTAGTTATTAAATTATTGAACTACTAAAACGGAGGCTCATCACTAGCACCAACAGGTGCTCCCCATGAATCTGTTGAAGATGCAGCCCATGGATCATCGCTCATTCCACCTGTTGCAGCAGATGCGCTTGCGCGACCGCCATCAGATGTACGAGCAGCTTTAGTGACTTTTGCCGATGCATTGCGAAGGGAAGGACCGACCTCATCTACTTCAATTTCGTAGACAGTTCGCTTCTCTCCCTCTTTTGTTTCATATGAACGTTGTTTTAAACGACCTTGCACAATTACCCGCATTCCGCGCGTAAGTGATTCAGCAACATTCTCTGCTGCTTGACGCCAAACATTGCATGAAAGAAATAAAGAGTCGCCGTCTTTCCACTCATTGGTCGCTTTATCTAAAAAGCGTGGAGTGGACGCAATGCGAAACTTTGCAACCGCAGCTCCCGAAGGAGTGAAGCGCAATTCAGGATCATCAACTAAATTGCCAACGATCGTGATAACTGTGTCTCCAGCAGCCATCTTTTTTCCTGTCTCTAGTTTTTTGGAAGTATCGCTAAATTATTTTTCGGGACGTATAACTTTTGTACGAAGTACCGCTTCATTTAGATTTAATTGGCGGTCTAACTCTTTTACTGCGGCTGGTTCGCAATGCATATCGACAACTGCGTAAATGCCTTCAGGCTTCTTCGCAATTTCAAATGACATACGACGTCGGCCCCAGATATCAAGACGGTCTACGCGACCACCGCTATCTTTAATGATCTTGAGGTAAGTCTCGAGACTTGGGGAGACTGTTTTTTCCTCTAGATCTGGGTCAAGGATGACCATCAGTTCATAATGACGCATTTATAACCAACTCCTTTGGACTAAGCGGTCACAGTATTTCTGTAACAGGAGGTTTAGCGCGTCTCATCTACTTCATTGCTGCCGAAGATGAGGTAGGTAAGGCTACCGGTTCTCACCCTCCCTCCGAAATCCCATCCCCAGCCCTAGGCTCGCCCTGTGGAGATCCTTCAAATTACCCCCGAACAGGCGCAAGCCTTTCTGGAATCTGAAGTGGCCGCCAACGAGATTGACCCCTCATTTCTGCAAACTCCGGCATGGGCCCAGGTAAAAGCTGGGTGGGGATCAAAGGTAATTGGTTTTTATGAAGAGGAAAAATTACTCGGAACCGCGCTGGTGCTTGCGCGAAAAATCCCAAAATTAAATCGCTACTTTCTTTACATCCCCGAAGGTCCGGCGCTCGCCGCTAAATATCTTGAGCAGGCAATACCGCTATTGCGGGAATATGCAATCTCGCAAAATGGTTTTGCACTTCGCGTCGGCCCGATGGTGATAAAAAATCGTTGGGAAAGCGAAGCAATCAAAGAAGCGTTTGCGGATGAAAGTAAAAAATCTTTACAACAAGTTACGCCTACTTGGATAAATCCTGATGCAAATGCAATTAAAAATATTTTAAGAAGTAATGGCTTTAACCCCAGCGTCGATGATGTAAATGGTTTTGCCGCCGGACAACCTAAATATATTTACCAACTAGCTTTAACTGGAAAAAGTGAAGCAGATGTATTGGCGGGCTTCAATCAACTTTGGCGACGTAATATTAAAAAAGGTGAAAAGGAAAATGTTGAAGTTATCAGAGGCTCGCGCGCGGATTTAGCAAAATTCCATAAGGTTTATTTAGAAACTGCCGCCCGTGATCATTTTACTCCGCGCCCGCTTTCATACTTTGAAAAAATGTGGGATGCGATGCGTAAAAATAATGAAAATAACTTCACACTCTTTTTAGCAAAATGGAATGAGACAATTATTGCTGCAACAATTTTAGTAACACTAAATAAACATAGTTGGTATCTCTATGGTGCCTCTTCGGCTTACGGACGAGAAGCACGTGGCAGCAATGTTTTGCAATGGGCGATGATGCAACAATCACTTAAAAGCCATTGTGATATTTATGATCTGCGCGGTATTACTTCCACAGTTGATCAAAATGATGCCCACGCTGGATTGATTCAATTTAAAGTGGGAGTGGGCGGGTATGCCACTGAACTAATCGGAGAATGGGATCTTCCGCTTAACAAATTGCTATATCGCGCCTTCCGGGCTTACCTCAATCGAAAATAACTGAGAGAATTCACCTATGTCCTTAATCCTGCATGTCGCCGCTGAGAAATGGCGCACTCATTTAGCGACTGTTGTAGCAAATAGTGAGGCGCAAGTAGTGCCAGTGATTAAGGGAAATGGTTATGGTTTTGGCATAAAAGTATTAGCTCAAGAAGCAAAGAATTTGAATCTCCCAGTTGTTGCCGTTGCCACAATCGCTGAAGCAGAAGAAGTGCAATCTGTATTTCCTGGAGAGATTCTTTTACTTTCTCCAAGCGCACATAGCGACAGTGAAAGAGTTATTCATACAATTTCACCGCACTCTTCGGTTTTTTCAGCAAAGATGCCAAAAAAGTTTGTCCTTGAGCTTTTGTCACCGATTCACCGACATGGTTTTTCGGTATCTGATTTAGGAAATGCTCTTGATAAATACAGTGAATCCGGAAAGTGTGAAGGAATCGCAATTCACTTACCTATAGATCAAAAAACTTCTGCATCGGAATGGATTGATAAAAACTTACAATCCATTACTGAGCGAGGTATAGATCCGACCGAGTTTAATAATTCAGTTTGGATTTCACATATCTCTGAAAAAGATTTAAATAAATTAACGAAAAATTGGCCACAAATTATTTGGAAAGTTCGAATTGGTACCGACTTATGGCTTGGAGATCGTGCCGCCCTCAAAGTGAAAGCTCAAGTTTTAGATCTTCATGCCATCCAGCGCCCCACTCGAGTGGGTTATCGACAGTACCTGATCGGACGTGGGTGGTTGTTGGTGGTAAGTGGTGGAACATCTAACGGTATTGGTTTGGAGGTTGCGACACCTAAGCGAGATTTTCTTTCACAAGTTAAAACGTTGACTAAATCTTTTTTAAATTTATTTGGTTGGAACCCAAGTCCCTTTACTTGGAATGGGAAAAATTTAGAGTTTGCCGAAGCGCCACATATGCATCTTTCATTATTAACCTTTAAAGGTAAAGACGCACCGAAAGTTGGCAGCGAGATAGATGTAGATGTGCGCTTTACTACGACTGCATTTGATCAAGTGGTATTTGATTAATTTTTCGGTGTAGCAGCTGGAAGTGGTACTGCCGGTGTTGGTTGGGGAGTTGGAATTACCTCAACTGAATTTGGGCCCGGCGTTGGTTCTTGACCACCGATATATGCCGGTTCTGGAAAATCTAAAATAGGTTCACCTTTTAAGGCGCCTTTCATATAAGCAGTCCAGATCCGGGCCGGAAATGAGCCACCAGTTACAGTTTTTAAGCCACCGGTTCCACGCAAACTTTCTGTTGCATCGTCACGATAAAAACCAACTGAGGTAGCAAGTTGCGGAGTAAATCCGCTATACCAAGCAGAAGCATTTTCTTGGCTAGTGCCGGTTTTACCCGCAGAAGGCCGGCCAAGTTTTTTGGCAGCAAAACCAGAACCAGTTCGGACAACTTCTTGCAGCGCATAAGTTAAATCAGCCATAACATCTTTTGCAAAAACCTCTTGCCCTGTCGGAGTTGCTTGATACAACAAACCTTTGTTTCTTCCACTTACTTCTTGCACCAAATAAGGTTTTGCGTAAACACCTTGTGATGCAAATGTTGCAAATGCTGCGGCAACATCAATAACTCTTGGGCTTGCTACACCTAATACAACAGAAGGGGTGGCTACCATCTCCACTGATTTTGGAATGCCTGCTCGTCTAGCAGCATCAATAACATTGTCAGGACCCGCATAAATTCCAAGTGGAACATAAACAGTGTTCACTGAACTGGCAGTTGCTTTCAATAAAGAGATCTCTCCAAAAGATTTTAAAGCAAAATTTCCTACTTCGTAAGGTTTTCCAGCATCATCAAAAATTTGTGGCGAATCTCCATCCCAAAGAGTGTTTAATGAAACTCCCTGCTCCAATGCGGCTATAAGTGCGAAAGGCTTAAAGGTAGAGCCGGCCTGGGCAATACCTTGAGTTGCATCATTTAATTGACGTTTTAAGTAATCTTTTCCTCCGTACATGGCAACTATTGCACCAGTGCCAGGTCGGACAGATGCCAACCCGATATGCAAATTAGCTGGCCCAGTTTTCGGTCCTTGCGTATCAACCGCATTAATAGCAGCAATCTGGGCCTGTCTATTAAGTGTTGTTTTAACTATCAACCCACCGATCATTAACTTCTCATCTGGGAATCCGAGTTTATTCAATTCAGCTTGAATTGCGGCAACTAAATAACCCTTCGGCCCAGCCAATATTCCAGAAGATAACCTTGGTTTAATTGCGGGAAGTTTTTTCATTTTTAAATACTTTTTATCAGCCCAATCGGCAGCAACCATCGCAGTTATTGTGTAGTTATAGCGCGCAGTTAATCTCTCCAGGTTTCCATCACGCAAACCTGGGTCGTAATAACCTGGTGAGCGCAACACAGAGGCAAGTACTGCACATTGTCTGACAGATAATTGATCGACATCTAAACCAAAGTACTGTTGTGCAGCAGTTTGCACGCCGTATGCGCCGCGGCCGAAATAAATAGTGTTTAGGTACGTTTCCAGAATTTCATCTTTGCTTAATTGATTTTCTAATTTAATAGCAATAATCAACTCTTTTAATTTTCGTTTAATTGTTTGCTCACGAGACAGGAAAGCAGTTTTTGCATATTGTTGAGTGATAGTAGATCCACCCTGAACTGCTCCACCTCGGGCCATCAAATAAAATGCCCGCAAGATCCCGGTCGGGCTGATTGCATGGTTTGTATAAAACTTTCGGTCTTCAGCGGCAAGCACAGCGTGACGTAATTCGATCGGAATCTTTGCCAATGGCACGCTGGTGCGATTTTGTGCACCCAATCTTCCAATCTCACTGCCGTCGTCATACTGCAAAATTGTGGCTTGACTTGTTACATATGCGTTTGGATCTGGAATCGAAACGGTGAAGTATGAATAAACAATCAGCGCACTAACAGCGACAAAGCCAAGACCACCAAAAACCATAATCCAGCGCAGTAAAATCCTTTTCGCTGAAACCCGGTTGCGCCTGCGCCGTTTTTTTGAGCTTGCTTTGCCCCTTGCCGGCACCTGCTCTTTGCTCATGCGCCCAGATTAGCGATTAACTGACCCAATCCTCATCCTCCAAGGTGCGCACCTTTCGTGGCGCTTTCCGTTCCTGGCCATCTCCTAATAAATAGGACAGATGTAAATGATTCCAATGACAGTTTCGACAAACTTCAACTACATAAACTCTAAATTGTCCATACTCATTTTGCATTTCTATTAATTCATCTGTGGATTTAATTCGCCCTGAGTATTGCCCGAGTTGATCTCCAAATGTGTAACGAATTTCCATCAACTCTTTACTGCGACAGATTGGGCATTTACGACCAGATGGTTCCCCATGAAATTTTGCTGCACGCAATAAATATGGATCAGCATCGCAAGCATCTGACGCGTGTGATGAACCTTTAAACAGCGCATTTAACGTTGCCCGCTTTGATAGCGCGTAATCGATACTGCCCCGTTTGGACCACATAAAACTAATTCTAATAGCAGCCTAACCCCGGCACACTCTAGGCTTACACCTATGCCAAAGGCTCACCGGTTACTAAGTGAAAACCGGTTATGGCGATTAATAGCAATCCGCTGGAGTGCGCAATTAACCGACGGCCTTTACCAAAGCGCGTTGGCATCTTATGTACTTTTTTCACCCGAACGGCAGGCAAGTGCCACGGCTGCTGCAATTGCGTTTACCACCGTATTACTTCCTTACTCATTAATAGGTCCATTTGTCGGAACAATTCTCGACAAGTACTCACGCCGCCAAATATTGTTTTTTGCAAACCTTGCGCGCACAATAACTTTAATGATTGTCGCTGCTGCAATATTATTGAATGCAACTGGATTTGAATTAACTTTAATAGTTTTAATTTCATTCGGAATAAATAGGTTGATACTTGCTGGGCTATCTGCCAGTTTGCCACGAGTTGTTAAGCGTGAAATTCTGGTTGCTGCAAATGCCTTAACTGTTACTGGAGGCACAATCGCAATTGTTTTAGGTGGTGGGATTGGAATCGGCCTAAGAAATATTTTCGAATCCCAAAATGGGGCCGATCAAGTAGATGCGGCTTTGGTGCTATTTGGGGCACTTGGCTATTTTATTTCAGCTCTTTTTTCACTTCGGCTTCGAAAAGATGAACTTGGTCCAACTAAAGGTGAAATTAGTGCCGCAAATAAAAATTGGAAAGATGGCTTTTCACAGATGCGGGAAGGGTTTGTTTACTTAAAAAGTAATAAAGATAGTGGGATCGGCATTTGCGCAGTAGCCATACAAAGAGGTGGATTAACCGCACTAACTTTGATGGCGTTAATTCTGGAACGAAATGCTTTTCATAGCCCGAACAACCCCGATGCTGGGCTAAGTGGTTTTGCTAAAGCAATTACTATTGCTGGAATTGGAATTATGTTAGGTGCTGTCATTAGCCCAGCAGCAGTAAGACGTTTTGGTCGGCATAGATGGATGCGGATAGCCATGCTGATCGCAAGTTTTGGTCCAATGATTTTTGTTTTTTCTCAGAGTGAAATTGCGATGATCGCGATGGGATTTGTTAGTGGATTTGGTGGCCAAGGAGTGAAAGTTACTAATGATGCACTTGTACAAGAAAAAATTTCAGATGATTATCGCGGAAGAGTCTTTGCCGTTTACGATGTAGTTGTTAATGCAGCAATTGTTTCAGGATCCTTAATCGCTGCGGCGGTTATGCCGAAAACCGGCCTCGGCATTACACTTCCTTTGATTATTACCACTTTATATTTAGGTGCTGCTCTTGCACTCCGTAAAAATTGGTTTAAAGACTCAATAAAATCCCTTTAATTTTATTTGCTGGTCTAGCTGTTATCTTCCCACCATTTATTAAGTTCGCTTATGGCGCGCTCGCGTCCCAGTGGCCCATGCTCCATTCTTAATTCGAGTAAGTATTCGTATGCGTCACCAACTTTACGAGATGGTTTTAAATTTAAAATCTCCATAATCTCATTGCCATCCAGATCAGGTCGAATTTTGCCCAATTCCTCCTCTTCAAGAAGTTGTGCAATGCGCGCTTCTAATTGATCGTATGTTGTGGCAAGTAACTGTGCTTTTTTTATATTGCGTGTTGTGCAATCAGCGCGTGTTAATAGATGCAAGTGGAGCAGTAACTCGTCCGCATCTCTTACAAATCGACGAACCGCACTATCAGTCCATTCTCCTTCACCATAACCGTGAAATCTCAGATGTAATTCAACTAATTTTGAAACATCATTGATTGTTTCTCGGTCAAATTTGAGTGCACGCAATCGTTTATTTGCCATATGTGATCCAACAACTTCATGATGGTGAAATGAAACTCCACCTCCAGGTATTAACGCCCGCGTTTTAGGTTTCCCAATGTCATGCAAAAGTGCAGCTAGGCGCAAAATTAAATTAGGCCCGCCAATCCGATCTTCTTGATCGATTGCTTGCTCAAGAACAATCAGCGAATGCTCATACACATCTTTATGTCGGTGATGTTCATCTATTTCAAGTTGTAATGCCGGTAGTTCTGGCAAAAATTGCGCGGCCAGCCCAGTTTCCACCATCACAGTCAATCCAAGTCGTGGATTTATGGACATTAAAGTTTTGACAAACTCATCTCTAATTCTTTCTGATGAAATAATTTGTAACCGTGCAGCCATTTCAGTAATTGCAGTACGAACTTCGGGTGCAATCGTAAAATCAAGTTGTGCGGCAAATCGGGCTGCGCGCATCATTCGAAGTGGATCATCACTAAAAGATTGTTCAGGTGTCCCTGGGGTTCGCAATTGTTTTGCGATTAGATCCTGCATTCCGTTGTGTGGGTCAACAAAAATATTATTTTTCCCATCTAACTCCAAAGCCATTGCATTAACCGTAAAATCTCTCCTACTTAAATCACCCTCGAGAGAATCTCCGTACTGCACATCAGGCTTGCGACTATCTTTGTCATAACTTTCGCTGCGATAAGTTGTGATTTCTATACTTAAACCATTTTTTTGCGCTGCAATAGTTCCGTATTCAATTCCGGTACTCCATACAGCATCAGCCCAACCACTTAATAATTCTTTTGTTACTTCAGGAAGTGCATCGGTGGTGAAATCTAAATCCCCTGCTGAATTTTTTTGACGCCCTAAAAGTGCATCGCGCACCGGTCCGCCAACCAAAGCCAGGCGATGCCCAGCCCCTCGAAACCGATCTCCCAATTCCTTTGCCTCTGTCGGCACCTTGATCAATGCCGCTACCGCTTGAGCGGCCGAAGCGTGCGGATCATTTGACATGGGTTGAAGGGTACGCGGGTAGGCTAGGGGTATGTCCCGAACCTCGGGTGAGGACGGGCTAGCGGCGAAAAAAACGCTACCTTCCTCGCCAATTCCTGCTCCGCGCGCACCGAAACCCCATCCCACGCCAAAACCTGGACCGGGCAAATCGGTTGCGAAAAAAAGTGAAAATAAAAGCCCAGGTGCTAAGCCAGGGGAGGTAAAGGCTGGTGATTTAAAAACGAAGAAATCTCCGGCAAAGAAATCAACAAAACCGGATAAAAGTAAAAACTCAAATACCTCAAATACTTCGCGCCGAGTTGAAGAGATTAGTGCTGGTGGTTTAGTTGTTGATTTAAGCGGCGAGCGCGGTTTACTGATTGGCCGGCATGACAAACGCGGTCGCACACTTTGGTCACTTCCAAAGGGCCATATTGAAGTTGGCGAAACTCCAGAAGCTGCTGCATTGCGAGAGGTTGAAGAAGAGACCGGAATCGTCAGCAAAATTACGCGATCGCTAGGTGTCATCGATTTTTGGTTTATGGCAGACGGGAAACGAATTCATAAAACCGTCCACCATTTTCTTTTTTCTGAAGTTAGTGGAGATCTATCTCCGCAGATAAGTGAAGTTGATGTAGTGGATTGGTTTCCACTTGATGAAATCGCCACTCGCCTTGCTTACCCAGATGAGCGCAAATTAATCGCGCGCTCCGGAGATCTTCGTAAGCCATGAAGCGCATTTCGGTTGTCTTGGCACTAACAATTGGGTCAATCGGATTCTTATTTTTACCACCAATTTCTAGTGGAAATGCAGTATCTAACGATTCGCTAATCATCGTCAGCGGAACTACTCATCGCGAAATGAGTGGAAAGTTTCTAGACGACTCACTGATTGAAGATTTAACTCTTGGCGGCAAACTAGCTGACGTTCTCAAACCAAGCATAAAAAGCCGGACCTGGCTGATAGATCCGTCCCTAATTGAAGAGATTATTGATATGAGTGACGGGTACACAGTCTTGCCAAAAGTTAAAGGTGCTGGCGAAGAAATCGCCACTAGGTTTCTTGTCGATTTGAAATATGCCATAGGGGATGATCCGGTTTATGCGCTTCCTTATGGTTCTCCAAAGATTTCGACGCGAAAGAAATTTTCCGATATTGAGTTTTCGCAATTACAAAGTGTCAGTTCGGTTCGTTTAGCGCGCGCACTTGATCGGGCAGTGACGGCAGGCGCGCCCCCTAAGTGGGAAGAGCCACAAAAGGAGCTAAGTTCAGTAAATATTTCTGAATACCGAAATTTGCGAAAGCAGTTAGCGTTAATCTCAGAAGCTAGTAGCGATCCAATCATTAGTGAAACAGCCATTAGATTAAACTCACTCTTAAACCCTGCACTTGATAAGAAATCCTCGCAATATTTAGCAGTTTCATTTACGGGGTCAGTGAATCGAATCGCTGACAATCTTCGAGTGCTTCCTGGTCGGTACACCCTCACCTCACGTGAAGAAAAATTGCCAGTTACGGTAGTTAACGATTTTGATTCACCCGCGCAAGTTATCCTTACATTAAGAGCAACTAATTCACGCATTCTTTCAATTGCAGATCGTTCTCTTTATCTAGAACCTAATTCACGAACTCAAGTTTTGGTGCCAGTTACCGCTATTGCAAGTGGCAAAGTTGAACTACACGCCCAACTTGAAACATTACGTGGGCGCAAATACCAAGAGATCTCTACGCTTGCTGTCACCATTGCGGTAATCGGTCCAATTGTTGGTTGGGTTATGGCAATCGCTGGATTGTTATTACTAGGTGCGGCAGGTACGCGAATATTTCGCAGAGTTAGCAAGGCGAGAAACGGTTCAGGTGAAAAATGAGTAATGAACCTGATTTCATCAGATCTTCTGCCGTAATGGCCGCCGGAACCCTGGTTTCACGTCTTACTGGATTGATTCGAAATTTATTGTTAGTTGCCGCACTTGGTACTTCAATTTTCGCTGACACTTTTAACGTTGCAAATACTCTGCCTACGATCCTTTACATTTTATTAGCAGGTGGGGCGTTAAATTCAGTTTTCGTACCTCAACTTGTTCGGGCAATGAAAGATGATTCTGATGGTGGAGCAGCTTTCACTTCGCGTTTATTAACCATTGTGACGGTAATTTTGGCCGCCATCACTGCGCTCTCAATTATTTTTTCACCTTTGCTAGTTCGAATTTACGCACCTAAATTTACTAATCAAGGAATTGAGACTGAATTCTCATTAACAGTTACTTTTATGCGTTACTGCTTACCTCAAATTCTCATGATGGGAATTTTTGTAATGTGGAGCCAAGTTGGAAATGCAAGAGGCAAATTCGGACCAATGATGTGGGCACCTGTTGCTAACAACTTAGTCGTCATAGCGATATTAATTATTTTCCTAGTGATTGCCCCTGATGTGACCGCTGAAACAATTACACCAGCTCAAGTTGCATTACTAGGCGTTGGTACTTCATTGGGATTTGTGATTCAAGCAGCTCTGCTTTTCCCAGTTATTGCGAAATCAGGTCTAGCTCTTCGACCTCGCTTTGATTGGAAAGATTCAAACCTAAATAAATCTTTTAAACTAGGCGCTTGGACTTTACTTTTTGTTTTCATTAATCAAATCGGATACCTAGTTGTTGTAAATGTCGCAACCGCAACTTCAGCTGCTGCAAAAATCGCTGGAATTATAACTGGAGTTGGATTTACTCCATATAGCTATGCCTATTTTGTATTTATCCTTCCTCACTCAATAATTACTGTTTCAGTAATTACCGCATTGCTCCCGCGCATCTCTCGTCTTGCTGCAAATAATGAAAAAGATAAGGTACGAAATGAATTAGAGAAATCGCTAACTCATGTCGCTGTGGCAACAGTTCCGAGTGCAATTGCATTTTTATTTTTCGCCACCCCAATAGCTACCTTGCTTTTTTCCGGTAGCACTCGTGCCGACTCAGCCCAAATCGGGTTAGTTTTGGCCGGCTTTTCACTCGGCTTAGTTCCATATAGTGCGCAATTACTTTTATTGCGTGGTTTTTATGCTTTTGAAGATACCCGCACCCCAGTATTAATTAATTTAGCAAGCACTGCTCTAGCAACACTGCTTTGCTTAATTTCTGGTGCGGTCCTCCCGCTTAAGTGGGTAACAGTGGGTCTTGCGGTGGCCCTTGGCCTAGGAAACTTGCTCGGAACGGTAATAACTTTAAAATCACTTGGGAAAAATGTGGGTTCCTTTCATTACCTCTCCTTGTTAAAATCCCACCTTCGTTTAACTTTTGTTGCACTTTTAGCCGCCGCACCAGCATTCGCCGTATATTTTGTAATTGAACAAAAATTTGGCACAAAATTAATCATGGTTGGATTAAATCTGGCAATTGCTGGATCGGTAATGGGGGCTTTGTACCTGGTCTTTGGTTCTCTTTTCAAAGTAGATGAGATTAATTCACTCAGAATTCAAATAATTAGGCGCTTAGGGCGAAAATAGGAATCTTCCGAGCAATTGGAATATTCCAGAATAGGATTAGCGTTGTCTTTAGTAGGGAAAGTAGTGAAAGTAGAGAAAGTACAGAAAGTGGTGCGATTAATTTGCGAGAATTAGTAATTGTAGGTTCGGGTCCGGCCGGATATACGGCAGCCATTTATGCCGCGCGCGCGCAATTAAACCCATTACTTTATGAAGGCTCTGTCACCGCCGGCGGTGCACTGATGAACACAACTGAGGTCGAAAACTTTCCCGGATTTTCTGAGGGCATTATGGGACCTGACCTCATGGATGCAATGCGAAAACAAGCGTTACGTTTTGAGACCGAAATAATTACAGATGACATTGTTGAAATGGATTTGAAATCTCCAGTAAAAGTTTTAATAGATGGAACCGGCCGAAAAATTGAAACCAAAGCAGTAATTTTGGCGATGGGTTCGGCCTATCGTGAGATTGGATTAACAAATGAAAAACGATTATCGGGTCGTGGTGTTTCTTGGTGTGCAACTTGTGATGGCTTTTTCTTCCGTAACCAAAATATTGCAGTAGTAGGTGGCGGGGATTCGGCAATGGAAGAGGCAAACTTCTTAACAAAATTTGCCGATAAAGTAACTCTGGTACATCGCCGCGATAGCCTCAAAGCATCAAAAATTATGGCTGAGCGCGCCCATGCAAATCCTAAAATTGAATTTCTCTGGAACAGCGAAGTAGTTGATGTGCTAGGTGAAGATAAAGTAAACGGGCTTTCCATCCGAAATACTGTTTCGGGCGATTTGAGTGTTCTAGCTGTCACGGGACTTTTTGTAGCAATTGGTCATGATCCACGTAGTGAACTTATTAAAGGGCAGGTCACCCTTGATGGTGAGGGATATGTAGAGGTAGGTAACGGCAGCACTCAAACAAATCTTGCCGGCGTTTTTGCTTGTGGGGATCTGGTCGACCACACTTATCGACAAGCAATTACCGCAGCCGGTTCTGGATGCGCCGCAGCGTTAGATGCTGAAAGATTCTTAGCTGGGCACTAAAGTTTTTAACACAAGTTAAATCAAATAGAGAGAGAAGCTAATGGGAGCAACAACACCAGTAACGACAGCAACCTTTGATGCTGAAGTTCTGAAAAGCACAACACCAGTACTTGTAGATTTTTGGGCCGAATGGTGTGGGCCGTGCCGTGCAGTGGGACCAATATTGGAAGAGATTGCTGCCGAGCAAAGTGGCAAAATTAAAATTGTTAAGTTGAATACCGATGAAGAATCAGCCATTGCCATCAAATATGGAATCACTTCTATCCCAACAATGAACCTCTTTGTTAATGGCGAAATTGTAAAAACTATTGTCGGAGCACGACCAAAGCCTGCAATCATGAAGGAACTCGAAGGCTTTATTTAACTCGTGGAAGAATTAGCCAGAGTTGGAGATGCGGGCGCAATTGTTACTGAAACAATTACCTCTTTATCGCGCCTTGGCTTGTTAAATTCCGCAGAAGTTACCTTTACAAAAGAAGTTGTTGAGGCTTTGCGAGCATTTCAACAAAGTCGTGGATTAACTGCGACTGGAAAATTAACCCGAGATATATATCTCGCCCTCGAAGAGGCTAGGTGGCGACTCGGAGATCGAAATCTTTCCTACATACCCGGTGCATTGATTCGCGGAGATGATATTGCGACATTGCAAAACCGATTAAATGAAATGGGCTTTTCTTCTGGCCGAGTAGATGGAATTTATGGGGCTTTAACCGAAGGTGCCGTAATCGAATTTCAAAAATCAGTTGGCCTTCCTGCTGACGGGGTTTGTGGCCCAGCAACTTTTACCGCACTCATCAGATTGACCGGAACTGTTAGGGGCGGTCTTGCTAGTTCATTGCGCGATACATATTTGATCCACCAACGCGGTCCAGCTTTAGCGGGGAAAATAATTGCTATTGATGCAAGTTTCGGCGGTAATCTTCTTGGTGCAGAGGCATTTGGTTTAAATGAAGCGCAGATAACTTACGACGTGGCAAAAAGATTAGAGGGAAGATTAAGCGCACTTGGTGTAACAGTTTTTATGACCAGAGGTAAAGATAATAATCCAAGTGAGATGGATCGGATTAATTTCGCAAATAAAGTTAATTGTGACTTGCTTATCTCATTGCACTTAGACAAGAGTTCATCTGCAAATGCGCATGGCATTGCTTCTTACTACTATGGAAATGCCACACATGAAATTCATTCTGTTGTTGGTGAGCGTTTTGCACTTTTAGCACAACGTGAAATTTGTGCTCGCACAGATTTACTAAATTGCCGCACTCATGGCAAGAGCTGGGAGATTTTGCGTTTAACAAAGGCACCCTCAGTTCGAATTGATTTAGGATATTTAAGCAATGAGGGTGATGCGCAGAGATTGGCTAGCTCCTCGTTTAGGCAGTCCCTGGCTGAAGCCTTAGTTGTGGCGGTACAACGGTTGTATTTAGCTGCCGAAGAAGATGCGCTTACCGGAACTTTGCGAATTGAGGATTTAAAGCGTGCGGGCCTACGAAAGTAATAGGCAAGTAATAGGCAAGTAATAGGCAAGTAATAGGCAAGTAATAGGCAAGTAATACCCAAATTCACCAGTTGCAATCTCTGTGAGATGATTACCCCTCACAATTAATTAGAGGGGGCGAGTGGTTTGAGTTCAATAATTCCAAAAAACGAAGAAAAATTAACCGCCCGTTACGCCTCGCGCGCTGCCCTAATGTTGCCAAGTGAGATTCGCTCACTTTTTGCAGTGGCATCTCGTCCTGAAATTGTTTCACTTGCTGGAGGAATGCCTAATCTCTCTGCTCTTCCAATGGATGTTATGGCAAGTGTGGTTCAAAAGTTAGTTTTAGAAAATGGTGCCGAGGCTTTGCAGTATGGCAGCGGACAAGGCCATCCAAAGTTGCGCGAACAAATTTGCGAACTCATGGCTCTTGAAGGAATTCGTGCAAAAGGCGATGACATTGTTGTTACAACCGGATCACAACAAGCACTAGATCTAATCACTCGAATTTTTATTGACCCAGGTGATGTAATCCTGGCCGAGGCCCCTTCCTATGTCGGTGCACTTGGAGTTTTTGCGCAATACCAAGCAAGTATTGTTCACATTGCTATGGATGATAAAGGTTTGATTCCAGAGGCACTGCGCGATGCGATTAAAACTGTTCGTGAAGCAAAACGTAAAATTAAATTTATTTATTTAATACCGAATTTCCAAAATCCATCTGGTGTAACCATGCCAGCTTCACGCAGAACTGAAATTCTTGAAATTTGCCGCGAGGCTGAAATTTTTGTGGTTGAGGACAATCCTTATGGCCTGCTTGGTTTTGATGGTCCGACTCCAAATGCAATGCGCGCCGAAGATTCCGAGAATGTAATTTATTTAGGCTCTTTCTCTAAAACAATCGCGCCCGGACTTCGCGTAGGTTGGGCATTAGTTCCACAAGCTGTTAAAGAGAAATTAGTAATCGCAAATGAATCCTCCGTCTTATGTCCATCAAATTTCGCACAACTCACAATCTCTGGATATTTGGCTAACGAACCATGGCGAGATCAGATCGCATCTTTTTGTGATTTATACCGAGAACGCCGTGATGCGATGTTGGAATCTTTAGATGAATTCTTTCCGGCATCTGCGACATGGACCCGTCCAAAAGGTGGTTTCTACGTTTGGGTTACATTGCCGCCTGAAATTGATACCAAAGTATTAGTCCCACGCGCTATCGCCGCGAAAGTTGCTTATGTACCTGGAACCGCTTTTTATGCGGACGGCTTTGGAAGTTGGCAGATGCGCCTTTCATATTGCCATCCAACCCCTGAACGGATTCGCCAAGGCGTCAAAGCACTCGCTGGTGTCGTAAAAGAAGAGATCGACCGTCGATCAAATGAAACACCTAAATTAACTGTTCGCTAACTCAATAACTCGCGCAGTTACAACGGCAATTTCGGCCGAATTTAGTAATTCGGGAGTTAAAAATATTTCTTGGTCATCGTCGCGGTGATCAACGGCGATCCGAGGATCTGATTCCCACAACTTCAGAGCCAACTCACGCGCACTTGTTCCAAAGATTTTCTGGTCTATTTCAATTTTGATTCGGGGCAGTGGTTGACCCGCTTCATTTAACGCCATCTTGGAAGATTTAAATCCTTTAATTCCGGCAAAATCAGATACCCATTGATCGCAAATTGCATTCCACGCTTTGGCTTGCGCTTCATGATCGGCGCCCACATACATTTCAACCGCACGCAATAATGCAAAGATTTCTTCTTTGCCAACTTTTAATGATCTGGCTTTGGTGGTATTTGGCGCAGCAAATTTCGCAGCCGCATTTATTATTTCAGCCTTTCCTAAAATTAGGCCGGTCGTCTGTGGACCTCGCAAACCTTTGCCGCCACTAAACAAAACTACATCCGCCCCTGCATCTCGCGTGAAATGCCAGAAGTTGCTAACTGGCGGCAGTTGGGCCGCAGCATCAACAATGACCGGAATATTATGTTGTTTAGCAATTTCAACAGTGCGCTCAATTGAAAGCGCACCTGGTGGTCGGTTTAAACCTGGCACAAAAAAGATTCCAGCCGTCTTTTCATTAAAAGCATTCACTAAATCAGCTTCAGAACGCTCTCCTTCTCTGCCAATCTCTTTAATTACTCCCCCGGCAAATTCAATTGATTGCACATAATCAACCATGTGGTTGCGATCAACTATAAATTCATTTCTACCTTCACTCTTATCTCGATCCAAAATTGCAAGTACCGACAAAACAATCGCTCCCGCACAACCCGGAGTTACATAAGCGGCTTCGTTATGAGTTAATTTAGCAATTCGTTCTCCGGCAACTTTATGGAGTTGTTCAATCTCGACAAAATCACTCGCTCCCTGCACCATCGCTGCTAATACCTCGGGTGCCATTCGGGATCCACCGATACGGGTATATGTGGTTGCGGCATTTAGAACTCGCGGGATGCCAAGTGATGAAAGAGTTAATTTTTCCATTTCTATCCCTTAATCTCCTTAATGATGCGTTGTAAATCAACACCAGATGCAAACTCAATAATTAATTTACCGTTGCTCTTGCCGCTGCCCATTTCAACTGTAACTCGAGTGTCAAGATAATCACCAAGTTGATTGCCAATCTCTTCTAATTCAACATTTCGCGGCTTAATTTTTTTGTTTTTCGTGGGTTTGGCCGCCTTGCTTCCCATTGAAACAATCTCTTCAGTTGCTCTAACACTTAATCCTTCTGCAACTATCCGCGCGGCTAACTTCTCCATCGCTGCTTCACCTTCCAGTGAAAGTAAAGCTCTGGCGTGCCCTGCTGATAAAACACCCGCAGCTACTCGGCGTTGCACAGTTGGCGGAAGTTGCAATAACCGCAAAGTATTTGAGATGTGTGGTCTCGAACGACCGATCCGTAGCGCTAACTCATCGTGGGTGTAATTAAAATCGGTAAGTAATTGGCTATATGCCGCGCCTTCTTCTAGCGCATTTAATTGGCTGCGGTGAATATTTTCTAATAATGCTTCTCGCAAAAGTTGATCATCAGGTGTTTGTCTAATAATTACCGGAATTTGCGTTAAGCCCGCTGCCTTTGCAGCACGAAAACGCCGCTCACCCATTACTAATTCATATTTTCCGCTACCTGCGCCACCAACATTTCGCACAACAGGTGGTTGCAAAATTCCAACCTCTTTTATCGAGGTAATAAGTTCATTTAAAGCTTCTTCATCAAAAACTGTGCGCGGCTGACGTGGGTTTGGTGAAATTTGTGAAATTAAAACCTCTTTTAAATTCGCAACTTCTACTTCAACACCAGCAACACTTTTTGTTAACTGCACTGGTTCACTTGTCGGAATTAACGCACCGAGCCCACGGCCTAATCCACCTTTGCGTGTACTCATTTTGTTAGCTCCTGTCGGTTATCTCGTTCACAAATTTCGCGTGCAGCATTTAAGTATGCAATTGCACCAGGTGATGCCATGTCATAAGTCATTACTGTTTGTCCGTAAGAGGGCGCTTCTGAAACGCGCACCGCACGCGGAATTACACTTTGCAATACTTCCCGTGGAAAATGTTCGCGCACACTTGCAGCGACATCATTTGCTAATCGAGTTCTTCCATCAAACATAGTTAACAAAATTGCCGAGATATGTAATGTTGGATTAGCACCCGCGGTTACTCGCGAAATAATATTTAGTAACTGCGCAACTCCCTCGAGTGCGTAATACTCACATTGAATTGGAATTAATAATTCATCGGCCGCAATCAATGCATTAATTGTTAGCAAGCCAAGACTTGGTGGGCAATCAATAATTAAGTAATCAAATTTGTTGGTGTTAGCTAAATTTAAAATTGCTTCTTTCAATCGAGATTCGCGACGATCAAGTGAAACCAAATCAATTTCTGCTCCAGCTAAATTAACACTGGCTGGCAAACAATAAAGTTCTGGGAACCCTGGCGCTTTTTGCATTAACTCAGCGATAGCTCCATTTTCAATTAAGACTTCGTAACTGCCGGCTACATCTTCACTGCGATCTGCACCTAATGCAGTGCTGGCATTACCCTGCGGATCTAAATCAATAACCAAAACTTTTAAACCACCCATTGCTAGCGCTGCTGCAATATTTACCGCGGTTGTTGTCTTGCCCACCCCACCCTTTTGATTTGCGACAGTGAAGATTCGACTGGCTTTTGGTTTTGGAAGTGGTTCGCGCAACCTGCGCGTACCAACTACTTTTTTACCGCCGCCGTTTTTACTTTGCTTGGCTTGAGTTGTTTCACGTGAATCCACGAGGGTGAGTTAACCAGCCTTTTCGATGGAAATCACTCGTACTGGAGGTTGCTCCGGCAATAGAGGGTAGGAGGCCAGAATTACCTCTGCCTTGCTTGGGTTAAATCGACTCATTGGGGCCGCTGCCAACTCACTCTCCGCGTTTTCCCCCTTCAAAGCGAGCAACTTTCCCCCTGGTGCAATCAACCGCCAACTAATCTGTAGCAACTTCGGCAACGGGGCGACCGCCCTAGCGGTCACTATTTGATACCGGGATTTATGCTGCTCCGCCCGGCCACGCACAACTTGTAGGTTGGTCAATCCAAGTTGGGCAGTTACCTCCAAGAGGAAGTTGGCCCTGCGCTCCAAAGGTTCCAACAAAGTTATCCGTAGATCTGGCCGAGCTAATCCGAGCACGATCCCCGGAAGTCCAGCCCCACTCCCAATATCAATAACCGTCGCACTATTAGGCAGCAAAGTAATCAGCGGCAATGAGTTGAAGATGTGTCGATCCCAGATCCGATCAACTTCGCGCGGTCCGATCAACCCACGCTCAACCGCAGTACTTCCCAATATTTGGCCGTACTCAATCGCCTGATCAGTGAGGTCCCCAAATATCGGAGTTAAGGTTTCCCGTGAAACATCCACCAAGTGCTCCCCCTTTTTTTAGGAAGCTGGCAGGATTACAACACAGCGATTTGGCTCTTCGCCTTCGGATTCGCTCGCGAGCCCCAATTCACCAATGGTGTCATGGATGACTTTGCGCTCAAAAGCATTCATCGGAGCCAAGGTAATCGACTCCCCGGTGCTTTTAACCTCTTCGGCACGCTCTTGGGCAAGGGTGCGTAACGCACTCTTTTTCTTATCGCGGAACCCTTCAATATCTAGCATTAATCGGGAGCGGTCACCGGTATTTTGCTGAACTGCCATTCGGGTCAACTCCTGAAGTGCCTCAAGAACTTCTCCCTCTTCACCGATTAGGTGGGTCAGCTCGCCACCTTCAATTGCCAGCGCTGCCCGGCCATTTTCAACATCAATATCAATATCCCCAGGCAAATCAGCGATATCGAGCAAAACCTCTAGGTAATCTGCGGCGAGGTCGCCCTCCTCCTCTAAACGTGAAATCTCACTCTTCTCTAATTTCTCTGGCTTCTCTAATTTCTCGGTCTTTTCCATCTCTGCCTCCTGCTCAATCAACCACCCATTTTGGGCGGTATGTGAAATTTATAGTGGTTTGTACTAGTTCTTCGGATTCTTCGGATTCTTCGGATTCTTGGGTTTCTTCTTTTTCTTCTCATTTTTTGGCTGTTGCCGCTGCCCTTTTGGCTCCTCAATCACAACATCGCCAGGTGCTTCATCATCTGTTGGTTTAACTCCATTTTTTAACGCCCGCTTTGCTTCCAACTCTTCATACGCTGGTGATCCTGGAGTTGGATTTCTTTTAATTACATAAAACTGTTGTCCCATTGTCCAAAGATTTGTTGTTAACCAATACAACAAAACTCCAACAGGAAAATTAACTCCGGTCACTGCAAAAATTACTGGAAATAAATACAACATAATTTTTTGTTGTTGCAACATCATATTTGGAGCACCAGTATTTTTTGGCATTCCCTTAACCATTAATTGTCGTTGGGTAATAAATGTAGAAGCAGACATCAAAATAATCATGATCATTGCAACAACTTTGACCATGCTGTCAGAGCTTCCTAAAAATGTTTGTGAAATTGGCGCACCAAAAATTGTTGCTGCGCCAGCGCTAGAAACATCTGCGGCAGTTAAAACGCCTCGAGGCACACCTTGTCCGATTCCATTTAAAACACCGAATAATGCGAAGAAGATTGGTGCTTGCGCCAAAATCGGAAAACAAGAAGCAAGTGGATTTGTTCCATGTTTTTGGTAGAGCTTCATCATCTCTTCAGATTGTTTTTGCCGATCATCTTTATATTTTTTCTGAATCTCTTTTAATTCTGGTTGTAAAACAGTCAATGCTCGTTGACTTTTAATTTGTTTCACAAAAAGTGGAATCAATAAAATTCTGATCAAAACTACAAGTCCGATAATGGCAAAGCCCCAAGTGACTCCACTCTCGGCTCCGAACAATGGCGCAAGCAAGCCGTGAAAAAACATGATGACCCATGAAACGGCGTTGTATAGCGGATTAAAAATCCCCACGGATTAGCCCCTGTTCCCTTGAACTTGCTGAAAAGTAATCAATTCCGCCTTTAGACCAAGGGTTACAGCGTAATAAACGCCAGCCCGTAAGCCCAATCCCAATAATGACCCCACGCTCTTGAAATGCGGATAACGCGTAGTTGGAACAAGTTGGGTAGTACTTACAACGAGGAACCATTGATGGCGAAATCCATTTTTGATATCCCTTAATTAATGCGATCGGAAATTTTGCGAGTTGGTTCATGCCAATGCCTTTTTTAACGCAGCTTCGAACTCATCACTTAATTGAGTTGATGAAATCTCTGAAGCACTCTGCGGGAAAGCTCGCGCCACTAACAAGGAACCGTTTGGCAATAACGGGAGAATTGGGGAAATGGCATGGCGTAATTTTCGCGCAACGCGGTGGCGAACCACAGAGTTACCTACACTCTTTGCCACAATCAGCCCCGCTTTCGGTGGAGCATTCTCCGTACTTCTATGGAGAAAGAGTTGAAAAGATTTTGAGTTTATTTTTCTTCCGCTAAGTGCGATTGCGAAATCTGATTTCTTTTTTAACCTATTTGCCGCCGGAAGCATCTCTTAAGCCTCTTTTATTTAACGTTACTTAAGTTGCTTGACTTGACTCGGCTTGGCCCGCAAATCGCTGCAATTAGGCAGAGATACGCAAGCGCCCTTTTGCACGACGTGCTGATAGGACTGCGCGGCCTGCACGAGTTGCCATACGTGCACGGAAACCATGCTTTTTTGCGCGACGACGGTTATTTGGCTGAAAAGTACGTTTTGACACTTGATTGCTCCTAGCGCTTTTGGGGTAAGAGCGTGCTATTCGCTCAGGCGGCTAAAGGTACGGCCCTTCGGGGAGTGCGGTCAAACTCTGGGTTTTGCAAAAGCTCGCTCCACAACTCCAAAGGTCAGGTTTAGAGTTGTGGATAACTATTTGTCATTGCAGTAAATACTCGCTATCGTCCAACCTTCTCCACAGGCTAGCGGGTTTTCCCTACTTATTGGGTGGCAGGACTCCGACAAAACGGACAATTGCTAAGTATTACCCCACAGTTTGTGGATAACTTTGTGGATAAAGCGGTGGGTAAGTATAGAAAATGAGGTTTTAGTGACTGACTCCCTTTCAGTTGAAGCAACACTGGACTTGCCGACCCTTTGGGCGGGCACAATTAAAAAGATTGCTGAAGACGCCCCGCAACATCGTGCATTTTTAAGTTTAACCCGGCCAATGGGTGTAATTGATAGCAATGGCAGCACCACGATTCTTATCGCTGCACCAAATGCATTTGCTAAAGATGTTTTGGAAACCAGATTGCGTTCGCTAATTACCGAAACTCTTTCATATGAACTTGGTCGCGAAGTTCGCGTCGCGGTGACTATTGATGAATCACTCGAAGTCGCCCAGCGCCCAGAAGTTGAACTCACTACCCCAGTTATTGAAGAAGAGACTGCTCCGCAAAGAGCTGGCACCGGTCGTGGCAACGAGCCTTTATTAAGTAAAGAGCCTTACCAATTAAATCCACGTTATATTTTTGAAACATTTGTAATCGGTTCCTCAAATCGTTTTGCTCATGCTGCCGCGGTCGCCGTGGCCGAGGCCCCAGGAAAGGCGTACAACCCACTATTTATTTATGGTGAATCAGGTCTTGGTAAAACACATTTACTTCATGCCATTGGTGCATATGCCCGCGAACTTTATAGTGGATTGCGCGTTCGTTACGTTTCGAGTGAAGAGTTTACAAATGATTTTATTAACTCTATCCGCGACGACAAGGCCGCGGTATTTCAAAAACGTTATCGCGATGTAGACCTACTTTTAGTTGACGACATTCAATTCTTAGAAAATAAAGAGCGGACACAGGAAGAGTTTTTCCATACTTTTAATACGCTTTATAACGCTAACAAACAAATTGTAATTTCTAGTGACCGCCCGCCAAAACAATTGGCGACTTTGGAAGATCGACTCCGCTCCCGATTCGAATGGGGTTTGATCACAGATATCCAACCTCCCGAATTAGAAACTCGGATTGCTATTTTGCGCAAGAAAGCAGCACAAGATCGCCTGAACGCACCAGATGATGTTTTGGAATATATCGCCAGCAAAATCTCAACAAATATCCGCGAACTAGAAGGTGCGTTGATTCGCGTTACCGCCTTCGCGAGTTTAAATCGCCAGGGCGTAGATCTCTCACTAGCTGAAATTGTTTTGAAAGATTTAATTCCTGATGATCACGGCCCTGAGATCACAGCGGCAACGATCATGGCGCAAACTTCATCTTATTTCAGTCTCACTATTGATGATCTTTGCGGCACCTCACGCTCTCGCGCTTTAGTTAATGCTCGACAAGTTGCGATGTACCTTTGCCGAGAGTTGACTGATTTGTCTTTGCCTAAAATTGGCCAAACTTTTGGCGGCCGTGACCACACAACTGTGATGCACGCAGATCGAAAAATTAGGCAGTTGATGGCTGAGAGAAGATCGATTTATAACCAGGTAACAGAGCTAACTAACCGGATCCGGACCCAAGCCCGAACCGGTAATTAACTTCTCTTGAGAGCTCTGATTGGCCTGTCTAATATGTCTGATTCGTTCCTTAAATGGGGGTTCCACAGTTGGGGATATATCTGGGGATAAAACCGTTTTTTACGAGTGGTTTTACCTCATTACTGTGGAGATCTTTTGAAGGCTCTTTCGGTCTTGAGCAGCCCTGTGGTTAACTCAGGCTTTTTCCACAAGAGAGGTAAGGTTATCCACAGAGAATAAAGGAAGCTTTCTGGGTTTAACCTGCTGAAATGGTAGTTGTCCACAGATATCTGCCAGCCTATGACTACTACTACCTTTAATTAACCTATAAGTAAAAATAAGTAAAAGTCACAAAATAAGCATTTAAAGAGAAATTAGAAAAACAGAGTAGAGATATTTAGTTGAAAATGGGAGAGGATTCACCTCACCTAAGAGGAGTTAAGAACGATGAGATTTATTGTAGAGCGCGATGCTTTAGCTGATGGCGTTATGTGGGTTTCCCGGTCTTTATCTGCGCGCCCAATCATGCCGGTTTTATTAGGCGTTCTAATTAACGCTGATAAAAAAGGCGTCCATCTTTCCGGATACGACCTGGAAACTTCAGGGAAAGCAGAAGTTGTTGCGGATGTAAAAGAAGAAGGAACGGTTTTGGTTTCTGGAAAACTGCTTTCCGATATTGCGAGAGCGCTACCAAATAAACCGGTAACTTTTTCATTAGACGGAAATAGAGTTTCGGTAATTTCTGGAAGTGCAAAGTTCGCCCTCCCAACACTTTCGGTGAGTGATTACCCAAATCTTCCAGAACTCCCGAGTGAAACCGGAAGATTGTCGGGTGATTTATTTGCAGAAGCTGTAGGACAAGTTGCAATCGCCGCAGGTAAAGACGATTCACTTCCCGTGTTAACGGGCGTGTATGTCGAGATAGAAGAAAACAAATTAATTTTGGCTGCAACTGATAGATATCGTTTAGCAGTAAGAGAATTAAATTGGGATGCGCCAAGAGCAAGTGCCGCCGCATTAATTCGCGCACGAACTTTAAATGAAGCTGCAAAATCTTTAGCAGGTGTTAAAAGCGTAAGCATCGCTCTTGCCGCCGCAACAGCTACTGAACGGTTGATTGGTTTTGCAAGTGAAGGAAAGGTCATGACATCGAGAATGCTCGATGGAACTTTCCCCCCATACCGTCATCTACTTCCTTCAGAGCGCAGCGCAACAGCGGTGGTAGAAGTTGCACCTTTTGTTGATTCTGTGCGACGAGTTGCATTAGTCGCGGACAAAACGGTTCCACTTCGCTTGGCTTTTAATCCCGGTGCACTAACCCTTGAAGCAGGAGTCGGCGACGACGCACAAGCGACCGAAGAACTTGAAATCGCATTTGACGGAGAAGCCTTATCTATCGCATTTAATCCAACCTTCCTTCTCGATGGACTTGCTGCGGTTAACTCTGCGTATGTAGAGATTGCATTTACCGGCGGAAGTAAGCCGGCGGTACTTTCCGGGAAATCTAGTGCCGATGGCGAATCAGATTTTTCTTACCGCTACTTGCTAATGCCAATGCGGTACTCCTCTTAACAGTGCATCTAACTTTTTTATCTTTAACTGATTTCAGGTCTTATAAAAACGCTGAATTAGTTTTGCGGCCGGGCGTAACTACATTTATCGGTAGCAATGGTGAGGGCAAAACCAATTTCGCAGAGGCGATTGGTTATCTGGCTTATCTTTCTTCCCACAGAACTGGTTCAGATACGCCGCTAATTCGTTTGGGTTGCGAGCGGGCATACATTCGCGCAAAAGTTATGAATGATGACCGCGAAGAGTTGTTAGAGATTGAAATAAATAATGGCCGCGCAAATCGAGGCCGGATAAATCAAAGTCCGACTAAATCCACAAAAGAGGTGCTCGGGCATTTACGTGCGGTCCTATTTACGCCCGAAGATTTGTCACTAGTAAAAGGTGATCCAAGCGAAAGACGTGATTATCTGGACAAGATATTAATTTCGCGCACGCCACGATTAGCCGGGACCATCACAGATTACGAAAGAGTTATTAAACAACGTAACTCACTTTTAAAGACTCGGCCTAATGAAAGAGAGTTAATCCCGTGGGATGGCCAGTTAGCAAAATTAGCGAGCCAAGTAATCGCGGCAAGGTTGGCTCTAGTTGAAGAGTTAAGACCGTTGGTCGTGGCCGCTTACTCGAAAATCGCGGCGGGAGATAATGTAAATATTGAATACAAATCTTCTGGGGAATTAGAACAACGCGAAGCAAGTGCAATTGAAGCGGAAATATTATTAGCGCTCCCGGATTTGAGAAGAGCTGAGATTGAAAGAGGGTTGTCCCTAATCGGTCCGCATCGGGATGATTTACTTTTAACACTCGGCGCCGCACCGGTGCGTGGGTATGCAAGCCAAGGTGAATCATGGTCTTTTGCACTTTCGTTAAGAGTTGCCGCTTATCACCTCTTCCGTTCCGACGGTGATTTGCCTATCTTGATCCTTGATGATGTCTTCGCTGAACTGGATGCGACCAGAAGGAAAGCCTTAGTTGAATTAATAAAGGATGGTGAACAGGTGATCGTGACGGCTGCGGTGGAAGAGGATTTACCGCAGGATTTACTTCATCGGAAAATTTATGTAAGTAATGGCACCTTAAATGAGTAACCAACGAGATTTAGCAAGGGCTTTACTGGCTTCAGCACGCAGACACTCACACCGATTTCGTAAAGAAGGATCATCAGGGCGAAGAGAAAATTCAGAAAATTCAGAAAACGAGCAAGGTCAATCGGTTGGCCCGCAATTAATAAATGAATCACTCTCTGAATTAATTGCAGATCAAGGTTGGGGCGAGCATTTAAAAATTGGTGATCTATTTACCAGGTGGGATGAAATTGTCGGAGCTGAGATTGCGCAGAACGCAAAACCAATGCGGTTAACAGATGGAAAATTGTTAATCGAAGCAAGAAGCACCGCATGGGCCACTCAATTGAGATTGATGAGTGATGATTTGAAGAGACGAATTGCCGCCGAAGGGCTGGAGTTGGCCGAGATTGAAGTGGTCGGACCGCGTTCACCTTCATGGAGGCGTGGGGGGTGGACCGTCAAAGGGGGGCGTGGTCCACGCGACACCTACGGCTGACCCCAGTTGTGTGGGGGGAGTTTAATTAGGGGGTTACTTTCCCCCAGTCCCCAACAGAAGCCGAATTTTGGCTAGTTAAGTTCAAAATACCTAATAGGATTAACCCCTGCCGTGTGAAAGGTTCATCCAGCCGGCCAAAGCGAGAGTTTAAAACCGCAAATACATATGGAGTGGGGTTTAAATTGAGTTCAGAGGGCAAGCGTGAGTATGACGCTAGCGCGATCCAAGTTCTTGAAGGACTTGATGCCGTTCGTAAACGCCCCGGAATGTATATCGGTTCCACCGGAGAACGCGGTTTACATCATTTAGTTTATGAAGTTGTCGACAACTCTGTTGATGAAGCACTCGCCGGTTATTGCACGCAGATAGATGTTGTACTTGAAAACAACGGTGGAGTAAGTGTTACCGATAATGGTCGTGGAATTCCGGTAGATATTGTTGAAAGTGAAGGAAAGCCAGCTGTTGAAGTTGTGCTGACAGTTTTACATGCCGGTGGAAAATTTGGCGGCGGCGGATATGCAGTTTCAGGCGGACTTCACGGTGTTGGTGTTTCAGTAGTCAACGCTCTTAGTGCCCGGCTTGATGTTGAAGTACAACGCGAAGGATTTTTTCATACGCAAAGTTATAAGTTGGGTGTTCCACAAGCACCACTTAAAAAAGGCGAGAAAACTTCACAGACCGGGACCAAAGTAACGTTTTGGCCCTCTGAAGAAATTTTCGAAACCACGGTTTATTCTTTTGAAATTCTTTCGACGCGTTTTCGCGAAATGGCTTTTTTGAATCGTGGCATGACAATCACTTTGCGAGATGAGCGCCAAGGCCATGTTGATGAAAAGGGCGAACCTATTCATGTCACTTATAAATATGATGGTGGAATTTCAGATTTTGTAAAACATTTGAATTCAACAAAAGGCGAATCGCATAAAAGCATAATTTCATTTGAATCCGAAGATGCCAAAGCCCAACTTTCACTGGAAGTTGCGATGCAGTGGAGCATTGGTTACACCGAATCTGTTTATACCTTTGCGAACACCATCAATACTCAAGAAGGCGGAACACACGAAGAAGGTTTCCGTACCTCACTCACATCGATTGTAAATAAATTTGGTGAAGAGTGGGGATTAATCCGCAAAAAAGAGGATCGCTTAACTGGCGATGACGTGCGTGAAGGTTTAACTGCGATTGTTTCGATTAAATTAGGGGAACCGCAATTTGAGGGACAGACCAAAACAAAATTAGGTAACACAGAAGCAAAATCCTTTACCCAAAAAGTTGTGCACGAAAGATTGGGTGCTTGGTTTGAAAGTAATCCAAGCGAAGGCCGCGATGTAATTCGTAAATGTATTGATGCTGCAACAGCGCGAGTAGCCGCACGTAAAGCTCGTGAACTTTCTAGATCCCGAAAAGGTTTGCTTGAAGGCCGCGGAATGCCTGGAAAATTGGCGGATTGCCAATGGACAGATCCAAGTAAATGCGAGCTATATATTGTTGAGGGCGATTCAGCCGGCGGCTCTGCCAAGGGTGGTCGCGACTCAAAGTTTCAGGCGATCTTGCCGATTCGCGGAAAAATTCTTAATGTTGAAAAGGCTCGAATCGATCGAGTGTTGCAAAACAATGAAGTGCAAGCATTGATCACTGCGCTTGGCACTGGCGTGCACGACGAATTTGATATCGCCAAACTTAGATATCACAAGATCGTTTTGATGGCCGATGCTGATGTGGACGGACAACATATTCGCACCTTGCTTTTGACATTACTTTTCCGTTTTATGCGTCCACTTCTTGAGGGTGGATATGTTTATTTAGCGCAACCACCTCTTTATAAATTGAAGTGGGGCGGCAAAGAACCAATTCAATACGCATTCTCAGATCGTGAACGCGACGGGATGATAAAAATTGGTTTAGATAACAACAAGCGGCTCCCTAGAGAAGATGGAATTCAGCGATTTAAAGGCCTTGGTGAAATGCCCGCCAAAGAACTTTGGGATACCACCATGGATCCAGATACTCGCGTACTAATCAAAGTAACTCTTGAAGACGCAGTAGCAGCAGATGATCTTTTCTCGGTGCTAATGGGTGAAGATGTCGAAATGCGCAGAAATTTTATTCAACGTAATGCAAAAGATGTTCGGTTCTTAGATATCTAGGTTATGGAGTTTGTAAATTATGGATGAGACACGCGACCGGGTAGAACTTGTCGATCTCCAAGTGGAGATGGCACGTTCTTACCTCGACTATGCGATGAGTGTGATCGTTGGTCGTGCGCTTCCTGATATTCGCGATGGATTAAAACCAGTTCACCGCCGCGTTCTTTATGCGATGTTTGACGCGGGCTACAGACCTGATCGTGGTTATTACAAATCTTCCCGTGTAGTTGGTGACGTAATGGGTAATTACCACCCACACGGTGACACAGCTATTTACGACACCTTGGTGCGGTTAGCCCAAACTTGGTCATTGCGTTATCCACTTGTTGATGGAAATGGAAACTTTGGTTCACCTGGAAATGATCCAGCTGCTGCAATGCGTTACACCGAAGCTCGTCTTGCTCCACTTGCAATGGAAATGATGCGTGACATCGAACAAGGCACTGTTGATTTCACACCAAACTATGACGGACGATCTGAAGAACCAACAGTTTTGCCAAGCCGTTTCCCTAATCTTTTAGTTAATGGAAGTGCGGGAATTGCAGTTGGTATGGCCACAAATATTCCGCCGCATAACTTGACTGAAGTTTGTCGTGGAGTGCAATGGTCACTAGAACATCCAGATGCCAGCAGCACGGAATTGCTAGAAGCATTACTTGGGTTTGTTAAGGGACCTGATTTCCCAACTAAAGGTTTAGTTGTTGGCCGTCAAGGGATTGAAGATGCATATCGCACTGGTCGCGGATCAATCACCATGCGAGCAGTTGTTGAAGTTGAAGAGATTAATGGCCGCACCTGTTTAGTTGTTAGTGAACTTCCGTATCAAGTTAACCCAGACAATGTGGCTTTGAAAATTGCCGATCTAGTTAAAGATGGAAAAATCGCTGGAATTGCAGATGTTAGAGATGAAGGAAATGAGCGCTTAGGACAACGTTTAGTTGTTGTTCTGAAAAAAGATGCCGTAGCGAAAGTCGTTTTAAATAACCTTTTCAAACATACTCAATTACAAGAAACTTTTGGCGCCAATATGTTGGCTCTTGTTGATGGTGTGCCACGCACCCTGCGTCTGGATGAATTCATTCGTTATTACATTGATCATCAAATTGAAGTAATCGTTCGCCGAACCAAATTTAGGTTGGCGGAAAAAGAAAAGCGTGCCCATATTTTGAGCGGATACTTAAAGGCTCTCGATGCACTGGATGCGGTTATTGCACTTATTCGTGCGAGCCAAAGTACTGATGATGCTCGTACCGGTTTGATGAAGTTATTAGATGTTGATGAAGTGCAAGCAAATGCTATTTTGGATATGCAACTTCGGAGATTGGCAGCGTTAGAGCGACAAAAAATCATTGATGAATTCAACATTCTGATGGCTGAGATCATTGAGTTAAATGAAATTTTGGCAAGCCCAGCGAGACAGCGTGAAATAATATCAACTGAATTAGCCGAATTAACAAGTAAATATGGTGATGAACGGCGCACTCAGATTATTGCTGCGGAAGGAGAAATGGTTGCGGAGGATTTGATCACTCAAGAAGATGTTGTAGTGACAATTACTCGCGGCGGATACTCCAAACGCACCAAAGCAGAGTTGTACCGCTCGCAACGCCGTGGTGGTAAAGGCGTGCGCGGTGCGGCATTAAAACAAGATGACATTGTTGATCACTTTTTTGTGACAACAACGCATCATTGGATTTTGTTTTTTACAAATAAGGGAAGGGTTTATCGCGCTAAAGCGTACGAGCTTCCAGAAGCTGGTCGAGATGCACGTGGTCAACACGTCGCAAATCTTTTGGCATTCCAGCCAGATGAAAAGATTGCCCAAGTTCTAGCTATCGATACCTATAACTCAAGTAATTTCTTGGTGATTGCAACACTTGGTGGATTAGTTAAGAAAACTGCGCTTTCAGAGTATGACTCAAATCGATCAGGTGGATTAATTGCAATTAACTTGCGACCAAACGACGAAGTTGTTTCAGCAGTTCTTGTTGGCGAACGCGATGATCTTTTATTGGTTTCCAAAAAAGCAATGTCATTACGGTTCACCGCTGATGATGAAGCTCTTCGTCCAATGGGTCGATCTACAAGTGGTGTTATCGGTATGAAATTCCGCGCCGGCGATGAATTACTTGCGATGGATCGCGTGATTGAAAATGGAAAATTAGATGTCTTTACTGCAACCGATGGTGGATATGCCAAGCGCACGCCGGTTGAGGAGTATCGCGTTCAAGGGCGTGGCGGTTTAGGAATTAAAGCTGCAAAGATTGATGAAGAGTCGCGTGGCACTTTAGTTGGCGCATTAATTGTGAGTGAAGAAGATGAAGTTCTGGCAATTACATCTGCTGGAACAGTTATGCGAACCCCAGCGGCTGAGGTGCGCCGAACCGGTCGCGACACAATGGGAGTGCGTTTAGTCAATCTCACCGATGAAACTGTTGTTGTATCTATCGCACGAAATGCAGAAGCAGAGGGCAGCGAAAGCAGCGAAGTGGCGGAGTAATACGTTTCGGCGCTGCGGATAAGGGATTATCGGATTGGGAGGGCCGTCTTACTTAGGTGTAACCTTCCCCTTCGCAGTTGATGTATCAGAACTAAATAGCGGGCCTGTAGCTCAGCCTGGTTAGAGCGCTTCCCTGATAAGGAAGAGGTCGGAGGTTCAAGTCCTCCCAGGCCCACAATCCGGATTTGGCTCTTACCTAAATAGCCTTTTAGGTAAAAGGTTAGTTAGGATTAAGAAGTTGAAACGGAGGGTCCTAGGTTGTTTAAAAGATTCCTAGCGCTCTTTGCAGTTGGATTTGGTGCTTACGCTTTATTTACTCGTGTCCGCCAGGCGCAGAGCGAAGAAGCGAATTGGTTAAATGTTGGAGTTGCAGATGGCAATGAAAGCATTGGTGGGGAAGATCCACCCGACACCGAATAATTAGCATAATTAGGTTTATAAATAAATAAGGGGACTTAGCTCATCTGGTAGAGCATCGCCTTTGCAAGGCGAGGGTGAGGGGTTCGATCCCCCTAGTCTCCACAATATTTGAAAGTAATTAATGTAGAAATAATCTAAAACGGGAGCAATTATGAGCACAGCAACTTTGCATACAACTATGGGTGACATCGTTGTTGAGTTATTTCCAAATCATGCTCCAAAAACAGTACGTAACTTTGTAGAACTTGCGACTGGTGCGAAAGAGTGGAGTCATCCAGTTACTGGAAAAAGTAGCAGCGATAATTTGTATGACGGCACAGTTTTTCACCGAGTAATTTCTGGTTTTATGATTCAAGGTGGAGATCCAATTGGAAATGGAACCGGTGGACCAGGTTACAAATTCGCTGATGAGTTTCATCCAGAGTTAGTTTTTGATCGCCCATATCTTTTAGCAATGGCAAACTCCGGACCGGGAACAAATGGCTCACAATTTTTTATTACCGTTGCGCCAACAACTTGGTTAAATCGCAAACACTCAATCTTTGGCGAAGTTAAAGATGCAGCAAGCCAAGCTGTTGTAGATGCAATTGGGGAAGTTGCCACTGGCTCACAAGATCGCCCAGCAACTCCAATTTCGATTAAATCAATTACCGTTACCGAATAATCTGAATAATTAGCCGTAACCCAGAATAGTTATCCACAGGGTTTATCCCCATGTGGAGAATTACATCGTTGTAATTTAAGGCTCATTTTAGAGCTTTAGCGCCAGCGGGTGGCCAAAGAAAAGCCAATTCCTACAAATACAAAGCCGATCCCCATGTTCCAGGCACCCAGGTTAGGGATTGGATATTTAGTCTGAGTGATGTAATAAACGACGATCCAGGCAAGGCCAAGCAAGAAAGCGGTCAACATCGCAGGCGCTAGCCATTTAGGGCTTTCAGTTGGTTCTGGGGTTGTCTGCACAACTTGTGCTTGAACTGTGCGCTCTTGTTTTACCTTTTTACGAATTCGAGATTTTGGCATCCGCCACCCCAATCACTAAATGACCAATCATGATCAACGAGGGCAATCCTACCCTGTCCGGGCAACCCCTTCTGCTTAGCGGGAGGCGCACTGGGTGGGGCAAGATAGACCCGTGCCAAACCACGCAGATACCAATCGCAAGATTTTAGTGATTGATAATTACGACTCATTTGTTTACAACATTGTGCAATACCTCGGTCAACTTGGTGCGGTCTGCACAGTGCCGTCTGATGGTTATCAATTACTACGAGCGGCGGTAAATACTGATAGTCCCGTAATTTTCATTGAGCACCGCTGGTTGCACCAAACGACTGAAGAATTTGTCCCAAATG
>CAEZZS010000003.1_pt1 | contig 41251 bp, 39 predicted proteins | sample 7266841 | NCBI WGS metagenome assembly CAEZZS01 (sample SAMEA6813968, study PRJEB35770) | uncultured Actinomycetes bacterium | biome: Freshwater; feature: Freshwater reservoir; material: water | place: Czech Republic | collected 2016-08-15 | depth 30m m
ATGGCTCAAAGTTGTCTTCAACGATCTGAATAACTTCGTTGTCCTGGATTAGGTAGTTTGCAACTCCGGTGTGGAAGCCTTTAACCATTTCTGGGTAACCCCATGCAACAGATGCTGCAGGTGCTGCTTCTTTCCAGATTTTTAACAATAGATCCATAGCAGTCTGAGCTTCTGGTGTTGCGAAGATTGACTTGCCATCTTTGGTCTGTAGACCTGTTGCATTTAGATTTGGAGCTAAGTGTGCGTGGATAATGAACATCGCTTGTGAGTGAGCTGCTGCTGCACCGCGCATAGCGTAAACATATTGATTATCTTTTTGCATTGACTTGGCGTTGTAAATATCTTGCCAGGTCTTAGGAATTGCAATACCGGCTGCCTTAAAGCGATCAGCGCGAACGAATGATGCTTTGGTGTAGTAACCGTTACCGATTCCGTAAATCTTGCCCTTAGTTGTTTGTTCTGCCATTTCCTTGGTGTAAGGAGTTAGATATTTCCAAGCCTTGGTTGCTTTGAATTGCTTAGCAATATCTGCAAGCTGTCCAGCAACAACAGCCTGGCTATAAATAGCACCGGCTGGCTCAACGATATCTACGTTCTTGGCTTGAATAAGCTGAGTGATCTTTGCAGGTGAATCAGCTTGTGATGGAGAGATAAGGTCAATCTTTACTCCTGGAGTCTTTGCTTCGTATGCACGAGCGAAAGAGTTTAGAAGTGGAGTACGTGCAGGTCCTGCAAAGTACTCGATCATACGAACTGTTACTGGCTTTGCCTTGGTTGGCTTACATGACCAATCCTTAGCAACTGTTGCTGCAGAGCTGGTAGCAGCAGAAATTCCACCAAAAGCGAGTGCTAATGATGCAACTACTGCGGCAGCCTTGCGAGTCGAATTAAGCTTTGACACTACGGGCCCCCTTTAGAGTCCATCTGAGATGAAATGCTTCACCTCGGTTTGGGTGAATTATCTTGGTATTTGCAACAGGGTTGCAATTCAGAAGGTGCGAATTGGCAAAAAAAGATCCTATATTGAACAATCGTTATAACTCTGAGATCTAAAAAGCGGATTTTCCTATAGGATCAAAAAATCGTCCTATTTATGCCTTACGCCACTGGATCGAGTGATCCCGCCTTGTCGTCCCGATGAATTATGCGAATTATGTGAATTCTGTGAACTTTGTAGTGGTTGCCGGACTACCTTGCTTGCTGCGTTTAACAATGCTTTATGTTCTGGATTGCTCTTTGCTCTGCGATTTAAAACCGTTGAAAGTGGCAAATTCAAATCATCACCGTAATGTTCTTGGCAAACTAAAATTATTTTGCGCATTACCTGTTCTGCGAGAACTGCATCTTTATCAGCGATCGCTTGATAGACATCATCATGAAGCGGCAGGCCCTCTTTAGTAACTGTGTTGTCTGTTGCGCTTCGGGTCATTAATCCAAATACTAAATTCTTAATTGATCCGTATACCAATTGCGTAACTGGATTTTGTGATGCAGTCACTATGCGAAGATGAAAATCCATATCTGCATTTGCATGAACTTGGGCATCTTTGCTGTTGTGCATTTCGTACAGCGAAAGTTTCAATGCATCCAAATCTTCAATTGAGCGAAATTGTGCCGCTTGCGCAGCTGCTGAACATTCAATCATCAACCGCGCTTGAATTAAGTGTGCTGGAGTGATCGATCCTTGACGTGCAGCGGACAAAATCCTGGTGGGATCGACTTGAGTCAAGTCCTCAATAAAAGTTCCGCGTCCAGCTTCAATTCGAATTAATCCACGTCCTTCAAGCGCCCGCAATGTTTCACGCAACAGTGGACGACTTACCCGAAAATGATCGGCGAGCGCACGTTCAGAAGGTAGGCGATCACCAGGGTTTGCCCACTCTGAAAAAATTAACTCTTCAAGTTCAATCTCTAGATCATTTCCACTTGGAGGCGTGAGGGCGCGATCTCTGACACTTAAAGAACTGGTCTGACCATTCATAGGCATACCGTGCCGGTACCTATTTAATATGTCAACAGTTTTACTCGTTAGATTGGTTATATGGGCAAAAAGTAAAAAACCAGCGTGAGTGCAAAAGCCAGGCCTAACGATTGCAGCAAAATGGTTAAAGCCGTTTTGCGATCAGCATTTCGTGATACCGGATCATTTACCCGCTTGATATCACCCATTCGTCCAAAATTAAAGGTTCCAGCCAATCCGTAAGCCAAGCAAAATTTGCGGCGTGATTGAATCCAACCGATAGCTGCTACCAAAAGTGGAAGGAAAACTGCCCATCGAGTTGATCTAGTTGAATCCTGTGCCAGCACGATTGAGGCCGTAATTACTGCAAACAGCAGTCCAGAAAGTGCGACTATCCGCCGGCGCATAATTTCACGGGTGCCAATATTGCAACTTCCGGCTATGTATAACTCCTCAGACATCTGAACTCCCTAATTATTAAAGCAACAATTAACCTGCACTAAGTATGCCATTTATATCTCGAGCAAACTCTTTTCGAAGGTTTTTCCCCTCATCGATATCTTCTGAGTAGCTAAAGAAGCCATGAATTTGGCCCGGATAATCTCGGTAGATAGTAGGAACGTTGTCCGCTATTAACTTTTGCGCATACGCAGCACCATCATCATGTAATACATCATATTCTGCAGTAATTATTATAGTTGGAGGTAAATTTTTATAACTTTTGGCCACATGAGGAATTGCATATGGGTTTTGGTCATCATCATTATCATTTAGGTACTGTTCCCAAAGCCACTCCATTCCTTTTTTTGTCAATCCATACCCCTCGCCATTTGAAAGCATCGATGAGTAATCAAACTTACGATCATTACAAGGATAAATTAATAGTTGGTAAGCAAGTTTTCGCAAGCCTTGATCTCTAACTTTAAGCGCAACTGCGGATGCTAAATTTCCGCCAGCACTATCACCAGCTATACCTATTTTACTTTGATTAATATTTAATGATTCACTATTTTGGAAAACCCACTCAAGCGTTGCATAGCAATCATCAAAAGGAATTGGAAATTTATGTTCTGGTGCTTTCTGATAATTTACTGAAATTACTACTGAATTTGTAGAATTTGCCAATGATCGCAATTGTGGTTCGTAGAGTTCATCAAAAAAGACACACCATCCGCCACCATGAAAATAAACTAAACCATTAAAGGGACCTGAACCTTTTGGAGTAAATATGCGAATTGGCAAATCAGCAGTCGGTCCAGGAATAAATGTATGTGTAACGTGTCCAACATCTTCGCGAGCTCCGCTCATGAACTTTGCAGCCTGCAAACCAGTTCTAGTTACCGATATTGGAACCTCAGAGATATCTGGTGGATTTCCATCATTGGCTATTGCCAAAAAAGCAGCAGCCTGAGGATCTAATGGCATTTTTGACCTGCTCCCCTAAATATTTAGTATGCGGCTAATTTAACCCATAGGGTTGCCTCATGGAAGAGCACAGAGTTGATCTGACCCCGGTTCAAATTGCTCATCTGCAAACTCTTGTTGCAGGTCAAGTTAGTACTAATGAATCGGTTCTTGATCAACATGGTCGTGATGAATCTGCATTTCCTCCTGTTCGGCCATCAGCTGTAGTTATGGCATGTACCACCGAAGAAGTTTCTCGAGTATTGAGTTACTGCAACGAACAACGAATTCCAGTTGTTGCATTTGGAGCAGGTACTTCTCTTGAGGGGCATGTCCTTCCACTTCATGGTGGAGTGAGTCTTGATTTAACTCCGATGAATAAAATTATTGAAATTCGCCCTGATGATTTACTAGTACGAGTTGAAGCGGGCGTGCATCGTGTTGCACTTAATGAAAAATTATCAGTGCACGGACTTTTCTTTTCGGTAGATCCTGGCGCGGATGCAACACTTGGCGGAATGGCCGCAACTGGGGCCGCTGGAACAACAACTGTGCGCTACGGATCAATGCGCGAAAATGTTATGGCGATGACCGCAGTTATGGCTGATGGCACAATTATTAAAACTGGGCGTGAGACAAGAAAACTCTCAGCTGGTTATGACTTAACTCGATTAATTGTTGGGTCGGAAGGAACTCTTGCCATAATCACAGAACTAACTCTTAAGTTAAACGGCATACCAGAGAAAATGGCAGCGGCAGTTGTTCGTTTTGAGAATTTATCCCAAGGGGTTGAGGCGGCAATCGCAGTTGTACGCTCTGGGATTGCAATAGCTCGGTGTGAGTTTCTTGATGAAAAATGTATTCGAAATGTAAACGCACATGACAACTTAACTTTAACTGAAACTCCAACATTGTTTTTCGAATTTCATGGAAGTCCGCAAGGTGTTGCTGAAGATGCAGAATCCGTAAAAGAGATTGTGGCTGAATTTGGTGCATCTGAATTTGAATGGACTACTGATGAAGGTGCCCGTAGAAAATTATGGCAAGCCCGTCACAACGCCTATTGGGCTGGTATTGCAGCAAACCCCGGGAAACGCGGAGTAAGCACTGATATGGCTGTTCCATTATCTAAATTAGCTGAAGCAGTATCGGCCGCAGATGCGATTTTGCGCGCTGATCGTTTCCCTTACTCGGTATTGGGACATGTAGCCGATGGTAATTTCCACTCCCTGATCATTACCGATCCAGCAAAACCTGAAGAGCTTGCACAAGTGCGCGAATTAACTCACAAATTGACTATGAAAATTATTGAGATGGGTGGAACTTGCACCGGAGAACATGGAATTGGTTCTGGGAAAATTGACGCACTAATTGCTGAGACTGGAAAAGAAGCAGTGGGAGTCATGCATGCGATTAAGCGCACACTTGACCCCCACCAGATTCTTAATCCTGGCAAAGTGCTTCACTATGAAGCACCGCTAAATTAATTACTCGGCAAATTTTGGATAAGTTAATCCAATTTGCTTAGCAATCTCAGTCATAGTTTCCATAATTGATTGAATCTCATCCAACGGAAGAATTGGTGATTCAGTTAATCCAGCGCGAACACAACGTGCGAATTCAATAGCTTGTTCACGTAAACCGTGGCCTGTGTACTTCTTATCTGAGCCACCAATAATTTGATCCTTGTTATTGATTACTCGGAATGTGCTTGGCGCATAGAAGGTGCGGTCTATCTCAATTCGAGCTTCAGTTCCAACAATGAGTGCGCGGTTTGGCGTAGCTGCAAGGTTGGTGGTGTTTAACAAAGCTTGAGCTCCACTTGCAAACTCCATCAAAATCGAGGTTTGTCCATCGACACCCGTGAAAGCTTTTGTACTGCGAGCAGTGATTCGAGTTGGAGTTCCAAGAACCATAGATGAAAATGAAACTGGATAAATTCCAAGGTCAAATAAAGCACCGCCACCAAGTTCTGGCTTATACAAACGGAACTCTGGATTTGCTGGGAACCATTGGCCGTGATCTGCACGAACACTGATGATTTCACCGAGCACTCCGCTTTTAATAACTTCACGAACTTGAATCATGTGTGGCAAAAACCTTGCCCACATTGCTTCCATCAATAACAAATTCTTGGAACGAGCAACACTGATCATCTCTGCAGTTTCTGCTGCGCTCATGGCAAATGGCTTCTCACAAAGAACAGGTTTTCCAGCGTTAAGGGCCAAGATGGTGTCCCGCTTATGCATTGGATGATGAGTAGCAACATAGATTCCATCAACAGATGAATCATTTACTAGAGATTCATAAGATGCATGACGGTTTGGCACATGAAACATATCGCCAAATTCATCAGCTTTAGCTTGAGTACGTGAACCAACAGCAACAACTTTATGGTCGGCTAACCGCTGAACATCTCTGGTGAATTGTTGGGCGATTCCTCCGGTGCTTAAAATTCCCCAACGAAATGGTTGCTCGCTCATCTTTATTCCTCTCTAGTGTTTGTATAACTATTTGCCAGAACTAAGTAATGCTTGCGCTAAATCACTCCATAAATCTTCAACATGTTCACAACCGACTGACATTCGAATCAAACTTTCCGGAACGGTATCTGGCTCTTCAGGATGCAAGCGGCGTCGCTCCCATAGAGATTCAACTCCCCCAAGGCTTGTTGCATTACTCCAAATTTTCGCCGCCGCTAGCGCTTTATCAGCAGCGACTGCACCTCCATGAAATTCAATTGAGATCATGAAACCAAAACCTGGATACCGTACTCGTGAAATAGCTGGATCTTTTTTTAATCGCTCCACCAAAATAGCGGCACTTTCACTTGCTTGGCGTAGCCGCAGCGGAAAAGTCCGCACTCCACGAAGCGCCAACCATGCTTCAAATGGGCCAGCAATTGATCCGTGAAATTTGCGATGAACCAACAATTTTTCATAAAGATCTGCAGATTTAGTAATGGCCGTACCAAGCAAAATATCACTGTGTCCAGAGATTGCTTTTGTTAAAGAGTGGATAACCACATCCGCACCCATATCTAAAGGCTTTTGATTTAGCGGAGTTGCAAAAGTATTGTCAACTACTACTAAAATTTTTCGCATCCGTGCTGCGTCAATAAATTTTTGAACTTCGGCCACATCTAGTAGTGGATTTGTTGGTGATTCAAAATAAAGCATTTGTGCGCCATCGAGTGCAGCAATTACTTCATCAGTTTTAGTGATATCAACCCAGATCGGTTTTACCCGTCCCTTTTTTTCTAATTCTGCAATTAATGCCCCGGTTCCCAAATATGAAGCAGTTGGGATCACAAATTTTCCGCCACCTGGAATCAAATCCAACGCTGCAGTAACCGCTGCTAGTCCAGAGGCATAAATTAATGCTTGACCGTTTTCTAATTTTCCTAAGACAGCTTCAAGATCTTGCCAAGTTTCATTGTTATAACGTCCGTAATTATTTTCCCCACCTACATAAAAAGTTGAGGAGAGTTGGATCCCACCATTTACCGCAGCCCCTGGTGCGCGATCTGGGCGACCACCGATAATGGCCTGCGTTTCAGGATGATATTGACTCACCGGGTGAGCCTATCTGAGGTGATTAACTCTTTGAAAGTAGGGCCATCGCCGCATTATGCGCCGGGATTCCACTAACACCGCCACCGCGTTGACCACCAGCCCCGCCTAGATAGATATGTGGGGTCCCACTTTGCGCGCCCCATTCACCAATCATGCTTTCATCAGTTGCAAATGGCATCGTTAGATCTGCATGAAAAATATTTCCACGTGGGAGAGAAATCTCATCTTCCAAATCAAGAGGATTTTTTACTTCAATGCATTTACTTCCATCTGAATTTTCGGCCAAGACGGTTTCTATCGGCTCTGCTAGATATTGATTAAATCCACTCAAGATTCGTTGGGTTACTAAATTAGTATTTGCAACTCTATCTTTTTCAAAAAGTGCAGCAGGTGTATGGAGTGCAAACAAAGTCAAAGTATGCAACCCGCTCTTTCCCACAATTGATGGGTCTGTAATTGAGTGGCAGTAAACCTCGGCTGGAATAACTTCAGGTAATAGATTTTGATTTGCAACATCAAATGCATTTTCTAGATCACTTAATCGTTCATTAATATGGAAAGTTCCACCAAATGCCAATTTAGGATCAACTCCAGATTTCAATTCTGGCAATCTCTTCAACAACATGTTGATTTTGATCTGTGAGCCATCACGCAGATTTGGTTTCTGATTACCAAGAGCTGAAGCAAGGGCGGTGGGTGATGCGGCCCAAATTAAATCGCGTCCGGCATAATTCACGCCAGTTGAACTTTGCAATTCAACGCCTTTTGCATCTGGAAGTACTTTGGCAATTTTAGTATTTTTCATTATCTGAACTCCAGCTGAGATCGCAACTCGTTCAACTTCCTCAGCAAAAGCGCCCATGCCGCCCACAGGTACTTTCCACTCCCCGCTTCCGTTGCCGATTAGGTGGTAAAGAAAACAGATATTTGCTTGCAAATCATCAACGGAGGTAAATGTTCCAATCAAAGCATCTGTAAGTACTACACCTCTAACTAAATCATCTAAGAACCGCTCCCTCACAACTTGACCAATAGGTTGCTCGCAAATTTCATGCCATAACCGGTCATTTCCCAATTCACTTTTCAATTTTTTTGTGGATGGAAGTGGTTCTAGCAAAGTTGGCGCAATCACTTTTGCAATAGATTCAACTTCACTATAAAACTTTTTCCATGCCAAGAAATCATGATCTGAACCAGTGAGTTCGCTGAAGGAGTCTTGGGAAAGTTTCCCGACATTTCGTTCTATTAGTAAGCCACAATCATTGTTATCGCGAAAATCTGGCGTATAGGAAGAGATCTGTCGAGATTTTGTGGTGAATTTAATGCCTAAATCTTTTATGATCTTATCGGGAAGTAATGAGATCAGATATGAGTAGCTAGATAGCCGAACATCATGCTCAGGAAAAGTGCGAGTACTGATAGATGCACCACCAAGATGATCTTTTCCTTCAAGTAAAAGGACTGATTTTCCAGCTTTAGCAAGATAAGCGGCTGAGATTAATCCGTTGTGTCCGCCGCCAACAACTATCACATCATAAATCATGGCTAGAGAAGAGTTTTTATTCCGGAAAATGCACTTTGCAATATTTCAGCTGAAGTTCCAAAATTAAGCCGTACAAAACCTTTGCCCGGCTCACCAAAAGCTAAACCGCTATTTACCGCAATTTTCGCGCGCTCTAGTATTACGGCAGCAGGATCATCACCTAGATCCGTGGATCTGAAATCAATCCAAGATAAATAACTGTTGTGTGGATTGCTAACTTTAAGTGGGGTGCCACTAATCAATTCATCGATAAGTTTTTTATTTATTTCCAGTCGTGCAATTACGGAATCTAACCATTCATCTGAATCATTAAATGCAGCAACCATAGAAAAGGCTCCGGTAATTGAGGCGCGATGATGAATACCCATAGCAAGCGGCGCTAAATCTTCCCGCAATTTTTCGCTTTGGGTGTAAAAGAAACCACATTTCAACCCGGCTAAATTCCAAGATTTACTTGCCGAAGTAACGGTGATACCGACTTCTCTAGCAGTATCGCTAATAGTCAAAAAGGGGATAAATTTTCCGGTTGTATAAGTTAGTGGTGCATGTATCTCATCGCTAATAATTACAACACCATAGGCTTTTGCCAATTCGGCAAGTTTGGCAAGATCTTCTTTTCCAAAAATTAATCCAAGTGGATTGTGTGGGCTAGACATTAAGAAAAATTTTGCACCATCGGCAAAAGCTTTTTCAATATCTGCAAAATCTAAGCTCCAACTCCCATTTTCTGCAATCAACGGACGTTCATCAACTTCCATATGTACTTCTTTGATCCAATAAGCAAATGCAGGGTATACGGGAGTGGTAATAACGACTCGATCACCAGGCTTGCCTAGCAATCTTAAAATTTCAACAATTACAACCCCGACATCAGTGCCTAAATGTAGATGCTCAGGTTCTACTATCCAATTCCATCTACGTTTTGCAAAAGCTGCAAATGCTTCTGGTAATTCGGGAACTGCTGCCAAGTAACCTAAATCTGATCTTTCTACTAAATCGTGAAGAACTTTTTTAATCGAATCCGAGATTGGGAAATCCATCTCGGCAACTGGCAATGGAAGCACATCTGCTGGAAACGCCCGCCACTTAGCACTCTTACGTTGGCGAAGTTGAGCCAGCGAATCTGCCTCTATAGGTTTCATTTGGTTGATGGCACCCGGTGCACTTTATGTTGGGCAGCTTGCGCAAGTGGTCGCACTACCATCGAATCTATATTGAAGTGATGAGGAAGCATCACGCTCCACCTGATCGCCTCGGCAATATCTTCGGCAGTTAACGCGTCAACACCTTCATAAGTCTTGGCCACCCGTTCTACATCGCCACCGTAACGCACCATCCCAAATTCATCGGTCTTGACCATGCCCGGCGCGATCTCAGTGATCCGAATTGGCTCTCCACATAATTCCAGTCGCAGCGTTCTGGCGAGTGCGGTTTCACCTGCTTTCGCGGATGTATAACTTCCACCATTTTCATAAACAATATGTCCGGCAGTTGATGAAATAATCACAATATGTCCACGACCAAAACTCTTCATAATCGGAGTTATCGCGGCCACCATACGAACTGACCCGACGACATTAACTTCGTAAGTCTTCATCCATAGTTCTGGATCTGCATCTGTTACGGCCAATCCATCAAAAGCTCCACCAGCATTTGAAACCAGTATTGATACTGGTTTACCTTTTAAGTGAGCGGTTAATCCCTCAATACTCTTTTGGTCAGTAACATCAAGAATAAAAGGCTCAATATTTGCATCTTCTTTAGCAAGTTCAATTAGTCGATCTTCGCGGCGAGCAGCTGCGATCACGTGATAACCATTTTTTGCGAGCAGTCGTGCCGTTGCTGCACCAATGCCACTGCTTGCACCTGTAACAATTGCATACTCTTTAGTAGACATTTTTATTGCTCCTTTTTATGTGCGCCGCGGGTTACTGAAAGGCTTACTGCTGTTGTGACAGCTAATGAGGCTGCTATCACGCTTAAACTTACTGCCAAAGAGATCTCAGGTATATGAATGCCAAGAATCGCATCAACTCCTACCCCATGGAAAGCTTCAAAAATTAACTTTACTCCTATAAAGCCAAGGATTATTGATAGGCCTTTTGATAGATAAATTAATCGCTCCAATAAACCACCGATTAAAAAGTAAAGTTGGCGCAGCCCCATCAATGCAAAAATATTTGCAGTTGTAACTATGTACGCGTCTTTAGTCAATCCAAATATAGCTGGAATCGAATCTAGCGAGAACACTATATTTGTAACTGCTAATGCTACTAAAGCAATTCTAAAGGTGTCCGCTCCGCGATTGCGAAGAGCGGTAACCAACTTTCCTTCTTTCCATTCTTTCTCTTCATCCACACTTTCCATAAATAGTTGGTATGCGGTGTAAATTAAGAAAGCACCAAAAATAAAGAAGATGCTTGAGAACTTCGAGATTAATACTGCGCCACCTGGAATAAACAAAGCACGGATTAGAATTGTTAATAAAATTCCAATAAGTAATACCAGCTGTTGGCGTTCCTTTTCGACGCGAGTCCTAGTCAAGATAATTACAAAGACAAATATATTGTCTACCGAAAGTGCATACTCAGTTAACCATCCTGCGAAAAACTCTTCACGACTTTGACTGGATTTCCAAACTCCTAAGTAGTATCCAAAAATTATCGCGCCAACGATATAGAACATGATCCAAGTGCCCGCTTCTTTAGTGGAAGTAGGCTTATTACGATTTTTGATGGCCCAAAGTAGATCAAGGGCTAGTACTCCGAGTAATCCAAGGATCGTGATTACCCAAGCTGTTGTAGTAGCCATCAAACTCCCCTGGTAGATACCTTGCGAATTCTAGTTACGATTTGAAGTAACCGCCAAACTTATGAGTGTAGTTACACCTAGCGCCGATCCAATAACACCAAGACTTACCGCAAGGGATACTTCAGGAATATGGACTCCAAAGATCTCATGAATTCCGATTCCGTGAAATGCCTCGATGATCAACTTAATTCCAATAAATCCAAGAATTATGGAAAGACCTTTCGATAGATAAATCAATCTATTTAAGAAATCTCCAAGTAGAAAATAAAGTTGGCGTAATCCCATTAACGCAAAAGCATTAGCAGTGAAGACAATATATGGATCTTTGGTTAAGCCAAAAATAGCTGGAATCGAATCTAGGGCGAATAAGACATCGGTGGTTCCAACTGCCACGAGGGCAATTTTAAAAGTTGATGCACCTTTTGCTCTAAGAGATCTGATTAATTTACTTTCTTTCCACTGTTCCTCATCATTCCCGGCTTTCTCGGTAGCTAAATGCCACGCCGTGTAAAGCAAAAAGACTCCAAATACGAAAAATATCGCAATAAAACGGTGAATCAATGCAGCACCTGCCGCTATAAATGCGCCGCGAAGTACCAGCGCCATGATGATTCCCCAAAGTAAAATAAGTTGGGCTTGAGTTTTATCAATCTTCAATTTAGTAAGAATAATAATAAACACAAATACATTATCGACTGATAAGGAATACTCAGTTAACCAACCAGCAAAGAATTCACTATGTGATGCAGGATTATTTGTGGTATCTAGAGTCGCGCCAAATATTATTGCGCCTAAAATATAGACACTAATCCAAATTCCAGCCTCTTTTGTTGAAGTGACTTTGGATCGATTTTTCACAGCTAACGCTAAATCAAAGGCAAGCACGGCCAGCAAAATCACAATGGTTATTACCCAAACGCTAACTGAAGTCATTTCTCTCCTAGTAAGTAAAGACGGCTCAGTCTAGAGTAAGCAAATGCCAATTTCAGCACAGAAAATGAAGTCAATAAGTGCAACTATCTGTGAGATTGATCCGAAATTCGAGTCTGTAGTTTCAAACAATCCACTTTGCACAATTGGCCGAGCAGATTCTGAAGAGAGTAATTTTCAATCATTGGTTTCAGCTGTAGTCTCTCAACAATTATCAGGAAAAGCGGCAAGCACAATCCATAGGCGGTTACAAGAATTAGTTGGTGGTGAAATAACGCCACAAAAAATTGCATTGCAAACTGTCGAGAATCTTCGTGCAGTAGGACTTTCTGGTGCAAAAACTAAAACTATTTTAGGATTGACAGACTCCATACTCTCTGGATTGCCAATTGAGCAATTACATGATTTTGAAGATGTGGAAATTCTAAGATTGCTGACTGAAATTTGGGGAATTGGCGAGTGGACGGTGCATATGTTCATGATCTTTCAAATTGGGCATTTAGATATCTGGCCCACGGGCGACCTTGGCGTAAGAAAAGGTTGGGAGTTAATCCATAACTCACGGAAAGAGTTAACTCCGAAGGAGTTAGGAGTTAAAGGCGAAAAGTTACGTCCATATCGAAGTGTTGTCGCGTGGTACTGCTGGAGGGCACTAGATAATCGTTAATCTTTTAACTCTAACTCTAGAGAAACCGAATTTATGCACCATCTTTGATCTGTTGGCACTTCATAACCTTCACCTTCAAATACATGTCCCAAATGCGAACCGCAGGCAGCACATCTGACCTCAGTTCGTTTCATTCCCATAGTGAAATCAGATATCAGTTCTACGGCATCATCTTCTTTCGGGGCATAGAAACTTGGCCACCCACAACCTGAATGAAACTTTTCCTTACTGGTGAAAAGTTCTGCAGAACAAGCGTTGCACCGATATATGCCTGAACGTTCTTCATCTGTGTATTTGCCAGTAAATGGACGCTCTGTTGCAGCTTTTCGCAAAACTGAATACGCGATTGGATCTAATTCTGCTTTTAATTTTTCATCATCGAGAACTACTGGATAATTCTTGGAACTAGATTTTTTCATGAACAGCTTCTGGGTATGGAATTCCCGTTGTGGAATGACAATCGTAACCATTTGGATTTTTTTCTAAATATCGCTGGTGGTACTCCTCAGCAAACCAAAATTCAGGCGCCGGTAAAATTTCAGTGGTGATTTTTGAAAAACCATTTTTCGTTAGCACTTCTTGATATTCGGAAAAAGTCTTATGAGCAATTTCCTTCTGCTCTTCAGTCGTATAGAAAATAGCACTTCGATACTGAGTACCAATGTCGCCACCTTGGCGATTCAATGTAGTTGGGTCATGCATATTCCAAAACTCTTTTAGTAATCGCAGATATGTCAGTTGAGTTGAATCAAACTCAACCATGACTACTTCAGCGTGACCGGTTGCACCAGTACAAACTTGTTCATAAGTTGGGTTTGCTCTTTGGCCACCCATATAACCGACCGCGGTATTTGTGGTTCCGCCCATCTTCCAAAAACGCCTTTCAGCGCCCCAAAAACACCCAGTACCAAAGTACGCCTTACTCAGAGATTGGCTCATAATCACTAACTCTGCCATATGAGTTCAGAGCGCACACTTCGGGCTGATAACCTGATCAATTAGTTGCCCCCGTAGCTCAGGGGATAGAGCACCGCCCTCCGGAGGCGGGTGCGCAGGTTCGAATCCTGCCGGGGGCACCAGATATAAAGAGATATGTCGGATATGTGAGAGGGATTACCACTGTTCAGATAGAAATGTCCTTGAACTACTTCAAATTGAGCGCGACAATACTCACTTGAGAACGCATACTCTTTTTGTTAAGAACTGCTTAGAAATAAAATAGAAGTTAATCGAAATTGACCTATTTGTTATGGGTCTAATTGAACAGGACAAGGCGGTGGTGAGCCATGATGGATTGGCGTCATGAAGCAGCCTGCCGCGATGAAGATCCAGAACTTTTCTTTCCAGTCGGAAACACTGGTCCAGCGCTTTCCCAAATTGAAGAAGCAAAAGTAGTTTGTGCGCGCTGCACTGTTACCGCTGATTGTCTTAAATGGGCGTTAGAGAGTGGGCAAGAAGCTGGCGTATGGGGTGGGTTATCCGAGGATGAAAGAAGAGCACTTAAGCGCAGAGCCGCTCGTAATCGGGCACGTGGAATTGAAAATCCAAACCCTTTTGAAAATCTAGAAAACCGTTAATCGAATAACTGCTTTAGTTCCAGTTGGAAGATTTTGACTTATATTTAACTCTCCGGCTAACTCATTGGTAGTCAACGTTTGAACAATTTGTAATCCAAGAGTTGTGGAAGTCGTGATTGAAAAATTCTCAGGCAATCCCGAGCCATCATCGATAACTTCGATCAGTAATTCTTGATCATTTCTATTAACTGAAACAATTAATTTTTTTCCAGTATTTACTAAACCGTGTTCTAGCGCATTTTGAATCAACTCAGTAAGGATTAAAGCTAGTGGCGTTGCAATCTCAGGACGTAAGTTTCCGAATTTTCCAATTCGTGAAATTTCCACACCTTCTCGGCGGGTGCCAACATCTTTCAACCCAGAAATCAATCGATCTAACACCTCGTCAAATACAACTACTTCTTGAGCACTGGTTGAGAGAGTCTCGTGGACTAATGCAATTGAGGCGATCCGTCTGACCGCTTCTTCAATTGCTGCTTCAGCTTGCTCATTGTCAGAACGTCTTGCCTGAAGCCGCAATAACGCCGAAACGGTCTGAAGATTATTTTTTACTCGGTGATGAATCTCGCGAATTGTTGCATCTTTGGAGATTAACTCCTTGTCACGCCTACGAATCTCTGTCACGTTGTGTACTAAAACTAATGAACCAATTCGGTCCGTTCCTGCCACAAGCGGAAGTATGTAGAAATCGACAGTTCCTTGCCGATTTTCTAGCTCAACCTCGCGCGCATTTTTACCACTCAAGATTATTTGCCAGGATTCATCGCGCGGCAATCGAGCCGAACTTTCGCTTAATAACCCCTCTGCAATTAATCCAAGATTTTGCAACTCAAGGTCACCCTGTAAGCCCAACCGCCTAAAAGCTGAAATTGCATTTGGGCTTGCGAAAGTAACCATTCCATTTACATCTAATCTTATTAGTCCATCTCCTACGCGAGGAGTTACTTCAGAAGCAAGTGCTTCAATTGGGAATGATCCTTCTTTTATCATACGTGCTAGATCATTAGCAGTCTCTCGATAAACTCCTTCGAGTCGACCAGAAGATCTCAAAAGTTCGGCATTTCGATGACGTGAGATGACAGCAATTACTCGGTCATCATTTACCACTGGAATACTTTCTTCTTTGATTAAAATTTCACCAACTAATTCAGGTTCACCATCTAAAAATATCTCGCCTTGCGAAAGTGCTGAATCGATTCTTGCGCGTTGTCCCCACTGAACTCTGTTGCCAATCAAATCTCGGGGATGAACTGTGGCTGCGGTGGTAGGTCGCATCTGTGCGATTACTACATGTCCCTCGGGCCAACTGTTCTCTTTTTCGCGAATTGGAACCCAAAGCAATAAATCAGCGAATGATAAATCGGCTAGCAACTGCCACTCTGCAATCAAAGATTGCAATCTCTTTAAATCTGAATCACTGAGTGCACTACCACTCGTCAACTCTTCAATGCCTGACATCTTTAACCTACTTGCCCTTTCAAATATAAATCAATTTCTTGGGTGGCAAACCATTGCAACTCATCATCTCCAGGCACTGAAAGCAAAAGAGAATCGACTTCATCGATTGCTATCGCCCTATTTAGGGTGATCTCTCCATTTGCACCTTGTTCAGTATCTTTCCTTGGCAACTCGACTGCCAACACATATCCATGTGAATTTTCAGCACTGCCTCGCGAAAGATCACGCGCTCGTTCACTGGCTTCGTACTCTAACTCTTCCTCAGATAATTCAATATCAAATTTATCTGGCACTGCAAACCCTGCTGCAATCGCAATTAGACCTGTACTCACCAAAGTTTCAAGGTGGGAGCGTGTGGCAGGCAGGTAGATTCGCACCTGCACAGCCTACAGAATTACCATTGCCGCTGGTTCTGCTCTAGGAGTGGAACCGCTTAATTAGCGCTAATTGCGAAGCGGCTTTACTGCCTTTAACCTCACTTATGAGCACGCCATCTCTAACGCATTCAGCAAAAAGTCGGTCGGCTCTGGGGAAAAAGAGAATTTCTGAATCACCGGATATCACTAATTGATTCTTTATCTGCAGATTTGATTTGGCATTTGCTTTAGATTTATTTACAACAATTGCTATTTTGGCAGGACTATTAAAACCTTGAATATAGTCAACCATCAATTTCAACCTTAGTAAAGAAAAAATATCATCTTGCCCAATGAGAAAAATCTTTTCAGCGCGACTTAGAAAATACTGTTGTAAGAGTGAATCTTTTTCGAAATCAAATACGCCACCATCAATTATGATTTGTGAATATTTCTCTTGGCATTTTCTTCTTAGCTCTGCCCAATTTTGGGGTGTTGTAATTTCGTTTCTTGTGCGGACGAGAGGATTGCAGAGCAAATCATAATTTGGACGAATAGTGATGGCAGTAAAAATAGATGTATCTCTGCATTGATCATCAAAACCAAAAAAGAGGGCACCTTCAGCCCCATTGATATTTTCTTCGGCAAGCAAAATTTTCTGGCCACTTCGGGCTAATTCCCCGGCATAATTCCAGGCAATAGTTGAAGTCCCAGGTGAGCCTTTACTCCCTAGAAATAAAATCTCTTTAGCCCCAACAATCACATCCTCGCAATTTGCTTCATCTATTCTCGCAATCAATTTCAATGGAAGAGTTTCTACCTCCTCAGGAGAAATTACTAAATCCGGTTTAAGTTTCTTCCACCTCTCATCTGTTTCTATTCCAATTCCTACTATCCAAGTTGCCTGAATCTCATTTATGCTTTTCTGATCAGGAGTAATAATTAAAATTAACTCCTTTGAGTTATCGCCAATAAAATTATTTAAATTAAATAATCTTTCCGATATATTCCACTCGGCCTTAACAAAAGCCCGAATAATTTTGCTCTCAATCGCTGGCGTTGAGATAACAGTGATAACTTTAAATAAATTTTTTCTATCCGACGATATGTTGGACAATTCTAAAATTCCCCTCTTGAGTATTACTTAAAAGCAGCCCTACTTCTTCGATGGGGACTATCAGTGTCAGGTTTACTAAGTTATTGAAATCAATTCCTTTTTCATTAAATGCTAAAAGCCCGAGATCTTTTCCGATTAATTTTGCTTTAAATGGTTTTTCCTTGGATACAGAGTAAAGATCAATTTTTTCTCCTGAATGTAAAACGCTAGAAATATATTCTCTGCCCACTGGCAGGACAATTAAGGCTTTGCTAAGTGCCGCTAAATCTTGGGAAATCGCCATTGTCGGAATCAATTCATTTGCTAACACTGAGCGAACTATTATCAACCCAGTTATGGATTGCTCTGCTGAAAGATATGAATGAGATTGAGTTTCAAAACGCACTCTGCGGATCTCTAAATCATTGCTGCTGATCAATTGCCCCGGAACAAGATTTACTTTAGCCGCCCACATAGTTGCTGATTCGGGTGAATTACTGGCAACTAGATAAAAGGCTATGGAAGCTGAAATTACCAGACACCCTCCCAATAAATATCTTATTCGCACTCCCCTTGAATACTTCAACGCGACGAAATTAATAGAACCTTTCCCACAGTCATCCAAAAGGATGAGAGAAATTGAACTCTTTGGTGGAGTTTTTTAGATCAGAAAAAAGCAATGCTCTTTTTACTAGAAGGGCAGAAAAAAATGATTACAACTCCAACACTAAGCACACACCATGGATTAATTTTTCGAGTTGCACCATCGATAAGGCAATCAGAACTTGGATTTATACCTACACCTGATGATTTAGATGGAGAGTTAGATCGAAAGTTAAATATAAAACCCACACTAATCTCAGATCTTCCCGATGGAGGTGTTTGGGCGGAAAGGTTTATCATCCTGGCGCTAGAGGTTATGGCTGGGGCTCGTCCAATCGCTCAATTATCGCGTTGGTGCTCTCGGAAAGTTTTTACCTATCTAATTGAAAATATTCATCCCAAAAAAACAATTCCAAAGATCGGAAAATTGCACATTGGCAAACCAACAGAGGAGTGCATGGAAGTAGTCTTATTGCTACATAGTCCGGCTAGAAAACGTGCGCTGATGGCTAGATTTGAAGCTTTAGAAGGTCACTGGCTATGTACTTGTCTGCAGATTTTGTAAGCACTAGCGATTACGGGGATCTCCATGGCACCGTTTGTATTTTTTACCGGATCCACAAGGGCAAAGTGAATTACGGGAAACGTTATCTGTTTTAGTTATTGGAGCTTGATATTCACCCGGAGCGGAGTATTGCAATTCTCGATCTTCTTCTTGATTTGAAATACCTCGAGCCTGAATCTGTTCTCCATCATTTGTTTTCTCAACGGAGACTTCAGCGCTGAAAAGTAAACCTACGGACTCTTCTTTAATGCCTTCCATCATCGCAGAAAATAATTCGTATCCCTCTTTTTGATACTCCACAAGTGGATCACGTTGGGCCATGGCACGAAGACCAATTCCCTCTTGTAAATAATCCATCTCGTAAAGATGATCACGCCATCTGCGGTCAAGTACAGATAAAACAACTCTTCGTTCAAGTTCGCGCATAATGACTGGAGTTAGAGCCGTTTCGCGTTCTGCATACTTTTTTAATGCATCCTCTACAAGTGATTGCTGTAAATATTCACTTGAAATCCCAGATCTGCCACCACACTCTTCTTCCAACTCACTAACCGTTATTCCTACTGGGTAGATGCCATGCAATGAAACCCAGAGTGCTTCTAGATCCCAATCTTCCGGGAAACCTTGTGAAGTTCCAAAGGCTGCATATGTCGCAACGGCATCTTCAATAAATGTGGTCATCTGTTCTTGAAGATTTGCACCTTCTAGAACTTCACGTCTCTCTTTGTAAATTACTTGGCGCTGACGGTTGAGAACATCATCATATTTAAGAACATTTTTACGAATCTCAAAGTTTTGACTTTCTACCTGAGTCTGGGCTGATCGAATAGCGTTACTGACCATCTTCGACTCAATTGGAACATCATCAGGAATTCCGGCCGCCCCTAAAAATCTTTCCACCAGCGCTGAATTGAAGCGACGCATCAAGTCATCTTGTAGCGAAAGGTAGAAGCGAGATTCACCCGGATCACCTTGTCGACCAGATCTACCACGTAACTGATTATCAATACGGCGCGACTCATGTCGTTCAGTACCAAGAACGTAGAGGCCGCCAAGGCCAACAACTTCATCATGTTCGGCAGCTACTTGGGCTCTCTGATTAGCTACTTCAGTTGGCCAAGCCGCTTCATACTCTTCAGGATTCTCGGCAGGAGATAAACCGCGTGCTTGCAAATTAAAATCTGCAAAAAATTCAGCATTGCCACCAAGCATAATATCTGTACCACGACCGGCCATGTTTGTAGCAACTGTTACGGCAGATTTACAACCCGCACGGGCAATGATTATTGCTTCTCGCTCATGCTGTTTTGCATTCAAAACTTCATGTTTAATTCCACGTTTTGTTAGCAATCCAGAAAGTTCTTCTGATTTCTCAACGCTAACCGTGCCAACTAGGACGGGCTGCCCATTTCTATTTCGCTCTACTATGTCTGAAACAACTGCATTGAATTTAGAAATCTCTGTTTTGTAAATTAAATCTGAGGAATCTATTCTTTGCATTGGTCGGTTAGTTGGGATTGGCACAACTCCCAATTTATAGATTTGGTGAAACTCAGAAGCTTCAGTCATAGCAGTACCAGTCATACCAGAAAGTTTTTCATATAGCCTGAAATAATTCTGCAAGGTAATGGTTGCTAATGTTTGATTCTCATCTTTAATCTCCACTTTTTCTTTTGCTTCGAGTGCTTGATGGAGTCCCTCGTTATAACGCCTTCCATGCAAAATCCGGCCGGTATGCTCATCAACAATTAGTAATTCTCCGCTCATGATTACGTAATCACGGTCGCGCTTAAAGAGTTCTTTTGCCCGGAGTGCATTATTTAAATAGATAATAAGTGGCGTATTTTCTGCTTCGTAAAGATTTTGAATTCCAAGTGCTTTTTCTACTTCGGTAATTCCGGCTTCTAAAACACCAACGGTTTTTTTCTTCTCATCAACTTCGTAATGTGCATTTGCTTGCAGGCGAGTAACAATATTTGCAAACTCGGAATACCATTTTGTTGCGCGATCTGCTGGCCCGCTGATGATTAGCGGAGTTCGAGCCTCGTCAATCAGAATTGAGTCAACTTCATCCACAATCGCAAAATTGTGCTCACGCTGAACGCAATCTTCAATCGACCATGACATGTTGTCGCGTAAGTAATCAAAACCAAACTCATTATTTGTTCCATAAGTTATATCGCAAGCATAGGCTTCGCGTCTTTCTGCTGGATCCATTGAACTGACAATGACTCCAACTTTTAATCCAAGAAAACGATGTACGCGCCCCATCCATTCACTGTCGCGTTCTGCTAAATAATCATTTACCGTAATAATATGGACGCCTTTTTCAGCTAGCGCGTTTAAATAAGCTGGCAATGTAGAAACTAATGTTTTACCTTCACCTGTGCGCATTTCAGCGATGTTGCCGCGATGGAGTGCTATGCCTCCCATAAGTTGAACATCGTAATGACGTTGACCCAAAGTTCGCTTAGCTGCTTCGCGCACAACTGCGAAAGCTTCTGAAAGCAAATCATCTAAATCTTCGCCCTCACTTAGGCGCTGGCGAAATTCAACGGTTTTATTTCGAAGCTGTTCATCTGTTAAGCCTGAAATCGAAGGTTCAAACTCATTAACTTTTTTAGCGGCCTTTTGGAGATCTTTTACGACACGTCCTTCACCTGCACGCAGGATCTTGTCTAATATCGCAACCACGGACACCTTCTCGTAAACACTCGTTCAAAATGGAGGGTAATAACCTAGGCCTACTCTAATCGTGAGGGGCACTTGGCTTCCAATTATCCGGCTTATCTCCACCTTAATTACGCACTAAACGTGCCGTATGGGCTGCCGTGATGGCCCCAATTGGTATGACGCCGCGCTGACGCAGGGCCCGCTGCGCCTCTCGTAAAGTCGCCCCCGTAGTCAGTAAATCATCAACCAGAATTATCGGAAATTTTGCTAACAACTTCAAATTTTTTGGCGTGCAATCAAAAGCACCAACTAAATTTTGAGAACGCTCTTTTTCACTAAGTTTGCTCTGGTCCTGTACATCTCTATTGACTTTAATAATCGATAAGACTTTATCACCGCTCTGAATTGCCACTTGATTACAAAGATCTAGCATGAAATCGCGACCTCTTCGTCGAACTGATTTGGGATTTGAGGGAATTGGGACAAAGACGCAAACTAAATGTTTGCTAATTCCACGACGTGCTTGCAGAAGCGCTTCTGTTAAAATTTTTCCAGCTTCACGTTCGCCATCCTCTTTGTAAGCTAGCAATACCGCACGCACTTCATTTCGATATTGTGCAACAGAAAAAACAGATAAAACTGAAACGCTATTTTTATTTAGCTTGATACTTATTGGTGGTTTTTGCCAAAAAATCTTACAAGATTCACAGATGCTTACTGCTGGTTTATGGCAGCCCGGGCATCTTTTTGGATAAATCAGATCCAAAAGGGGGTAAAGCGACTTTCTCATAAAGAAGTAATACCGATAAAATTAGCAGAGTAAAAACCGGTAAATCTTTTTTGCGGATTATCCCGCTATGTGCAAAATTGGAATAGGGCGGTCACGCAAACTTTGCCCACGCTCCCGCGGGAATGTGAAGATGAATTGCGCTCCTTTTCCAATTTCACCCCAAACTTCAATGACACCACCATGAAGATGAGCATCTTCTTGCGCAATTGAAAGTCCAAGTCCGGTGCCACCTTTACTCCTAGCCCGTGCCGGATCAGCCCGCCAGAACCGATCAAAGACTCGATTTAATTCACTTTTTCTTAAGCCAACTCCAAAATCTCGCACACTTACTGCCACACTTTGATCCGTGGCGCTAATTAAAACGTCAATATCTTTATTTTCACCATGTTCGATGGCATTAATTAGTAAGTTACGCAAAATTCGATCAATTCTTCTTGGATCTATCACCACAGAAATTGGTTGCTCTGGTTCGGTCACATTAATGTCAATCTGATGATCATGTGCGATTGGCACTAGAGCCTCAATACTCCGGCGCACGACAACTTTGAAATCAAGAAGTTCTGGCTCTAGCCGTACAACACCTGCATCAAATCGGCTTACTTCCAGGAGTTCACTCAACATATTTTCAAATCTATCAATTTGGGATAAAAGTAACTCTGAACTTCGCGAGATTGTTGGTTCAAAATTATCTCTTGCTCTGTATAAAACATCTGCTGCCATGCGCATAGTTGTCAATGGAGTCCTGAGTTCATGTGAAACATCTGCGACAAAGCGCTGTTGCACTCTAGATAAATTCTCCAGCCGTAAAATTTGTTCCTGCAGGACATTAGCCATGTCATTGAAAGAGTTTCCAAGACTTGCAATCTCTTCGGCACCATCTGTGCTCATTCTTTCTTCAAGCTGTCCAGCAGCTAATTTTTCAGCAATCTGAGCTGCAGATCTTACTGGCCGGACAACCTGACGAACTACTACTAAAACAATGATCGCAATCAACAATATAAGTGATAACCCACCTACTAAGAGCGTGCTGCGCACTAGTGCAATAGTTTCATACTCATTCTCAATATTAAAAAGAAAGTAAATCTCATAAATTCCCACAGTAGGCAACGAAACTTTTCCGCCAATGATTAGCGCTCGTGGGCTATTTACTACAGATACTAGTGGCGAAATATTTTCACGGGAAATAATATTTCCATAACTATGTTGCAAAGTTGACGAAGCACGTACTCGATCTCGTAGTTCACTAGGAATAGAATTTTTGGAAACTAAATTGGTACTTCGTTCAGTTTTGAGCAAAGTGCCTTGTGGTGAATTCTGCTGAATCAAAATTACTTCACGGCCACTACCACCTTGGTTATTAGGCGTAAAATTATTTACTACGTTATCTAACGCCAGTTTGTAAGAACCACGTAATTGGGTACTAAGAAATGAAAACTGAGACTCTGTTTGATAAATTGAGGATTGACTTTCCGAAAGCGCTGAATCTAATTTTGAATCCTTAATACCATTTTGAACACTGATGAGAATTACAAAAGCAAGAATCGATATAGCGATGGTGGATAATACGACCGTGCTTGCCACCACCCGCACAGCCAAGGATGTTCTCTTCATTTCGGTTAAATCATCTACTTTGCATAAAATTTCCAGCGCGGTAGCCAACGCCACGTACTGTCATTACTAATTCTGGATTATCGGGATCACGTTCAATTTTTGAACGAAGTCGCTGTACATGCACATTGACTAATCGAGTATCGGCTGTTTGTCGATAGCCCCAAACTTCAGATAGCAAAGCATCCCGAGTAAAAACTCTACCTGGCTCCTTTGCAAGAGCTGCTAATAAATCAAATTCAAGTCGCGTCAGCGCAATAACTCGTCCGTCACGCTTCACTTCATGAGCCACAAAATCAATGCTTACTTCCCCAAGATTTAAAGATGCGGTAGATGAAGGGATGCGGCGCAATCTAGTTTTAATTCGAGCGATTAACTCCCCTGGCTGAAATGGTTTTACGATGTAATCATCCGCACCAAATTCCAACCCTTTTACAATCTCTGCGGTTTCCCCTTTGGCGGTCAACATAACAATCGGAACCATAGATTCGGCTCTAATCTGCTTACAAACTTCAATCCCATCAATTCCTGGCAACATGATGTCTAGTAAAACTAAATCTGGTGGAGTGGCGCGGAATATCTCCATTACTTCATCTCCGCGCCCCACTAAATCAACTTCCATGCCTTCGCCGGTTAAGACGATTGCGAGCATCTCTGCAAGATCCTGGTCATCATCGACGACCATAATCAGCGTCATTAGCTGCCGTGCTCCCACGAATTCAAGTAGAGCTCTTGGGCCGGAGTTAAGGAATCAATTACTCCACCCATGCTGGCTAATTTCAAACGGGCAACTTCTTTATCGATCTCAGTAGGTACGTCGTATACGCCAGGCTTCAATCCTTTGCCCGCTTTGACTAGCCATTCAGCAGTGAGTGCTTGATCTGCAAAGGACATATCCATTACTGCAGCCGGATGACCCTCAGCCGCTCCAAGATTTACCAAGCGTCCTTCTGCAAGTAACAAGATTCTTCTGCCGTCAGCCATTACATACTCATCAGTCTGGTGGCGGATTTTCAAATTCTTCTTTTTCGCATTTATCTCTAGCCACGCGACATCAATCTCAATGTCAAAATGTCCTGAGTTTGCGGTTATTGCTCCATCTTTCATAACTGCAAAATGTTCTTCGCGTAGTACATCGCGATTTCCGGTCACCGTTATAAATATATCGCCAACTTTTGCAGCATCGAGCATTGGCATTACGCGGTAACCCTGCATCATCGCATCTAAAGCTTTAGTTGGATCTATTTCGGTAATAACAACATCTGCTCCCATGCCTTTGGCGCGTTCTGCCACACCCTTGCCGCAATATCCAAATCCTGCGACAACAACAATTTTTCCGGCAATCAAAGTATTTGTCGCACGGAATATTGCATCTAATGTTGATTGACCAGTTCCAAAACGATTGTCAAACATATGTTTTGTATCGGTGTCATTAACTGCAATCATCGGAAATGTCAGTGCGCCATCTTTTGCCATTTGGTGCAAACGAATTACACCAGTGGTTGTTTCCTCGCACCCAGCCGACACATTTGGAAGCAACTCACGCCGCGTGGTGTGCAGGGTGTTTACTAGATCGCACCCGTCATCGAAAACTAAGTTTGGCTGCAAATCGAGGGCCGCATTTATATGTCGGTAGTAGCCGTCACGGTCGATTGCATTATGTGCATAAACATTGATTCCATACTCATGGACAAGTGCCGCTGCTGTGTCATCTTGAGTTGAAAGTGGATTTGAGGCGCAAAGTGAAAGCTCGGCACCGCCTGCGGCAAGAGCGCGCATTAAATTCGCAGTCTCAGTTGTTACGTGCATACACGCAGAAATACGAATTCCAGTAAATGGCTTCTCTTTTTCGAAGCGGGTGCGAATCTGTGCCAACACTGGCATATTTCGCTCAGCCCACTCAATTCTTTTTTTGCCTTCGGCCGCAAGGCTCGAATCAGCAACATCATATTTGTCAGTCTTGTTTATGGCGGTAGCGGTCACATTAATCCTTACTCGAATCGGTCAATAGCCTATTAATTGACCAAGGTTTAGAGCGCTTACCTTACTAAGAAGTGCCCGATTTAACCCTGTGACGCTAACCAAAGTGAACCAGTGCCGCGGTATTCAAACTGCCCAACAGGAATAATTGCACCTAAATCCCCACCAATGGTGATCGAACTCTCCCCACTTTGACCACTAAGCATCGCCTGGCCACCCCATACGAAGGCGATCGACTCGGTAGTAATTTGATGAGGTTGCGGGTTATCAGACAGCGGAAGTTGTAGCAATTTTAGTTCTGGAGCGCTCCAAGATTTGCCGTTTACTAACTTCTCTGGAGCTATTAAATAACTTTCTAAATTTTGAGCCGACAAATCTGCAATCTCCAAAAATAAATTTAGATCGATCGCTTTAACTGTTAATCCACCACGAACTACATTGTCACTTGCAGCCATTACTTCAATCCCAGTGCCATTTAAGTATGCATGGATTGTCCGCGGTGGCACGTAGATGCCTTGGCCTGGGGAAAGTTTTACAAAATTACAAAGTAGCGTTGCGAGCACATCAAGTCGATCTGGATATCTGTTAGCGACTTCTAAACTCAATTTTTGCCTATTGTTAGGAGTCGCCACTTTTCGCAAGTTACTGATCAAATCGGGAATCAAGCTCAAATCATCAGGAGCCCCTAGGAGAATTCTCAACAGATCGCTTATTGAGTCGCCATTCTCTATTTTTGGAAGTAGAAAATTTGAAATCTTTAAGCTACCCATTGAGTTAACTGCCTCGATAATTTCACTTTCATCAGCGATTCCAACTAAGGCATAAAAATCTGATAAAGCTACAAGCATCTCCGGTTTATGATTTGCATCTGAAAATAGTTCAGGGGTTTTATTTACTTGAGATTTATTTGGATGAACTTGCAAAGATAAACTCTGTGCTACTGCCAAAATTTTTGCTAGAACTGGGAGGCTTCCTTTTGGAAAATCTCCAAACCACAACTCTGCTTCAGGCTGCTTACTGTTTTCAGCTCCCCGATTGCCCGCTAATACTGAATAGGATCCCCAGGCGTAATTTTTCACAACTCCGTTAAGTTGTTTAATTTCACTCATCTTAGATTTATACCTAATTAACGTTTTCGTGCTTGATCAATAAGTAAAACTGGTATTCCATCTTGAATTGGATAAGCAAGCGGACATTTCACGCAAAGTAATTCAGAATTAATCTCCTCTAGAGAGGCGTGACACTCAGGACAAGCTAGCACCGCTAATATCTTTGGGTCGATACTCATTTACTCATCCCGTTCTACTTGTTTAAGTAACTTACTTGAACTTACTTTAAATTAGCAATCAATTCCAAAACCTCGTCCCGTATAGAGGTCATTATTGCACCAGTATCCCCTTCGACATTTAAGCGTAAGAGTGGCTCCGTGTTTGATCCCCTTAAGTTAAACCACCATTTTTCAGTAATGACCATTAACCCATCCAACTCATCAATTTCTAAAAGATCGGCATGATTGAGGTAATGGGATTTAATTTTTGAAATAACTGCTTGGATATCAGGAACTTTGGTGTTAATTTCTCCACTCTGCACATATTTTCTATATGGTGCCAATAGTTGCGACAAAGTTGTTCCCTGCTTTGCAGATCCAAGAGCTGCCAATGTATGAAGAGCAGCTAATGCTCCCGAGTCGGCGCCCCAAAACTCCTCAAAATAAAAGTGGCCAGAATGCTCCCCCGCAAAGACAGCGCCAGATTCAGCCATCATCGCCTTAATAAATGAGTGACCGACTCGACTGCGAAGTGGAGTGCCACCATTAGCTGAAATTACCTCTGGAACTATTCGTGATGAAATTAGGCTATAGATAACATTTGCTCCTGGATGTTTAGCAATTTCGCGTTGTGCAATGAGGGCACTTAGTAGGGATGGATCAACGACATCCCCTTTTTCATCCACTAAGAAACATCGGTCAGCATCTCCATCAAATGCAAGACCTAAATCTGCCTGGTTTGATCGCACGCTAGCCTGCAAATCAACCAAATTGGCGGCATCAATGGGATTAGCCTCATGATTTGGAAAAGTTCCATCCAATTCAAAAAACATTGGAATAACCTCTATTGGTAAATTAGCAAAAATTTTCGGAGCAGTATGCCCAGCCATTCCATTTCCGGCATCAATAACAACTTTTAAGGGCCTAATACTTCGGCAATCAACTAGATCATTTAAGAATTTTGCATATTCGACTAGCAAATCTTGAGAAATAACTTTGCCTTTTTTGTCTTTATCTGAATTTGCATAATTTCCACTTAATAAAACATCACGAATGAAATTTAAACCAGAATCTCGACCGATTGGTTTTGCAAATGCCTGGGCCATCTTAATTCCGTTGTAAGGGGCCGGATTGTGACTTGCGGTAAACATTGCTCCAGGCATCATTAATCTACCGGTAGCAAAATAAAGTTGATCTGTCGAAGAAAGACCAATATTAATTACATCAGTCCCCTGTAAATTCACTCCCTCGCTAAATGCCCTAACTAATTCGGGAGATGAAGGTCGCATATCGTGACCAACTACAATGCATTCACTTTTCACTAGCATTGCAAATGCTTGACCAACATCAAAAACAAAATCTGGAGTTACGTAATTTTCTACTAGGCCTCGGACATCGTATGCTTTTATAATCTGGTCGATGAAACTTAATTCATATTTCATATCTTTAATCCGACGGTAGTGCGCGCAAATGTCCTCGACGTCCAAGTGTTGGGTGAATCACTTCTTTTTGGGGTGAAGCCACACTTCGCACAGCTTCTGCGATCGCAAGTAGATCATCATGAGTTGGGCCAGTTGAATACTCTTCTGCCGCTAGTTTAATTAACTCCCAACCACGTGGCGGAGTCAGTTTTTCTCCATGAAGATTGCAAAGGTCATAATTATGTGGTTCGGCAAATGTTGCTAGTGGTCCGAGCACTACTGTTGAATCTGAATAGATGTAAGTCAAAGTCGAAACTGCTGGTTCATTACATCCCATTTTGGCGCAGCGTCGTTGTGATGGTCTAGATGGTCGCGAAGAGTGAGTGGACACAGTACGAGACATGTATATAAGGTAGCCGTTTTGATTAAGAAAGTTTGGGATTGGCGCGATAAATAAAGTCAAAATTACTTTCTTGGAGTCAAAACTTCGCTATCTGAAATTGGAAGTGCCGAGCGCTCAATTGCCGTAACTGGCCTAATCGCCATTACTGAGACTCCTCGAGAATCCAACACTGAAAAACTCGCATACACCGGCTTAGCCCCAGGAATTATTCGAATTGAGATTACATTGGCCGGGATTTTCCACGTATCGATTCCAGCCAAATTTTTCCGGCTTACTTTCTTTCGATTACTTGTTGTTTCTACAACTACAGAACTATCTTCTGTATAAACATTAAGATTCATACCAATCGCAGGCACAGTTATTGCTTCGATGTTTTGCGCGTTAATTGCTTCACTTCCAGAACTCCAAGCGAAATCAGAGAGTGATCCCTTTACGCTCGAAAAAACTGATGCAATTATTGGTTCGGTTGCATCAATCTGCAAAGCGAAAAATCTACCTGAAGGTAAGGATGAGAATGGGAGTTGGACAACTTTACCGGCAGGAACTCTTAGCTCTGCTAAACCGACAGGTGAGTAAATCCCAGATTTTGCTAAATAAGTAAGTTTCACTACGGCATCTGCTTCCCCTGGTACGAGTAAGCGTAGAAATTGTGAGTTAACCTTTTGAGTTTTACTTTTTCCAATTACCGAGGTAACAAATACTTTTTTATTTGGTGCCGCAGTTGGTGTAACGAAATCTCCACCTAATTTTGCAAGTCCTTTTTTCCGCTCATCAAACAAAACAGCTGAAAACCTTCCAGCTCTAGCAATTAAATGGAAAGCTAAAAACTTTTTATTAGTAATCAATGAGTTTAGTTGGACTATTCGGGTGCTCTGTGCCGAAATAACTAAACTTTGATTACTTTCTTTCCCATCTTCGCTCCAAATCTCTAAATCTATTACCGCTTTGCTTCGATTTGGATTTACAAATTGAAAATATCCAATACTGGAGATCGTAGACATTCCACCCAAAACCCATTTTTCGCTGATTGCCGGGGTGCACTGAGTCAGAGCGATCCAACTTTGCGGTTTCACATTTACTACTAGAGGGCTTGCGCCCAACCCTTCTACCTCTTTTGCATAACTCCCTATACTGATTGAAGTAGTTTTTAGGGTTTTAAATTTCCTTTCTCCCTTTTTTATAGTTGCTACCCCTCGCTTTTTGGCGGCTAGATAAACAACGGAATTAACTCCGGAAGGTTCTGATGGGCAAATTGTTGGCGAAATATTTTCGCTATATTTTCGAATCTCTGGCTTTGCCGACAACAGTTGCGAAAGAAGTACGATAAAAATAGCTGCAATTGCAATCGCCTGTACCCGGTTGATCCTTATCTCCTGGAGTTTAATCATCTGGCCAACTCGACATCTGATAGTTCTGATCTCTTTCTTCCACGTGGAAGGGCAAAAAATATGATTAACCCGATTGTCAATAATTGTAAGGAAATTCCGGCTCTCTGCAGCGGTCCATCATGTATTAACAATGCGTCACCGGGGGCTTCGACTGTAAATTTTGTTAACCCATCTCCCGTTTTTTCTGCTTTTACAAACTGCCCATCCACCACCAACCGCCAACCATCACTAAAACGCTCTGCAAGTAAGACCTCACCAGCCTTTGGAATTTTAAAATTTGCTGAAATTCGATTAGAGGCAAGTGCAATTGGCTCTGCGTCAGCGCCAATAAATTTCACCCGAGCAGAATTTCCAGCTATCTTCCAAAGCACTCCATCTTTTGTGGCCGATAATCTTACTAATCCTCCTACACCATCTATTTTGCGCGCTACTTCTTTGTCCACTGGCTCATTTAAGAAAATATATCTAACGCCATAATTTGCCAATTGTTCGCTTGGGTACTCTCCGGCACCATCAACAATTTCTGAGACGATTTTAGAAATAATCGGATCCTCTTTGTACATTAGATCCATTTCACCAAAATAAAGGTCACGCTCTCGCAACAAAGCGTATGAAACGCTGGTACCAAGATCGGTTTGTTGGCTTTGCAATATTAAAGTTCGAGATCTTTCTTCCCCTGCAGTAGCGGCTGCCACAAAAGGTGGAATTATTTGTAAATTTCCAGCACGTGTTGGGCTATCGGATCCGGGGAAAAGCCACCAAACCGAAATTGCGAGTGTGGAATAAATTGCAACAGTTGAAAGAATTGCGGTCGAGATGTGCCGATATCCAAAATTTGAATTTTGTAATCGATAGACCAATCCATTTAGCATCGTAGTTAGTGCAAATATGCCAAAAAAATTCGCTAAGGCCAAGGAAGCTCCCGGCCAAACTCTGGCATGCAGAGAGTCTCCATTCGCATGTATTGCAATCGCCATAAGAATTCCACTAAAGCTGGTCGAAATAAGAGTAAGCGCACCTAACAGGACTCCATGTGAAGATCGGAGCGCAATTAATCCCACTAAAGCAACTATCCCTAAAATAAATATTGGTGGAGATCCAATGCCGCCGGGATTACCGATTAAGACTTGCCATGGTTGGCCGACTTCATTGCTAATTCCACTTTCCATTAGCCACTTGGTGGGATGCATGAGTGCATTAGTAGACCAAGGGGCAAGCGCTCCCACGCTTGCAAAAGTTAATACCCCAAACTTTTGAAGACGTTCATAAAAAATACTAGAACGCCACTTTGAATTAAGAATCAAGAAAATCATTGAACCCACGCCAATTAAGAAAAATGGTGGACTAAGTGAAACTAATAATGCAAATAGACCACTTAAAAATGCAATCCTTCTCCAGCGTAAATTTTCAGGATTGTGTATCTGTCTTGCACTGATTGCAAACAGCGGTAAAAGGATTATAAAAAGCAAGGTGCCGATTCGACCTGACGAGATTGAAGTAATCATTAATGGATTTAATGAATAAAGCAATGCTCCAAGTGCAGAGTTTCCTTTTGATAAATTTCGATCTCTTAGAAATGCAAAAAAAGTTCCTGCTGCTAATACTGGGCCAAATAAAAATATGATTGTTACCAGTAGGGATACGTTTCCAAAAGTAATAAGCGAAAGAAATGACAACAGTGGAAGTATCGGCAATGCAGGAGTGTTGGTACCGAGAGCTACTGCATGCCAAGAGTCGCTGTAGATCCTCATTAATTCACTTGCACTTGTAGGTATCTGAAGTAATGTTCCGCCAGAGATCTCACCCCACCGGTTTCTTCCAGCGATTAATGAGATAAAAGTTAATGAAATCAGAAGTATCGGTAATGGCCTAATTAAAAGACGCAAAGATTTAGGTTCACTTTCAGAGTCCATCAAATCAGCATCATCATTTATCGGTTCGGTAATCACCGTTGTAGGTGCACTATCAGTGCGTCGCAATACCAAATCACGCAAATTTTCTAATGGAATAATCATCTGATCTCGCCACGGAGCAAGGAATGGTCGCACAACGCGGGATGGAAGCAATCGGGTTAACTTGCGTCGCTTTCTAGCTTTTCTAAGAATATCCAGGCGCGAAAAATTAAGCGCAATCGCTGCAATCTCATCTAATGCGTATCCCGGCAATTTTGCTAATAGATAACCTGTCGCTCGTAAAATCGCGGTAAATAGCAACCGAAGTGAAATCCACGGCAAAATCCATCGCGGTGCGTTAACTAAAAGTACATATGCGGCATGTCTGCGATCTAACAGATGTGGTCGATGTAGTGGTGCACCTTCTACATCAACTTCGCGCCGTTCTGTTGCAGCGGCTTCGGCATGATAAACGACTGCATCGGTTACGCAAATAACTGAATATCCAGCAACATGTGCGCGCCAACCAAGGTCGACATCATCTCTAAACAAAGTTAGATGTGGATCAAATCCGCCTAACTCCTCAAATAAATCTCGGCGAATTAACGCACCAGCGGTACTGACTGAAAGTACATTTCGAATTCCATCATGTTGACCTTGATCTCTTTCGCGCGATTCAAGGCCAGTCCAACGCGCGCCGTTTATTCCAATACTTACTCCAACTTCTAATAAATAACCGCGGTCGTTCCAACCACAAATTTTTGGTCCGGCAATACCGACCTGCGGGCGTTGGCTTACCGCTTCAAGTAATGCGGCGAGCGCACCTGGTGCGGGCGCACAATCATCATGCAATAACCAGAGCCACTCATCTGAGCCGTCACCGCCGTCACCGCCGCTTTTGCTGCCAATCTCAGGAAGAGTTTCAACTGCGATCGCGACGGCCTCACCAAAACCACGTTCGCGCTCTAACTCAATTAACGGCAAGCCAGAGTTGGTAATTAATTGCCGTGAAGAATCCAGTGATCCGGTATCTGCTACAACTACTTGATTTGCTGGTCTGGTTTGTGAAGAGATCGCAGCCACAACCTCAGGAAGCCAGCGGGCACCATCATGGGTTACCAAAATCGCGGTAACAGTTAAATCTGGATAAGTCTTATCTGGTTCGGGCGCCAGTAGCCCCTCTGGAGTACTCATAACAACCCCACCTTACGGTGCTGGCTTACTGTGCGGTAATCAGAACAGCAAGCCCAAGATTAAGCTGGACGTCGCTTCAGCCGGCGTCTTTCCCGCTCGGATAGACCGCCCCAGATCCCAAAACGCTCATCATGTGCGAGGGCATATTCAAGGCATTCGGTACGGACCTCACAGGACAGACAGACCCGCTTTGCTTCACGGGTAGAGCCGCCTTTTTCCGGAAAGAAAGCTTCTGGATCAGTCTCGGCGCAAAGTGCGCGCTCCTGCCAACCTAGTTCAACTGAATCATTATTGGCATCTCCCGAGATTGGAAGCAATTGCGCCATAGCTAATCCCCTTAACCTTTTGCCCACTGCTAGTGAGTAACTAGGGATAATTACACGCGTGTAATTCTCTTTCGTCAAGTCGTAATGGTGCGAATTTGAGGATGAATATTTAAAAAAGCCCGGTTTCTTGGCGCAAAATCGTATTTTCAGCGATTTTTTCCTCATCTGCTAGGACGGATCCAAATATTTGGGCAGAAACTCCGACTTTTACCGAGCGCCCTAAAATTGAATTTTTAATCTGGGAGTTGGCAGCAATTTGTGATCCCGAACTAATTATTGATCCAATAATTTCGACATCTGCGGCTACGGTAACCAAATCTCCGATAGTTGCTCCACCAGAAATTTTTGCGGTTGCATCGATTGTGGCAGTTGGTGAAATTACGCAATCCTTTATTTGATTTACAACAGCAGGTGATGAGATTTTCCCAAGAACTAAATCACGCGATGCGGTTAGCAATGCCTGCGGAGTACCAACATCTAGCCAATAAGAGTTATCGATGAAGCCACGGATATTTGCGCCACTTTTTAACAGCTGTGGGAAAGTTTCGCGTTCGACGCTAACCACTTTGTTTGCCGGAATTTGGTCAATTATTGACCGTTTAAATATATAACAACCAGCATTTATTAAATCAGTTACTGGGTTTTCCATTTTTTCCAGAAAATCCAGAACTCGTCCAGATTGATCACATGGCACACAGCCATAAGCCCGGGCATCTTTTACCTGAGTTAAATACAAAGTTACATCTGCATTTGAACTTTCATGGGCTTTTATTTGGCCAGGCAAATCATGACCACTCAGGACATCGCCATTAAAAATTACTATTGACGAATCCGGTGCACCTGAAAGGAATTCCGCCGCATTTCGAATCGCCCCACCTGTTCCCAAAGCGGTTTCTTCAACTGCATAAATCAATTCCACTCCAAAATCTGATCCATCACCAAAATAATCGGTAAAAGTTTGCGCTAAATAAGATGTTGCCAAAATAATTTTATGTATCCCAGCGGCTTGAGCTTGCGCGATCTGGTGGGCGATAAAAGGCACCCCGCCAACCGGAAGCATCGGTTTAGCAATCGCATCAGTTAGTGGAGCTAATCGAGTGCCTCGACCACCCACAAGTAAAATTGCCTCAGACTTTTTGTTACTCATAACTTAATTCGCTTTACTTTCAATTAATCTTTTCACTGCGGAAGTTATGTGCGCATCAGTTGAGGTAAGCGCAACTCGCAAATGTTTTGCTCCTAATTCGCCGTAAAAAATTCCTGGCGTTGCCAAAATTCCAAGTTCTGCCATCCAAGCAACATCTGCCCAGCAATCATTTCCTCGCGTTACCCACAAATAGAGACCAGCCTCCGAGTGATCAACTTGAAAACCAACATTTAGTAACGCTGATTTAAGCATTTCACGGCGAGCGTGATACCGCTCTCGTTGTCCGATTACATGATCGCGATCATTTAATGCCGCTGTCATTGCATGTTGGATTGGAAGTGGAAGCATCATTCCAAGATGTTTGCGAAGTTCCCGAATTTTCCCAATTAATTTTGGATCGCCAGCAATAAACGCTGCCCGGTATCCCGCTGCATTTGAACTTTTTGAAAGTGAATGAACACTTAACAAACCGGTGTAATCACCATCAGCCACACTTAAGATTGATTGTGGGTCCGCGTCCCAGCCAAAATCTATATAACACTCATCACTTGCCAAGGTAACTCCACGTGCGCGTGACCAGGAAATTATTTTTCGCAATAACTCTGGTGAACTCACTTGCCCAGTCGGATTTGATGGAGAGTTAATCCAAACTAAATCTTCTGAATCTAAATCTGGCCAATCTGGCCAGGTATCTGGATCTAGTGAAACTGGAATCACTTTTGCGCCAGCAACCAACGCACCAACAGCATAAGTTGGATAAGCAACTTCTGGGATTATTACTCTTTTTGCTTCAAGAAAAGTTGGAAGCCAACCCACTAATTCTTTTGAACCAATAGTTGGCAATACATCAATTTTATTTTGATCTGTTGCATCTGAAATTTTTAATCTTTTTTCGAGCCACCCACGCATTGCATCTCGAAGTTCAGCTGTTCCAATTGTGGTCGGATATCCAGGTGCGTTGCTCGCGGCCCTTAATGCCTCTTGCATTATTTCTGGTGTTACATCTACCGGAGTTCCAATTGAAAGATCAACGATTCCCCCTGGATGTTCACTGGCTCGTTTTTTATAAGGAGCGAGGGCATCCCATGGGAAATCCGGAAGTTTCATTACTCGTTTGACTGTGCGGGTGGGGCTGCTTTAACTAATGGATGGTCAGTTGGAGTTAAACCAACTTTTGCCGCTCCTCCAGGTGAACCAAGTTCGACGAAAAACTCTTCATTCGCTGCTGTGTACTCTTTCCAAGCTCCTGGGACATCATCTTCATAATAAATTGCTTCAACCGGGCAGACAGGCTCGCAAGCACCACAATCAACGCACTCATCAGGTTGGATGTAAAGCATGCGGTTGCCTTCATAGATGCAATCAACTGGACACTCCTCGATACAAGATTTGTCCTTGATGTCGATGCATGGTTGGGCGATTATGTAAGTCACTTACGTCCTCTTATTTCTCTAGTTTCTCTAGTTAATCCTTTAGCGGCCTTGTTGAGAATTCTACTGTCTACTATTGCCTCTAACTTCGATTAAGGGCCAGCCCGAATATTAGCCATTAGGAAGGGGGGAAGGTGATCGAATTTGTCTGAAATTACTGCTGCTCTAGATCCTCCAGGCCCTATAGGCGCACGGCTTTCAATTCGCCTGCAAACACCTGGTCAGGATGGCTATTACGACCTGCTTGGTTACCTTGAAGAAGGGAATCTGGTGCGACGCAAAGATGGCACTGCCGCAAAATTTGATCCAGCTCATGTTGTGGCATGGCGGCAAGTTCCGATCACACCCACTAAAAGTGACAGTGCATCTGTCATTGAATCTTTAGAAAAAATTGCTCAACAAAATTGGATGCCTGAAAAAATTGAAGAGATTGGTAGTTGGCAACTGCGAAGCAATAAAGGTTTTTCATTCCGCGCAAATTCAACCCTTCCGCTTGGTGGAAAGGGATTTGGTGACCCTGGCATTGAGTTAAATCAAGCAATTTCTAGAGTAATTGATTTCTATGCAGAATTAAATCAACCAGCTATCTTTCAAATTCTTCCATCAATCCATCGAGAATTAGAACGAAGTATTAAAGCAATAGGTTTTAGATCAAAAGGTGAAGTCCGTTTTGAAACAATGAGAATCGATGACTCAGTAATTATAGATGTTGGTGACTTTTTAGATATCCAAGTGCAAATTAGCAATTATCCAACAGATGATTGGCTTGAGTTGCATGGAGATGACGAGATATCGGCTGAGTTGATGTTGCGAACTCCTTCGAAGTACCTACATCTCTACCAACAATCAGAGCTTGTAGCGACTAGCCGTGCAGCATTCACTGAAGATTGGGCAGGAATATCTCGAGTTAGAGTCAGGCAGGATAAACAAGGTCAAGGTTTTGGCAAAAAGATCATGCTCGCAACATTGCAGGAAATAAAAGACAGTGGAGTAGAAAATGCATTTCTACAAGTGGAATCGGAAAATGTAAATGCGCTGGCTATTTACCACTCTGTTGGATTTAGCTTGCACCACTACTTAAATTATTCAATACTTGAAAATTAATTTCCTTCTCCACGTTGAACTTTTAGGGATGGATTCATCCATTTTGCCTCAGGATTTGTGCAAATCACTCGGTCTTCTGCGCGATACCTAGTTTTATAAGTTTCGCGCTTTAATTCCACTCCATCTTTTTTGAAAATTCGATCGACGCTAATAGAAAACCCTTGGACTCCTTCTTGGAATATACAATCTGCTGCATCCTCTTCATAAGTTTTAAATGGAACATAATTAGTTTTCGGACCACTTTCACTCGCGACATCAGCAAATTTTGTTCCATAAATCGAAACTGTTACTGAAGAATTAGTAAAGGAAGTGTCAACAAATATTGGGTGGCCAGAATTATTTTTGAATTTAACATCAACATTTGGCCAAGCAACCGTTGACTCACGCCCCGCTGGGTAACGAGAAATGTAAAAACTATGTGGTTTGTGTTGGACAAGTTCTAAACCACTGAACCATGCGGCGTTCCATGTTGTGGTTGCCACCTGTGAAACTCCGCCACCAAGATCTTTCTTCAATACTCCGTTATCAATCATGATGCCAGGAACAAATCCTCGGGCTTCGGTGCGTTCACCTACAGCTTTGTTATAACTAAATATTTCCCCTGGCTGCACAATGGTTCCATCCATCCACTTTGCCGCTCTATGAATATTAATTAAACGATATTCGGCCCATGGATAATTGGTTGTGAAAGTTCCAATTACATCTTTAATTCCTAAGCCACCAACCATCTCTGTGGTGACTTTTGCTTTGACCATTTCGGGAGTTACTGATGCAATGCGCAGTCCACCCACGTTGGATAGTGCCGGAATAATCGCCTCATTTAACTTTGCATCTGGAACATCACTTCCATCAGATGATGGTTGTACCCGTGGTTTGCCATCTACCATTGTGAAAGATGCATTAATTGGTTCACGGACATATTTGCTCCAACGCGAACCAACTTGTTGTAAGAAATTTTCCTTTATCCAAATCGGAGCTAATTTCCCAGAGGCTGAAGTGCGAAATGTAAGTGACCCGGCGATTTCGGTTGGAGAAATTACTATGGGCTGTGCAGAAATATTTAAGGTCAATGGCTCATTTACTGCCTGCCGAGCAAATTCTAAAAGTGCAGTCGCATCTTTAGCTGATGCTTTTGGCTTAACTTTTTTCATCGGCAAATCAATAACGTTTTTCGTTAACCAATACTTTCCAACTATCTTTATTGCTTTTTTTCGGTCAATCTCTACGCCAGCTAATGAACTTAAAACTTGGGGTTCTAATTCTTTATAGATTATTGTGGCATCACGTGCGCTTTTAGTAGTTCTAATCTCCAATGGCCGCAGTGCTTTAATAAATTTCTCTTTATCTATATTAATTACTGGCTTTAAATCAGTTTTGGAAGTAAGCAGCGAAAATAGATTAATTGGGTTCAATGTGCGCTGTGGTACTTTTTCAAGAGTTGCGATGTAGTCCACTGAAATTCCAGCGCTCTTAGGTGAGATCGAAATGCTTGCAGTTTTAGCGGTTAGGTTAAGTTTGCTTTTAACTTTCTTTTCCATCTGCAAATTTAAATCTTTCAACGCGGCAGCACTTGTTTTTCCGCCAATATCAATTCCCGAGACGCTTACTCCACTTGGAATTCCAGAACCAACCGCAAGCCATGCGGCTAGCCAAATTAGCGATACTGAACTAATTGAAATAATCGCGATCTGAATTTTTCGATTAGGAAATTTCAAACACGTGCTCCAATTCCAATTAGGACAATAAGAAATCCTAGCGTTAGGAGCAGATTCCCGGCTAAATTATTAGAGACCAGTAATTCATCAGAGTTTCCAAATAAGGAAGCTCGCAAAATTATTGATAACCAGCCAATTGCAAAGCCAATTTTTGCGATGCGACTACCAAAGTATTGGCCTAATAAATATGTCACTACATATGATCCACTTACCGCGATCAGAATTCCCAATGGGAATCCCCATGCATGAATTAATACCGCCAAAATTCCAGTCAATGCCCCAATGAGTATCCCAACCAAGAACTTCATATTGAGACCCCTGAAAAAAGATTAATCTCGCGACCATCTGCATCAAATGGCTCGCTAACAACACCCTTAGCCAATGTGTAGTACTCCACACCAAAAACTTGCATTCCTAACATATTAGAAAGTGCAAAAAATGGGCCATCAACTGCTATTTGAGTTGCATGCGCTCTCATCGCTTCCATTTTTTGTGAAACGAATTCTGTCGCATCTACAACGGAGGTCACAAGCTCATCTGGTTTTGCAAATGGAATATCTTCAATTGATTCGGCTCCAAAAAATGCTGAACCGGAATCTTTCATGGCATCCATTCCTTTTTGAATTACGGACCTAGGGATGGTGTTCCAGTAAATTTTAGAAATACTCCAAGGAGCAGATGTTCCATAATTTTGATCAGCGGCTAAATCGGCTGCTCGCATCGAAACTCGATGCGCTTGGATGTGATCTGGATGGCCGTACCCACCAATTTCATCATAAGTTATTAGCACCTGAGGTTTAAATTTTCTAATTATTTCTACTAAGTGGGACGCAGCAGTATCTAGAGAAGTACTCCAGAAAACATCTGGTCGCTCATTTTGCGGCATTCCCATCATTCCGCTATCTCGGTAATGCACATCTGGTGCTCCCAAGAAGTGATGTTGCATTTGGTTGCTCCCAGATAATGCGGCGAGAGCATTTCGCAATTCAATTTCGCGATGTGGTCCAAGTTGATCATCTTTATCACTCGCTAAGTTGGCAAACTCAGGAACCAGAACTTCCCCTTCTTCTCCTCGCGTACAAGTAACTAATGCGACCTGCGCCCCTTCGGCGATGTACTTTGCCATCGTTGCGCCGTTGTTAATACTCTCGTCATCTGGGTGTGCGTGAACCAGCAACAGACGCGCGCCTGCTGATTTACTGGCTGAAGGTGCCAAAGACATAAGGGAAAGGGTACGGTCGATTCCTATGAGTGAACTCCCATTTCCACGCCACAGCGCCCGCACGTTGCGTTTTTCCCTTGGGGCACCTCGAAATTTCACCATCTCCCCTGATGGCCAGCGGGTTGTCTTCGTAAGAAGTGGATCTGGGACAGACCGCACTGGTCGACTTTTTGAATTAGATCTAAATAGTAAAAATACCCGCGAGATTGTGAACCCACTTGATCTGCTTAAAAGTGGCGATGAGAAAATCTCAGTAGAAGAGCAAGCCAGACGCGAACGTGCGCGCGAAGCTGCTGCTGGAATCACCAATTATTCAAGCGATACAAATCTTAAAAAAATTGCATTCACATTGTCTGGAAACCTGTACGTTGCAAATTTAGAAGATGGAAAAGTTTTGCAATGGCCTGCGCAAGAGCCCGTCATTGATCCGCAATTTGCACCGGATGGAAGCGCAGTTGGATACATCAACCCTTCAGGTGAGATGCGCGTGAGCGATGGAGTAAATGATCGTGCAATTTTCTCCCCTGAAAAAGCAGATGTTTATTACGGGCAAGCTGAATTTGTGGCAAGTGAAGAGATGGACCGGATGCATGGGTTTTGGTGGAGCTCAGATAGCAAATATTTATTAGTTGAAAGATTTGATGAGAGTGGTGTTGAAAAAATTTGGATCAGCGATCCAGCTAACCCTGAAAATGAGCCAAGGGAAGTTCGCTATCCTAAAGTTGGCAGTGCAAATGTTCTTGCATCACTTTTCGCTTACCACCTTGAAAGTAAAAGCAGTCAAGAAATTAAGTGGGATAAAGAGCACGAGTATTTAGTCTCAGTAAATTCTGGCGCCGCAAATAAGCCGCCACTTCTAATGACGATTGATAGAGCGCAACGGCATGCACATATTCGCGCAATTAATTTAGGCGATGGAACCTCAACGGTTATTGCAGAAATGCGTGACCCTGCCTGGATCACACTTGTATCGGGATCTCCACAATGGGGCCCTGCCGGACAATTAATTACAACTTTTGATTCTGCAACGACGCGTCATCTTGCAGTGGATGGAAATCCTGTAACTCCAGATGGATTGCAAGTTGATCGGATTGTTCATGTCGACCGAAATGGAATTACTTTTGAGGGAACATTTGAAGCTACTTC
>CAEZZS010000004.1_pt1 | contig 36581 bp, 30 predicted proteins | sample 7266841 | NCBI WGS metagenome assembly CAEZZS01 (sample SAMEA6813968, study PRJEB35770) | uncultured Actinomycetes bacterium | biome: Freshwater; feature: Freshwater reservoir; material: water | place: Czech Republic | collected 2016-08-15 | depth 30m m
ACTGATATCAAGAAAAGTTAATTCATCTGCGCCTTCGAGATCGTAAACCCGAGCCATCTCAACTGGATCTCCGGCATCTTTCAGATTAGTAAAATTGATTCCTTTTACAACTCTTCCTTCAGTTACATCTAAACACGGAATAATTCTGATCGAGGGATTCACTATTGACTAACTTTCGCTAACGCTTCGCTTAAAGTAAATGCACCTGCATATAGAGCTTTGCCGACGATTGCACCCTCGACTCCTATTGTCGTTAATTCTCTAAGTGCTTCAAGGTCGGCAAGTGAAGAGACTCCACCACTTGCAATAATGGGACGATCAGTCACTGCTGCAACTTCTCTCAATAATTTGATGTTTGGGCCCATCAATGTTCCATCTTTCGCCACATCAGTTAACACATAACGTGCACACCCATCACGATCTAATCTTTCAATCGTTTCAAAAAGATTTCCACCTTCGGTAGTCCAGCCACGTGCAGCAAGGGTGTGACCACGAACATCAAGTCCTACGGCAATCTTTTCACCATGTTTAGCAATTACCTGTGCGGTCCAATCCGGATTCTCTAACGCTGCAGTTCCCAGGTTTATCCGAGCACATCCAGTTGCCAATGCCCGTTCAAGAGATTGGTCATCACGAATTCCACCTGAGAGTTCAACTTTTACATCTAGTGCGCCAACAACCTCAGCCAGAAGCGCAGCATTACTACCAATTCCGAAAGCCGCATCAAGATCAACAAGATGGATCCATTCGGCACCAGCACTTTGGAAATCTAATGCTGCATCTAATGGGTTTCCATACTTTGTTTCATTTTCAAGGGCTCCTTGAACCAAGCGAACTGCTTGGCCATCTTTAACATCGACCGCAGGCAAAAGTATTAAGCGCATTTCGCGATCCAATTCTCAATCAATTTAGCTCCAGCATCCCCAGATTTCTCAGGGTGGAATTGCGTAGCACTAAGCGGACCATTTTCAACAGCAGCAATAAATTTTCCACCGTAATTACTCCAACTTACTTTCGCTTTTTTCAATGGTGAGTGCGAATCTTCTTCCCAGTTTTGAGCTGCAAAAGAGTGCACAAAATAAAATCTTTCTTTTTCTACGCCAGTGAAGAGTGTGCTTTCCGCTGCGACGTCAATCAAATTCCAACCCATATGTGGAAGTTTTGGAGCTGGCAACTTAGTAACGGTTCCATTCCATTGTCCCAACCCTGGGGTTACCACATCGTGCTCATCACCGAATGAAAAAAGAGTTTGTGCTCCCACGCAAATACCTAATGTTTGTAAATTCTTAGTCATGCGAGCATCAATAATTGCATCCGCTCGATGCTTTAGTAGGCCTTCCATGCAAGTCGCGAAAGCGCCAACCCCTGGAATGACTAAACCATCAGCATTAACGCATTTTTGAAAATCATTAGTGACATCAACTTGAGCACCGTGTCTTGAAAAAGCCCGCTGAGCAGATTTAATATTTCCAGAACCATAATCCAAAATTGCTATCAAAGAACGCCCTTGGTCGAGGGAACTCCAGCTACGCCATCAAGTCTGACCGCATCGCGTAATGCACGCGCAACTGCTTTAAATTGCGCTTCCATTACGTGATGGGCATTCCGTCCCTCTAAGACCCGGATATGTAATGCGATGTGAGCTTCGGCAACCAATGACTCCCAAATATGACGCGTCAAAGTGGTGTCGTATGTTCCTATCAATTCTACGATCTCGGGTTGACGGTGCACTAAGTAAGGCCTCCCAGAAAGATCAACTGCAGCAGTAACTAGAACTTCATCAAGTGGGACTGTCGCATCACCAAATCTCCTGATGCCAACTTTGTCGCCGAGTGCTTCACGCAACGCCTGTCCAAGTGCTAAAGAAGTATCTTCGACGGTGTGGTGTGAATCAACTTCAACATCGCCTTTGGTAATTACTTTCAAGTCAAACCCACCATGCTTACCTAATTGATTTAGCATGTGATCGAAAAAGGGAACTCCAGTTTCTATCTCAATTACACCAGTGCCATCCAACTCCAATTCAACATGAACTGAAGACTCTTTAGTGGCCCGTTTTACGATCGCTTTGCGACTCATTTTTCCCCTTTCGATGCTCTAAGAATCTCACGAAGTGCTGCTAGGAAGAGCTCATTTTCACTCGGAGTTCCGATGGTTACCCTTAAATGACCCGCAATTCCCACATCCCGGACCAACACTCCAACATTTACCAACTCTTGCCAAACCTGCTTTTCATTTTCGACCGAAAAAAGCAAGAAATTTGCCGAGCTGGGAACAACAGTTAATCCAAGGGCCGATAACTCCCCCACGACCTTGTTGCGTTCAATTTTAAGTTGTTCAACTTCAGCTAGTAATTCACCCTGAAATTCAAGTGCCACTTTGGCTAGCAGTTGTGTTGGAGTGCTCAAGTGATAAGGCAAACGGACTAATTGGAGTGCATCAACAACTTCTTTAGCCGCAGCCAAATAACCAACCCTGACGCCCGCGAATGAAAATGCTTTACTCATCGTGCGAATTACCACTAAATTCAAATAATCATTTAGGAGTTCGATATTAGACGGCTCTTCAGAAAATTCTGCATACGCTTCATCGATTATCGCTAATCCACCAACTTGGGCTGTTGCTTCAATCACCTTCCGGATGTCAGAGATTTTCGTACTCGTTCCTGTTGGATTATTTGGTGTAGTGATAAATACTAATTTAGGTTTTTGTTTTGAAATTTGAGTCAAGGCTGATGAGATATCAATATTGAAGTCACTTAATCGGTCTGCAACGATCCAATTTGTACCGGTGCTTCTAGCAATATTTTCATGCATTGAGTAAGACGGGGTGAAGCCCAGAGAATTCACGCCAGCCCCGGCGAATGCCAAGAAAAGAGTTTGAATAATTTCATTGCTTCCATTCGCAGCCCAGATTTGATCCACACCTAAATTCACACCTGTTGTCGAATTTAGATACTTTGCTAACTCCGTTCTAAGTTCAATTGCATCTCTATCGGGGTACCGATTAAAATCTTTCGCAGAATTAGCAATTGACTCCGAAAGTTTTGCTACTAAATCTGGTGACAAAGAAAATGGATTTTCATTTGTATTTAATTTAACCTCGAGTGGCAACTGCGGAGCGCCATAAGGTGATTGACCTTTTAGATCTTTACGTAGCGGAAGCCACTCTGGCCAGACATAGCTATTGGCACTACTTTCGCTACTCATGAATCACCTTTAGCCAGAAATCGGGCACTCATCGCTTCGCCATGAGCTGGGAGATCCTCTGAATTTGCCAATGTGATTACATTCTCAGCAATTTCGGTAAATGCTTTCTCGTTGTACTCGACAAAATGGATCCCACGCAAAAATGTTTGAACAGATAAACCACTTGAGTGACAAGCGCATCCCCCAGTAGGCAGTACGTGGTTTGAGCCTGCGGAGTAATCGCCTAATGAAACCGGAGTGTAAGGTCCAATAAATACAGCGCCAGCGTTGCGTACTGATTTAGCAACATTTACTGCATCATTGGTTTGGATTTCTAGGTGTTCGGCACCATATGCATTTACGACTGCTAATCCATCCTCAAGGTTTTTAACAATCACAATTGCCGATTGAATTCCATTAAGTGCCGTACTTATTCGTGCACTATGTTTTGTCTTTTTAACACGTGAATCAAGTGCGATTTCAACATCATCAGCAAGTTTCACGCTAGTGGTTACTAAAACTGCTGCAGCGATCGTGTCGTGTTCAGCTTGACTAATTAAATCTGCAGCGACGTTTTCTGCAGTTGCGGATTCATCTGCAAGAACCATAATTTCAGTTGGTCCAGCTTCGGAATCAATGCCGATTAAGCCACGCAAAGCTCGCTTTGCGGCTGCAACATAAATATTGCCAGGACCCGTAACAATATCTACTGCTTCGCACCCAGCACCATAAGCAAACATTCCAATTGCTTGTGCTCCCCCAACAGAATAAATCTCATCGACACCAAGAAGAGCACACGTTGCTAAAATTGTTGGGTGTGGGTAACCGCCAAAATCTTTTTGTGGGGGTGATGCAACAGCGAAAGATTTGACTCCGGCGATTTTGGCTGGAATTACATTCATCATCACACTGCTTGGATAAACAGCTTTTCCACCGGGAACATAAAGTCCAACTCGATCTACCGGAATCCAACGTTCAACTACATAGCCACCAGGGACAACATCTGTCTGTTTTTCAACACGCTTTTGATCATTGTGCACTTTTTCAATTCGCTTTATGGCTTCAACTAATGCTTCTTTAACTTTAGGGTCTAAATCAAGAAGAGACTTTTGAATAATCTTTGCTGGAACTCGTAATTGTGGGATTTCTACGCCATCAATTTCGGCGGTAATAGCGATAACCGCCTTTTCGCCCTCTTTTTTAATTCTTTCAAGTAGCGGCTTTACTGTTACAAGAGCAGCCTCAATATCCATCTCGGCTCGGGGCAGCAGATTGCGCAGATTAGCTCTACTGAAATCTTGGTTCCCAGTTAGATCAATTCTGCGGATCAATCGATCTGCCGGTGTGCTCACCTGCGTACTCTACCGAACCAATTCGGTTGGAGGCCGGAGTAATTAATAAATTCAATGAATTGCTACACCAGACATGCGGGCCCTAATAATGCTTTTAAATCAGCACTCAGACTCGGAGAAACGCTCACCCGTAAGCCGTCATCGATCTTCATAACGGTGCTACTCGTTGGGCTATCAAGCCTGAGGTGGACTTCAGTCGCCCCTGGGTGAGAACGTAAAACTTCTTTCATGCGATCGATAATAGGAGGAGTGCACCTTGCGAATGGGAGCGAAACAATCAGTGGACCGCGACGTTCTTGCGATAAATCTGGAAGTGATAAATCTAGAGCCATGATTCGAGGAGTGTCTTCACGTCGATCTACTCTGCCGCGAACGATTACAACGACATCTTCTGAAAGAGCAGTTGCATGTTGAGAGTAAGTGCTTGAAAAAAACATCACATCAATAGCACCAGCTAAATCTTCGATCGTAACGATTGCCCAAGAGGCTCCCGCCTTAGTAACTTTTCGTTGAATTGAAGTTACCAATCCACCGATTGTCACGATGTCGTCATGACCAACTTCATCACCTGATATTTCGCTGATCGGGCGATCAACTAACGCTGCCAATGTTGATTCGATTCCAAGTAATGGGTGATCTGAAACGTAGAGTCCGAGCATTTCACGTTCATGTGCAAGTAGTGTTGATTTATCCCACTCTTCAATCGGATACTTCAATTCCAATCCAGTAACTTCATCACCTGTTGTCGAACCAAATAAGTCATACTGACCGAGTGCTTCGGCACGCTTTGCCTCAATGACACTATCCAATGCTTCTAAATAAATTGCCATTAAGCCACGTCTAGTGTGGCCAAGGGAATCAAAGGCTCCGGCTTTAATTAAAGATTCAATTGTTTTTTTGTTGCAGACATTTCCGTCTACTTTGGCTAAGAAATCATCAAATGAAGTGAACTTGCCTTTTTTAATCCTTGTAGCCGCAATAGATGCGACAACTCCTTCGCCTACATTTCTAACAGCAGCTAATCCAAACCGGATATCTTCGCCTCTAGGTGTGTAATCAGCATCAGATTCATTTACATCTGGTGCTAAAACTTTGATTCCCATTCGCCTTGATTCATTTAGATACAGGGCGCTCTTATCTTTGTCATCACCAACGCTTGTTAATAATGCGGCCATGTACTCCGCTGGATAATTAGCTTTCAAATAACCAGTCCAATAAGAGACCATTCCATATCCGGCACTGTGCGCCCGGTTAAATGCGTAATCAGAGAATGGCACCAAAATTTCCCAAAGCATTTCAATTGATTGGTCTGAATAACCGCGCTCGCGCATTCCGGCTTGGAAAGGGATGTACTCCTTATCGAGAATCTCTTTTTTCTTCTTTCCCATTGCTCTACGAAGAAGATCTGCGCCACCAAGTGAGAATCCCGCTAACTTCTGCGCTATTGCCATTACCTGTTCTTGGTAGACGATCAATCCATAAGTGTCCCCTAATATCTCTTGCAAGGGCTCGGCAAGTTCACGATGGATTGGCAAAACCGGTTTTCGTTTATTTTTTCGATCTGCATAATCATTGTGGGCATTAGCGCCCATTGGTCCAGGTCGATACAACGCAATAACGGCAGAAATATCTTCAAATGAGTCTGGAGCAAGTGAGCGAAGTAAAGATCTCATTGGCCCACCATCGAGTTGGAATACTCCAAGGGTTTCACCACGAGCTAACATTTCAAAAGTTTTTTTATTGTCTAGAGTTAAATCTTCTAATCTGAAAACTTCATCCTTATTCAACTTAATATTTCTAAGACAATCATCTAAAACAGTTAAGTTTCTTAATCCCAAGAAATCCATTTTGAGTAAGCCAAGTGCTTCACATGCACCCATATCAAATTGGGTGATGATAGATCCATCAGCTTCACGTCTTTGAATTGGTATCACATCAAGCAAAGGCTCTTTACTTAAAATTACTCCAGCGGCGTGAACTCCCCATTGCCGCTTTAACCCTTCAAGCCCTTTTGCAGTATCTATCACGCGTTTTATATCTGGGTCGGCGTCGTATAGAGCACGTACTTCGCCAGCTTCTACATATCTATCATCATCTGGATTAAATACTCCAGCGAGAGAGATTTCTTTACCCATTACTGCTGGAGGAAGCGCTTTAGTTACTCGCTCACCGATCGCATATGGATAACCCAATACCCTTGTGGCATCTTTAATTGATTGCTTAGCCTTAATAGTTCCGTAAGTAATAATCTGCGCTACTCGTTCTTCACCGTACTTCTCAGTTGCGTACCTAATCATTTCGCTGCGGTGACGTTCATCAAAATCTAAATCGATATCAGGCATTGAGATACGTTCTGGATTTAGGAAACGCTCGAAAAGTAAGCCGTGCTTAATTGGGTCAAGGCCAGTTATCTCAAGTGCATAAGCGACAACAGAACCGGCTGCCGAACCACGTCCTGGGCCAACTCGAATTCCCCGATCATGTGCATGTCGCACTAAATCTGCAACAACTAAAAAATACCCTGGGAATCCCATTTGGCACATAACAGAAACTTCAAACTCGGCCCGCGCTCGATGCTCTTCTGGAACACCATCTGGGAATCGTTTCAGTAAACCACGGGCCACTTCTTTAGCAAGCCATGACTCTTCCGTCTCCCCTTTTGGGACTGGGAATTGTGGCAAGAGATTTTCACCTTCGCGGAATGAAATTTCGCAACGCTCGGCAATAAGTAAGGTGTTATCGCAAGATTCCGGAATTTCTTTAAACAATTCTCGCATCTGCGCCGCTGATTTTAAATAAAACTCCCCGTTTTCAAATTTAAATCTCTTTGGATCGGCCAAAGTAGATCCTGATTGAACGCACAACAGGGCTTCATGTGCCACGCTATCTTTTTCATAGGTGTAGTGCAGATCGTTAGTAGCCAATAATGGTAATTTCAAATCTTTTGATAATTTAATTAAATCTTCACGAACCCGGTTTTCAATTGAAATTCCATGATCCATTAACTCAAGGAAATAATTCTCTTTTCCGAAAATATCTTGGTAATCAGCTGCAGCTCGTTTGGCTTCGGCATATGCACCCATTCGTAAGCGCGTTTGAATTTCGCCACCAGGACAACCCGTTGTCGCAATTAGCCCCGTTGAATATTGAGAAAGTAATTCACGGTCCATCCGCGGTTTGTAGTAATACCCTTCAAGAGATGCTAATGAAGATAATCTAAATAAATTATGCAGTCCCACATTATTTTCGGCCAAAATTGTCATATGGGTATAAGCGCCACCACCAGAAACATCATCTTCGCCACCTTCGGCCCACTTAACACGTTTGCGTTCATGACGTGATCCAGGAGCAATGTATGCCTCTATACCAATTATTGGTTTTACTCCTGCATTTTGTGCTTCTTTATAAAATTCATAGGCGCCAAATAAATTTCCATGATCAGTAATTGCAATCGCCGGTGCTCCAGAAACGGATACCTCTTTAACTAACTCTTTTACTCGGGCGGCTCCGTCAAGCATCGAGTACTCACTATGAACATGTAAGTGCACAAATTGTTTTGAAGGGTCACTCTGATTAGTCTCAGATGCGGGAGTACTCACGACGGTTGAGATTATCGCTTTGGCATGCCGGCAACCCGCAAAAGCCCAAGAGCTGCTTCCAAGTCGGCCGGATATTTAGAGGTAAAGGTCACTGATTCCCCGCTTGCCGGGTGGGTGAAATTCAATCGAACCGCGTGCAGCCACTGCCTGCTCAATCCCAACCTGCTCGCAAGTGTGGGATCGGCCCCGTACATCAGGTCCCCTACCAATGGGTGACGCAAAGCCGCAAAGTGAACTCTAATTTGGTGAGTGCGACCAGTTTCCAATTCAATCTCTACAAGGGTTGCTCCAGGAAAAGCCTCAACAGTTTCGTAGTGAGTAATGCTGGGTTTCCCATCAGCAACAACGGCAAATTTAAACTCTTCGCGAGGATGGCGATTTATCGGTGCATCAATTGTTCCTCGAGATGGATCTGGATGGCCTTGTACAACTGCGTGATAAATTTTGGAAACTTCACGAGCTCGGAATTGTTCCTTGAGATTTGAATAAGCATTCTCAGATTTTGCAACAACCATCAAACCTGTCGTACCAACATCTAATCTATGAACAATCCCCTGTCTTTCAGCCGGTCCTGAAGTCGAAAGTGCAACACCCCGGCTTGCGAGAACTCCGACAATAGTCGGCCCAGTCCACCCAACGCTTGGATGTGCGGCAACACCAATTGGCTTATCGATAATAAGTAGGTCGCTGTCCTCATAAATTATTTCAAGCTCTGAGACATCGGTAGCCACAATTTCAAGAGGTACTCGAACAACAGTATTGATCACAACTTCAATTAAATCGCCGGCGTTAACTCGATGAGATTTATTTACTTCGCGACCATTAATACTTATTGCGCCATTTTCTGCCATTTCTGCAACAGCGGTCCGCGAAAATCCCAACATTCGTGCAAGAGCGCTATCTAATCGTTCTCCGTCAACGCCTTCTGGGGCGCTAATACTTCTGACTTCACTTTCACTCATCTTCAACTACGACCGTTCGAATTGGAACTTCGCGCCATGACAGGAAAATCATCAAAGCTACTGAGGCCACTATAAATGAATCTGCCACATTGAATAACGGCCAATTAGGTAATCTGATCCAATCAATAACTTCCCCTTGCATAACTCCTGGTGCTCTAAATAATCGATCTGCCAAATTTCCACAAATTCCACCTGTGAGTGAGCCAAAGCCGAGCGCCCAGAGTGGGTGCGAAATTCTAGGTATGTACCAAATAATTGCTACCAAAGCGCCGATTGCAAGAAATGTCAGAACTACTGTCAGGCCAGTAAATGAACTAAAGGCAGCCCCCGAATTACGCGCAAAATCCAGACGTAGAAAATTTCCAAGAATCGATCGGGAACTTTTTCCTTCAAGTGCGTTAGTTGCCCAAACCTTAGTTGCTAAATCTAAGATAAAAATAAATAGGGCAGTTCCACTAACGATTTTTATCTTAGTATTGATTAACGTCGTTCCTCTTTTTGCTTACAGATCATGCAAAGTGTGGCGCGAGGGAATACTTGCAATCGTGCTTTACCAATTGCATTTCCACAATCTTCACACTTTCCGTACGAACCAGCAGTTATTCGATCTAGTGCGTGCTCAGTTTGCATCACCATATCTCTTGCGTTGTATACAAGTGATATTTCATGCTCACGCTCAAAAGTTTTTGCACCTGCATCTGCTTGGTCATCTCCGGCGCCATCTCCCGAATCTTGTAATAAATCTTCCGCTTGTGCTTCTGCAAGTACAAGTTCAGCGCGCAAACGAATTAATTCTTTTGATAACTCAACTTTCATCTCTTTCAACTCGGAATTACTCCAAGGCGCTTCAGTTGCTGCCGCAACAAGTGGAGTAGGAATATCGCGCAAAGGTTTCAACGTTCCGGCTTTGGATGTTCGCTTCTCAATTTTTGCAGGTGGCGGAAGAGTTAATCTTCTTTGAAATCCATCGGCGGCCGCTGTTGCTGCTGCATTTTTCGGCAAATTTTTAGGTGGTTCGACAACTGCGGGAACCGGATTATCTTTTTTAGGAAATGGCTTTCCTGGAGCTTTTACCGCTGCAGCTTTTTTGGCGACCACTTTTTTAGGTGCGATTTTCTTAACCGGTGCTTTTTTAACCGGTTTGGCTGGGACTTTTTTTACTGGTTTGGCTGGGACTTTTTTTACTGTTTTTACTGGTTTTACCGTTTTTTTAACCGGTTTGGCTGGGGCTTTTTTCGCTGGTTTGCTCCCCTTCGCAGCTTTTTTCGCTGGTTTGGCTGGTTTAGTTGGCTTGCGCTGCTTATTTGTGCCCATGGCGGCACAGGTTAGTCCTGTCGAGGTCAATGAGCCATTACTAGCCTTTCGACTCGCTAGACTCCCCCTCGATGCTGGCACTCACTAGCGTCAAACGTATTGATCAGGGCGATCACCCTGGGAGCGTTCGGAAGATTTATCAAGATTTTGCGTGATTACTTCGTAATTTCGCAATATTGTTGATGAGGTAGAACCGGTTGAGTTAAGTGGTTGTCTGACCCGTAAACGGCATTTAGAAGTAGCCCTCGGGTTGGGGAACAAGGTGGGTGGTACCGCGCATCGCGTAAGTGAGCGTCCCTCCAGATAGCTGATTTAACTATCTTGGAACGAGGAGCTTGATGAACGCGGATAAAGGTAAATCTTCAGTGAACCTGACGTACCCGAGTTACACAGCCCTGTCTGCCCAAATTGATTTGCCTTCAATGGAGCACCAAATCCTCGAATTTTGGCGCACTGGAGAAATTTTTGCCAAGAGCACCGCTGCTCGCGATATTCCTGGTGCCCGGGAATGGACTTTTTACGAGGGTCCACCGACAGCAAATGGATTACCTGGAACTCATCACATCGAAGCCCGCGTATTTAAAGATCTCTTCCCACGCTTTCACACAATGAAAGGTGCATTTGTTCCGCGTTTTGCTGGATGGGATTGTCATGGATTGCCGGTTGAACTTGCCGTTGAAAAAGAATTAGGTTTTACCGGTAAATCAGATATTGAAAAATTCGGTGTTGCTGAATTTAATGATAAATGTCGCACATCGGTACAACGTCATGTTGGCGCTTTTGTTGAGATGACAGAACGCATGGGTTTCTGGGTTGATTTTGAAAAAGCTTATTGGACTATGTCGCCTGAATACATAGATAGTGTTTGGTGGTCAATCAGCGAGATTTGGAAAAAAGGACTTTTAGTTCAAGACCACCGTGTGGCTCCATACTGTCCGCGATGTGGAACTGGATTATCCGATCATGAACTTGCACAAGGTTATGAAAATATAACTGACCCTTCTGTATTTGTTGCATTTCCGATTACTTCTGGTCACTTAGCAGAGATTGCTGCCAAATTGCTGGTTTGGACTACAACTCCGTGGACGCTAGTTTCAAATACTGCAATTGCTGTGCATCCAGAAGTCAAATATCTAGTTGCAAAAACTGAAGAAAATGAAATCTATGTAGTGGCTGAGCCCTTAATTAAAATCCTGGGCGAAAATCTACAAATCATTGAAGAGATTTCTGGAAAAGATTTGGAACATACCAAATATAAAAGACCCTTTGATTTTGTTGAGATACCAGACGCTCATTTCGTAGTACTGGCTGATTATGTGACAACTGAAGATGGAACTGGCTTAGTCCATCAATCACCCGCATTTGGTGCCGAAGATTTAATCGTTTGCCGGAAATACAATTTGCCGGTAGTTAATCCAATTGCTGGAGACGGAAAGTTTCTAAGTGAAGTTCCAGTTGTTGGAGGTATGTTTTTCAAAGATAGTGACAAAGTATTAGTTAAAGAGTTGAAAAAGCTTGGAGTTCTCTACAAGCATCTGCAGTATCAACACTCTTACCCACATTGCTGGCGGTGCCACACCCCATTGATGTATTACGCACAACCATCTTGGTATATCCGGACTACCGCGATCAAAGAAGCCCTGATGCGCGAAAACACAAACACTGATTGGCATCCAGAAACCATTAAAAGTGGCCGGTATGGCGATTGGCTTGAAAACAATATTGATTGGGCATTATCCAGAAACCGCTATTGGGGAACTCCACTACCAATCTGGAGATGCGAAGAAGGCCATCTTGAATGTATTGGCTCTCGAAAAGAGTTAAGCGCGCGAACAGGTAATGATTTAGATGAATTAGATCCGCACCGTCCTTTTGTTGATGAGATTTATTTTGATTGTCAGCAATGTGGTGGCCAGATGAAGCGGGTACCTGAGGTAATCGACTGTTGGTATGACTCAGGTGCAATGCCATTTGCTCAATTGGGGTACCCACACAAGCCTGGTTCTATAGAGGCGTTTGAAAAAACTTATCCAGCTGATTTCATCTGTGAAGCGATCGACCAAACTCGAGGTTGGTTTTACACAATGATGACTATAGGAACATTAGTTTTTGATAAATCCTCATACAAAACTGTGCTCTGTCTCGGACATATTTTAGATAAAGATGGTCGCAAGATGAGCAAGCATCTTGGAAATGTTTTAGAGCCCATGCCTTTGATGGATAAACATGGGGCTGACGCCGTGCGTTGGTACATGTTGGCTGCTGGATCACCTTGGGCATCTCGTCGCGTCGGTCATGATGCGATTTCCGATGTAGTCCGTAAAACTTTATTAACTTACTGGAATACCGTTTCCTTCCTAACTCTTTACGGAAAAGCCGCTGATTTCAAACCAACAGGTGTATTGAATTCTGAAAATACTCTTGATCGTTGGATAATTTCACAACTAAACCGCACAATCGAAGAATGTGATCGCTCTTTCACAGATTTTGATTCACAAAGCGCAGGTCGCGCCTTAGCAACATTTATTGATGAATTATCAAATTGGTATGTCAGACGTTCTCGTCGCAGATTTTGGGATGGCGATGCACAAGCTTTGGAAACTTTGCACCATTGCATTAAATCTCTCACTTTAATCATGGCCCCAATGGTGCCTTTCATCACGGAAAAAGTTTGGCAAGATGTAATCAAAGTTGTCCAACCAGATGTAGTTGATTCAGTTCACTTGGCTGATTGGCCAATCTTTAATCAAGGTTCGGTTGATCTAGCACTAGGTGATGCTGTTGCCGCTACGCGCAGATTGGTGGAACTTGGTAGAGCCGCACGTGCCGAGTCCGGAGTAAAGATTCGGCAACCTCTTGGCCGGGCCCTCATCTCTGGTTTTGCCAGATTAAGTCACGAATTACAAAGTGAGATTGCCGATGAGTTAAATGTCCATCGGATCGAAGATCTATCAACCGCTGATGGCGAACTTGTCGATTATTCCATTAAAGCCAATTTCCGAACTCTTGGCACTAAATATGGTGCAAATGTACAAGAGATTGCTACTGCTTTATCAAAACTAAATGCCGCTGATGTTGTTAGCAAAGTGCGCAGCGGTCAGCCACAAATTATTAGTGGTGATTCCAGTTTTGAAGTAAATGAAGAGGATCTAATTATTACGGAAACTCCACGTACTGGCTGGGCGGTGGCTTCTCACGATGGCGAAAGTGTTGCCATTGATTTAACCATCACGCCAGAGTTGCATCAAGAAGGTGTAATTCGCGAAATTATTCGGGCCATTCAAGAGGAACGCAAAAATGCTGGCTTTGATGTCTCTGACCGGATCAAATTGATTTGGAATGGTTCTGCTGAAGTTAGCGACGCCCTAGAAAGCGGAATAAAACTTATTTCCGAAGAAGTTCTCGCCTTGGAAGTTGAAAAAGATTCATCCTTGAAATTTGCTGATGGGGAGTTAGAACTTGGATTGAAACTTTTGCGGCTATAGAAGCACCACAAAACGCATCAAAAGTTGAACTCCAAAAAATAGCAGTACAAATGCCAAGTCGATATTGACCGATCCCACTCGCAGTGGTGGTACAAATTTTCGGACAAAAACCAATGGCTTTTCAGTAACTGTAAATACAAATTCAGAGAGAACTAAAGCGATTCCTTTTGGACGCCAGTTTCGGGCAAACATTTGTACATAATCTAAGACCAAGCGAGCAATTAATGTGATTATAAATAATTGCAGAACTGAGTGTAAAACTGAACCAAGAGCTCCCATTAAAGTTGATTAGCTCTGATTAAAGAAACTCGCCTCTGCGGCAGCGACTTTCTCTTCAGCTGAAACTTTTACATTTGGTGGTGACAAAAGAAAGACGCTCTTTGTTACTTTCTCAATAACTCCACGATGACCAAATACCAATCCGGCTGCAAAATCAACTAACCGTTTTGCATCTGCATCATCCATCTCAGTTAAGTTCATGATCACCGGGGTGTATTCACGGTAATGCTCACCGATTGTGCGCGCATCGTTATAGCTACGTGGATGCAAAGTTACAATTTTTTCTACTGGCGCATCTAGATCTAATGCGAGTGCAGGGGAATGAGTTGCTTGTGGTGAAGAGTGCACTAATTCAACAGAACGACGGGCACTCGAAACTAGATTTGGCATTACTGGACGTGGACGGGCTGCTGGTGCAGATTTAGCAGTTGAAGGAGCAAAACTCTCTTCGCCTTCACTTCCATCATCAACAAGTCCAAGATAAAGGGCCATTTTACGTAGGGGACTCGACATGCCTATAACGATACCTGTCTTATACGCGTGATCCGAGGATTGAACTGCCAACTCTTAAATGTGTCGCGCCGGCTGCGATCGCTGCGGCAAAATCACCACTCATCCCGGCAGAGATCCAAGTCGCATCTGGAAAAGCCCTTAAAAAAGTCCCGCTAATGGTTTTAAGTGCGTTAAAAGCCAATTCAGGGGCGACATCTAATGGTGCTACAGCCATTAATCCTTGAAGTTTTAATCCCGAATGTTCCTTCACCTTTTCCCCTAATTCAATCAACTCCTCCGGCGCTACTCCCCCACGGTCTGGTCGAATCGGAAGATCTAAAGAGAGTTGCAATAGCAGTGAGATTGGTTTTTCTAACTCTATGGATAATTGTTGTAGCGGGAGTAAGTATCTTTCTTGATCAAATGAATGAATAAAATCTGCCCAAGTCGCAATTGATCGTAATTTATTTCTTTGTAACTGTCCTTGGAAATGCCACTTAACTTCCTTTTTCTCATCATCTGCAACGTAATTTTTGAACTCTTCAACTTTAGCCTTAGCCTCTTGATCTCGATTTTCGCCAAAATTTCGAATTCCTAAATCATAAAGATGCACAACGTCACTAGCTGGAAAATTTTTTGTAACAACAATTAAAGTTATTTCAGATCTCTCTCGATTACTCTTTTCGACAGCAAGGCAAATCTCACGTTCTACCGCAGCTAAATTTTGAGAAATCTCAATTTGTCTTGTGCTACTAGACATTAACGTCTTCCGTGCACCACTACTCCGGCTTGGCGGCCGGTGAGTTTGTCTCGACGGTATGAGAAAAAAGATTGATCTTCATGGGTACAAACACCATTCCATTTTCCCGGAATTTGCGCAGTAGACAAGATAGAGATGATTGCTTTCGGGATATCAATACTTGGAGCAGATCTACGCGTCTGACTAGCGGCTATCGGCATAAACTCTTCAGCCTCATCACGCATTTCTTCTGAGACTTCATAGCATTTTCCGCAAATAGTTGGACCAATTTGAGCGCTAATTCCAATAGCACCCATATCGCGCATTTGAACCAATACCTTGTCAACAATATCTGCCAATAATCCTTTGCGCCCTACATGTACAGCCGCAGAAACTTGCTTGCTGGAAAGTAAAAGTGGAGCACAATCTGCAAACATCACAGCTAGGCCATAATTTAATTCTCTAGTGATCAAAGCATCGGCAGTTGGGGAGATTGACGGGTCACTCTCTTTATCAATTATCGCAATTTCATTCCCGTGAACTTGCTCCATAAAAAACAATTTTTCAGGAGCCACTTCAACTTTTGCGGCTAATGCTGCACGATTTTTTGCAACCGCAACAGGATCATCCCCGACATTAGTTGACAAATTGAAGGTCGCAAATGGTGCCGCGCTGGCGCCACCATTTCTATCGGTATAGTAAAACTTCATTTACTTAAGGAAATCTGGGATATCCAACTCTTCAACGGATCCATCTTCTTCGAAGACAATTCGCTTGCGTTCACGCGGTGGAGCGGTAGTGATAGCGGCAGCAATATCAATTGGGTCACTCTTTTCATTACTTGAGGGTACCGCTACCGGAGCTGCCGCAGAAACACTTGGTGGAGGTGAGATGATTTTTGTAGGTTCTCCCCCTTCAAAGCCCGCAGCAATCACAGTCACGCGCACTTCATCCCCTAATGCATCATCAATTACAGTGCCGTAAATAATATTTGCATCTGGGTGAGCAGAAGCTGCTACTAATTCTGCAGCCTCACTTATTTCAAATAAACCTAAATCAGATCCTCCGGCAATCGACAGGAGCACTCCGTGGGCACCATCTATTGAGGCTTCAAGTAGTGGACTGGCGATAGCACTCTCAGCAGCACGAGTTGCTCGCGCTTCGCCACGAGCGGAACCAATACCCATTAATGCTGATCCAGCATCCTTCATAATGCTGCGAACATCTGCAAAATCTAGATTGATTAAACCAGGCGTAGTGATCAAATCTGTAATTCCCTGCACACCGGCAAGCAGTACTTGATCCGCGCTTTTAAATGCTTCGAGTGCGGTTATGTTGCGATCTGAAATCGACAAGAGTCGATCATTTGGAATCACTATCAATGTGTCGACTTCTGCACGTAAATCTGCAATTCCTTCATCTGCTTGAGAGGCACGACGCTTACCTTCAAAGGTAAATGGTCGAGTAACAACACCAACTGTTAGTGCTCCTAATTCGCGCGCAATTTTTGCAATGATTGGTGCACCGCCAGTTCCAGTTCCACCACCTTCACCTGCAGTTACAAAAACCATATCTGCACCACGTAATACTTCTGTAATTTCATCAATATGATCTTGCGCAGCTTGTCTTCCAATATCGGGAGATGCACCTGCGCCAAGTCCACGAGTTACTGCACGTCCGATATCTAATTTCACATCAGCATCACTCATTAATAAAGCTTGGGCATCAGTATTAATCGCAATAAATTCAACACCTTTTAATCCAACATCTATCATGCGATTAACTGCATTTACTCCGCCGCCGCCAATACCAACTACTTTGATAACTGCTAAATAATTTTGTGGTGTAGCCACGGAACGCCCTCCTTAACGAAACCTCAATCTCTAGTTGAGAGTGAGTGAGTTCGCAAAACCTGGCTGAAGGTAGGGGGGAATTGCTCTGGCTACAAACACCTAGCAAATCTTTTTTTCTGTGTCGCGAATTTTAACAAAAGAATTTATCTAACAGTAGGAGCTAAAGGTGAGGAGATATCAAAAATTTTGACTCTCTTATTCTTAGGATCTGCCAAAAGTGCATTTAAAACATCGATTTTCAAATCCTGCTCTTGTGTACCGCCCCAAACTATTTCTACCCCTAAGGTCAAGTTGAAAGTTATTGAATCTCGAGTTTTAGCGTCGATAGAAATTACTCGATTTTGGATCTTTGGGGGCAGGGAATGAAAGACCAACAAAGTTTGCCTAAGTAATTGCTTGGATGTTGAGGCCCTGATAATAGGTATTCCGCGCGGCACTTGACTTACTTTTGCAAAAGTCACTCCTGAGGAATCTCCCACAAGATACCCACCTCCGGGAGCGGTAACCGCTATTTCAATTTTTCGCAGCTTCAAATCTATTACTACCGTGCCAGGTAACTGCCGATTAACTTTTACATCTAAAATTTGCGGAAGAGCAAGTAATTTTCTTTTTACAGCAGATGAATTAACACGTGCCATTGGCTGCCCTTTTTTAATTCCGCTTAATTTTATAACTTCCTTCAGTGACAATTTGGAAACATTTTCCGTTTTGGTAACTCCGGCGACCTTAATTTGATCTATGTTCATTAATCCTGACCATCCCAAGAGATAAGCCAAGAGCGATACTAAAACAACAGTGCCAATCAAATATATTTTTTTACGATTCATCTGAAGTGGCTGCCTCAGCTAATCTCGTGAGTATCTGCATTCCAAGCGAGGTGACATCTCCGGCGCCCATAGTTATGATCAAATCATTTGCTTTAGCCGCAGATACCGCCAACTCAATCGCTGTAACTATGGAGGGTTCAAAATCAACTTTGGTTCCTAATGCGCGGATCTTTTCGGCGATTACCGAGCTGCTGGCACCGGGAATGGACTGCTCACCCGCACCATAAATATCCAATAAAATAACTTGATCTGCACCTGAAAGAGAGGATGCAAACCCCTCTGAAAACGCAAGCGTGCGTGAATAACGGTGTGGTTGAAAAATCACAATGATCTTGCCCTCTTCAACAACCTCCCTGGCGGTGGCAATAGTTGCGCTTACCTCAGTTGGATGGTGCGCATAATCATCAAAAACTCGAATATCTCTGATATTTCCTTTTAACTCAAATCTACGACGAACCCCCTGGAATTTGGAAAGTCCAAGGATTAATTGATTTGGATTTAAGCCTAAAGCCAGTCCAGCGGCTAATGCCGCCGTGGCATTCAGAACATTATGCCTTCCTGGAATATTTAAACGAACTTCACCAAGTACTACTCCTTGCCAGGTAATTCTAAAAAAAGAACCAGTGGCAGATGTCGCAACGTGGGATATCCGTAATTGGGCATTTTCGGATTCGCCATAAGTAATAAGATTTAATGAAAGTTTTTTAACTGAATTAGCTAGTTCATTCCCGCCAGCATCATCTATACAAATGACTAAGAATTCATTTATGGATTTAACAAAATCAAAAAAAGTTTCCTGTAATTGTTTTTTAGAAGAAAAATGATCAACATGATCAATTTCAACATTTGTAATTATGGCTCCATATGGGTTGTAAACCAAAAAAGAACTATCAGACTCATCTGCTTCTGCTATAAAAATATCACCGTTGCCATGATGTGAATTTGAATTCGAATCATTTGGAGTCCCTCCGATTGCAAATGAAGGATCAACGCCGCACTCTTGGATTGCAACTGCCAACATTGATGTTGTTGTAGTTTTTCCGTGAGTCCCAGCAACTGCAACTGATCTGTAACCTTTCATTAGTTCACTCAAGGATTGTGCCCGTGAAAGTACCGGAATTCCCGATTCCAACGCTGCCTTTAATTCGGGATTACTTACTTTTATAGCAGTAGATACCACCACTGTTTTTGCCATTGTGATGTTTTCTGCATGGTGACCAATTTCAATTTTTGCGCCAAGTGTTCGTAAACTTGCTATAACTATTGAATCTTTTGCGTCAGAACCTGAAACTTGCACTCCACGATCCAAAAGTATTCTCGCGATAGCACTCATTCCCGCACCACCGATGCCGATAAAATGCACGGGTTCCTTTAGCATTAAAACTCCCCCTTGTGGGAATGCAAAATCTTTTCAGCAATTAAATCAACAAAATCAGTAGCAGCAGACAATTTAGTACTTTTATTTGCAACAGCATTCTTTGAGAATTCCGTAAATGACTCATTAATTTCTAATACTACTGATAATAAATTATCTGAAGTGCAATTACTGTTTAGTAGGATTTTTGCACTTCCACTGGTGACTAATTTCTCAGCATTTACGACCTGCTCGCCATTGCCAATCGACAATGGGATAAATACGGCTGGCAATCCCATAGCTTCGATCTCTGCACAAGTTCCGGCTCCCGCTCTTGCGATAATGAAATCCGCTGCCAAATAAGCCAACTCCATCTTTGCTAAGTAAGGAATCTGTCTATACCCAGCAGAATCAATTGCTTTGGCATTACCCACGCCAATTAAATGTAATATGGAAATATTCTCAATGTTTAAGTGCGTGGTTATCGCAATTACCGCATCATTAATTTTCTGTGATCCAAGAGAGCCGCCCATGACCAGTAAAACTTTTCCTTCAGATTGCAACCCTAACTCTTTACGCGCTGACACTTTAGCCAAAATTAACGCTTCTCCATTCAGTTTTGCTGCTTCGACAATGCTACTTCGCATCGGAAAACCAATAACATGTTGATCATTCCAATTCTTTATCGGGTTGAAAACTGCGACAACTTTTGCCCACTTGCGGCCCACTCGATTTGCAAGTCCGGGGACAGAATTAGATTCATGGATTGCAATTGGAATGCCAAGTATTCGGGCAGCTATGTATACCGGGGTCGCAACATAACCTCCAAAACCAACAGCGAGAGTTGCACTTCTCAATAAAAATAGGGACTTAACTATCGCCGCCGAAAAGCGAGGGATGAATGTTAATGAATCCAAATTTAACTTGCGTGGAAAATTAGCTTTTAACAAATATTTGATTTGATAATTCTCCGCAGGCACAAGTTTTTCATCTGCTCCACCTTTTGAACCTATAAAAAGAATATCTGCTTTACCAAATCTTTTTTTAATTTCATTTGCAACTTCCAGGGCAGGTAATACATGGCCAGCTGTGCCACCCCCAGCAATTATTACTTTCATTTATTTCCTCGGTTAAAAATAAACAGAGGAGGTCGTTTATCTAGAATCGCTTTGGCGCCTGGCTCGCGTCTAGCTGCGCCCACCAAGAATCCCAATGCCATCATTGAACTAATTAAAGCTGAGCCCCCGTATGAGATGAATGGCAATGGCACGCCAACTACTGGAAACATTCCAACAACAGATGCAATGTTGATTGTTGCTTGGACACTTATCCATGCGATTATTCCGGCAACCGCATATCTAGTAAATGGGTCCTTAGTTTTGATTGCCACATTTATTCCAGCCCAAACAAAAGCCAGGAAAGCCAGCAAAACTGTAACCGTTCCAAATAAACCCATCTCTTCACCTATAACTGCAAAAATAAAATCAGTGTGCGCTTCAGGGCCAAGGTTGCCCCACTTCTGGCGACTTCCTCCTAAACCAACTCCAAAAATGCCACCAGAAGCTAGCGCCATAATGCTATGGGCTGGCTGCCAACCCGCACCAAGATAATTGCTTTCCGAAAAAGGGTTTAAGAAGGAACTTAATCTTGCCAATCTAGATTGTCTAGTCATCAATGCACCAAATAATAAAACTACTCCAACAACGCCTATACCGAGAAGATGATGTAATTTCATTCCCGATAAAAATAACAATGCCATTAATATCGCCGCAAGAATTAAAGTGGTTCCCAAATCACCACCTGCAAGTATTGGAGCTGTTATCAAACCAAAACCAATTATTAGTGAGTAAACCGCGCGCCTTTGATCAATTTCATCTTTTTCAAGTCGCGCTAATACTTGTGCGGCCCAAATAATGATTGCAAACTTAGCAATTTCACTAGGTTGAATTGTAAAAAATCCAAGATTAATCCAATTTCGATTTCCATTAATTTCAACTCCGATTCCAGGCACAAAAACCGCAATTTCAAGTCCAAAAACTAAAAGTAGTAAAGCTGGTATTAGACGTTTCCAAGCTTTTGGTGGAATTTTAAAAGCCAACCACATTGGAATCAGGCCGATGCAAAACCACATAAATTGTCGACCGGCGATGGAAAATGAAGATCCAGATGTGAAATATGATCGAATTCCAGAAGCTGACAAAACCATTATCAGACCTAGCACGATCAAAACACCTGCAGAACCAAGCAACCAGTTGTAAGCGGCAATCGGATTAGAAAAAATATTATTTTTGAAAGCCAAATTATTTTTTCTCATTTATTACTGCCTACTAGTTGCTTTACCTTTTCGGCAAATAATTCTCCTCTGTGGGCATAAGAAGCAAATTGATCCATGGAAGCGCAAGCTGGTGCTAATAAAACTACATCTCCACTTACTGCTAACTCCATAGCTTTCGAAATTAGATTCTCCATCAATTGATCGGCTGAAATACCATCAATTAAATAATTTGGAATTTCTGGAGCGTATTTAGCAAGTGCAGTTGAGATCAATTCTCTATCTGTGCCTATTAATAAAACCGCTTTTAGTCGACTTGATTTACTTTTTACCAATTCATCCATATCTGCACCTTTTGCTAAACCACCTGCTATCCAAATGATCGACGAAAACGCTGCAAGAGAGGCATTTGCAGCATGCGGATTGGTCGCCTTTGAATCATTTATCCAACGAATACCAGCTGAATGTTCAATCTCTTCTATCCGATGATTCCCAGGAGTAAAATTTCGTAAACCTTTGGCAATCGATTCGACATTTACTCCACAACTTCGCGCTAACGCCATGGCCGCTAACGCATTAGCCACATTATGCGGAGCTTGTGGATTTATGTCAGAAAGTTCAGCAAGTGCGATCGCTTCTTGCGGATCATCAACAAAGGCACGATCAACTAACAACTCTTCAACTACCCCAATTTCACCTGGGCGTGGAGCATCGAGCGTAAATTTGACGAGCTTGTGGTCACCCTTGAATTCAATACTGTTTAAATGCCGATCATCTCGATTAATTATGATCTGTTTAGTGCCACTGGTGATGCGTTTCTTGGCTGCTAGATACTCAGGAAAAGATCCGTGCCAATCTAAATGATCATCGGCGATATTTAAAATCGCTGCACTTTGGAGCCGAAGATGAGTCGACCAATGCAATTGAAAAGAAGAAAGTTCAATTATCAAGTAATCAACTTTCTCATCACCAGTAATAACTTCAATAACCGTTTTACCAATATTGCCACATGCCACAGCTCGTTTTCCGTCAGCAAGAAAGATAGCTTCAGCCATGCTCACCGTTGTGGTTTTTCCATTAGTGCCAGTAAGTCCAATCCAAATTTTAGGTTTAGCGCTTTCCTGATCAATTCGCCATGCATACTCGACTTCGCTAATCACTTCACAACCGCTACTTAATGCACGGATTAAAACAGGATGATTTGGCTTCCATCCTGGAGATGTAATAATTAATTTTGGCAAAACTTCAGGTTGAATAAAAGTGACTTCGATATTGGCAATCAAGCTAATTTCATTTGCTTTACTTTGCATTGCTGCCGATGCATCTTCTTCAAATACTAAAATCTGCTTACCTAATTTGGCTAAAGCTTTAGCAGTGGCTATTCCGGTCACCCCTAGCCCTGCAACCAAGATCTCTTGTTTCATTTATCCAACAACCCAATCGGCGTAAAACAAACCTAATCCCGCAGCAACACAAAGTCCGGCGATGATCCAAAAACGGATCACAATTGTTACTTCTCCCCAGCCCAATAATTCAAAGTGATGTTGCAGTGGTGCCATACGAAATAAACGTTTTCCTTTGGTTGCTTTGAAATAACCAACTTGCAAAATTACAGATAAGGTAATTATTGCAAATAATCCGCCAATAAGAGTTAATAAGAGTTCAGTTCGTAAAGTTACGGCTAATCCTGCTAGAGCGCCGCCTAATGCAAGGGCTCCTGTATCTCCCATAAAAATTTTTGCTGGGCTGGCATTCCACCAGAGGAATGCAAAAGTTGCTCCAGCAAGGGCTGCTGATAAAACCGCCAAATCCAACGGATCACGTACTTGATAACATTTTAAACCAGGAGATACAGAACAACTTTGCCCAAACTCCCACACACCAATTAGCACAAATGCCAAGAAGCTCATGACCGATGCACCGGTGGCTAGTCCATCTAATCCGTCAGTTAAATTCACTCCGTTACTTGTAGCAACTATCATCAAGAAAACCCAAACAACTACAGCGACAGCTCCTAATTTAAGTGAGGTATCCCGGACTGTAGATAAATGTAATGAAACTGGAGTCAGTCCCGTGTCATCTGGAAAATTTAAACCCGCCCAAGCAAAAGAAATCGCAAAGATACTTTGGCCAAAGATTTTTGATCTTGCGCGTAATCCTAAAGAGCGTTGACGTGAAACTTTAAGCCAGTCATCTAGAAATCCAACAAAACCTAGACCTAACATCAGGGCTAAAACTAAGAGTGCAGATACTGTCGGTTCTCTTCCAGTAAGTAAATGGGAAATAAAATATGCAAAAATGACTGAAAATATGATAACTGTTCCACCCATAGTTGGGGTACCGCGCTTGGTGTGATGTGTAGTTGGGCCATCATCCCTTATAAATTGCCCATAACTTTTCTTAACAAAGAGTTTGATTGCAAGAGGCGTAGCGAACAAGGCAAATATGAATGCGAGCGCACCAGAAAGTAAGATTCCTTTCATGAGCGATTACCCTTCATTTTTATCGACAGGTAACTCATTTAAGTCCCCAATTAGAAGTTCTGCTAATTTTTCTAACTCCTCAGCCCTAGAACCTTTGATAAGTATCACATCTCCGGCTTCACTTCCCGTTGCTATTTCCCGTGCGCTTTCAATATTCTCAACCAATAAAATTTCAGTAGAACCCAACTCGGTTTCGCCCAAGTATTCCGGTGTGCCAATCGCCACCAAATGATCAATCTCTAAATCAATCGCTCTGCGACTAACTTTGTGATGTCCTGAGAGTGAGTATTCTCCCAGTTCATGCATCTTTCCTAAAAATGCCCAGGCTCTCCCGCCTCGCTCTTGAGCAAACAGGCGCAGCGAATCAAGAGCTGCAAACATGCTTTCCGGATTTGCGTTGTAGGAATCGTTAATAATCAATCTTCCTGCTATTTCATGCAATTCCATGCGCCATTTACTCGAACTCTCGGCCGTTGAGAGCCCAGCGCTGATTTTGTCTATCGGCATATTAAATGCAGTTGCAATTGCTGCGGCAGCCAACGCATTTGCAACTTGATGTCTACCTGCTTGTCTAAGTGCAACGCTTTCACGACCAAAGGAAGTAACCAAATCAAAATGTGCAAAACCTTCACGAATTTCAATATCAGTAGCTCTGACATCATCATTTGATTTTTCACCAAAAGTCATAACTTTCGCTTTTGTTAAATTCTTCATATCAATCGTTAAATCATCATAAGAACCCAAAATTGCAGTTTTGGATGGTTCTAAGTTGATTACCATTTCACTTTTTGCAGTAGCGATTACCTCTTGTGAACCGAAAACTCCGATATGGGCACTTCCTACTCCAAGAACAACTCCAACATCCGGACGAAATCTTCGCTCAAGTTTTGCAATGTCTCCTACTTTTCTTGCTCCCATTTCTAAAATACAAAATTTGGTATTTTCCTTACATTCTAAAATCGTAATCGGTACGCCTAAATCATTATTGAAAGAAGATTTTGGAGCAACGGTTTCACCAATCATCGATAACAGATGCTTAGCTAAATCTTTAGTTGTAGTCTTTCCATGCGAGCCAGTTATTGCGATAACTTTCATTTCAGAAATTATTTGTCTTACATGAGCGGCTAGTTTCGTGATCGCTTCAACCACATCTACTACCACGATGCAGGTCGGTTCAACTTCGCGGCTGCAAATAACTACGCCCGCTCCGCCTGAGAGCGCCTGAAGAGCAAAATCATGACCATCTACCTGCTCACCTTCAAGTGCCAAAAATATGCCATTTGGAATTATTTCTCGAGAATCAAAAAATGCCGGACCAGTGATTAATTTGTTTCCATCTCCTACTACTTTCCCATCAACTACTTCTGAAATTTGAGAGATTGTTAATGGAATCATCTCGTTCTCCTGATTGCATTTTTTAATTCAACTCTGTCATCAAATGGAGAAATTTTTCCCATAATCTCTTGACCAGTTTCATGGCCCTTGCCGAGTATTACTACACAATCATTTCGTGATGCATTGTCTACTGCGAACTTAATGGCTTCCCGTCTATCAACTATTACGAAATGATTCTCTGCTAGTTGAATGCCTTCATGCATTTGGTCAAGAATAGAAAGTGGATTCTCACTTCGTGGATTATCACTTGTAAAAATCGCAATGTCTGCACCTGAAATTAAAGAGTTACCCATTAGTGAGCGTTTTGTAGTATCCCTATCTCCACCACAACCTAGTACAGCAATTATTTTTCCTTTTGTTGCTCCCCGAACCGCTTTGAGGGCCGCAGTTACCGCATCTGGAGTATGTGCATAATCAACTATTGCAGAGAAGCTTTGACCAAGATCAATTGATTCCATTCTTCCTGGTGCGCCTTTTGCAGTGTTGAGTGCATCGGCTGCGGCTAATGGGTCGATTCCACTTTCTACGGCAAGAGCGAGTGCCATCAATACATTGGCACCGTTGTAATCACCAATTAATGGACTCTCAATTGAAAGCAAAATACCGCCAGGCCCGGTGATAGTAAGTTGAACTTTAGAATTACTTGAAGAAGTTTCGATAATTTTCCAATTGGCTTGGTCATTGTGTGTAGAGACTGAAATTTTTTCAATTTTGGTCTCATCAAATAAACGTTTTCCCCAAGAATCGTCGATATTTATAATCGCTTTCTCAGCAAAACCAAATTTAAATAACCGACTTTTCGCTTGATAATAATCTTCCATATTTTTATGGAAATCTAAATGGTCTTGACTTAAGTTCGTAAAAGCTACAACTGAAAATTTTGTTCCTTCAACTCTATTTAGCGCCAAAGCATGACTAGAAACCTCTATCACTACATTCAAGTTGTGTCTTTCTCTCATAATGGCAAATGTTGACTGTAGTTCAGGAGCCTCGGGAGTAGTTCGAATTGTTGGAAAGATTTCATCGCCAATCCGGGTTTCAACTGTGCCGATCAAGCCAGAAGTTCTGTTATTAAACTCCCAAATTTGCTGCAAAAGATAAGAAGTTGTTGTCTTGCCATTTGTTCCAGTTATTCCAATTACATTTATAGCACTGGATGGGTTTCCATAAAATTTATCGGCAACTATTCCTAGCCAAAATCTTGGATTAGCTACGCGAATAACTGGCACATTAGTATCGATTTCCGCTGACGAGTCGGTTAGTACAGCGACTGCTCCATTTGCAACTGCCGATTCAACAAATTTGGCTCCGTGTACTTTTAGCCCAGGAAGAGCTACAAATAAATCCCCTTCTATAACATCATTAGAATCTAGAGTCAGCCCATGTATTCGTAGATCATTTTTGCCTGAAATAACTTCTGAAGATCCAATTAAGTTTGCAATTTCACTTAAAGAAAGTGAATACTCTGAAAGTAAATTTGATCGCATCTTAAATCTCAATCGCCAACTGAAGCTGCAGCAGTGATTTTTTCGCGCTTCTTTAATGTTGCAGCGTCCAGTGGAAAGGCTTCATTCAACTTACCTGTAGGTGCTACTTGATAACTTTTAAGTGCGTAAGACATAACTTCTTTGAAGACTGGACCACCTAGATACCCACCCCAATGGATTCCCTTTGGATCCTGGATGGTTATGCTCATCACAAAACGTGGTTTATCTGCAGGTGCAAATCCAATAAATGAGGCCGTGTAACCACTGTAGCAACGACACTTATCATTGAACCTATTGGCAGTTCCAGTTTTTCCAGCAACTCTGTATCCTGAAATTTGGGCGCTTGGTGCCGTTCCGCCTTCAGCAACAACACTCTCCATCATCAAACTTAAAGTGGTCGCAACCTCTTTATCAATGACTCTAACTCCAGAATTGTTTATCTTAGGTGTGTAATGGCCATTTTGATTACTTGTTCCAGCAACAATATGAGGGGCGGCGCGTACTCCACCATTCGCAATGGTTGCAAAAACACTGGTCGCTTGAATTGTAGTAAGTGAATAACCTTGTCCAAATGCCACAGTTGGTGCGGTAGACCTTGACCATTTGTTTACTGGACTAAAAATTCCAGCACTTTCTCCTGGCAATCCCATATTTAACTGTTGTCCAATGCCAAATTTAGTTAGATAAGAATAAAGCGTGTCTTCGCTCATCTTTTCGCCGATTTGAATAGTTCCGACGTTGCTGGATTTGGCTAAAATCCCAGTAGAGGTTAATTTCCATTTTGGGTGCGGTTCGTGATCATTAAAAATTCGATCTGCTCTCTTAATTTTATCTGGAATTTGGAAAATGGTCGTAGGTTCAATTAGCTTCTCTTGAAGTGCTGCAGCAAATGTCATTACTTTGCCGGTTGAGCCTGGCTCATATGAATCTTGAACAGCTGGATTCTGCAGCAAACTTGATTTAGTTAAGTTAAATTTATTTGGATCAAAGGTAGGAGCTGTAGCCAATGCCAAAATCTCACCAGTTGCCGGATCCATCACTACCGCTGTGATCGATTGCGCTCGAGTGCTTTTTGCAACGCTTGCTATTGCATTCTCAGTTATCCATTGTAAATCTCTATCAATAGTTAACCGGATATTTGTGCCAGCTTTTGCTGGAATGAGAGATTGTCTTGCTGATGGGATCGATGGGCCTTTGCCGCTTGCATAAGTTAAAACTCCATCAGTTCCCCTTAACAGATTGTTCATTGAGGCCTCTATGCCACCTCCACCCACGCCTTCTGAATTTACAAATCCCAAAGTATTTGCCGAGAGAGTTTTACCTGGGTAATCTCGCTTAAATCCGCGTTGGGTAAAAAACCCACCAATGCGTTCCGACATTGGCTTGCCTGAGTTATTAAGAGCAATTACTTCTTTAATCTTGAGCCATTGTGCCGGAGTAATGTCTTTAGCCACATACACAAATTTTCTGGTACCAGTTAATCTACTTTGGATTGCGCTAGTGGATGCATTGATGATTGGCGCTACTAACTTGGAAGTCACTTTAGGATCTCCAATTAAATTTTGATCAACTACCAGATCTAACGCATCGATGCTGCGTGCCAAGACATTTCCATTGCGATCTGTTATCTCACCCCGTGGAGCCGGTAAATCTACGGTTTGATTTAATTCGCGTGCAGCTTGATTAGCTCGATCCTGTGCATTTACTGCTTGGACAAAAACTAATCTGACAAAGAAGGATAAAAAGATAACAAGAACCAGAAGAAATGAGATTCGCAATCTGCCTTGGGCCATACGCAGCGGACTCATTCCTTAGCTCCTTTATCTTTGATGATTACTTCATTTACTTCTGGTTGATTTAACATTAAGAAATCAGGGTTGCCACTCGGCACCATTCCCAAGAGTCGTGCCTTTTTTGCTAAGGATTCTGGTGATGAGATGCGCGCTAAATTTTGAGAATTTGCTTCTTCAAGATCAGCTAAATGAATTGCTTCAAACTTAAGTCGGTGCAACTTGATGGCATCTTGATTAAGAGCCAAATTAAGGCCCATGACACAAACTAATGCGAAAATCATGGCGCCGAAAATTATTGAATTAAACGCTACCTTTGTTACAGATTTCCCTTCACTTGGTCGCAGTTCGGCAACAAGTCGCAGTACAGGGTCTGGCAATCTCTGGAGACGTGGAAGTGGATTAGGTGAGAGCTTTCGCGCTGGTGAACTCTTGAGAGCAGTTATTGCCATTAGGCAGCCACTCCCCCCACTTTTTCAATTGCGCGTAAACGCACTGAAGTGGCACGCGGATTTTCGGAAATTTCAACATCTGATGCACTTTCGCTTTGCCTTGTTAGTAAGCGATAGTCAGCTGGCGTTGGTTCAATCGGCAACCCATGTGGAACAGATGATGTTGAAACCGCAGTGAAGGCACGTTTCACAATTCGGTCTTCTAGCGAGTGGTAAGAGAGCACAACCATTCGACCATTTTGATTTAAGATATTTAATGCTGCTGGGATTGCTCTTTCAAGTATCGAAATCTCATCATTAATAAATATCCGCAATGCTTGGAATGTGCGTTTGGCAGGATGTCCACCAGTTCTGCGAGTTGCAGCAGGGATACTCTCGCGAATTACTTCAGCCAAGCGACTGGAATTTGTAAATAATTCAACTTCACGTTCTTTAATGATGCGATCTGCAATTCGAGATGCAAATCGTTCTTCGCCATACTCACGGAAGATTCGTGCTAACTCTTTGCCACCAAATGTATTTATAACTTCAGCAGCTGTAATTCCATCTGTAGAATCCATCCGCATATCAAGCGGTGCATTCTGTGCGTAAGAAAATCCTCGCTCTGGCTCATCAAGTTGCATTGATGAGACTCCTAAATCAAAAAGAATTCCATCAACTCCGCTGTATCCAGCAGCAGCGATAACTTGTGGCATCTGATCATAAATTGCGTGGATTAATGTAATGCGCCCATCAAATTTCGCTAATCGAGTTTTAGCATGATCGATTGCGGTTAGATCGCGATCAATTCCAATTAGATGAATATTTGGAAAGTGAGTTAGTAATTCAAATGAATGGCCGCCGGCGCCAAGAGTCGCATCAACAACTAATGCATTATTTTTCGTTAGTGCAGGGGAAAGTAGCGCAAGTGATCGCTCAAGTAATACTGGCTGATGTAACACTGCACTCCCCCTTTCTTTCTGGCCTTCTAAAACTCCCTTGATTCGCTAGCTCGAAACTTCGGACACCGCCGCCGGACGGATTGATCGGCGCCGGGGAAGGGGCGTCGATGCGCTATAGCTAGCCGCGGCAGTGACCGAAATTTCGAGTTAGAAAAATCCTGGGAATACCTCCTCAGATACATCTGCAAAGCCCTTTTCGCGATCTGCGAGGTAGGACTCCCAAGCGGTTGCATCCCAAATCTCAACGCGAGTGTTTGCGCCAATAACGACGCACTCTTTGTTGAGGTCGGCGTAGGTACGAAGAGACGGGGGAATCGTCACTCGACCTTGCTTATCTGGAATCTCGTCATGTGCTCCGGCAAACATCACACGCATGTAATCGCGGGCAGATTTAGCGGTAACTGGGGCCTGGCCCATTGCTTCGGTAAGTGCTGCAAACTCTTTTGCGGGCCATACATAAAGGCACCGTTCTTGACCTTTGGTAATTACTAAACCGGCAGCTAATTCATCTCTGAAGCGGGCCGGAAGGATTACTCGTCCTTTTTCATCGAGGCGGGGTTGGTAGGTGCCTAGAAACACTGAACTCTCCCCTTCCCCACTTTTAAAAAGGTTTAGAACTTTTAATCCACATCAACAGCGATTGAGCACAACTTGTAGCGTTAATCCCCCACTTTACTCCACTTATCTCCACTGTCAACCACCTTCCCCCATTGAACTCCCCTTTTCCCCCCACCCATCCAGCAGGCCACCAACAAGCCCCTGCACCAGAGGGGTTGAGTTAGTGCCCGAACCGCCTTGCCTCTACCGTTAGGACATGGCCAAAAATCTAGATCCGAAGAGTTTCCGTGCGCTTATGAGTGGCTGGATAACCGGGATTGCATTGGTGACCACGAAAGATGAAACAACTGGGCGAAATATCGGAATTGTTTGCAACTCGCTAACTTCGGTTTCGCTAGATCCACTTTTAATTTCTTGGTGCGTCGACAAAAAAACTAAATCATTTCCAGATTGGGAAAATGCAAAACAATGGAATGTGCATATTTTGGCCGCGGGACAAGAGGATTTAGTAAAGCGATTTACTGCTCCAGTTGCAGACCGTTTTGCCGGTCTTGATATTTCTTACACAGATTCTGGAATACCTATTTTGCCAAATGTCGAGACTTATTTTACTTGCAATACTTTTGCCAAGCATGTAGCTGGTGATCACGTAATTTTAATAGGTGAAGTTATTGATTATCAAGATTCTATTGCTCAGCCATTGACATTTTTCCGCGGTAAATTCTTACCCGGCCCACATGCTTAATTAATCTGAGCTAATAACCTGAATTATTATCGCCGAATTGCCGCTTTTCCCACCGTTGCTCAAGTTTGGACATCAAGGATGATTTACTTCCTTTGATTTTTCTGCCGTTTTTCATTGACGGCTGGCGAAAGCTTGTTATTAAGCGATAAATTCCCAATAACGCAATCACAAAACCAAGTACTCCTACTGGAATTGTTTGCGAAATCAATCCGCCAAACAATGTTACAAAACCAATTAGTAGCAATGAGATACTCAACAAGGTTGAACGTGGCGTGCGAGTGCGCGCTCCAGTTAAAGTTGAAACTAAACGAGGATCATCTTTGGATAACTGCTCCTCCATTTGCGCAAGGAGCCGCTCTTCATGCTCCGATAGTGGCATCTCACGCCCCCTTTCACTTAACTAACTAGTTCAACTACCCAAAAGCATAGTAGGTCAACCTGAGCCTGGCAGATCTGGGGGTCTTAGGAGTCTGGCCGGAGCTACCGCTTCGCCCCCGAAACGATCTCGAGCAGCATCAATAGCCACCTCAACTTCACTCCACCCCTTATCTCGAGCCCCTAATTCAGGCTGAGCAGCTAACGGCTGGCCCTTCAAAGCCAGTAACCCTTCCAGGCGGATTCCGACTAATCGCACTCTCGCCCGCTCCAGATTTAGCGCAACATAGAGAGCTTTTGCTTGGCTATAAATTTCTTGCGTCGAACTGATTGGCAAAGGCAGGGTCTTACTTCGCGTGATTGTGGTGAAATCCCCAAAACGTACCTTTATAGAAATGGTTCGCGCCATAAATTGCTCGTCGCGCAATCTTCTGGTTGCTCGGTCTGTAACGCGCAACAACTCTCCTAAAATCTCTTCCTGATTATCAAGATCACTAGAAAATGTTTCTTCTGCGCCAATACTTTTCTCAGGTTCGTTTAAAACGATAGATCGATAATCTCGTGCCCACGCTAATTCATAAATAGTTGCACCTGCGCTTTCGCCAACAGCTCTTATTAAAGTAGCGCGTGAAGTATTTGCTATATCGCCAATAGTTTTTAATCCCAACTTGCTCAAGATCTCTCCAGTTTTCTCGCCCACTCCCCATAATTCATTAATTGGTAATGGGTGCAAAAAAGTTAGTGTTCGATCAGGTGGGATCTCGAGCAATCCATTTGGCTTGCATCTACTTGAAGCTAATTTTGCAATTAACTTAGTGCTAGCAATCCCAACCGAGCAGGTAATGCCTTCTTGGCTTTCTACTTTTTGGCGAATAGCCGATCCAATCTCACGTGGTGTTCCAAGTAAACGTTTAGCGCCAGCAACATCTAGAAATGCTTCATCTACCGATATTGGTTCCACTAAGGGTGTGAAGTTTCGAAAAATCTCCATAACTTTTTCAGATACCTCGCTGTATCTGCGCATATCTGGCTCAACAAAAACTGCATGAGGCGCTAATCGCCGTGCTTGCCCGATTGGCATCGCCGCTCTGATCCCAAATTTGCGGGCTGCATAATTTGCTGAAGTGACAACGGATCGTGGTCCAGTTCCCACAACTACAACTTTCCCACGCAACTCTGGGTTATCTCGCTCAGCAACAGATGCAAAAAATGCATCCATATCAATATGCAAAATTGTCGCCTGTTCGGCTTCTATCTCTTCCATATCAGTGATGAACTGGCTCCTTTCGCATACTTGCTTGATTAATCAGAATACTCAAGTAAGAGCGAACTACTTCGACATCTTGCCCGCTATTTCTCCAGATTTCATAAACCTCGTCTAAATCCCAAGCGCAATGCGCTCTGACTGAAACCCCACGCGCTCCGGTTCTGCGTAGAAAACCATAGACCAGCAGCAGATCAGAGTTATAAAGAGTGCGCGCTGAGTGAATCTGCGTGCTTTCAAAAAAAGTTGAGTCGCTGCAACCACTTCCATCATCCAAACTCAAAAAAATCGTACGTTTGCCAGAACGAACCGGTGGCGATTGCACTGCAACTTTAACTCCAGCCAAAAAGATTCCAGTATTGGTACGAAAATTAAGAAAATCTTTAACTCTTATAGCCCCTATTTGATTTAGAAGTTTTGCGTAAAAAGAAAGTAAGTGGCCACTTACATCAAGTCCCAAAATCTCTACTTCGCTTTTTACCTCTTCTGCTAATGTCATTTTAGGAAGCCCACTCGGCGTCAATGTTGGGGCATCAAAGAAAAGTGAACTTTGTGAACTCCCGATCTGTTTTCCTTTATTCCATTTTTGGATATCTGAGTAATGAAGTAAGAGATCTCTTCTAGTTAACTCACTCTCTTTATTTATTTTATATAAATAGTCAAAAGCTCCTAAGTGAATAAGACTTTCTGTCGTCTTAGTGCTCGCTCTTGCCCTAAGGTGGAAATCAGATATATCTAAGTAGGGCTGTCCTTCAACAATACTTTCAACTTCAGTAGAAGTAATTCCATATAAATCAGAAAATGCTAGTTGTATTCCATATTTAGATAAATATTTCACAACCCGGTACTGCTCTTTAGATTTATTTACATCAACATTGAGAAGTTCGACTCCAAGTTGACGGGCTTCATCTAGTAGTAAACGTTTTGGATACATTCCTGGATCATGAGTCAAGATCCCAGCAATGAAAGCAGCTGGGTGATGAGTTTTCAACCATGCTGATTGATAAGTAGGAAGTGCGAAAGCGGCAGCATGGGCTTTGCAAAAGCCAAACGAGGCAAATGCTTGCAGCACCTCCCATACTTCAGCAGCTACTTGCAATGAATACCCGCGCTCAATAGCAATTGGAATAAACCACTCCTTGAATCTTTCCTGTTGATCAAAATTGCTAAGAGCACGACGATATTCATCTGCCTGAGCAAGGCTGACCCCAGTCATTTTTGAAATAATCCGAATTACCTGTTCTTGAAATACCACAACCCCTTGAGTTTCAATCAAGATTTCATGCAAGGAAGGGTCGATTAAACGTGGCTTTGAAAAACCCTGCTTAGCATTTAGAAATGGAGTGATCATGTCGCTTTTAATCGGGCCAGGACGAAACAATGAGATATCAATAATTAGATCGTTGAATGTTTCTGGGCCGAATTTTCCAATTAGTTCGCGTTGGCCTGGACTCTCAATCTGAAAAATTCCCAGAGTGCGAGTTGTGCGTATCAATTCAAAAGTTTTGGCATCATCAAGTTCGATCTCATCAAGATCAATATTTTTATCATCTACTCGCTTTATTTCGCCCAACGAGTAAGAGATCGCAGATTGCATTCGAACACCTAAAATATCTAACTTAAGCAAGCCGACAGCTTCAACGTCATCTTTGTCCCATTGCAACATTGGATACCCAGATCCGCTTAATTGCGCTGGTGCGCGCTCTAACAATTTGCTATCTCCCAGAATTACAGCGCATGGATGCATGGAAATATTTCGGGGTAATCCATCCAAGCGTTGTGCCAGACCAAGAGCCATGGCTATTTCATTAGAAGTTATTTGAATATGACGAAGTTCAGGTAAATCTTTTATCGCTGCGGTTATATTGCGTGCCCGAATATGTGGCATTGCTTTTGCTAAAGCATCTACTTCTACCGCCGGCAACCCCATCGCCGCACCAACATCACGAATTGCATGTCTTGCTCGATAAGTTTCAAACATACCAACAGTGGTTGCTCGAGTTACTCCATCTTTATTATATTTTGTAAATACATCTTCATATATCTCTAACCTGCGTGCTGATTCCACATCTATATCGATATCTGGAAGAGCTGAACGAAGTGGTGAGCAAAATCTTTCCATAAGCAACCCATGTTTTAATGGTTCAACGGTAGAGATGCCAAGCAAATAGCAGATTAAAGATCCCGCACCACTCCCACGCGCAGCTACTCTGATTCCTTTACTCCGTGCTGCTTCGACTATGTCAGCCACTGCTAAAAAATATGGTTCATACCCAAGTGTTTTTACTGTCTCTAATTCATCACCTAATCGTGAAATCGCTTTTTGTAAATCATTATCTCCATAGCGGATATTTATTCGCCCATCACATCTATCACGTAACTGTTTTTGCATCTCTTCTACTGAATTTGCATTAACTGTTTGGGCTTCAGGTAAGTGAATTCCGCCTAAGCCAATATCGTTACTTGGCGATAAATACGCTCGTTGTGCCCATTCATAACTGACTTGCAATAACTTCTTACTGTCGTACTCCCCCGCTGCTTTAGAAATCTCATCTGCCACATACTGCATCTCTAACTGGCTTTTTAAATAGCCTTCGCTAGTTTTGCGTTCAACAGTTTGCAAGCTCAATGGCATTAATTTTCTTGCGGCATCTAAAACATCAACTACCGGACCATCTTCACGATCAAGCATTCGCACTGAATTACTTAGTACTGCAGGCACTCTCATCTGATTTGCAAATATTAATGACCGCGCAGCGTGCGCAGTTGTAAGTTCTCCTTCTCCGGGAGCTAGATGAGACACAACTTCAATAGCAATTGATCCGGGTTGTGCTATTTCACGCCATTTATTTAGTGCATCTTTTGCTTGATCAATGCGACGTAAGGCTAAAGCTCTTCCAACATCTGAATTTGGGCCAAGCAATAACAAAACACCTTCGCTATGTTTTGCAAAATTCTCGTGAGTTAAAAGTTGTTCTTCTACCCCAGAAACTATTTTCACTAAGTTGCGCCATCCAGAATTTTGCGATGTTGCTATAACTGTTACACGTGAAAAATTGTTCTCGACAAAATTCCCACCTTTTGCTGGAGTGGGAGCCGCTTTTACTTTGCGCATTGGCGCAACCTCTAAATTGCATCCAATAATTGGAGCGATTCCTGCGCGCTGGCAAGATTGCGCAAATCTAATTGCACCGGCGAGCGCATTTCTGTCAGTAAGTGCCAAGGCTGGCATTCCAAAAGTTGCAGCGCGTTCGACTAATTGATTTGGTTGAGCACTTCCGTATTTAAATGAGAATCCACTTGCTACTTGCAGATGAACATATGGAATTGTTGAATTACTCATCTTCTTCAACTTGAACAGCACTCTTGCTTATC
>CAEZZS010000005.1_pt1 | contig 35213 bp, 34 predicted proteins | sample 7266841 | NCBI WGS metagenome assembly CAEZZS01 (sample SAMEA6813968, study PRJEB35770) | uncultured Actinomycetes bacterium | biome: Freshwater; feature: Freshwater reservoir; material: water | place: Czech Republic | collected 2016-08-15 | depth 30m m
TAACCGAGTGCATGTTCGGCTGAAGATAGCTCTGGGGCGGCGAGCATGAACTTGATCAACGCATCTTGGACCACTTCTTCGGCGCGATTGGTGTCCTTGAGAATGCGAGTGGCGTGGGCACGAAGCTCAGCAGCATTTTTGGTGTAGAAAACACCAAAATCCGCAACACTCCACGAGGTGGGAGCGGCGGATGCCGTTGAAACTTTCATACCTTTACGCGCCATTTATTACTTACCCCTAGGTCTTGCTTTTATTACTCAGGCCACCGTCGCGGCCCTACAACCACTACTACGGATTGATCACAGCTTTGTAGCGCTCACCGGACAAATTACCCATATCGGACATATACTATGGGTCCTGCTGGAATCTTGCTGCATTTGCGCACAAAGCGCTTTGTTCTTCAGGCGGATCGAACTCAAATAGGGCGCAATCACTTAGCTTCAAGAGATTGCTTGCGGGAAAGCCCACTATATATAGGTGTAATTCTATCTGTAAGCAAAGAAATCTGCGGGAACTCTAAAGGGCGTGTTGAGAGTGAAAGCCCAGATCAGAGGCTTTTCATGAATATGTGCTGAGACTCACCGGAGATTCTCACGGGCGTTATAGATATTTTTAAATGAGTGGGCCCTCATGGGCTCGAACCGTCGATCCGGTTTTCGATTTTAGGTGAGGACCGGGGAAATGCATTCGGCCATGTCCCGAGACTTCCAGAGATTTGGAACTGAACCTGACAATGCTGCAAGAGAGAAATATCAAGAGTTCGGTGGGGTGGTTTGGGATTCTGCATCCTCTGCTCTTAAAACTGGATTAACATGTTACCTGGTCACAATGTTCCACGTAAATGAGCATCTTTATGAACCGTTTGAAGAATTGGATTTACTTCAACCGACTAGTTTGTCGCCGAGATACATAAAGAGAATCAGATTTGAGAGTATTTTTGTGCGGTCTTTCTGGTGAGTCAACTATTTCGCCATCCTGGCGGCTTTCAGTGCGTATGATTACTCTTACATTAAAGAAAGAGACTTCAGCTTCATGAATCCAAATTTCGATATCTTCATTATTGCCGAGGCGGGTATAAACCATAATGGTGATATTGCTCTAGCCAAAAGACTCATGGACATAGCAAAGTCTGCAGGATGCGACGCAGTAAAATTTCAAAAACGTGCGCCCGAGATTTGTGTTCCCAAAGCAATGCGAAACGTCATGCGTGAAACGCCTTGGGGAGACATGACCTACTTTGATTACAAGAAAAGAATTGAATTTGGGTCTGATGAGTATGATGAAATTGATCGTTACGCAAAGGAAATAGGAATTGCCTGGTCCGCTTCTGCTTGGGACTTACCAAGTTTGGATTTCCTTGAAAAGTATGAGATTCCTTTTCATAAAGTTGCCTCTGCCTTAGCGACCAATATCCCGTTTCTCAAGGCAGTAGCAAAAATAGGGAAACTGACATACGCATCCACTGGAATGTGTACTTGGATGGACATCGACACTATCGTCAGAATATTTGCTGAAGCACAATGCCCGATGGTCCTTATGCACACGATTTCTACTTATCCAGCGGATGAATCACAACTAAATTTAAGAATGATCCAAACCCTGGCGGAACGATATGGACTCCCAGTCGGCTACAGCGGCCATGAGGCTTCAATTTCACCTTCAATTACAGCTGCCGCATTGGGTGCAGTGGCGGTGGAACGTCATATAACTATTGACCGCACTATGTGGGGTACTGACCATTCCGCTTCACTTGAACCGGCTGGCCTCACTAATTTAGTTGGAGCTCTCCGTAAAGTTGCTGGTTCTTTAGGTGACGGGGAACGTAAAGTTGTGCCTGGTGAAGCATCAGTGGCAAAGAAGATGCGTTACTGGGAAACCGATGAGTGAGATACCAGTAGCACTGGTTACAGTTCGCACTTCAAGTGGAAGGCTTCCGAACAAATGTTTTCTCCCTCTAGGAGGAATATCAGTGCTGGAGCATGTAATTCGTCGTGTTCAAACTGGTGAATTACATCCAATAGTGTGCACCAGTGTTGAGGCTAGCGATGACCTGATAGAAAATTTAGCCACTCGCCTAGGTGTCGAAGTTTTTCGCGGAGACCTTGAAAACAAGCTGAATCGGTGGAAGGCCTGCATGCAGGAATTTGGCTTAGATACTGCACACATAGTTGATGCAGATGACCCATATTTTGACCCAGTTGAAATACATGAGAGCTTTGAGCTACTCACTAAGACGCCTTTGGATTTAGTACTTACATCGGCAAGATCAGATTCGGGATTCGCTAGCGTGGGTACTTCGATTAGGTTTAGATTTATCGAAGAGCTTGTAAATCGCGCAACTCAACTTAGGGGAGACAATTTTGATGTTATTCCATGGGATCTACTACTTCGATCGGACGACTGCATGACTTCTATGCCGGATAAGAATTTAGGGATACCTGCTGATGTTGAACTCCGCCTTACTCTTGATTATCCAGAAGATTATGAAATGCTGACCGTCCTTGGCAATACATTTGAATATGATGTCCCAAGGTTTAGCATCGAAAAGCATCTTTTAGCCAATCCTGAATTGACGAAGTCAAATTTGTTTAGAAATGAGGATTTCCTTAAAAATAAACAAGATTTTAAAAGAACTCAGTTCCAGTAGAATGTCAGAAATTAGGGATATGGAAGTGTGAGTTATGCACCCAAATAAGTATTCAGATGCTGCAAGAACTAAGGCCATGGAGGCGTTATTTTCTGAAGTAAATAATGACGATGGCCTGGACTGGCCGAGTTCATTTGAGGAGCGCTTCCTAACTGTATCAAAGCAAAAATATGCCGTGGCGGTAAATTCCGGCACATCTGGACTTCATGTTGCTCTCATGGCCCTTGGTGTTGGACCCGGGGATGAAGTAATATCACCGGCTCTTACGGTCATCATGGACACATTCGCGACCCTATATGTTGGTGCTACTCCAGTTTTTGCTGATGTCCTTCAGGATACATGGAACATCGACCCCGCCTCCGTTGAAGCGCTTATCACGCCACGAACGAAGGCGATAATTTCAGTTTCTTGGTTTGGGCTACCAGCAGATCTCGTAAGCTTACGGAGGATAGCTGATAAATATGGCATTGCTCTGATTGATGATTCAGCTGAAACTATCTTGGTGGGAGATTATCAACCGAATAAAGCTTCCGCGCCTGATATACGAGTTTTTAGTTTTGAATCGAAGAAGCATCTGTCAACTGGCGGTGAAGGAGGTATGGTCACTACCGATAGCGCTGACTTAGCAAAAAGGATTAGGCAAGCTGGTGGCCTAGGTTATAGGCATTTATCTGCGATGAAAGGCCGTACAAGTCTCGCCGCAAGAACCTTTCAAAGTCCCGAATATATGCGGTTTGATGCTATTGGTTTTAATTACCGTATGACTCCAGTAACTGCTGCAATCGGTATTGGTCAGCTAGAGGATCTCCCTGAGAAACTTCAAGCAAGATTGGATTGTTCTACTGCCTTTTCAAATGCGATTACTGGTTGTAGTTGGCTTATCCCTCAATCGACACCGGAGGGACTTGTTCACAGTTACTACTCGTTCGGAATTCTTTACGATGGGGAAGCACAAAAAGGGGTGACGTGGCAGGAGTTCTATGATCGATATGCTGAAAAGGGCGGAGATGGATACTATGCCAACTGCTCAAATCCATATCTGGAGCCTGTTTTCAAGGGAAAACACTTTGGAGTGCAGAAATGTGAGTTCGGCTTGGCGCCAGTAGCTGAACTGCTTCAAAAGAACATCATGGCATTCAAGACTAACTATCTGGATATGGAACGTCTCGCAGAAAATGCAAAGATTTTAGGTGAACTCATCGACGAGATTGGAAGATGACGTGAGTCAGAAGAGACTTCTAAATAAGGTAATTGTGATTACTGGGGGTGCGGGCCTGCTTGGGCAAGAGCATGCAAAAGCAGTTTTATCCGAAGGTGCAACTGCAATTCTCCTAGATATTGATTTTGATGGTTTAGTTCATGCCTCAATCGATTTGGTCGCCGAATACGGCACAAAAGTTGTTTTGCGTCAGTGCGATATAACAAATGATGAAGCAGTTTCAAAGATTTCCCTTGAAATAAATTCCTCCGTTGGGGTTCCATGCGGACTTGTTAATAATGCTGCAATAAATCCAAGTGTCGAAAAGAATACAGCGACCTTTAGCCGCGTGGAATCCATTAACTACGAAGAATGGAAACTTCACTTAGACGTGGGGCTTTACGGCGCATTTCTTTGTTCTAAGGTTTTTGGCGCAGCAATGATTGAAAATGGGATTTCTGGATCAATCGTAAATATTTCTAGTGATCATGGAATTATGGCGCCGAACCAAAGCCTTTACAGGGTATCTGGGAAACCAGATAGCGAACAACCAGTGAAGCCGGTTATGTACTCCGTAGTCAAACATGGACTCATTGGCCTAAGTCGGTACTTTGCCACTTATTGGGCTACGTCAGGCATTAGAACGAATTCTCTCTGTCCTGGTGGTGTCCTCAACGGTCAACCTGAGGAGTTTCTCCAGCGATTCAATCAACTTGTCCCTCTTGGTCGTCCCGCTAACCCTAATGAATACCATGGAGCACTATTATTTCTCCTCTCTGATGACTCAACATACATGACAGGCAGCACATTAGTTATAGACGGCGGCAGATCTATCTGGTAACCGAAGGATAAGGAATGATTTATTGTTTTGATTTGGATGACACTCTCTGTTCTGGCACATCAATGAAATATGAAGAAGCCGAGCCTTTCATTGACCGAATCAATCGAGTCAATCAACTTTATGACACCGGACACACAATAAAAATCTTCACTGCCCGAGGAAGCGAAACCGGAATTGATTGGAGGCACGTCACAGAGGAGCAACTTTCGAATTGGGGTTTGCGATACCACATCCTCTTGCTTGGCAAACCGGCCGCCGACGTTTATGTTGATGACAAAGCATGTCATGAAAAAGACTTCGCTTGGCGCTTAGATTAAAGAGCTTCTTGGGATGCATAGGTTTCTTTATTCTGAGTTATTCAAGAAATTCTTACATGACTACTATTCTTTAGTTGATCCAGGATATTAGGACTCAGCTAATATGAAAGGGTCAAACTAGTAAGAGGTAACCCTGAAGTGCGTGTTGCGAGTTCCACAGGGGTAAGTAAGTGCAACCCCCTAAATTTAAGAAGCAGTACCCGCCATGTCCAGCCATAAAATTTGGCTAGCGCGGTATCAATTCAGATATATGTGAAAGGTATTGCTAATCTCTCTAGAAAAGGAATCTGATCCAAAAATTTTCTCCTAAATAAATCACGATCCTTAGGTGCGTGGACAATAAGCCTGTCTACTTCTGCAAAAGCTAATGAAGACGATGGGATGCTCACCGAATATTTCACTTGATGCGATTGCAAAAAAAATTCAGCCGGGATGTGCCTCTCGGACACGTCTTGGTGAAAGACGATCTGCTCTTTCTCCGGGAAATAATTCGAATAGTCATAAATATCATTTGGATGGTTCTTTAAAACAACTTCCAAATTTCTTTCTCTAGCAATATCTTTAACGCTTAAAAAAAAGTTCTTACTAAATTCTTCATCAATTCTGTCATGTCTATAAGGCATCACTAATAAATAGTTTTTTTCAGTGTTATCTTTAAAAAAATTCACTAAGCCGCACTTTTTTTTATCATTTATACCTCTAGTAATTTTCTTTAGTACTGGAATATTTAAATTAAAAGTATTGTGAATAGTTCTTGAATTTTTTTTATAACCCTCAATGTTGTATCCATAAAGCAAATCTTCTTTAGCAAAATCTACTACCTGCCAAGAATTCCTTAATTGGTATTTAGTGTATGGAAAATTTATATAATTTTTAAATCCGAATCTGCAGTAATTATCACTCCCATACATGATTAAAGTTTGCCCACTAGGGAAAAAATCCCTTTTCATATTTGACTCAATTATTTTTGATGGATTTGCTAAGTGCTCCTCATATTTAATAACTTCGAAATCAATCCCTAGAGCTTCAGCCACTTGTGAAGAGATTAAAGTAGTTTTATTAGCGTTACGATTGCTATCAATTAAGAAACGATCATTTTCAACAAATTGAACGAATTTAGCTCTTTTAAGATCTGCACCTAAAATACTGCTGCCAAGTATCAAAGATATCGGGTTAGTAAAATGTAATTCATTTGCAATCATTTTTTTAAGTAAACATTTCCATTAGTGTTGGTACGACTAAGCCAAAACTCTTGGACTCCTTCAAGATTGACAATATTGGTAAAAGATGAAGACCAAGAGATTTTATTAAGATATTTCGAATTTCCTATTAGATTTGTTATATCTTGTCTTTCTATTTCATTTAATGCCCCTATTCCTACTGACGCCGCGTATGTTCTTTCCCATATCCTTTTGTTCAATCTAGCAAGAACTTTTGCATCAAACTCTTGCAAATCACTCTTAATTACAAAGTGATCATTAGTTGCGAGATATTTGTTGGAAAACTTTTCGGAATTTAACATTTGAGTTCTAATCTCAGTAATTTGATCACTGGGAACAACTCTTACTGAAAGACTTGTATTTCCCAATTCTCTTTTAAGATCTCTGATGCAAGATGAGAGAAAGTTACTTACATCTTTTTTCCATTCGCCTCTATGTCTGAATTCTTCATACATCATTTCATCTTTAGGCACTTCTATCACGGTGCCTTTTGGTCCCAAGCTAGAAGAAGGATTCAAACTAATTAGCACATTTCTATTTTGTAATTCTACAAACTTTCGTGCAACTTTAATGTGAAAAAATGGGAGCAGTCTATTATTGATTAGAAATTTCCATTTTTTATAGATTCCTATGTGGAAAGATTTGAGTGGGGATAGAGTTATCACCGGAGGGTAAGATTTTGATAAATCTAAAATAATTTCTCTCCCTTTGATAGAAGAATCGAATATAGGGTTTGATCTTATCTAATTTATATTGATAAATATTATGACCTTTTAAGTGACGTAAGGACCCTGAATTAAAATGCAATTTATCGAATGAAAGTGGGCCCTGACGGGCTCGAACCGTCGACCCACGGATTAAAAGTCCGTTGCTCTACCGACTGAGCTAAAGGCCCCAATTGTGCCCAAGAAATCTTAAAGATCCCTCGCGCGCTGGTGAAGTCTAGACCAGAAATCTCCCACTCATTTCTTCTTGTACCCAGTCGGGCATATAGGGTCTACGGCACTTACTTTCTTAGTTACAGCCCCTTTGCCGCATGAAATCGTCTTAGTCTCAGATTTAGCTGCTGTTGATTTCTTTGGCATTGAGTAGCCAGAATTATTTTTTAAGAAAGTGGCGATTTGGGGAATTGTCAACTCTGCCCCAACTACGGAGAAGTGATCATCATCTCCATACAACCACCCTTTATCAGAGTATCTACTGCAAACTCCCTTTTTACAAAAAAGTGAATCAATACTTATGGTAGATATTAAATTGCTTCTTGCCCAGTTTGCTAATAAGTCAGAAGCATTCTTATCCACTGTTTGCATTTTTGATTGCTGAAAACTCTTTGGTGGTTTATACGGAGACATAACTATTGGTCGCGCAATCATAAAATCCTTCTCATCCGGGAAAATAGGATTATTCTCGATAAGTAATATGTTTGGAACTATCGATCGGAGAGTCGATAGGGCATCTCTTAAATCATCTTGAGATGAATCAGAATATACAAACTGAGAAACTATAATCGCGTACGGTTTATTCTCCTCAACCCATTTTTTCATCGAATTGTTAATATCAATACATTTGTCTAAAACTTGCTCGGGAATACTTCGTTGAAACTGGACATGGCAACCGGCATGAGCCCAAGTTACGGCATTCCACTTCGTGCTCCGCGCAGCATCAACAACCGCCTGTGAAATATGAAGGGCATGTGAATCACCTATCAAAAGTATTGTCTTGGTAGCGCCTGTAGTTTTATAAACACATGGTGGACCCCATTGTAAATCCTTAACACATTTAGGATCTGATGGGGTTGCGTATGTCGGTTGCTGAATATTTCTATCTAGTCCCCAATATTGCGCTTTTTTGCCAATATCCATTGATATGAAAAGGAATAAGGGAAGAACGAGGGTTAGAACTATGGCAGCCGAGATAGTTTTGAAACCACTGGCGATACTCCTGCCTCTGCCTCGAAATCTATTTTCTATTTTTGAATAACTTAAAGCCCCAAGCAATATTGAGGCAACCACAGCTATTGCTGATTGAACTATGCGATTTTCACCCTTCCCGATTTGTGTCACGGGTGAGTATTTTGCAATACATAGCAAAGGCATGTGGACTAAGTAAATCGAGTACGACCGATCACCAACCCATTCAAGTTTCTTAATTAGAAAATCCGGAAGTACATCAAGAGACTTAAATAAAATTAGAATCACTGCAAACAAACTAGCGAGTATTGAACTGACCTTAAGGTTCATGTGTAAGGGGCCGAATAGAATCATGACCACAGCAATTACGGTCAGTAAATGAATACCTTTTGGGATATTAATTGCGCGATTTTGGTATCGATCTAACAAGAGGAATGCAAGGCCACCTGCGGTAAATTGCCAGATCCTATCAATCGGCGAATAGAAAGAAATTTGAGATGCGAGCTGAATTCCTGCCCGAGAATATATAGGTTCTAAGATTGCTGGAAATTGAAATGAAACAAAACTTATTGCTGAAATGCACCCAAGTACCAATGCTGTAGTTTTCTTAATTCTCCTGCGATTATGAAGAAAAAGCATCAAAACAACTGGCAGAAAGATATAGATTTGTTCTTCCACGGACAGTGACCAAGTATGAACAAGTGGATTTGGATTGGGCGAGAAATAGTCCCCTGAATATTTATAGGCACCGACATTGCCTGCAAGAAGTAGTGTTGCAATACCCTGTCTGTATACCCTCTGATGATCGGCAATTGGCCCAAGCAAAAAGATTGTTAACGCTGAAATAGTAAGCGTCACTGCTAAGGCGGGTGCTAGGCGATAGAAACGTGTCTTGTAAAAATATCTTAAATTAGATAAACGCCCCCCACCGTTGACTTGGTCAGTAAATATTCGCAAGATCAAAGGTGTGACTACGAAGCCAGAGATTACAAAAAATACATCCACCCCAAGATAGCCAAGTGGGAAGTAACTCTCGTTGGCATGGAATAGGACAACAGCCAGTACGGCTAGACCTCTAAGAACTTGGATGTCTCTGCGGTATTTTGTGTCACTGAACATGAAAGCCCCCCCCCCGCAAATCGAGCGGCATTAGGTAGTTATCGTATTGCTTGCGCTCACTATTTATTCTTAACTGATGAAATTTTCGTGCCACTGCTGTGCCACAATTTTTAGCTTGAAGGGAGAACCAATGGACACAAACAGATGCCCTAACTTGGCGAAATTGCGCTCAAATTAGGGCATTCAAGGTTTAGGGGTGGATAATATTGGTGTTCGGGGAAAATTGAAGCAGGATTAAAAGTCCGTTGCTCTACCGACTGAGCTAAAGGCCCCAATTGCGCTCAAGGAATCTTGAAGAGCCCTCGCGCGCTGGTGAAGTCTAGACCAGAAATCTCCTACTTATTTCTTCTTATATCCAGCCGGACATTTAGGGGTAACAGCGGTTACTTTCTTGACCAACTTGCCTTTAATGCATGTAATGGTGGTTTTCTTAACTACGGGTTTAGTGATTACGGCTGGCTTTGGATTAATCACAGGCGTTTGTATCAAAGTCTTGGGAGTAGTAGTAATTTTTACCGGGACGATGTCGCTAAATGCAACAGAACTTTGCGAGACTATCCAATTTTTAACTCGTAGATATTTGTCGATGTCAGTTGTCTGCGCAATGTAATCTGGCTGAGTGGCCCCGGTGATGTCAGCACAAGTGGCAACATCGAATGAAACACAATTTTGCCATTGATAGCCAAATTTTGGAGCCTCGGCACCAACCCATGTTCCAGGAGTTGCTGACCATTTCTGCCCGACTTGTGCAAAGCCAATAACAAATGGTGCTGTTTGCAATTGAGTGGCATACATAATTTTACTGGTGTTTGCACTAACAATTGTTCCGACTCCAACACGGTTGGTTGATTTTACGGTGACCCTAATAAAATTATTTACATCATCAAAATTTAGAGTGTAAGAAGTTTTTGTGTCACCTTTTAAATCTATGCACTCTACTTGGCTCATTGCTGAGCATCTTTGCCATTGATAGTTCAGCACTCCGATAGGAGTGCCAGTCCATCCAGTCGAAGAAACAGTTAGTACCTGTCGATCTTTTACAATGCCAGAAATTACGGGAAGGGCACTTGTATTCGGGACTGATGTCCCTAATACAACAGTCGTTAATGCACTTGGAGTCCCACGAAGGCCTAAGTTGTTGGTAGCAGTCACCATTACCCTGATAAATTTACCAATATCTACAGTTAACAATGTGTACGTTGCCTGTAATGCCCCCGAAATTGGAGTACACGTTGACAATTCTATAGTTGTGCAACTCTGCCACTGATAGGTATAGGTTGCCACTGGGAAAGCGTTATAAGTACCAGTAGTAGAGGTGAGCATTTCATCGACAATTGCTAATCCTGATATCTCTGGAGAAGTGATAAGAGTTGGTTCAGCATTTAATCTGGAAGTTGCGTCTGAAATGGATTCCGCAGTTAAATTATTAGCAGTAGCAACTACTGTTACTACACCACGGATATACCTTCCAATTTCTGAAACAGAGATTGTATAAGTTGAATTTGTTGCTGATGGGATATCGGTGCAACTGCTAATTTCTAATGAAGCGCATCGCTGCCATTTGTAACTGTACATCGGAGTTACTACATCAATCCAAGTACCGGAGGTAAGCGTCAGAGTTGAACCAAGCTGTGCGACTCCAGTTATTACTGGGATTACTGTTGCAAGCGGTTGAACTAGCACTCTTCCTGAAATCGCAGTTGCCGCAGTAGTTCCTCCGCCTGCAGATAAAGCGGTCACCTGAAGTTGCAAATAATTTCCACCATCAGCTGCAACTAATTTTAACGCAGAAGTTGTTGCGCCAGTAATTTGCGCGCAACTTACCAACGCCGCAGTAGAGCAGCGATACCACTGATAACTAATACTCGATGGCGTAACGTCCCAAATGCCTGATCCGGCAGTAACAGTTTGACCGACAGCCAGAGTGCCGGCGATTGTTGGCAATGCCGTATTTGTTGGACCAGCCGCGAGCGCGCCACTTGGAGTCATAAAAGTTGCCATAAGAGTCAAAGCGATAGGCTTTGACATGGAGCGAATTAATTGACGCAATTTCATATCTTAATTATCGCTGTTAAGAGCCAAAAATTAGCGGAGTGAACCGCCTTCAAAGGTGGCTCTTTGCAATTTATCCCGATTCGCAATTGCTACGACGTCGCCCGATGGAGGGATTACATAAATGAAAGGAAGATTGGTGATATCTCCTTCGCGCAGGGCTCCAGAAAGCCCGAGGACAAACTCATCGTTAACGATGGGAGCAGCAGGACGGACTGATCCAATGACAGCCGACAAGAACCTGGAAGATATTTGTCCCAACTTATCTTTCTATTTTTTTAAGTAACACAAAATACCAATTTAGCAGTAGTGGTCCCGAAATTTGTAATCTTTTATAATCCAAACTTCCATTTACTATTTCCGTAAAAGTGCCCATTATGTCTTTATTTTTGGGTTTAGGAACATCTATATCAATCTCAAATCGATCTGAAGTAACAACTTCGTAACCATAATCATTTGCTAATCTATTTAGTTTTTTTAATGAATACACATTATAAAAAGTTTTGCGAGGTTTACAATGTTCGAAAACTTCAATTCGAGCAGAAATATCTCCTTCGTAAAATAGACTACTTAGCCCAATCCAGTTAGGTTTTATCATTTCGAAAATTTGCTTCATGGGCGTCTGGATTTCTGGTAGCCAGCTTAAGGTTTGTATACTTATGACTCCATCAACCCCCCCCCACTTGTTTCCTAAATCGAACCAATCTCCCGTATCAAAATCGAGGTTTTTTAACTTGAAGTTTTTTGAAGTTTCTTTAGCTTTAATAATTAAATCACTAGATTGATCTACTCCCACAAAATTAGTACTCGGAAATTTACTAGCTAAGAAAAAGGTTGCAGCACCAGCACCCGCTCCTAGATCGACAACTTTTTTTGAATTTGCTAATTCACGTTTAAAAAAATCATAAAATGCCTTCGTACTTTGTTTCGGATCGTCCCACTGCTTAATGTGGTATTCCATTGATACGGGATCAATCCATGATGTTTGGCCAATATTGGGATCTACCCACTCAGAATTAATCTCTTTACTTCCCAAACCGTAATCCTTTCGTAACGGATCAAATAACTTAAGATTTTTTTATCAGTTTATTTCATAGGAGTTACAATCAAAATATAATGTATCAGGATATGTGCGCTTTTCGTGAAAACTGCTTAGGGAAGTTGGCATAATTTTGTGACTAATTGCAGATTACTGTTTATTGTCAATAGTTAGCGGAGTGAACCGCCTTCAAAGGCTGCTCTTTGCAATCTATCCCTAATTGCAATCGCCACTCCATCCCCTGCTGGTGGGATCACATAAATGGCCGGAAGGTTTTTACGGTCGCCTTCGCGCAACGCTTCATAGAGCCCGCTCGCATACTCATCATCACTGATCGGCGCAGCTAGCCTAATCGCTCCATCAGGAGTTGGGTGATTCGCTGCTGCGATAAAACCCACACCGGCAATACATGCAACTACTGGGTTTATCGGATCTAATAAAAATACTTTTGCTTTTGGTGCGTAATGAGCATCGAGCAAGCCAGATGCGCGAGTTTGCGATTTTGAACTTTCAATTTTTAAGCCTGTTGTTTTCTCAATCATTTCAGCAGTGATTGCGCCGGGGCGAAGTATCCGTGGAGAATCTTCAAGACATTCAATAATCGTTGATTCGACTCCAACCAGAGATGGCCCACCATCAAGAATTACATCCCGATGCACATCTAAAAATTCACCAATCTCCTCTTTTACCGCTTGCGCTGTTGTGGGCGAAATCGCACCGAAGCGATTCGCACTAGGAGCGGCAATCCCGCCAGCAAATTCACGCAATAACGCCAATGCAATTGGATTGGCTGGAATACGAATCCCGACGCTATCTTGCCCGCCAGTAATGAAATCTTTTGCCTTCTCTGATCTTTTTAAAATCAAAGTCATCGGCCCTGGCCAAAAATCGCGGGCTAATGCAATTGCATAATCTGGAATATCAATTGCCCACTGATCTAATTGTGACAATTGCCCAATATGAACTATTAATGGATGGTCGGCAGGGCGGCCTTTCACTCTATATATATGCGCAACTGCAGATTCATTTGTGGCATCTGCCCCGAGTCCATAAACCGTCTCCGTTGGGAATGCCACTAATGCCCCGAAATGTAAGGAGGCGGCGGCATTAGAGATGACGTCTGCGGTGCAATTAGATAGCAGGATTGAATGCTTAGCACCTTCGGAACTTTTGGAACTCACGGAACTATCTTCTCACTCAAAGGCATCTCTAAGGAAAATGAGAGAGAATAAAGCCATGAAAATCAAATTTCCCACCACAGCTTTACTCATCCTCTCCCTTACTGGCTTATCAATATCACCAGCAAGCGCAGCCACCGATGCTTCACCTAAGGGAATAACGGTTTCGGCGACTGGCACTGTCAAAGTTACGCCGGATACAGTGCGCTTAAGCGCAACTATCAGCGCGCTGGCCCCAACAAATAAAGAGGCGCTAGCAAAAGCAAATGAGAGTGCAAATACTTTTCGAACAGTTCTATTAGCCACGAAAATTGCAACAAAAGATATCAAGACCCAATCTTTTTCAGTATCCCCAGAATATAACTACACCCAAGATAAAGGCCAAGTTCTATTGGGATATCGCGCCAGTCAAAGTAGTGAAGTAATTATTCGAGATGAAAAAAATGCTGGACCAATTATTGATGCAATCATCGTTGCAAGTGGAGATGGTTTAGTAATTAATTCTGTTTCACCATTTGTTTTAGAAAGTACAAAAGCAACTACTTCTGCACGTACTGCTGCAGTTAAAACCGCAAAAACAAAAGCGAGCGCTTATGCAAAATTGTTGGCTGTAAAACTTGGCAGAGTTGCTTACTTAAATGAAAACTCATCCCCGGTTTACACCGGACCGGTTTATGCCATGGCAAAAGATTCTGTCGCTGCAACTCAAATTGATTTAGGTCAACAAGAGATCACAGTGACCGTTGAGGTACGCTGGAATATCGGCTGAGGTAAAGATTTAGCCACCATTTAGGCCAAGAATTACCCTCGAGATTAGCCGGTTTTGGAGCCAACCCAATCTGCCGTTACTCTTAGCAGGCTCCACAACGGTAGTAAGTCCCCATCGTCTAGTGGCCTAGGACATCGCCCTTTCACGGCGGTAACACGGGTTCGAACCCCGTTGGGGGCACGTAGGTCAATTTATCGAAAGATAAATTTGGCCCGGTAGCGCAGTTGGTTAGCGCGTCGCCCTGTCACGGCGAAGGTCGCGGGTTCAAGTCCCGTCCGGGTCGCGTAAAGCGCGCGCTGCTTTGAGAAATCAAAGGAAGCGCGTTTTATCTGTAGCAAGTAATTGTTATAGGGCTGGGTAGCTCAGTTGGTACGAGCGTGCGACTGAAAATCGTGAGGTCGACGGTTCGATCCCGTCCCCAGCCACTTCACATTCTTGATGATAAGTATGATCGGAAAATCAATGAGCGAAATTAATTTATTTACTCCATTAAAAATTCGTGGAGTTGAATTCGCTAATCGTCTTTGGGTAAGTCCGATGTGTATGTATTCCGCTAACGATGGCCTAGTTTCAGAATGGCACAGAGTCCACCTTGGTGCTTTTGCAACTGGTGGTGCAGGACTTGTTGTAGTTGAAGCAACCGGTGTAACACCAAAAGGGCGCATCAGTATTGGATGTACTGGGATTTGGAATGATGAACAAGCGCAAGCGTTTAAACCAATTACCGAATTCTCAAAATCAATGGGCAGCAAAATCGGAATTCAACTTGCCCACTCTGGTCGCAAGGGAGCCACAACAAGGCCAGGCAGTGATCATCAAATGGCAACCGAAGCTGAAGGTGGATGGGTCGCCGAAGCACCATCTGCGATTGCTTATGGAAATATGCCAATTCCACAGGCACTTACCGTTTCAGAAATTCAGCAGTTAGTTCAAGATTTTGCTGCTGCAACTAAGCGTGCAGTAAACGTTGGTTTCGATGTAATTGAATTACATGGTGCTCATGGATATTTGTTGCACCAGTTTTTATCACCACTAAGTAATTTACGTAACGATGAATACGGTGGCTCATTTGAAAATCGCGCCAGATTTTTACTTGAAACAGTTAAAGCAGTGCGCGATGCGATGCCAGATTCGATGCCATTATTTGTGCGAATTTCAGCCACAGATTGGGTAGAGGGTGGTTGGGATCTTGAACAATCAACTCAACTAGCAACTTTGCTTAAAAATAACGGTGTGGATTTAATTGACGTCTCATCTGCTGGACTTTCAGATAAACAAAAAGTTGTTGCCGGAGCTGGCTTTCAATTGCCGTTTGCAACTGCAATCCGTAAAACAACTGGGATTCTCACATCAGGGGTTGGATTGATCACGACCGCTGAGCAAGCAGATGCAGTGATTCGCGAAGGAAAAGCGGATGCGGTTTTTGCTGGACGAGCATTTTTGCGTAATCCAAGATGGGCACTCGAAGTTGCACATCAATTAAATGCCAAAGCAAAGTGGCCTCACCAGATCGAACGTGGAAAGCTTTAATTAAATTAAAAGTTCTTCTTTTGAATTAACTTTAGACTTTGTCCAAGAAACTCAACTTGCGCATCCGTTAAATCATGGTGACAAGCAACCAAAAAAGTAGAGCCTGAAATTTTATCCGCTACAGGGTAATTATTCCCTAAACCAAGAGTTGGTAACAATTTTTTCAATGCTGGCTGCTTCGTAAAATTTCCCGTGAGTGGTGGTCTGGTATCTATTTCAAGATTTTCCAGTGATCTCATATAAGATTTTAAATCTTTTAGATTAGAATCGGTTGCTCTGATTGATAATAGCATCCATGTATGACGGTTAAGCTCTTCATCAGATTTTAAATACTCATGGCCAATAAGTTCGAATTTAGAATCTTTAATCTCATTATGAATGTATCTAGCAATTTCTTGCCTTCTTTGAATGTTTTCTGGAAGTCTCTTTAATTGACTTAAGCCGATAGCTGCTTGGATTTCCATTGGCCTAATGTTGTACCCGGCAGATACAAACATAAATCGGGAATCAATTTCTGGATTTTCTAACTCCCACTTCTTGTGATCTGTTCGATTTCTTGACCATCCATGAGACCTGATAGATTGTAAGTCTTGTGCTACCTCGAAATCATTAGTGGCAATTCCACCACCTTCCATAGTTGTTAAGTGGTGGGAAAAGTAAAAAGAGAAAGATCCAGCTTTCCCTAACGTGCCAGCCATCTCGCCATTGAATGCACTGCCTAGAGATTCACAATTATCTTCAAGTAAAATTAATCCAAAATCTTCACATAACTTTTTTAGTTCTTCCCCATCAAGACACAAACCCAGTGGATGGATAATCATTAATGCCTTAATGCTTCTATCTTTTTCAAGTACTTTCCGAACTTCTTTTAAATCAAGACCTAATGTTCTTTGATCGATATCTACAAATACTGGCTCTAAACCTAATTGGATGATCGGCCAAACTGTGGTGGGCCACGCTATTGCAGGGACGATTACTCGAGATCCAGTCGGCAATAATGGCTCACCGCTTGAAGGTCTTACCAAGCTTTCAATAATCGCCAGATTTGCTGAAGAGCCTGAGTTGACCATAATGAAATGCTTTACTTTGAGGTATTCAGCCATTGCCATTTCAAATTCCGCTACTTTTTTACCGATTGTTAACTCGCCAGTACGCAAGACATCGATTGCTGCTTCTATATCAGATTCTGTAAATCCCAGAGAAGCCAATGGTATTTTCACTATTGAAATATAGCCGATTCAAACCAATGTGCCACTTTTATCTAATCATTTTTATGACTAGAGTTGACCCATGAAATATAAAAACCTTGGTCGTTCTGGTCTATCCGTAAGTCGTATCTGTCTTGGAACCATGAATTTTGGTCCCGAAACTGATGAAGCGACCTCACATTCAATTATGGATTCCGCGCTATCTGGCGGACTTAACTTTTTCGATACTGCAAATCGTTATGGTGGATTAAACCAATGGGGCCGTACCGAGGAAATCCTCGGACGCTGGTTTGCAAAAGGTGGAGCACGTCGAGAGAAAGTTGTGCTTGCCACAAAACTTTATGGTGAGATGGATCCTTGGCCAAATAACAAAGGTGTCTCTGCACTTAACATTCGCCGTGCATGCGATGCGAGTTTAAAGAGAATGCAAACTGATTACATTGATCTTTACCAAATGCACCACATCGATCGCACAACGCCATGGGAGGAAGTTTGGCAAGCGATGGAAATTTTGGTCGCGCAAGGAAAAATTCTCTATGTCGGTAGCAGTAACTTCGGTGGTTGGCACTTAGCACAAGCACAAGGTGCGGCTGCGAAACGTAACTTTATGGGCTTAGTTTCTGAACAATCTATTTACAACTTAGTCGTCCGTGATATTGAGCGCGAAGTCATTCCAGCAGCAGAACATTATGGAATTGGAATTTTGCCTTGGTCGCCACTTAATGGTGGACTCTTAGGCGGTGTTCTTAAGAAAGAACGTGATGGCAAACGTCGTCTTGAAGGTCGTTCTAAAGACGCATTAGATGCTGTCCGGCCTCGCGTCGAAGCTTATGAAAATTTCTGTGCTGAAATTGGACAAGAACCTGGCGACGTGGCACTGGCTTGGTTACTTGCTCAACCTTCAGTTACTGCGCCAATCATTGGACCTCGTACACAAGATCAACTGGATTCAGCATTACGTGCTTTGGATGTCGAATTAACCACTGAACATCTAACAAAATTAAATGAAATTTTCCCAGGTTATAAAACTTCACCAGAAGACCACGCCTGGTAACGTTTAAGAAGATAATTCATTGGCTTTTGCTAAAAAACTCAGTTTCGCTTAAACGACTAGCTAGGGCCAATGTCGTAAATGTAGGATTCGAATTCGAACCAGTCGGGAAAACAGACGCACTCAGCACGTAACAGTTTGGCGTTCCGTGTATTTGCAAATCAGAATTCACAATTGAGTTTGAAATACTACTACCCATTCTGGTTGTCCCCATCGGATGCCAATTCGAGCCAAATATAGTTCTCAATCCAGTCACAGATCTGGCTTTTTTATAAAATTTAATCTTAGCTCTAAAGTGACTATTAAATACCATTTGAAAATTAGAAATTGCATCACATAATTTCTCATATGTTGCATCAGAAACTTGATGTTCGTAAATTAACAAATTGTCATCGGCATCTGCAAGGCAACCCTTTGATTCTTTGAATGGGATTTCCTCAGCTTTAACATACACACTATAAAGATTCACTCTAACTATTTTATACAAAATACTTCTTAGGCGGCGTAGTACATAGGAAACTGCTCTTTCAAAAAAAATAATTATTCTAAAGAATGTATCTCCGAGTGATCCAATTGAAAATGTGTACTTTTCTTTCACTTCTTGGAAATAAAAAATAGGCATTGGCTTACGGAACTCAAAATGTACGTTGATTTTTCTAGCATGGGCACCCTTCTGGCTTCTTAAAGCTAAGGCCACCCCAGCACCATGAAATGCCTTAATTGCCCTGTTTTCATTATCGAGTTCCATAGATTCAAAAAATTTTCTATCTTCTTTACGAAATACCCACACTTTTCCCACATATCCCTCAAGATGCTCCATCAAATATTTACCCAGTACGTTAGAAAAGCCTGGCGTAACCAAACTCTCAGATCTCTCCAATAACGCCGCAGATTGTAGAGTTCCACATGAAATAACCACAGAATCAAATGATTGCATTATTAGGTTGCTGCTTTTTTGTAATAACTCTAAGTTTATTTCACTTCCGAATTCAGATTTTGAAATTTTTTTACATAAATGTCCTTCTAGTACGTCGAGGTTTGGATGATCTTGAATACTTTTGAAAAGTTTAATAAAGAAGTCTGCTTTACAAAATCTAAAAATTCGCATTTCAAGACTTTGCGGTAATAGATTTGATTCTCTAGAGAAATGTCTAGCTAAAAATTCTTCATCTGAAAAGTCACCAGCCCCCAACAATTTGTAAAGATTTGCATAGTGTGAAGCTAATTCATCTTTGCCGAAAGGCCATTGTTCAAATTCCTTATTATCTTTATTTTCAAAATCTAATTGCTGAAATTCACTAATCCTTGCTCTCCAGAGCGTACTCCCTCCACCAATTCTGTGAACACCGGCAGGCATTGCACTTGGAGAGTTAAAGACATAATTTTTTTTATTCAAAAGTTTTGACTCTTCGTGCAAATTCCCTGATTCAATCAAAGTAACATTGTGGCCTTGATCTAAGCATAATTTGGCAAAATATATTCCTACTGGTCCACCACCTACTACCGCAACCTTCACACATGCAAGCCTACACCTAAAGAATCTATCAAATAGTTTCCCACGCATTACTCGATCACTCTCGCCAAATTTTTTTTAGTTTTGCTAAAAGGTCATGCCCAAGTAAAAAATCTTATGAATCAAAGCATTCAGCGATCTCTTTTTCGTAGAGAAGAAGAATCTACATGCAGGGTCATGAAATAAGATACGTCCAGTTTTAAAACTTTATCTGAAGATTACAAATAAAGAAATTTATTGATTATATCGCGAGTCTGAGAATTTTTTTCGCCCCAACTGCCTAATGGTGTCGTGTAACTGAGAACCGTATTGAATAAATCGAGCTTCAGAGAAAAAAGAGTTTCCGACACCATAAGTACCACTTAATCCGGCTCTGACTGGAGCCGAATTCCAAACAAAAACACTTTGGCCACATTCTAATAAATAAGATGCCAGAAAAGTATCTGAATTAAAACTGATAATTTCTCCATTTTTTTTATTTTTTATTTCCTCTGTATAAGCTTCTCTTGCTTTATATAAAAAATCTAAAAACACTTCTTTGTTTATCAGAAAAAGTAGTGGGTCTATTGCACGTGTATGTTTTACAAACCAGATTGCGTTTTCCGCATGATTTGGCAATCGCTTTAAAAGATATTGCCAATTTGAAATATAATTTTTTGAATTAGCACACAAAATTAGATCGCCTTTTGGAAAGGCATCCGATTCTAAGGTAAAAATTGTTTCGTCTACCCAACATGCAGCTTTTCCAGCAGAAATCAATTCTGGGTTGGGTGGTGGACAAGCAATAATCTGAACATTTTTATTCACTCTTGACTTTAATAAATTCGCGCAGCCGGTATTTTCACCTACCACAATTTTTATACTACTATGTAAGTTTTTTGCAAATTTATTTATTCCACGACTAGATTCTCGTAAGCGAACTTCTGAGTCTATTAATTTCAACTGTGGCATTATCGGGGATACTTTTATCGACGCAGTTAAGTAAATAACTACAGTTTTTGCTAGCACACTCTGAGTGTACCAGTATTGATTTTGATTTTCAAATACGATCCGCTTTCAAAATATAAATCCACCAATATCGAAGTTTGCAAAAACAATTCTCTCTAGCGAGCAGTAACTAACCCTAGAAAACTACATTATTGCCATTTATTGTATTTTTGGTAAATAAATATTATAAAATAATTTATTGTATTTTTGAAAATAGATTCATTCGGGTATCTTTTTATTTTTGAAGATAGTTTACATTTCGTAAGACATGGATTAGTACATTCTATAATCTTTTCTACATCATCGTACATTTGTGTATTGTGTATATTGTATTCAGTCTTCTAAAAGATCTACTTCCTCAATTTAAATTATTGTACATTCTTCAAGATGACACTCTTATTTAATGCGCCTTTTATTATTCAAATTTAGTCAAAATTTACTCTTGATTATTTTCAGAAATGCATTGCCAATTACTCTCTCCAACGCAACCTCCTCGAATTTATTTCTAACATTTTTAGCCAATTTAGCCCGATAATCATGGTTTAACTTAAGTTCTTGAATGTGTTGTACCAAGTCCACTGGATCACCCGCCTGAAAATACTCTGCCTCAACTCCTTCCAATAGAAATTCTTGGATCCCAGCCGCTCTTGCTGTTAAATAGGGTTTTCCCATCGCGGCTGCCTCAAAGGCTTTGTGTGGAATCGTTACGTTTAGTCTAGGGTGATCAGAGAGTTGGCCTAATAAAAGATCACACTCACTTAGCATGTCTGCTATTTCTCCTTTACTTGCATAAGGCTTATTTTGTAAAATGGTGTTTCCTCCAAACTTTACATGTTCAGGCATGTTTGAACTAATTACTAAAAAAGTTATGTCACTGTCAGCGCATAGTCGGGTTGCCTCCGCCAAAATTTCTAGGCCCGCTTCAATATTGTAACGGCCACGAAAGCCGACTTTAAATTTTTTGTCAATTGCTTTTCTGCTAGTCACGCCCTGTGTAAATGCTACCTCATCTACACCTGTAAGAGAAACCTCTAATTTCCTTAGGCTAATTTTAAACTTTTTTGACGTTTTTTCTTTTTGCAATTTTGATTCAAGTAAAATTAAATTTGCTAGGTGCATAGATGTGAAATCAACAGTCCAAGATTTGGCTCTTTGTAATTTTTCTTTTGTTGAGATTTTTTTAGCTTTACTTTTTTCGGTTAAGGGCCAGCCCGAATCCAATATGATCTTCTTAAACGTTAAAAATCTTACTATTGGTGTTAGAAATTGACTTGGATTCATTATTACGTAGTAGTCAGTTTTCTTATTTGCTTTCAAGATCTGCCGCGCAAATGAAATGAGAGATTCCCAGGAATTAAATTTAATGACCTCTCTTACTAAATCTTTTTTTGAGAGATACGAAAGCAACACCCCAGATCGTGAATAATCTATTTCATAAGAGGTTATAAAAGTAAATCTTGGCTCCATAAATTAATCCTGCGCTGGAATTCTCAAGAACCAAATTAATAAACTCAATCCTAGAATGGTTTCTAGGATTGCAAGTTTTGTGTCATAAACGTTTCCACGCATATTAATTAAAAATCCGATCAAAATTGAGATGCTTTCTAGCAAGTAGAGGGTTGATACTGCTTGACGCACTGACATACCTTTGCGACGCAACCGATGTGACAAATGATCAAGGCCGCCTTCAAAAGGAGAAACACCTCTGCGCAAACGATCAATCACTACGGTAGTTGTGTCAAGAATTGGAAGGGCCAAAACGCAAATAGGAACAAAAAATGCTGTGGCTCCATTTACCGAAACAGGATCCACGCGCACCGCAAGGGCAGCCAGAATGATGCCAATAAACAGCGCTCCCGCATCACCCATGTAAATCTTTGCTGGGTTCCAATTCCAAAATAAGTACCCGATGCAAGCACCACTCAAAACTAGCCCAAATGCGGCGACTAAGTATTGATCATTTTGCAAACCTATTACTGCGAATCCAAATCCGGCGAGCGCACTAATTCCACCAGCAGCTCCATCCATATTGTCAAAGAAATTTATAGCATTACAAATTCCAACGATCCAAACAATGGTCAACAACACATCAAGTACTAAGTAGCTAGTCGGATTGCCGACGGTATTTGTGAGAATTAAAACCAAAGCGGTAAATACTCCAGCAAAAGTTTGAGCGATAAATCTAGAAAGGGGAGTTAAATGTTTCTTATCATCAATGAATCCAATTAACCCTAGCGCCATAGCTGGAGCTAAGACACTTAACGCCAAAAGATAATTTTCAGTTGAGGCATCAGAAATAGTTATTGCAATTAAAGTGGTAGCAACAACTGCTAAAGCAATTCCAAATCCCCCAAGGTAGGGAACCGCTGTTCTTTGAATTTTGCGCTCTGAATTTGGCGTATCAAGGATCTTACGTTTCACCGCAAGGTTACGAAATAGTGGCGTAGAGGTCGCGGCGATAATTAGCGATGCAACAAAAAGCCCGAAGTATCCAATCAAATCTATTTTCATCGAAGGTGAGATTACTTGTTAGTTGCTTGAATTTCCCGGAAGCGACTTAAGAAGGGCCTTCACTTCATTCTCGCGATAACGACGGTGACCGCCAAGTGTTCTGATCGATGTTAACTTGCCAGCCTTTGCCCAACGTGTGACCGTTTTTGGGTCAACACGGAACATAGCTGCAACTTCTGCCGGGGTAAGCAGAGATTCATTCTCAATGTTTCGATTCATAGTTGCATTCCCCTCTTGCGGCTACTTTGGTCTTGGCATTTGTCTGAACTCTTACGAACAAGTTATTGAGGAGTATTCTCCCGTTTTGGGGTAATTAACAAGGGGGTTTAGTACCCCAAAATCGTATTTTTTCGAGAAAAGTAATACAAATCACCTGTGAATTTACCATTTATTTCAAATCTCAACCTAAATGCCTCGAGGCGCTGAGCATGAAATGTTATTCCAAGCACTCCTGCACCCTAAATATCACGTACGAATTCTTCTACAATCGTATTCATGTGTTTTTCTATAGAAATAGCACCAAAAAGATGTTTTGCCTCTTTCATTCGCTCTTGAACGTCTAAAGTTTTTGCTTTTTCAAAAGCAATCTTCACATCGCTTAAAGATTCCCAATCCACTACATAAATCAGTGGTGAATTTTGCAATTCTGGGAAAGTTAAAAAACTTTCCTGAGAAATCAAACTAGGGATGCCAAGTGCAAGAAACTCCAGCACATTCAACCCAATAGACTGTGGATAGCGGACTTTTTCTCCGTAATTTGTTGGATAAAAGTGAACCAGACTACTATTGGCATAAATGGCTGAAGGACTAATGTTGAGAGCTGAATGTTCTAAGCGATTAACTTCAGGACTTAAATAGTTATTCTCTTTCGAGCCAATTCTCATAACAATTGAATGGGTTTCATCATCAATCAAATTGGTGCAAATATCATTGAATTTTTCAAACCCCTTCCAGCTAGACATTCTAGATGCAAAAATTATGTGAGAGCACGAAGGTAGATTTCCACAAAAATTAACTTGTTCGTGTCCGGCCCAAATAACTCGAGGTAAAAACACTCCAATTCTATCAAAATGTCCACGCTTAAAATAGAAAAATTTCCAAATCGAGCTTTTGACAAAATCAAACCATTCTTCCTGAAAATGTCTTGCTCCAAAAAATAATTTCTTCGCAAATAGGCTATAGAATACCCTTTTGTGGGCTTGCCCCCGTTCTGAAAGCGTTATTGCTTGATGAATCCATAAAAAAACTTTTATTTTTTTTAAAGTAAAAATTCTACTTAAGAAAATAAGAGGTGTGCCTCCTGCTGAATGGGAGACTACTACTGTATTTTTTGAAGTCTTCCTAAACGTTTTAATTAAATTAGAAAATTGAGTTGCCTTGCTTTTACCTAAATAAATTATTTCAATTTTATTCATGTTGAAGTAGTAACCATCTATATCTATTATTGTGGTCTCTTGACTAGATTCTCCAAGAACCAATATTGAATTTTTAAAATCTTTTTCCTTTAACCAATAGGATTCATCCATAGATAATCTTTGTATCCCACCTACATTCAGATTATCAACTAAAATATAGATAGATGCTAACCTCTTAACTTTCAAAGTCTTAAATCCGTAAGTATAGAATTTAAGTAAACGCCATAAGATGTATCACCATACTTTGACGTAGAGGCAAGCAACTCTTTGCTACTTATCCATCCATTTCTCCAAGCTATCTCCTCGGGACTTCCAAACCTTAATCCTTGTCGCTCTTGCAGAACCCTGATCAATTCTCCAGCAGAATAGAGTGATTCCACGGAACCGGCATCCATCCATCCTATTCCTCTTCTAAATATTTCAATTTCAAGTTTATCTTCTGACAAATAAGAATTTAACACGTCTGTAATTTCAAACTCCCCTCGTGATGATGTCTTCAAATTTCTAGATCTATTTACAACATCACTGTTTGTGAAATACAAGCCTGGAATCGCTAAGTTTGATTGCCTTATTTTTGGTTTTTCCACTATCTTGATTATTTTGTTAGTTGCCTCGTCAAGCACGACAACTCCATAATCTTCTGGATTCTTCACAGGAAAAGCAAAAATTTCAGCATGTAAAGTCTGGGACGCCTTCTTTAAGAGATTACCCATACCTTGTCCCAAAAAAATGTTGTCTCCAAGAATTAAACCAACATTTCTGTTTCCGATAAACTCTGACGAGATTTGATACGCTTGAGGAATACCCTTAGGTTCCTCTTGCTCTAAGTACGTTAATGATATTCCTATTTGTCGGCCCGAGCCCAGAAGTCTTTCGTATGCGGCGCGATCGTCTTTTCTTGTGATAATTGCAATATCTCGTATACCAGACATCATTAATGTTGAGAGTGGGTAGTAAATCATGGGTTTGTCATAAACGGGAAGCAGGTGTTTGTTAACTGAAATTGTTAGTGGAGATAACCTTGTCCCGTTCCCTCCAGCCATGATTATTCCACAGCACTCTTTGGTCATTTTACCTTTTCTCCCTATTGTACAAATCTCGATACCAATTAATTGTTTGCACTAATCCTTCTTCAAATGAAACCATTGGCACCCATTCTGTTTCTTTTCTGATTTTTTCACTATTCAATGCATAACGAAAATCATGACCAGGTCTGTCCTCGACATATGTTATTAGATCCATGCCTCTATTTAAAGTATTTATCAAAAATTCCGTTACTTCTAAATTAGTTTTAAATACGCCACTTGCCACATTAAAAACTTCATTACGTCGAGCATTTTCCATTACTTGGATAATGGCTCTGGCAAAATCAGATACATGAATCCATTCTCTAACGTTCTTTCCAGTACCGTAAATTGGTACCGATTTATTCTCGAGAATTCTGTTAATAAAAAATGGTATCAATTTCTCAGGATATTGAAAGGGACCGTAGTTATTAACGCTTCTTATAATATTGTAGGGAAGATTATAAGTTTTTCCGTAGGAAGCTACAATAAGATCTGCTGCTGCTTTTGATGCTGAATAAGGTGATGAAGGGTTTAGCGGATCAACTTCTGAGGCAAAATTAGTGCTGATGGAACCATAGACTTCATCTGTGGAAATTTGCACAAATAATGGTAATCCGTTTCTTACACTTGCATCCAATAGATTTTGTGTTCCAAGAATGTTAGTTTCGAGAAATATTGCAGGCGTGATTATGGAATTATCCACATGACTTTCGGCAGCCAAATTAATTACTATTTCAAATTTTTTATTTTTAAAAATCTCCTGAACTTCACTATTGTTTCGAATATCAATTTTTTTGAAATCAATTGATTCTATTACAGTACTAAGATTATCTTTATTGCCAGCATACGTTAAGCAATCTGCTACGGTTATCTGGTAATATTCGTTTTGGCACAACTGCCGCACAAATTCAGAGCCAATAAAACCTGCCCCGCCCGTCACTAAAACTTCTTTCCTGCGCACCTGCAAAATCTATCAGAAAAACAACTTTATGCGGATCTACACATCCGAGTGCTTACTTTCTCGAATTTGAAATTCGTCTCGGAGCGCATTTTTAATGGAAGAAAAAAATTCATTTTTGATGGTCTTGCTCAGCCTAGGAAGTATCGGAAGGCACAGAATCGTGTTACTTACATCAGTCGAATTTGAAAGATCTGACACCGCATATAAATGATTTTTTCCTGAATAGCCTGAAAAAAGCGCGGGTCTGTAATACCTTCGACTCAAAGTTATATCTTTAATTTTTTCCTGAAATTCCAGTAGTTGATCTTCATGTTCAAATTTTATGGGATAGAAGGACCAAGAAGTATCTCCGGTGCGTACCGGTAAAGTAATTTTCTTGAAGGGCTCAAGTAATTCTGTCAATTCTCTAGCGAAATTTTGCCTAAGCTTTCCATTTGATTTGAATTTTTCAAACGCTGCTAGCGCTCTTGCTGCCGCGAATTCATCTGCTTTTGCATTAATTCCATCGCTAAAAGACTCATTTGATTTTTCTAATCCAAAATTTCCAGCTTTTCTAATTTTTTTAATATTTTCATCGTTTCCAACGACCAGCCCTCCTTCCCCTATTCCCAGTGGCTTAGTCGCATGCAATGAAAATACTTCAACGACTTCCGAATTCAAGATATTTTCTTTAACTTCTCTCACAGGGAAAGCAGCTGCTGAATCTATAATTAAAGTGAGTGAATTGTTTTGACAATACTTGACTAACTCAGATAAATCTCTAATAAATCCAAACACCCGCGTGTGTAATATTATTTTTATTTCCGGATGCATCTTTCTTGCCTTCTCTAGTTCTTCAACAGACAATTCCCATGTGCTCGGATCTACATCGCATGCAATTGGAATTCCTCCAGCAGCAAACACCGCTTGCAAGGTTGCTGGGAATGTAAAATTTGACAGTGCAATTTTTTTATCCTTTGCACCTAAAGCAATTAGCGTCACGATTAAGCCCGAGGTGTTGCTAGAACATAGGTAGCCCCTTCTGTCTTTTCCATTCCAATTCGCCATTAGCTCTTCTGCACTTGAAGCTAATTTTCCCCCATTTGTAAATGTTTTACTTTTATAAGGTGATTTTAATATTTTAATCCACGATTTAATTGAAGGGACAGATGGATCTATAAGTGGGAGTGGGAAGCTTTTAATGACTTCCTCCCGCCTAAGAAATTTTCTTACTATTCCCATAAAGAGTAAGTATAGTATCGGAACAGGGTAGATCTCAGTATGAGTGAGGATTATAATGATTTATGGTGTTTATGGAGCTGGTGGCCATGGTACTGAAGCGATGCAAGTCTTTAAGTCAAATCTCGCTTCGGTTCAAGATCTAAACAAAATTGAGCTTTTTTTCGTTGAAACTAATCCTTTTTTAAAGTCAATTAACAACATTCAAATTATTTCTGAAGAAACTTTCTTAAAAAAGGAAAATATTCCTTTAAATTTTACAATTGCTATTGCAGATTCAGAAGTTAGGGAAACTATCTCAAACCGTATGTCTTCTTTTGGTTGTGTCCCATTTGCAATAATCTCCGATTTAGCTTCAATTTCTGATGAGTCCCAAATTGGGAAGGCTCCTTTGTTTTCGCAGTTTTCACTTGTATCACCTAATGTGACAATTGGAGATTTTGTTCATTTAAATTATTTTTCTTCTGTTTCTCACGACAGTAGTATCGGAAATTTTGTAACTATAGGCCCGGGGGCGCGTATAAACGGTCATGTTTTAGTTGAAGATCATGTTTATGTAGGCGCCCAAGCTACAATTCTTCCCGGGACTAAAAATAAAAAAAGAATAATAGGAAAAGGCGCGACAATAGGTATGGGGGCTGTAGTTATAGAAGATGTACCTCCGTTTGTCACGGTAGTTGGAAACCCCGCGAGAATATTGAAAAATTGAACCTCTAATTCTTAAACAACTTCATAGATTTATGTCGCATATTCAAATGCAGCAATCCGGCGCCAGCGGCTAACTAATCGCTCGTACCCGCGACCGGCAGCCACACCATCGCCAGCGATTAAACCCTGAATTGATGAATGCACATCCTCAACTGAAGTATCTAAATCAAGTGAGCCATCAAGCTGTACGAGAAAACCAGCAAGTCCACCATAATCTAATTCCACAATTGAGCGTGGATGAAATAAATCTAACCATTCAAGTAAATCTTTTACTTCGTCAGAAACTTCGCCATCGCCAAAAGCCTTTAACACGGCAGCGTATGTAACTGCGATGCGCTCACGTGCATGGTTCATTTTGGTACGCATAATTGTAAAAGGACCATCAGGTGAATCTCCACGCAATCTTTCTTTTGGAACAAAGAGTGAGAACCAGCGGGGAGGTATCGCCCAAGTTTCAGTCAAAATATGTGGAGCACTTGGTTGCCAATCTTCAGACCCAGCACTTATTGCCTCTTCAACATTTTGCGGTAAAAAGAAAGGAAATACAGTGCTTGGAAGCATTGTTTTAAAATCGGCGAGCGCCGCCCAAGTGCGGATTGCAGTTGACCAAGGCGCTACAAATCTTTCACCATCATGTTCCAAAATATGCGCACCATCTTTTTGGGCGAATGGTGGCTCTGGTCTTATGACTCTACGCAATGCTAATTTTTGTTCATCATTACCGGTATGAATATTCATTGGAATTTGTTTCCAGCGAACGCGATCTACCGGATCAAATGCTTCAATTGGTTCGTATATGCGCAACGAAGCAACATACGGCGTGGGTCTCATAAAGTAATACTGCTACTAATTCAAAAGTTATGCGCGACGGATGTAATTGCCCTCAGCAAAAGGATCGATGTCATCCTCTTTGCGTCGGTCGCTGCCATCGCTATGAAGTTCGCGGCTTAACTTTTCAACATCAATCTCTGCCGATGAGTACTTCAGATCGCGAGCTACTTTTGTCTGTTTCGCTTTTGCACGGCCGCGCCCCATAGCGTGACCCCCTTACACAGTTCGCCCCGGGGTATACCCGGTTGATTTATACGTAGGCGTGAGTTTATAGCCTTCGGTACATACCTTCCAATGCGACCCCACCGGGGGCATTTTGAGCCTGAACTACCTCTCCGGCGACCCAGGATTTCAGGCCGCTATGACCTTTCCCGGCCAAGCGAGCGATTGCAGCATCCACCGAGCTGGGTGGAACCAGCAAAACCATGCCCACCCCACAGTTAAAGGTCCGTTCCAAATCAGGCTGTTCTACTTTGCCTTCGGCCGCTAAAAATTTAAATAACTCGGGCAATGCCCATGTTGATCGGTCCATTGTTAGGCGTAAATCTGTTGGCATAACTCGCGCTGTATTGGCGGCCAATCCGCCACCGGTGATGTGTGCCATCGCGTGAACTTCAACATCGGCAATTAAGTCGAGCAATTTTGGAGCATAAATTGTTGTTGGAGTCAGTAGCGCCTCGCCAAGTGTGGTCCCAAGTTCGGCAACATTTTTACTTAAATCTAATTTTGCATTTTTCAAAATATGCCGAACAAGTGAAAACCCATTTGCGTGCACGCCACTACTTGCGATGACAATAGCCACATCGCCCGCTTTTACTAAATGCTCGCCTAATAACTTTTCATGTTCGACAACACCGGTAGCCGCTGCAGCTAAATCAAATTCATCTTCCTTTAAAAGTTGTGGGTGCTCAGCTGTCTCGCCGCCAATAAGTGCAGTTCGCGACCATGCACATCCACGCGCAATTCCGCTAACAATTTCTGCAATTCGTTCTGGAATAACTTTTCCAACGGCAATGTAATCGGTAAGAAAAAGTGGTTCGGCGCCACAAACCACTAGATCATCAACAACCATCGCAACTAAATCTTCACCGATGGTGTCATATTTTCCGAGCGCACGGGCAATTTCAGTTTTAGTGCCGACTCCATCAGTAGATGTAGCAAGTAATGGTCGATTAAATTTCTTTAATGCACTCGCATCAAATAATCCGGCAAATCCACCGATGCTGCCCATTACTTCAGGTCGCGATGCCTTTGCGATTGAACTTTTCATCAATTCAACTGCAAGCTCCCCTGCTTCAATACTTACACCTGCTGCTTCATAACTACTCACGCCTGCTCCAACAAGAACTTGCCCGCGGTTGTATCTGCTGGAACTGGTATTGGATAAACACCATCAAAACAGGCTTTGCACAATTTATCCTCCGCCAAAGTCGTGGCTTCTACTAAACCTTCTAGCGATACATAACCGAGGGAATCCGCACCTATAGAACGTCGAATCTCTTCAATTTCAAGCCCGGCCGCAATTAATTCGGCACGGGATGCAAAATCAATTCCATAAAAACATGGCCATTTAACCGGTGGTGAAGAAATCCGGACATGTATTTCATGAGCACCGGCTTCACGCAACATTCGCACTATTGCACGTTGAGTGTTGCCACGCACAATTGAATCATCAACGACGACAATTCGCTTTCCTGCAACAACATCACGCAATGGATTTAACTTTAAGCGGATACCAAGTTGGCGAATGGTTTGACTTGGTTGAATAAATGTTCGGCCGACATATGAGTTCTTTACAAATCCTGCGCCATAAGGAATTCCAGATTCTTTTGCAAAACCAATTGCAGCAGGTGTACCTGATTCTGGAACTGGGATGACCAAATCAGCGTCCGCTGGAAACTCTTTCGCTAAACGCTCACCAATAGCAACTCTCGTTGCATAAACACCGCGACCGGCGATAGTTGTATCGGGACGTGCAAGATATACATATTCAAATAGACAACCGCGTGGTTCGGCTACCGCCCAATTATGTGAACGCAAACCATCTTCATCAATTGCGATAAATTCGCCAGCCTCAACTTCTCTAATAAAACTAGCGCCAACAATATCTAGCGCTGCTGTTTCGCTAGCAACAACCCAACCACGTTCTAATTTTCCAATTACAAGTGGTCTGATTCCATGTCGATCACGTGCTGCATACAAAGTAGTTTCATCCATAAAGACAATCGAAAAAGCACCCTCTAAAGTTGGCAGTACAGCGAGTGCACTTGCTTCGACGCTCTCACCATGTTGGCCGGCAATAAGTGCGGTCATAATTTCTGTATCAGTTGTTGCTCGTTCTTTATCTCCAGATTTGCTGCTGTTTTTTTGAACGCGCTCTGCTAAATCTCCGGTATTAGTTAGATTTCCATTGTGCGCTAAAGCAAGAGTGCCGCTATTTGTAGAGCGCAGAGTAGGTTGGGCGTTTGCCCAAGTGCTTCCACCCGTTGTGGAATACCTCGCGTGGCCTATAGCTAATTTGCCAGTCAGTGTTTCTAAATCGCTTTCGGTAAATACTTGGGAAACCAAGCCCATATCTTTATATACAAATATTCGCTCGCCATCACTTGCCGCAATTCCGGCAGATTCTTGTCCGCGATGTTGAAGTGCATAAAGTCCGTAAAAAGTTAATTTGGCAACTTCTTCACCTGGTGCCCATACTCCAAAAATTCCGCAGGCATCTTGCGGGCCTTTTTCACCCGGCAGCAGGTCATGCGATAACTGACCATCTGCTTTACGCGCCATTACGTAATCCTAGTCAACGTCCAAGGTCAAAAATACCTTGCCACGAGGAGCGTTGTTTTTATGATTTCCGCCACGGACAGTCGCTAGGGCCGACTCCCATTGGCTTAATGGGAATTTATGAGTTGCGATGAAAGATAGATCAATTTTGCCACTATTTAATAGCGCAACTATTTCTCCCCAAGATTTTTGAGTGTAGCTAAAGGAAGCATGAATTGTTAAATCATTATTGATTAAATCATCAATCACAATTGGCAACTTTGCGCCATGATCTGGATACCCAAGCAAAAGAATATGCGCCCCTCTGCGGGAATGATTTAATGCAGCCGCCACGGCCGTTAAGGCCCCTGCACCTTCTATTATCAAATCATATTTTTCAGTTAACTGTTCTTCTGAAGTATAAAAATGATCCACTCCAGCTATTTTTACTAACTCCCTCTGTTCTTGACGCAAACCTAAAAGTGAAACCGATTCAGGCTTATACAATCGAATCAACTTTGCGGCCAATAAACCAATCGTTCCATCTCCGATAACTAAAACTTTTGAGCCAGCCTTAGGTGAGACTCGGTGGAATCCTTGCAACACGACTGCTGCAGGTTCAACAAGGACTGCTGACTCGACAGTTACGGAATCTTTTATAGGGTGAGCAAGTTTTGCAGGTGCAGTAATTTCTTGAGCTGCTGCACCATCACGCGTAAAGCCAATTTCATCATAAAGATCACATCTATTTGTTGCACCACTCTTACATTCACTACACATCTCGCATGGAATTACACCTTCTACAACTACGCGAGTTCCGATTTCAGGATTTGTTACGCCGATACCGTGACCGATCACTCGGCCAACCCATTCATGTCCAATAGTTACTGGATAAGTTATAAAAGCTGGATCTAAACCACCTTCAATGATCGCCAAATCTGTCCCGCAAATTCCAGTTGCAATCGGAGCAAGTAGAATTTCACCTGGTTCTGCTTTCTTACTTGGCAGATCAAGTAAATCTATCTTATTTACTCCAGTGACTCTAAGTGCTTTCACTCTATTCCTCTCATCAATCGGGAATACTTGACACCGGTGCGACCTATGGAAGGCTAACGCTAGCCAATAAAATTATGCAATGTTTAATAATGTTGAACGGAGAAATCTGTGCGAAGCAGTGAATGGTTTGCTGGCAATGATGAAACAACGCTATCGCATCGAGTTGTCATGCGCTCTGTGGGAGTTGAAGTAAGTCCAGATAATAAAAAACCCATAATCGGAATAGCAGACTCTTCAAGCGATTTAAATCCATGTAACTTACCGCTCAGAGCACTTGTTGATGAGGTTAAAGCTGGAGTTTTAGAAGCAGGTGGATTGCCATTGTCATTCCCAGTTATGTCTCTGGGCGAAGATTTGATGAAGCCAAGTGCGATGCTTTACCGAAATTTGCTATCAATGGAAGTGGAAGAATATTTACGTTCTTATCCATTAGATGGTGTTGTGTTACTAGCCAATTGCGATAAGAGTGTTCCGGGTTCGCTAATGGGTGCATTCAGCGCAAACTTGCCATCAATTATGGTTATTGGTGGTGCCCGGCCTGCTCCTTTTTTTAAAGGTAAGCGAGTTGGCACTGGAACTGATCTTTGGCGCAATTGGGAAGCATTTCGTTCTGGCGAATTATCCGAAAGTGAATGGAAAGAATTTGAGAACTGTTTAAATTGTGGTTTGGGATCTTGCAACACGATGGGGACTGCAAGTTCGGTGGCACTGATGATCGAAACACTTGGATTCGCGATACCAGGAACTTCGACGATTCCTTCTGGTACTCCCGAGCGGGCAGAAGCGGCTCGAAATTCGGGACGAGAAATTGTGAGAATGGTAAATGAAGATTTAACGCCAGCAAAGATTCTTTCCCCGGCCTCTTTTCGAAATGCAATCAGAGTTTTACATTCCGTCGGTGGCTCAACAAATGCAATTTTACATTTGTTGGCTTTATCTGGCCGAGTAGGTGGTGAATTAACACCAGAACAAATTAATTCACTTGGTGAAAATATCCCGGTACTTGCTGACGTCGAGCCATCTGGAGAATTCTTGATCCAGGATTTCCATAACGCCGGAGGATTACCCCAACTTCTAACAGCACTAGGAGATCACATCGAAGGCGATGCATTAAACCAGAGTGGAAAATCTTGGAAGAGTCAGTTAACAAAAGAATTTATTCCCAGCCCAGCCATAAGAGCTTTGAATAATCCATTAAAAGAAGGTGGTGCCTTCACATTAGTAAAAGGAAATCTTGCACCTAATGGCGCCTTACTCAAAACTTCTGCTGCTTCACCACATTTGCTTGTTCATAAAGGACCAGCGGTTGTTTTTAATGGTTATGAAGAGATGAGAATAAAACTTGATGACCCAGATCTCGAAATTGCCCCTGATTCAATTTTGGTCTTGCGTGGCTGTGGCGCGGTAGGCGTTCCCGGAGCACCTGAGTGGGGGATGATGCAAATTCCAAAAAAATTAGCATTACAAGGAATTACAGATATGGTGCGAATAACTGATGCCAGAATGTCTGGCACCTCTTTTGGTACCTGCTTGCTACATGTCTCACCTGAAGCAGCTGTTGGTGGACCTTTGGCACTAGTTGAAAATGGCGATCTAATCTCTTTGGATGTTCCCGCTGGACGACTGGATTTGCTAATCAGCCCAGATGAAGTTGAAAAGCGCCGGGCAAATTGGATTCCGCCGAAATCAGAGCACCTTCGAGGCTGGCCAGCCCTTTACCAAAAGCATGTCTTGCAACCAGACTTAGGTTGTGACTTCGATTTCCTACGTGCGCCAACCCCGGAGCATCGTAGGTTTGTGCCACCGATTGTTGGAAGATCTTAAGATCTTTTTTCAGTCGCATACAGCCCGATAAACCCTTTGGAGGGACAGTGAAAAGAAAAGCCATCTTTGCGAGTGCAGTAATTGCAGCACTCATACTTGCAGGTTGCAGCAGTGCTTCTGAGGAAGAAGCAGCTCCTGCAGCAGATACGCCAGTTACCGTAACAATCTGGCACAACCTTGGTGACACTCAAAATGCAACAGCGACAAAAGCGCTTACAGATGCTTACACCGCTGCACATCCAAATGTCACTTTCGATTTGGTAAGTCAACCCGGAGATAACTA
>CAEZZS010000006.1_pt1 | contig 32394 bp, 17 predicted proteins | sample 7266841 | NCBI WGS metagenome assembly CAEZZS01 (sample SAMEA6813968, study PRJEB35770) | uncultured Actinomycetes bacterium | biome: Freshwater; feature: Freshwater reservoir; material: water | place: Czech Republic | collected 2016-08-15 | depth 30m m
ATACCGCTCTTCTAGGTGCCAGACGCTCACTAATGATGCCTGGCATTTATGCAACCTTGGGTGATGAGATTGATGCATTGCGCCGTGTTGCTGGTGACAAGATTGTTGGCTTCATCAAAGAAGAGATTGATCCATTTGTACAAGAGATGCTCACGAGTTGGAACTTCCCAAGATTTGAAGCCAAGCGTGCAAGATCACTCGGCTTTACCTGTGAAGATTCCTTTGATGAATTAATCAAAACCCATATTGCAGATGAACTTGGTGGACAGATTCCAGGGTTAACCAAATGAGTAAATTCGCTGTAGTCACCGGAGCAAACCGTGGCATCGGATCAACCACCAGTGCAGCCCTAATCAAAGATGGTTGGACCGTCGCCCTCCTCGGACGAGATATCACCTCCCTCGAAGCAACCGCCAAAGATCTCGGCCCTTCGGCCACCCCTATCCCCTGCGATGTAAGTGATCCACAATCCGTAGCAAAAGCTTTTCAACAGGTAAAAGCAAAATTCAACCGCCTTGACCTTCTTTTCAACAACGCCGGTATCGCATCCCCTGGAGCATTACTAGAAGAAATCACCCCTGATGATTGGCAACGTGTCATCAACATAAATGTCGGTGGAGTTTTCTATTGCACCCAACAAGCGTTTGCAATTATGAAAGATCAAAATCCCCAGGGTGGACGAATCATCAATAACGGTTCAATCTCAGCCCAAGTCCCCCGTCCAAACTCAGCGCCTTACACCGCATCAAAACATGCAGTCACTGGCTTAACTAGATCAACTTCACTGGACGGACGTAAATACAACATCGCCTGCGGTCAGATTGATATTGGAAATGCTGAAACCAAGATGGCTTCTGCCCATGGATCTGGTGTTGTTCAAGCAAATGGAGATGTAATTTCTGAACCCATGTTGAATCCACAAATCGTCGCCGATGCCGTAGTTAACATGGCTAATTTGCCGTTAGAGGCCAATGTGCAATTCATGACAGTGATGGCAACTAAGATGCCTTACATTGGTCGAGGTTAGTCGATGCTCAAGATATCCGTTAATTCCTGAATAGAGGAGGCAGATTTGTGAGATAGGAACCTTAATTAACTAGGCGCCTTCTTGCAAACCACTGTATTCCAACTTCCCACTACGTTTAAGCTGTCAGTCAAGTGCAAATTGTCCATAACTTGAACTATGTCACCTATACCAAAACCAGGTTTGACACTAAGGCCAGAAATCCAAATGCTGCCTTTAAATTTTTTAGGAATTGATCTTTGAATTAGCAATTGCAACGAAACTTTTGATGAGTCCGCGTTTGAATGGACTTGCAAAATCTCGCCTTCAAGGAAAACTGGATCGGATGTAACCAGCAAATTCGAATTCTGAAAATCATTACAAATATCTTTAAAGTTGCAGAATCGGCAATTTTCGAGTGATACTTTTGCGGGGGCACTTTGCTTGATCAAGAATCCTTCCGCACTCGAGATTGCATCCTTTATTTTTCTCATCGTCATTTGATCTATTGGAATTTCTTTTTCCTTCAAAGTAAAATCTCTAATTAACAACCTTGTCACTTCGAGATTGCTTAGTTCGTTCACCAACATTAAGTAAATATGCATTTGCATAGAGAATGTCTCAGGATCTGTCACATTTCCTGTCTTGTAATCAACAATTTCTAGCCCAAAAGACGTTTCTTTCACAAGATCAGGTATTCCCTTCAACTTGAGTTCTTCGCTTTCAAGGAATTTCTCCACCCATGGGAAAGGTTGCTGGGAAGAACCTATCCGTTCGGATGGTTCATCCATTATTTTCCACACTTCGCCTGAATTCAGTGCCCTTTCGACTAAATATTGAGTTGAAGATTTAACCGCAAAATATTTGGGCCACCGAATCGGCCGAGGCACGACCGTGTTGGGCCATTCGGATTGAACTCTTTCAAACTCCTCTTGTTCAACTGTATTCCAAATCTTGTTGAACAGAAATTCTCTATTCTCTTCTTTCAATTTTTTGAATCCACCCTTATGTGCGGAAGCCAATACTTTGTGAGCAATTTTCCCAAGAGAAGATGGCAAATTCCCCTGATGTCGTTTCTTATCTGGATCAGCACTCCATATGAATCGTTGAGGGCAACTTTGAAATACTTCCAGTTCGGACGGGGAGAATTTCATAGATTTCGACAGTGACTAGATATTCAACAAATTCGAAATGACGGAATAAGGGTTTCGGACTAACTGAAAAAAATCGCTCAAATCCGGATTCGGAATCCCAAACTTAAATTTGACTTCCGCTAAGAATCCCTGACTAATCTGTCCCCCAACACTGTCTCGCTGTGGCCAAAGTGGGTGGCCTATTAGAACTGCCTTTTGGTTGGTGCGGTTTATAAGTACTGGATATTGATTCTTGATAATCTCCATTTCAATTGGGAGACCCATTCCTGATTGCACTAGTGCCTCAGCACCGACAATGGACTTTTGAATCCAAGTTGAATGATCAAGTTGGCGGCCTAGTACTAGTGAGGTCATGTCCAGTGCAAGTCTCCAGTCTAATAACTGGTGACTGGATCTGTTTGTATAAGTTCTAAGGCAATCTGGGCAAGACGTGTCACAGCCAGAATGATTACTTGCTAGCCATCTGTCTCTCATTTCAGAGTCAATGACCGATAAAACCTTCTTGAAGTTTTTTGGTTTCGCAATCTCGATTGAGAATCCTGCACCGTTTGCATGTGAATCAGCTAGGTATATTTGACCAGTTCGAGTCTCTGGATTGCTACCCAGTTTCTTTTTGAACCCAACCACAAATTCTTCTGCATCAATTCCTAAAGTAATTTTACATGCATTTCGAAAAGCTTCAGCAAATGAAAGATACGCAGCCGTAGCACCAGGTACGAATGGATGATTCGTGGATCCAAGGTAGATTTCACCGTCTAAATGCGCAAATTCAACATCAGTAGTTTTTATGTCTATAAGTAGAGCATCTGTAGTTCTAATTTCACCGATAGCAATTTCTCTTTCAACGGAATCAGCAGGAATCTCTTGTCGTAAGAATGGAGGAAGGGTTTCAGGAACAACGACGGTTCCATCTTTGGCTTTAACACATTTGAAGTATTTTCCACGATTGTCATTTATAGTCACTAGCCTTGCTTGTTCATATGTAGTGAGAGTTGCAGTGCCGAAGTTGTCTGTATTTGATGGGGATACGTCAGCCCCTAGAACTAATCTTGGAGAAGATGCAGGGCTCGAGATATCACTCTCATCGTCGTAGTCTCTCGCCTTAAAAGTTGTTCGAAAACCAAGAGGTTCATACATTTCAAATTCCGTCATAGGGTCAAGGCAAATTGGGCAAGGATGCTCATTTTGTGAGTTCAAGTAAACTGCTTCGCAAGACTCACAATGCTTCACCATAATTGGCTGTCCAAGTGGATCAATAGACACTGAGTTTGTAGCTGATAATCGATACGCTGCGAAACCGGCTACTGTATGAATTTGGTGGTCACGCGTAATTTCAGCGCCTGGAGCAAACATGCCAACAGCAGCATCAAGAGATCTGTCTGCCACTGAGCTCCGGTCTGAATCCAGTGAATTTTTTGGTTTTTGACCATAAAGAGATCTAACTCGCGTAGGGAAGCCAAACATAGGTAATACTCCAAATTGAGCAAGAGCCTCGCTAAGTTCCATATCGGGACGATCTGCATCCAAGATGACAGAATCTATATCTGCAATTAATTTAGAGGGTAAATTTGCACACCAGACATCGACGCTATTTTCAAATTCTGTCTGAATCAAAAGTGCCGAAACTACTTCCGACCAATTTTCGTCAAGGAGTAATCGACATATCGGAACCTTATATTTACTTGTCCAATCAGAAACAATTCCAAAACTTCCATGCAAACTTTCGGAAGTATGTTTTGGTTGTTTCAATTTAGAAAGTTGAAGAAATGAACGTCTCAACATCTCTCCACAAACGACTCTTCGTACGACACTCTCTCTTCCCATCTGCAAGAAAGGTTCTGGGGGTGTATCAGATGTCATTCGTTCTGGATGATTAAAATAGTACTCGTCGTGACTTCTATCCCTACATAAAGTGAGAGCGTAAGAAAGTGGTTGACCTAAACGCCCTGCCCGGCCAACGCGTTGTTGATAGTTAAATCTTTGTGGTGGGACGTTCGCCATCATCGTGGCACGAAGTGATCCAATATCTACTCCGACTTCCATTGTTGTGGTCACGCTTAGAACATCGATACCATGCGTTAACTCTGATTCCCTTGGCGAAGGCTTAAAAGCATCACCTCGGAACTGACGCTGGCGACTTCTTTGCAAAGCAAGCGGTTTGGTTTGTCCTGTCAACTCTTCAATTCTAAGACGTAGAGGTTTCTGCTTTGATAACCAGGCGAAATAATCATCTTCAAGAACAGACTTTGCCTCAACCTCTTCAAGTAAAAACTGATGACAACTCCCTCTAACACAAATTCCGGCGGAATGATGGAGATGCAAGAAAGAGCATCGCTTGCATCTCCAGACAAATTCACTTGCCGCAATGGCATTTAACGGCAAATCATCCTTGCTTAAAATGGAAATATTCCAATCGCGTAAAACGCCAACTCCGTGCAAGGTATCTGAAACCCAGACTTCCAGTTCACTTGCATCGATAGTTATTTCACCATTTAAATCAGAAACGGCCTTCAAATACTTCTTTAATGAGCCTGGAATTTTGGCGGAAACTCTTTCGGAACGAGATCCCTCGTAGCGACCGGCTAGACCTAGAATTCTTATTGAGGAATCGAGAATCTCCTGGAGTGCGCGCTTGTCAATTCCATGAATCGACTCAAATTCGTGGCAGAAAGACAGAAAACCAACACCAACTGATTCCATGTCCCGTTCTGCTCTTCCATAGATGACTTCGCTTGCAATCTCAAGCTTAAGTGCGCGATCAAATGTACTTCTCATAATTCGACATTGTTCTTCGGAAACTTGTACCCATTCATCGTTTATAGGCTCATACGCCCGGTACCATGCAGTACCACCAATATTCTGAAATGAAGCTTTTGGACCCGCCGGAGAAACGCCTAGACCAACCAACTCTTTGGTAATGGAATTCACTAATCCCAACCAAGATTTTCCTTCGAAACTATCTTTACTTTTAAGCTTTATAAGCTCCGCATCATCCTCTGCGTCCGTAGCGCCCTTAGATTTCTGGAACTCAAGTTTTGCTATCCTTCTTTGAGCTTCTAGGACAGTATCACCAGGTCCAGATTCAATTTCGATTGTCGCCACTTGTCGCAGAAGGTCTCGATGGTGATTCAAAGCTACGCCAGCAGCGGTACGTGCCGCATCATCTCTGGAATCAGTAAAAATGATGGTCTTGTAACTCAAAGGCTTCTTATCTACAGCCAATGAAAGTGATCTTGAGAGTTGGGATGCGAATACTTGAGTCGCTATTGCTTGACCAGTTGTGTGGGCTCGGATCGGAGTTCTTACAGCTGAGTCGTTCCAAAACTCATCCATCACATTGCTTTTCCCGCTACTTCCGCAAGCGGGACAAGTTTTTGGCAATGATGGAAACGTTTCTTTTGATGACATTGACACGTTTGCGACCAGTGTTATACCCGAAGTTGGGACTGGATTTGCAGGAAGTTGCATGAGTCCTAGTTGTGGATTAAATCCCACTTTCTCAAATCTAAATTCTATATTCTGCTTAGAACCACCCACCTCTTTAGTATGTGTCCAAGGGGCTACAGTCGAATCCATGTTTGGCCAATACCACCTGTATTGATTTGAATTTCTTCGAAAAACCGGTTCTTTGTTTCCTGAATCCGGAACGTTTCGGGATAGAGACCCAAGGAATGCATTGAATTGGTTTGGGTTTGGATCCGCGTGAACTACAAATCCACCGAGACTGATATCGCCGCAATCAAAACAATAAAGCAATTCGAGGACTCGACATCCACAAGAATCACAACTCACCGCAGGCAGATCGAATAATTTCCCGATTCGTCTTTCATCAAAGACGTATTCCGGATCTATACCCGAGCATGATCTATTGGAACAAGCCCATAACCCTCGGGGGGTTCGCATAAAAAGATGTGAGCGAATCGGGATCAAATTGGTACCAACCCCGCTAGAAAGTTTTTGAAGTGCTTTATCGAGTTTAAGATTAGAATCTATACCCTCACCAAACATGTACTTAGATACTTGCGATAACGACGTTGCAACTACCTTTCCAGATTCATCAGAACAAGCTTGTGCAATAATTTGGGAAATCTCTTCTGAACTTAAATTCTCAACATCAATAGTTGAATCTTCTTTCATTTTGAGTGGCTCTAAATTTCTTGTCATTCCTCTTGTTATTAGAAATGAATCAGGTTTGGCCCCAAAAAATGATGCTGAAAAATCCTTTCCCCCATCGAGATCTGACATTGAAGCGCTTGTTGCGATAAATCGAATTTGTGGTGATTGCGGTGATATACCAATTCTTTGTAACAAGTTACGAATCACTAGCGCGACTTCTGATCCTTGAGTCCCTCTGTAGAGGTGCAATTCATCTATTACTAAGTGGAAAATGTTATTTGGATCGGCATTTATCCAATCTTTTGTCTGTTTAAATACGGTCTCTTCCTGCTCCCGCATGAGCATCGCGTTAAGCATCGAATAGTTCGTGACAAGAATATCTGGAGCAGAATGCATCATGTCCCAACGAGTGAGCATCTCTGATCCCATCGGATCCGATAGTTGATCTATTGCATCATCACTTGAGTTTGCACTCCTAAACTCCTGGACTTCTCGCGACATATCTTTAAGTTCATTTGCAACTCTTACGATTTTTTCTGCCCCACTCCTGAATGGCATCTCTCCACTTCCCATAGTGATACTTGTGTATCTTCCAAACCAAAACTGAAGTGAGTTAGTTTTTTCAGTAATTATTCGAATTGCTCTTCTAAGGCGAGTGATCTGATCTTCAACGAGGGCGTTCGTTGGATAAATAATCAATGTTCGAATTGCAGCGGGTCTCGTTTCAGACTCTCGAAGTGGTGACCATTTGGGATTGGAGTCACCCCACCAACGTTTAGCGGCAGGCTGTTCGCGCCAAGTTTTAGCTTCTAAAGCCAGGCGTAAGAGGATGGGAAGAAGAAAGGACTCGGTTTTTCCTGAACCTGTACCAGAAGTGACGACAATATTCTTTTCTTTTGAATTTGAAGAAAAAAGTACCCTCAAGGCCTGAGCTTGATGATCCCTGATATAGATTTCTCCGTCGCTCGCTGCAAATTTTCCAAATAGAGCACGTCCAACTAAATCTACTGTATCCCTTTCTAGGCCTAGCTCGTCTCCCAACTTGCGTAAGGAATGATTTGCGTCATACGGCATCACTGGCTCCAGAAAAATTTCTGTTGCAATCCGGCTATTTGCTAGAAGTAGCTTTCTCCTTTCTTGCATAAGTTTCGGAAACTTTAACCAGTACTGAGTATCAAAATACTTGAGATAGGCATCTATCAACTGGTCTTTCAAAATTGTTGGAGTGAGATTATTCAATTCTTGCTCTTCCTAATTTTGCTGCGAGAAGTCTTGCGGTCTGCGAGTTAATATTATTGTAGATAAGCAATTTTCCAGTTGAATCTCGCTCTGGCAGTTTGCCTGATGCTAAAACAGCAGATCGGCCATACAGTCCTGGCAGAGTTGCACCTAGCGGGACAATCAATTTTTTATTTGCATAATCGAAAGCAAGTAGCGCTATACCTAATTCTGCTGCCTGGAAATGTTTAGCCAATTCTGCTGAAACAAAACTCACGGAATTATTTCTCAAGTCTTGCGCAGTTCTAGTTACATATCGATTACGATATTCTCCTTGGATTCTGTACCCGCCAACCTCGTCGATGTTTGAGGTTTCAACCCAAGAATTTGATGCTGGTTCAAACTGCGATATGGATTCAAACCCAGGAACTGCTCTTTTAGGAAGAGATTCTACCAACTCAGCAATTGGAGGAAGAATGCTTAGCATTTCCAAGACAGGTTCTCGCAGATAAGGAATATTCATTTTATTCGAAATTACTGCGATATCAGATTGTTTCGCCCCGATGATTCGTGGAAGTGTGAAGCTTTCGATCTCTTCAAAACTAATTATCTTACCTTCGGTGAGAGAATTTCGTATTGATTCCAGTAGAGACTTGGAACAAAAACCTGTAATGACTATGTGATCACCGCAAGATGCAAAACTAGTGGGAGCAACTTCCCAACTTCTAATTTGAAAAAATTCATCTAATCGACAGTCAATGAGAGCAAGTTGATCGAGTTCAAGCGCGAATTGATATTTAAACAGCGCGCCAGGGTCTATGGCGCTCGCAAGCATTTCCAATGCCAAGCCCGACCCTCCACCGACATGCATTAACCCATCCAACACTTCCACGTGCCTTGTTCTTCTATTTTCGACAGGTGGCATGTTCGAAAGCGAGACCCTTGGTGTCTGCACAACAACTGCTTCTGCTGAAGTTGCAACCTTCTTTGCTACATTTTCTTTTTTTAACTTATTTCTTTCAGCAACCCAAGGATTTGCTGCAAATTTTTTGTGTAGGCCACAATATTTACAAGTGCCTTGAATGTTTCCTGAGTCACTCTTCTCAAATCCTTGGCGAGATCTTGATGGAACCGTAGGAGGTATTACAAAATTATGGCGAGCGGTTCCGAAGCAACTTGCAGCTGTCACGCTTTGTAAAGCAATTTGCTCAAATTTGCGGTTTGTCATATTCCCACTTGGTTGGTTAACCCACCAAATTTTTTCATTGGGCGGGATTTCTTCTGCATAAATTTTTACATTTGAGGCTTTCTTAGTGATAGATCCATCCACAAAACTAGAAATTGATTCTTGCAGAGGAACTGTTTGCACTACACCTAATACAGTATCTGTAAAGTCATGCACTAATCTTTCAGAGGATTTCCAACTTGCCTCATCTATGGAATCTGAAGATCGCAATCTAAGTGTCTTTTCTGTTACGGGCTTGTTCTCAGAATCCATGAAAAGTTTAACTGCGTAATTGTTATTGATGAGGGTCGATGCATCAATTTTCCATACTCCCGTAGCTTCATAAAATTCACGTGCTAGAACGACGGTTTCAGAATCATCCTCTATGCAGATTTGCATGGAGATTTTTTCTGCGCCTAAGACTGATCCACGGATTTCGAAGTCAATATCTGAATGCCATTTTGGTGGTCTTCCTGGCAATTGAAAACCCCCGGAGAAATTCAAAGTTCCACCGAAAATCGGCTTCAGGCCTTCCAGAGAGCCATCAGGAGAGAGTGACGAATTCTCGGGTGGCATGACAAGTTCCACGTTTATCGCCATTACCCATCCATCTGGAATTCCTGCAATGTCTTTAGCGCCTAGTACTGCCCATCCAGGCCGTGCGCACTTGCTCAATACTTCTGAAACTTTGGAAACAAAATTTCCATTATTTTGGATAGCCAAAAGAGTTCTGATGCCAATTTCCGTTCTTTCAACTTCTTGGTATCTACGAGATAATTCATCATGTCTAAAAACAACTAGACGTTTCGGGTAACGTTCAATGTTAAATTCTCGACCAATGTCGACGGTCAGCATTCCCTCAAGTAGATCTCGCGACCCAACTGGAGGAAATGAAGTGTCTGGTCGCCACCAGCCTGATTGGTCCATGAGGACTTGAATTTTCGCGTCGGCCTCACCATCACGTCTCTTTATGCCAATTACGTGGCTTTCTTTACTAGAAATCGGCGCGCTAAATGAAAAATTGAAGTGCATCGCAGAACTTGGGAATGAAGTCTCAAAGGCTTCAAGCCGCACCTGAAAATCTTGCTTAGAAATTTGGTCGTCCTCAAGGTGCCCGCCAGATACAGCCCCATCCCACAATTCAAGTTCCCTACAAGCGATACTAGCGATGCGCGTTTTTGCGTCGTCTTTCTCCCATAGTTTTTGTAACGGTTTGCTTGGATTTCGATAGGAACTAAAGTATGAATCTTCTCTTTTCATCCATGCATCAATAATATTTTGCATATCGCGTTCTACTAAACTTGTAAATGGAGAAAAATTATTTTCTCTAAATAATTTTGGGAGTTTTTTGCGATCAACAGAGCGTACTAATGCTTGCGAAAGCGCAAAGCCCACATATTTGAAAGCAGAGATTGAGTAAGCCGTTCCAATTCCACGCTTACTACTTAAAAATTTGTCAAGCCAAAGATTTAGTGCGGACCAAAAAATAGTTGCAACTTTACGATAACTTTCTTCAACTATTTTTTTGTCAGGAAGTCCTAAATTTCCTTGAAGTCTCGGATAGTAAGCATTCGTCGAATACCCGCCTTCTCCCCCCATGTCGGAGGCAGATATCGTAAAAGCAAGGAGGAGTGGAATGTGTGGGTAACTTGGAACTGGATTTGATTTCTCCACCGCTTCATTGCAGTTGCGGTACCAAGTTCCCAATGAGTTTTTCATCTTGTCAAATAAAATTGGCAAATCTGAATGGTGAATTTGTGAATTAACACATTCGAAAATCGTCTCTTCTAAAGTCGCGGGATCAATTCCCAACTCATTGGAAACCTGCAACTGAACTTCTTCAGTAATCTCCAAATAAACGGGGCGATTCGCCATTTCTACAGTAAATAGCGCTCTACAAAGTGCCTCATTAAGCAAATCATAGGTCACTAGTTGTTCTGCAATCCCTGAGTCCGCCGGGATTTCCAAGGTCATGACATCAGGGTAATGGGTATAACTGACATTCAAAATAGTCAATCCCTAACTTTGTCAGTGGGATCAGATAAGCTCCTGCTATGAGCTTTAGATTTGTTGACCTTTTTGCTGGAATTGGTGGATTTCATGGCGCACTCGGCGCCCTGGGGGGGGAATGTGTTTACGCCTCTGAAATTGATAAAGCAGCAGCAAGAATCTATTTGAGAAATTGGGGAATTGAACCTGAAGGGGACATAACCCTCGCGGCCAACGACACCACGATGAATGTGCCAGATCATGACGTTTTGGTTGGCGGGTTTCCATGCCAACCTTTTAGTAAGTCAGGAAAGCAAAAGGGCATGGAAGAGGCTCGAGGAACTTTGTTTTGGAATATTGCGAAAATTATTGAAATTAGAAAACCAAAAATAGTCATACTTGAAAATGTTAGAAATATAGCGGGTCCAAGGCATGCTCACGAATGGGAAGTCATTATTCAGACCTTGCGTGAATTAGGTTACCGAGTTAGTTCAAAGCCTTTTGTGGTTTCCCCACATCGAATTCATCCTTCATTCGGCGGACGACCACAAGTTCGTGAGCGGGTTTTTATAGCAGCAACAAGATTAAACAGGACCACAGGGAAACTTCACGAAGAACCACAGCTTCCCTCAAGGGAACAATTTGAAGCAAATTGGGATTCAAAGAAGTGGAAACTTGCTAAAGACTTACCCTTAGATCCAATGACTGCAAAAGAAAAGGCTAGCCTGAAACTTTCAGAAGCAGAAATTGAATGGCTTGATGCATGGAATGAATTTTTACAAATATATCGCGGAAATAATGCTGGCAAAAACCCACCAGGCTTCCCGATTTGGGTCGATGATTGGATTCACACAAAGAATCTGAAAATTCCCCGTGGGACTCCTAAATGGAAAGAAAATTTCTTGCGTAAAAATTCGGAACTATATTCTGCAAATAAAAAAGTTCTAGATGCTTGGCTCAAGAAATATAACAACCTTTCTCACTTTCCTCCGAGTAGGAGAAAATTTGAATGGCAAGCTCAGGATGCTAAGACTATTGCAGACACTATTTTACATTTCCGCCCTTCAGGGATTAGAGCGAAGAAAGCTACGTACGTTCCGGCCCTAGTGGCAATCACTCAAACATCGATTATTGGAAAGCACAAGAGGAGAATTTCAGTCAGAGAGGCAGCAAGGTTGCAGGGCTTCCCCGATTGGTTTGATTTCTTGGACCAAAGAGAAGCAATGTCGTACAAACAACTTGGAAATGCCGTAAACATTGGAGCTGTCTATAACGTAATTAAGTCTTTAGTTATTAGAGATATTGATCTGCTTTCAAAGTATCCAGAATTAACAAAAGCAATTCTAGGCGCCCCAAACTCACCTGATAACCAGTTGATGGAGTTCAAATCTCATTCGTATAAAGAAAGAACTAATTCCACCACAATTTTCCAACCTAGACTTGTCGATCTATAGGCTTAACTCAAACTCCAAGATTGATTAAAAGTTTGCTTAGGGTTTCTTCATCAATATTGCCACTCTCAAATTGCTGTTTCAGGTATTGGATCGTGGCAGCATTCTTTTTCATATCAGCCATGATAGGTCCAAGGTTCGGATAAGTCCCTGAGGTTAGGATTGACGTGACGACATCCAATTGCCAGACTTGATTAGCGGAACCAGGATTTCCCGGTGCCTGAAAAGGAATTACACAACCCGGATTATCTAGTGCAAATTGTTTTGTTATGGTTGCCTTTATTGTGATGGCCTCATCATTCTGCTCGATGCGGCTGCCGTACCCGATCGCTACTAGTGGATCGAAATACGTGATCCCCGGTAAGTAGGGGGCAATAAAAACAGTTGCGGTTTCATATGAATGAGAATTATTTTTAGCACTACTGCCAGATGACATCTTATTCTTGAGTCTAATCTCGCCCGATGGTTTAGCTTGTGCGGAACTCTTCAGCGACCAAAGCCCTTGCAAGTTATTTCCATATTGAAGTAAATCGAAACCTTTTTCAGAGTGACCTCCCGGTACCGTTTGAATTCCCGCTACACAACAAGCGATGGCCATGATCCACTCATATGCTCCACCAAAACCCATTCGAGCGCCAGGGTCCGAAGGGTTCAGTTGAGTTAGCACTCCTCTCATGGCGGTTTCCACTTCGCTGCCCAATTCTGGTTTTTGCTCGAAGCCCGACTTAAGAATTGAAAAAGGATGATTTGAGTTAAGTACTAGCCCTTTTTCTAAAACCTTTTCCATAAAGTAAGTATGAGCAAATTAGGGCGTTTTTGCAGCTGAGGCAGACCCTTTAAATATAGTAAAAGTTAATTTAAGGCTAGTTACACGTAGGAAATCTGAATTCCTTTATCTATTAGTCCAAAATTAGATCCTTCTAAACTATGGATTTTCTAGTCTTTGACCAAAGGATTTATGGACAGAAATCGAAAATTGGCCTCAAATCATGAAAAATCGTCTATCTTGTCTGCATGTAATACCCGCGGCCCGACGAGCTTCTAAAAATAGAAATTTTAGATATGCCCCCACCCGCACGATCACTTCGTGCTGTTTGGGGGATTTTTATGCGAGCTTTACTTCGCAAGACCGCAACCAACCTAAAGCAGCTTGGGAGTGATGGGTCATTGGTCGCTCAGTTATCAAATCAGATGTTCCATGTCGTCGGGAATAGTCCATCACCTGCAGAAAGTCGTTCCTGGGAATCGAGCTTGCCTGTATTGGCTCAGGACCTAATAGATTGCGGGCTCGGCGATGTAGACGTTCTTTTGGAATATCAACTTCCTTATACAAGTAAGAGAATCGACGCAATAGTTTGCGGTAGCGACCCAAAAACTGGGAAACCTTCTCTAATTGTTGTCGAACTAAAGCAATGGTCATCTTTCGAACTGGTTGCGGGAACCACTGATTTAGTTTCCATCGGTGCTTATGGTAACCAACCACTACTTCACCCTGCAGAACAGGTAAAACGTTATTGTGAACACTTAGAAGATTTCAATAGATTCATAGAAAATAGCGACGCAAAACTCATGGGGGTCGCTTATTTGCATAACTGGCTTGCAGTTAGGAATGCAGCTATTGATAAAATTCCAACATCGGTTCATGGTCAAGTTTTCCTTGGAAGTGAAAAATCCAAGTGGCATGATTTCCTCAAGGCAAACCTCTCTGCGAATAATTCAACTCTCGTTGCAGATGGTCTATTAAGTGGGAAGCTTGCACCAACAAAGCAACTTATGGATCTCGCTGCCGATGAAATTCGTAGTCAAAATCAATTTGTTCTGTTAGATGAACAAAAAGTTGCTTTCTCTCTCGTGATGAAGGCAGTCCGCGAATCCAACGAGGCTAATACCAAGACAGCAATTATTGTCACCGGTGGTCCAGGCACTGGGAAAAGTGTTATTGCCCTCGCTTTGCTCGGTGAATTATCAAGAGAAGGCAAGACCACGTTGCATGCAACGGGATCGAAAGCTTTTCGAAATTCTTTGCGGAAAATCGCAGGAAATAGAGCTCCGCAGGTTCAAAAAATGTTTTCCTATTTCAATTCCTTTATGACTGTTGCGCCCAACAGTCTTGAGGTGCTTATCTGCGATGAGGCGCATCGAATACGTGAAACTAGCGCTAATAGATATACAAAAGCTGATAATCGCACTGGTACGCCACAGGTGAACGAACTTCTTCGTACTGCACGTGTTCCTGTATTTTTCCTAGATTCACACCAGGTGGTGAGAAAAGGGGAGCTAGGAACACCCGAATATATTGAGAAGTCCGCTTCTGACTTAGGGATTAAAACTTATCGCGTTGATTTAGATGGACAATTTCGTTGTGGGGGTTCGAGACTTTATGAAAATTGGATTCTTGGCCTCTTGGATCTTAATGAACAAGCACCAAGTATTTGGGAAGAAGATCTCAATTTCAAAGTCTCTGTCGTTGATAGCCCGGAAGAGATGGAGTCTGTTTTAAGCGAAAAATTAAAAGAGGGATACAAAGCCAGAATTACAGCAGGATTCTGCTGGACTTGGAACGACCCGACCAAAAATGGAACATTGCCCTTGGATGTAAAAATCGGAACATGGCAAAAGCCTTGGAATGTAAAAGGTGACCGTGGAGTCGGCGGATATATGTCTGGTGAACTATGGGCTATTGATCCAAAAGGTTTTGATCAAATTGGTTGTGTGTATACCGCTCAAGGTTTTGAATATGACTGGAACGGTGTGATTTTTGGCCCTGACTTAGTTTGGCGAAACGGCCAATGGCTAGGAGTGATAGCAGGATCAAAAGACCCAGCAATGCGTGGGGTTTCGCAAGAAGCCTTTGATCAATTAGTTCGCAATACTTATAAAGTTCTTTTGACGAGGGGATTATCTGGAACTTTGGTTTATTCCGTAGATCCAGAGACTCAGAAACATTTAAAGCAATTAATTTAGTTTAGTAACGCCTTATGTCAGGTGTGTGGTGACTATGTGCTGACACGTCCAGGGAAAGAGGCGGATATGTTCACTGAAATTCAAAACATAACTCGCGGGTACATGATTGATAACAATGTTACCTAAGTAGTACCCTTCCTTTATGGGCTGGGGAACTTTCATTGCAGGCCGCGTTCTCGGGCCAAGAACCAAACGTTCAGGTTCAATTGGTGAAGGTCTGACCCACGCCGCGAAATTTTTGGAGAATAGAACTTATAACGTGGAGGCAGAAGTTCTAGATCGAATTCGAGAACTAAAGTCATTGGGCGAAGAAATAAATATTGACCAAATCCGAAGAGAAGTTTACCAAATTCAAGACTACCGCAGAAAACGCGGCCGGAGTCTGGAAATCGAAATTGTAAGAGAAGCTCAGAAATATGAAATCGCTGGCGAAAAATTTGACGTCAATCAAATCGAACGAGATTTATTTAATAGTAGGAGAGTTTTTCCTTGGAAAACTTTCTTCACCTGGCTATTTCTTCCAGAGATACCACTTTATAAATTAATCAGAGGCTCCCAGAGTAAAAATAGAGAGAACCAGTAGGCTTCCCAGTGACTACTTCCGTTAACTCTTAATTACTTGATAACCAAAGTTCAAGAGGTTTACGAAATGTCATCAATTCTGGAAATGTCGGCTTAGGTTCGTGCAGAACAAAGGAAGGTAGCCGTTCAAGTAGTTGGCGTAGTGCAATTTTCGCCTCGAGACGAGCAAGTGGCGCTCCAAGGCAAAAATGGATGCCGTGTCCAAAACTTACGTTTCCAGGATCAGCTCTGGTGATATCAAAGGTGTCCGGATTTTGGAATTTCTTTGGATCGCGATTTGCAGCGCCGATCATGAAGTGGACGCTGTCGCCTTTCTTAATCTGTTTTCCTAGAATCTCAAGATCCACTGATGCGATCCGGCCCGTTTTTTGGACTGAAGTATCAAAGCGAAGCGTCTCCTCTACTGCAGCCGGGATGAGGTCAAAGTTTGAACGGAGTAAAAGTTCTTGCTCTGGATTGTTTAACAAAGCGAGAACCATATTCCCGATCAGGCCCTCGGTCGTTTCGAAGCCGGCGAAGAAAAGTTGGATCGTGAGACCAACGATTTCTATATCAGTTAGTCCATCGCCACTTTCATCTTTAGGGGCATTTACAATTTTACTTAACAATCCATCATTGGGATTACGACGAAGTTCGACAAATAGTTCTAACAAATATTCCTGGGCTTCGCGGGCAACAGTTTCTCCGTGTTCGGCCTGTTCTGTCGTAAGTCGAGCTGAAGCAGTGAAATCAGCGAAACCATCAGCCCATCGTTTGAGGTCCCACCTTTTCTCGAGTGGGATCCCAAGGAGTTCACAAATTACGATTGCAGGAAGTTGGAAGGAGAAGTCATCTACGAGATTGAATACATCCTTAGACATGGCAGCATCCAGCAAGTCGCTCACGATCTTCTCGATGTTCGGTTCAAAAGCAGTGACGCTTCGCGGTGTGAAAGATTTATTAACTAGGCGCCGGAGCCGAGTATGTGCAGGTGCATCCTGGAAGACAATCCAGTTGCTGACATTAGTAATTGCGTGCGACAAATTTTCGAGTTGATCTGGTGAAAGATGCGAAGAGGCTTTTGCTATGCGTTCGCTTTGATTGAAGAAATCATCTCCCCCAAGCCCTTTTTCGACTTCATTAAATGTTGTCACAATCCATGCTTGGGCGATCTCGCTCCAAAATACGGGTGACTCTTCATGAAGCTTTCGATAAATCGGGTAAGGATTGACGAAATAATCACCAACGAGGAATTGCGAAATGCCTGTCTGATTTATCGCCATGAAAACCTTCCCTAAGTGCGAAGTCAGAATACTCGCTAGTGCGGTGTATAAGACCTTACTTCAGATAACTTTTAATCACAGCTTTTAGTTTTGCACATTTCGTTAGCAGCTAAAAATATCAAACTGAGTATCGAGTTAGTTTTCCCCTGCCCGTTTCCTTCTCGAAACAAGTTGAGCACGCTCGCCAGCGTTCACTCACTTGTTTTCCCTGCTAATTGCAGGGGAAATCGAGAAGGGAGGATGTTATGGATTATGGAAACTGGATCGCCCTATTGGCGATTTTCGCTAATTTAATAATTTCGATTATTAAAACGCGAAAGGCTCACCCAGAAGATGAGTGAGCCCAGATTCACAAAATCCCTCTAACGGAGGGTAGGTGGTTTCGGGAAGAAATTCCCGGACCATCTGAGGAAAGCGTATAGCAAGTTGATTTTGAAATGTAAGAAAATCTCACAAAATTGCAAACTACTTTGGGTAACTTTTTTCTTAGAGGCTGTTGTCTCTGATTGTTAAAATCGAACCCACTACACTTCCCTTAGGTCAAAAGGGTGCTCTATCCAATGAGTTACAAAGTTGAAGGCCCTGATAGAAATGGCGGGGTCTTTAACACTTAATCATCGGGTCGGGGGTTCGAGTCCCTCACAACCCACTCAGCACGCATAGCAAGTTACTTTGGTAATTACTTCGGGATGTATGTCAGCAGAATCTTAAAACGAAATACCGCCCAAGTATTTACTTAATTCTTTTTAGCTTTATCAACACAAATAACCCTGATAAAAATAAGAAAAGATTTGGGATCCACCAGCCAAGATTAAAAAAGCCTTGAATGCTCCAAAATACAATCGCCATACCACCTGCCACCATAGTTAAGGTCGCTGAAACAATTAGCAATGTCCAGTTTCCCTTTCCTTTAATGCCAAGAAATCCAGTAATGGAAGCTGCGATATCTAGCGGAAAGAATGACCAATTCCATGCCTTTACATTCAAGTCATCGTAATTTTGAAAAACCCAGTCATGAGGAATTAGTCCAAATACGATTAATCCCCAATAAATAATAAACCCAAAATCTATAGAAATAAGTAAGTTCTTTGTGCCTTTCCCAACAACGTGTTCCATTAGTGAGCTGCTCCACCTAAATTCATAATTACAACACCAACAATGATGATAACCATTCCAACAATGTTCATTCTAGAAAGTTGTTGGTTAAAAAATATAACGCCTCCAACAGCTGCTCCAATAATTCCTACACCAGACCAGATTGCATATGTAATGCCAACATCTAACTTCTTAAGTGACATTGCCATCAGAGTAAATGCGGTTGCATAGCCAAATAAGACGCCGATTGAAGGTAATAACTTACTAAGTCCATCGCTTGCCTTCAAACAAAGCGTGCCTACAATTTCGGCAGCAATTGCAATTGATAATAAAACCCAAGCCATAGAAATATATTAGCAAAAAAGGGCATCCGCCCATATCTGACCTAAATCTGTTCAATATCTAGCAAATGTCAGACCCATTGACTAATATGGGTTGTGGATCAAGATCAATTGAATCCATATGTGGCCCATGAAGGATATGTAGTTCGAGTCCCTCACAACCCACTTATGTAAGTAAATCCGAGTAACTAAGAAGATGATTGCTGTGCCACATGATTGGGCAGTAGATACGAAGTTGTTACAAGCAATGGTTTAGTCATAGATAGCAAAGGGCTAATCAAGACTTAGAGATCGTCACTTGATCGTGATCGCCTGACTTGGTCAAAGTAATTGAAACTCCATTTGTTACCAGTGTTTCGCCCTCATAAATAATACGATTCGCATCGAACTGAGGTGCATATCCGCTTGAGAACGATCCGTGATAAACGGTTGGATTGCTAATGAAGTCTGCAAATCCGCCAGTTTCAACTCGATTACTATCCTTGGCAGTATCTACTTTATATACAAGTAATCCATAGAAACCAAATGGTAATCCGGCCCAATCTGTTTGTCCGCTACTCCACTTATCTCGACGGCGTGATTCGATCACAAGTACCTCATGCGAAGAAAGTCTTACCATGATTGCCTTAGTGCCAATCTCATCACGCTCTAATGGACTCAATTTGATATTGGCCCTTTCAAGTTTGCCGACTGAAACGCAATAGAACTGATCAGGGATCTGCCAATCTAGAATCAATAGATCCCAAGCATCAAGCACTAGCGATGACCCCGCTTGATTAGTCATTAAGTTGAATGGAGATCCATCTGATGGTGCGTGTCCAGCCAAACCATGAGGGTGCATATTTTCATGAATGAACCAAGACCAAATCGGCATTTTATTCTGATAGAGCCAAGCCCCAGTTGCATTAATTTGAACTCCTATATAGCCCTTATTTGTTTGAATTCCACCAAAGGCAGTCATGGCATCCCAAATATTCACAATTTTCTTTGGATAAACGAAGAAGACTACTTTTAAGTTTGTGTAATCAAAAGAATCTTGAGCACTAGCCATTAGATCTTCTGCGAGTTGAGAGGGAGATCGAAGAGTGCCTACTTTGGCACCAGGTAATGGATTTTGCTGAACTGGGCCAGGGTGAATCCACACATACTCACTTGAATCCTTTGAAGCACGTATCCAATTTTTAGAGGTTTGGATTTCATAAGTCATTTTGCTGTTACTAAATTGCTTTACCCATTCATTAATCTTCTTTATTTCTGGATCGATGATTTCACTAGGCGATCCAGTTCCAGGCACGTCCGAAAAATCAATCGGGATGATTGCGACTTTAATATTTCCAGCAATCGGAATACTTGGTGGATAGGCTGCTGATGTGACTGGGTAGGCAATTGCCTGTATTCCAGGGCTCTTAGTCGCACGCATGTCAGGCGCCCTGCAAGTTTCTAAACCTTCTGGTGACGAAGCTAATCCGGGAGCCGAAGGAATCAAACTCAACTGAAAAAACTTAAACCTATTATTTGCAACATATCTGCACTCAAGAATTCCCGAGTTATTTGTTATTTGCTGGCCAACACTAGAACAAGAGTCTCCATCTTTAAACATCGGAGTCGGAGTTAATGTTGGAGTTGGCAAAGGTTCTACCGGTGGCTTTGCACAACCAGTAGTTACTGTTGCAGAACAAACTATTGGAGTTGGATTCGGTGGCAATTTCACAACTGCAACGCCTTTATTCCAAACCAACTTCTTTTCTGACTTAATGCAGGTATAGGTCTTATTTTGATAAGTAACCTTTTGCTTATTGACTTTGCATATGGATCCAGGAGTTACCTTTTGCGCTGAAACGGCAGTTATTGGAATCAAAGTAATTGCCAGGGCAACTAGAAATCCTTTGGCGACACTCCCCCTGATGTGCATTCTCAAAGGGTAACGGGGAGACCAGGTCTTGACCACAAGATTGTCGATCTTCAGGGTGCGGCTTTGAAGGTTATCGAGATGCCATGAGTGGATTTATCTTTTAGTATTTGAGGCAACACTCTTGAATCGAATTAAGGATTATCTTCGGTGAAAATTATTGATCTCGGCGCTGATTTAGAAAGCATTGTTGCGCAGGAGTTTAAATCCTTGCATTCAGGTGGTGGGCGAAGTTCAATTCAGGGTGGCCAAAGTGCTGCAGATAGCGCGCTTGCTCAGTTGAATATTGCAGGTTATGCAAAGGATCGATCAGAAGTATGGCCCCGTGAGGCACGAGGGGCTTCAGTGCTATCTCCTTACATTCGTCATAACTTGTTGCCTTTGCAAAGAGTCTGGGATCACGTGGCTAAGGCGCCGTTTTCAGATCGTGAAAAATATCGTGATGAATTGTTATGGCAAGAGTATGCGCGCCATCTATATGCTCGAATCGGCACACGACTATTTAGCAATCTGCGTTTTGAACAAATCTGGGATAAGCCAGGTAACGGTTGGCCGGAAGGTATGGCCTGTGTTGATTTTGCTACAAATGAACTAGTCGAAGATGGCTGGTTAGTTAATCAAACCCGGATGTGGTTGGCCTCGCACTGGACGGTACGTAATGAGTTTGGTTGGTTGCATGGTCAAGAAGAGATGTATCGCCACTTACTTGATGGCTCGCGGGCGGCAAATCTTTTAGGTTGGCAATGGACTGTTGGAACCGGTACCGGCAAGCCCTATGGCTTTGCGCGTTGGCAAGTACAAAAGCGTGCGCCAGAACTTTGTGGTGGGTGTGCACTGAAAAGTAAGTGCCCGATTCAGGAATTTCCGGATGAGGTTTCCTTAGATGCGGCTCCTCATGAAGCGCTACTTTTGGCTGACCCAGATCTTGCGGCAACTACTGGGCCAATTATAGTTAAAGAAAATAAAACACCTGCGATGGTTTTGTTAACGGTGGATTCATTAGGAGATGCAGACCCAGCGTTGGTGGCGAATCCAAAATTACCGGTGGCTTTTGTCTTTAATGAAAATGCACTGGCAAAACTGCAGCTATCTTCAAAGCGGATTTATTTTTATCTGGAAACTTTGCAGGATTTAGCGACCCGGCGAAACTTAACGGTTTATCTCGGTGATCCCTATGAGTTTGCGCGGCAGAATTCTGTAGCGATTACTTATGCGCCAGTTCCGAGTTTTGCTAAATTCAAAGATTTAGCGCAGATTCATCCATTCCCTTGGTTGAAATCACCACATCCGCTTTCGGTTCGATCCTTTAGCGCTTGGCGAGGGAAATTAAAATAATTTATAACTCGTGGAGCTATTTACTCTTAAGCACTGTTACTTGGCTAAGTGAATGGCTGACAAGTATTACAAAATATATCTATATGTGCTCATAAAGAAAAGATTTTGTATGCATGATTAGACATCAACAACTACCAATGTTTTTGAACTGCCTAATTTCAAAAGCAGGCACAGAAGTTTTACCACCAATTGTTGTGTAAGTGACACCGCCTGTAACTGTCACCTTTGCGATAAATGCGGATTTTTCACTGAGTTTAAGTAGGCTTTTTGATGAACCGGTAAAAATTGCGTTTATTCCATTCGAGAAGTACGACTGCTCCTGAACCGGCGAGGCATAGCCACGAAACTTAGATCCGCCTGTGTTCGCATCAAACTGAGCGACACAAGCGTAAACGATGTAATTTTTATTTTTTTGAGTTTTTGGCATTCGTGTTAATGTATTCCAAGCTACATCGTCCGGGACGAGAAAGTTTATCTTTTTATACCCTGATGGACACGTTGCGCCAGCTGCAACCGTTTTCGATGTGTTTCCTTTTGCGCAATATTCTCCCATCGAATTAGCTTTTGCAATCGCCTCGTTCTTCTTGGAAGCTAAGGGGAAAGCGGTTTTTTCTGACAAGGCTAATTTTCCGGTTTTAGACTCAAAGCTAACGGTGGTTACAAAATTATATGGAGCAACAGTCCCTGCTAAAGAATAGGCACATAGTTGAATTCCATCTTTTTGCAAACCATTTTCTAAGCCGTATTGAGTTGCTGTCGCAACTTCTTTGCCCGCTGAGTCCACTATCGAAAAGAGGACGGTAGATATTTCCGAGTACGGATCCATTACATTAAATTGAAACTCGGTGTCGGTACACTCTTGAGGAAAAGGAATCAACTCAAATTTTGTAACTATCGAAATATATCCGCTTGAAGTTGTTGGGCGCTTTGGGAAGCTAGAGGCTGGGATTGTTATCGAGACAACCGCGTCTTTTTGTTTTGAGCCGAATTCACGCAAGACTTTTACAGTCCCCTTAAAATCCCGAGTTAAATCTATTCCAACAAAGTCTGAACCTCGAATATAGTCCCAGAACTCAATTGTTCCGTTCACCCCAGAAGAATATCCAGAATCGTTCACTAATTCTTTTCCATTTGCATCGAGTAAATTGAACTCAGCGTAATCCCCTGAACCGATCATGTTTCCATTAATTCCTTTGAGAGTGAAGCTCCACTTTTTATCGATAAGTGTTTGAGCAAAATCGGGATAGTCAATTGCCCAATTACCCCCGGTTGCAGTTCCGCTAGCAAAAGCAGACTTAACTTGCAAAGCATTCAAAGGTACCGCGACTATTGAAAAAATTAAGACAAAAAGGGCTATAGAATTTTTTCGCATTTAGTACCTCTCTTCACCCTATGAGCGCATCTTAATTTAATCAGAGCTGGTTTTCTCCAAATAAGGTGAGATTCTCTTATAAGCCCAAATCGGATTAGCTCTGACGCGAAGGTGCCTCTTGATACAGAGTTTTTGGTGTGTGTGAGATGCTTTTCCCATGAGTACATCCACTCCAGCACAGGACAAAGTAGGCCGAGGCATGTTGATCATGCTGCTGATTACTGGGGCTGGTCACTTCATTGTTCCGGGGCCGGTTGATCAACTTGTTCCCGCATTTTTGCCAGGTGAGCCCAGGCTTTGGACCTATTTAAGTGGTGTGGCCGAGGTTGTTATCGCGTTAATGCTTCTTGCTCCCCTTGGTAAAAGGATTGCTGGAAAATCAATTCGATTGTGGGGTGCATACAGTGCCTTTGCGCTCTTCATCGCAGTCTTTCCGGCCAATATCAATATGGCGATCCAGTGGAGTTCACGGGATATGCCAGAACCACTACTTGCGTATGTGCGGCTGCCTTTGCAATTTGGACTTTTCTATTGGGCATGGGCACTGGCTAAAGATATAAAGATTAAGAGCGATGCTGTAATGCGCGGGCATAAAAACATGGTTCAAGAACAGTAATCGAAAATGAAATTAAGAGTAGTTGCGCTCCTACTACTTATTTCACTCCTGAGTGGATCTTTACTTGCCCCAGTTAGTGCAGCCGATTCTTTCCCGATGCCACCACAACCTAAATGGTGGGCTCAGAGTGGTTTGACTGATGTGCGGTACGGAATTTGGTTGCCGTGTAACGCCGAATGGGGAATCAGTAACGATTGCGTTCAAGGAATTAATCTCTACAAATTAGATGGCAGTGCAGCTGGTCCACTCACCTATCAACCACTCAAAGGTTTCGAGCCAAGCAAGGCGGTTCAAGAATGGGTGATAACCCAAACACCTGGTGGTGAGGCAATCGAAAATTCTGCTCGCGTAAAAGATTTGATGGATTCGATTGGTCATTGGAAACTACCAGATGGAATAACTAATACTGATGGCACTAACTTAATTAACTCCTACATCCACTTGATGCTGAATAGTTTGCAAATCAACACAACTGGTTACGATCAAGATAAAAGTTCGCTCCCCGAAGGTTATTACTTTGAATTTCAAATCAAGAGCAGCAAGTTTTCCAAAAGCGTCAAATGGGTGTTGTCTAATGTGCGCGATCCACAAATTAGTATCTCTGGTGATCTGATCACAGTAAAAGGAGTCCCCGAAAATAGTCCCTCCGCAAAGTTCGGAGATCAAGTCTGTGAATCAAATCTTCTTCGGGCAAAAACAACCCAACGCAATATTGCCATCAATCTGATTTATAGTGATGCAGGCAATAAGACCACAGATACTCGTCCCGATGATGTAATTCTGGGTACTAATGGTTGGTGGTGCCTTAGTGATTTCCGCTTTGATCGTGAGAGCCAGCAAATCATTGTCAAAGTTGGTAACGCTCACTTCGATGAATTTGGCAACGAAATCCAAGGTTGGATGGAGTTGAAAGTAAAAGGCAAGCGCGCCCGCGAATGGTGGGGCATCGACCCTGCGATCGCTGCAGGCTATGCAAAAGTTCAGATTTCCTATCAAGATGGAAGCTCAAAGATTGCAACTGTAACTTCGGTTTATGATCCCAAAAATGATTGGATCAATCTACGCGCATATGGATTTACTTACTCCTCACCGCAATTAGCGATCAGCTTTAAAATGCCCAAGCAGACCCCCAAAATAGTTGAACCAAAGAAGACGACTATTACATGTATGAAAGGTAAATCTTCCAAGAAGGTCAGTGGCATAAAGCCTAAATGCCCTAGTGGATACAAGAAGAAGTAAGTACCATTTCTGAAATCTTCTTGACTCTTAGTTAAGAGTTAAAAATTACGAAGAGTAATAAAAGCAGAGTGGCCTCACGCGACGAACCGTGAGGCCACTTAGTGTGCGTACCACTGGCGGGAATCGAACCCGTTACACTTCCCTTAGGTCAAAAGGGTGCTCTATCCAATGAGCTACAGAAATAAAGACCCCGTCAGAGATGACGGGGTCTTTAACATTTAATTAACAGTTGTTAATTTTACACAGTTCGTTAGTAGCAAAAAATATCAAACTGAGCATCGAGTTAGTTTTCCCCTGCCCGTTTCCTTCTCGAAACAAGTTGAGCTCGCTCGCCAGCGTTCACTCACTTGTTTTCCCTGCTAATTGCAGGGGATATCGAGAAGGGAGGATGTTATGGATTATGGAAACTGGATCGCCCTATTGGCGATTTTCGCTAATTTAATAATTTCGATTATTAAAAGGCGAAAGGCTCACCCAGAAGATGAGTGAGCCACTAGCACCATAAATCCCTCTAACGGAGGGTAGGTGGTTTCGGGAAGAAATTCCCGGACCATCTGGCGAAAGCATATAGCTAATTGACTTTGAAATGTAAGAAAATTTCCCGAAATTGCAAACTACTTTGGGTTACTTTTTTTCTTACAGTTGGTTGTCTCTTATTGTTAAGATCGAACCGCTACACTTATATTACGTCAGAGGGTCGCTCTATCCAGTAAGTTACAAAGTTAAAGGCCCTGTCAGAAATGACGGGGTCTTTTTCTTTGTGGAAACTGGATCGCCCTTTTGGCGATTTTCGCTAATTTGATAATTTCGATTGTTAAAAGGCGAAAGGCTCACCCAGAAGATGAGTGAGCCCAGATTCACAAAATCCCTCTAACGAAGGGTAGGTGGTTTCGGGAAGAAATTCCCGGACCATCTGGCGAAAGCGTATAGCTAATTGAGTTTGAAATGTTAGAAAATCTAGCGAAATTGCAAACTACTTTGGGTTACTTACTCCGAAAACCGGCAGGGCATTTAGGGTTGGTTCCAGTTACTTTCCTTACTGTTTTACCCTTTATGCAAGTGATTGAAAGCTTTTTAGCAATAACTTGTGGGGATGGTGTTGCTGCAGCCGATGGTGTGGCTGACGGAGTTGGTGTTGGTGCGGGTGTCGCTATCACCTTATCTTGTTTTAATGAAACTTTTAAAGTCGGTGATGAAAATTGGAAATTGTTAGCAGTCAAATACAACCAACCATTTTTTTCATTTACAACAGTTGTTGCAATCTGAGGTGTGCCGTCGTTGCTTACTATCGAAATTGAAGCTTTGATCGGAGCATTTGAAAATCCGTAAATGCAACGTGCTACTTCGGAGCGCATGACAAGGTCATAGGTGCCCTTGAAAACATCTGCTCCATTTGGAAGATAGTGAGGAGCGGCAACTTGATAATTTAGATCTCCTGCATCTTTATCGTATACAGGTGGACCCGGTGAATATGCAGTTGCATTAGTTGTAACAATTCCGTTTAATGCCGTTAGATCAGTAAAACATTTATTCGCACCTTGTAGCTCACGCTGAGTTAGTGAACGAAATGACCAGAACTGAGGTACAACCGTCGCAGTGTTGTCGACATAAGGTAGCCAGAGATTTAGTTCATCCATTGCTGATGAAGAATAAGGACTTGGAGCTGTAGTCCAGGCACGCACGCTGTAATCTGTTGATCGAGAAATTGTGTTCGACCAGCCTTCACCACCATTTATAACTAATCCAGTACTTCGATCGAAATATTTTCCCGAACTTGGATCATAATTATTCTGCAATTTAGTTGGCATATCGGCCCACATAAAGTGCTTATAAACCGTTGGAACACCTATTGGATTGGCTGTAACTGTTAAGAGGGTATTTGTTCCAGATTTTTCAATGGAGATTTCTGGATTAGTCATTCGCCCATGCATCCAGCCTGCCGGTGTAATTGAAAGACGCACTTTCAAAGCAAATCTGAAATCTTTTGGGTAGGCCTGCTTTTGCGCGCAGAGGCTTTCACCTACTGAGCCATCAGCGCAACCAATTCCAGAACTTCCGCTTTCATTCCAGATATAACCTGAGCCTTCATTATTCAATTTATTCCAGCCGGTATTACATAATTTATTTTCGCTCAAACACCATGGAAATGAATACTGTTTAGGCTGCAATTGCACAGGAACAATTCTGGAATGAACTGAAGTTAATTTTGCGGAGCCGCCTTTAGAAATATTTCCAGACATTATGAAAGATACAAAGTAGGTACTTCCAGCTGCTCCTTCGGCTCCAGGGATGTTAAATAAACTTGCACCTCCCCCAGATGGGAGATTGGCACTAGGACTGCCTTCAAATTTATTTTGCGCAGTATCTGGGAAATACCGCATGAAAGAACCGGGGTACACCTTCCCACTTGTATCAATTGCACTTACTGCCTCAATGCAATTTGTTTCAATGGCCGAATTACAAACTGGAATCTGGGCATAGTAAATAAAATTCTGAGCCGCTGAGCACTTTGGATCATAGAGTGAGGAACATGTGGGATCTTCTTGGGCCTTGGGTCCAATTTTTGCTTGATCTAAAAGAGCAGAATAATCACGGTCTTCTGATGATCTCTCACCGAAATAACCATTTTGGCTACCAAGCCCTGTTGTGTTATCTGGAACTACCCAACCTTGATTGACATCAATAATATTTTCAGCACTCTGCGAGGGTGATGCAAAAACTGCTCCCACCATAAATAGGGAGCAAAAGAGCGCAATAGTAGAACGAAAACTAAATCGCATAACCCTGCCTCCGGGGAGACATTCTATACGAAAGAGAACAAAAGCAATTGCCCATAGCGAATGCCAATTACATGGACCTTTGGTTCAATCGCCAGCTTGTCAATCGTAAGGGCTTTAACTCGTAGGGATATCCCTATGAGGGACTCTGTGACCATGAAATGCTGTTATAAACTCTATTGTCTGGGGCAGCGAATGCTGGGCACCATAATCCCAGACTAGGTATGGAAAGTTAATCTTGGTTCATACTCTAAAAAAGATTTCTCTCATACTATTTTTTTCATTAATACTTGGCAATTTTGCCGTTGCTCCAGCCCAAGCGGATTTTCCAGCTTCAACAGGTTACGATCCCCAAGGAATTACAATTGACTCATTAGGAAATATTTATACATCAAACTATAGATGGAACGGTGGACTTTACACTGTCACAAAAATTACCCCAGATGGTGTCTCTTCAATTTTTGGAACAACAGGTACTCAGCCCATAGGAATCACGGTTGACTCAGCGAATAATATCTATACAGCAAACTATGGATCAAACAATGTCACAAAAATTACACCAGATGGCGCCTCAACAATTTTTGGAACAACAGGTACTCAGCCCTTTGGAATAACCGTTGACTCGGCCGGAAATATCTATACGGCAAACAGTGGATCCAACGATGTCACGAAGATTACGCCAGCAGGTGTCTCATCAATACTTGGCACAACAGGTGCAGGTAGTTATCCCGCTGGAATTACTATTGACTCATTAGGAAATATTTATACAGCAAACCAAGGTAACTACAGAGTCACAAAAATTACACCAGATGGTGTCTCATCAACTTTTGCTTATACAGGTCAAGGACCCCAAGGAATAACCATTGACTCGTCGGGAAATATTTATACAGCAAACACTCAATCCGACAGTGTCACAAAAATTACGCCAGAGGGTGTCGCAACAACTTTTGCCCAGACAGGAAGATTGCCCATACGAATCACGGTTGACTCAGCGAATAATATCTATACCGCAAACTATGGATCCGACAATGTCACAAAAATTACACCAGGTGGAGTCTCATCAATTCTTGGCTCAACAGGTAGTTACCCCAATGGAATCGCTGTTGACTCAGCGGGATATGTCTACACCGCAAACTCTGGGTCGTACACTGTCACAAAGCTTGACCCAATATCCGCGAGAAATCCGCTCTCCTTCTCTTTATCTTCAGCGTCGCAAAGTGTGACTCAAAATTCAGCAATTAGTACAGTAACTACTGTTTCAACTGGTGGTGAGATTTTGTCCTATGCGATATCACCAGCAGCCCCTACTGGCTTAACCTTTAATACCGCAACTGGCCAGTTGAGTGGCACACCAACTCAAATCCAAAGCGCAACTAATTATACGATCACAGCCACAAATACCGCTGGTTCAGCTACGCGCACATTTACACTCACTGTAAGTAAGGCAACTCAATCCACCTTAACCTTTGCATTAAGTAGTGCAAGTAAAATCCAACCCTACTCACAGGCTATTACGATGACTCCATCTGGAGGCTCTGGAACAGGGGCGATCACCTACGCAATTGCAGCAGGGGGAAGTGCGGCCAATTGCGCACTGGCTAATTCAACGCAGACAAATACCGTCACTGCATCATCAGGTGGCACCTGCCTAATTCAAGCAACCAAGGCAACTGACAGTAATTACCTAGTTGCCACTAGTGCCACTCAGACATTTACCTTCACATACGCTACGGCTTCAACAGGTAGTCTGCCTTATGGAATAACCATTGACTCAGCGGGAAATATCTATACCGCAAACAGTGGATCCAACAATGTCACAAAAATTACACCAGGTGGAGTCTCATCAATTCTTGGCACAACAGGTAAAGGGCCCTATTCAATAACTGTTGACTCAGCGGGAAATATCTATACCGCAAACGAAAACTCCAACAATGTCACAAAAATTACACCAAATGGTGAATCATCAACTCTTGGCACAACAGGTAGCTATCCCAGCGCAATAACCATTGACTCAGCGGGAAATATCTATACATCAAACTGGGGATCCAACAATGTCACAAAAATTACACCAGGTGGTAGCTCATCAACTCTTGGCACAACAGGTAGTAGGCCCTGGTCAATAACAATTGATTCAGCGGGAAATATCTATACCGGAAACGAAGGATCCAACAATGTCACAAAAATTACACCAGCTGGTGTCTCATCAACTCTTGGCACAACAGGTAGTAATCCCCGAGGAATAACCATTGACTCAGCGGGAAATATCTATACCGCAAACGTTGAATCTGACAATGTCACAAAAATTACACCAGCTGGTGTTTCAACAATTCTTGGCACAACAGATCCCGAGCCCCGAGGAATCACCACTGACTCCGCGGGAAATATCTATACCGGAAACTTCGGAGGCCCCACTGTCACAAAGATTACACCAGGTGGTGTCTCATCAACTTTTGGCTCTTCTCCGGGTAATCCCACCGCAATAACCATTGACTCAGCGGGAAATATCTATACCGCAAACTACTTCAATAATACTGTCACAAAGATTCTTTCAGCAGTCCCAGTCTTCTCTTTGTCTTCAGCGTCGCAAAGTGTGACTCAAAATTCAGCAATTAGTACGGTAACTACTATTTCAACTGGTGGCCCGATTGCATCCTATGCAATCTCACCAGCAGCCCCTACGGGCTTAACCTTTAATACCGCAACTGGCCAGTTGAGTGGTACGCCAACTCAAACTCAAAGCGCAACTAATTATACGATCACAGCCACAAGTACTGCTGGTTCAGCTACGCGAACCTTCGCACTCACTGTAACCTCAAAAATTACACCAACCTTTACTTGGTCTGGTCTTTCTAAGAGTTACGGTGACTCCCCCTTCACACTTACCGCTCCAACCGCCTCAACCGCAGGTACTTTTACCTACTCTTCTGCAAGTACAGGTGTGATCGCATTAAATAATGTTAATACCGATAGTGCAACTGTTGTTGGATCTGGAACATCGGTGATTACCGCAACCTTTACACCTACTAATACCGCTACTTACAACACCGCTACTACTACCATGACAGTTACAGTAAGTAAGGCAACTCAATCCGCCTTAACCTTTGCATTAAGTAGTGCAAGTAAAAATCAACCTTACTCACAGGCTATTACCATGACTCCGTCTGGAGGCTCTGGAACAGGGGCGATCACCTACGCAATTGCAGCGGGGGGAAGTGCAGCCTATTGCGCACTTGATAATTCAACGCAGACAAATACCGTCACTGCATCATCAAGTGGTACCTGCCTAATTCAAGCAACCAAGGCAACTGACAGTAATTACCTAGTTGCAACTAGTGCCACTCAAACATTTACCTTCAACGCGCCAATCACCCTCACATACGCTGCTGGGGTGTTAGGAACCGGAACTACTCCTACTTTATCTGGAACCTACTTTGCCGGGGATACAGTTACTGTCGCAGCCGGTTCAACATTGAGTCGCGCTGGTTTTACATTTAATGGTTGGCGCAACTCCAGCGAAACTTCAGTTGCAACTAGTAGCACCTTAACCCTTTCGACAAGTGAGACATTAACTGCTCAGTGGCGACAAACATCCCTTTTTGGATTAAGTGATAGTGAGATTACTGAGCTGCAAAGTTGGAACGCCTCAACTAGTACTAATTCAGGTACGGTGTCGGACTCAAGTAGCTCATTTACCGTAACAGTTCCAGGCAACTCCCTGCCCACAGGGACCACAGTAAAATTGTGGAAAATTGCAAACTCTAACCTTGCAAGAAGCAAGGTTGGATCTGACAAAGATTACATTTTAGATTTGGTTGTTTCCTGGCTTAAATCAGATGGCACGGTACCGACCGCGACTTCACCGGTGACATTTTCTATTTCTAATAGCACGATAAAAAAAGGGGCGATCGCATATCAAATTATTGGTGATTCGGTTACGCAGATTGGAACTGCAACAGCTGATGGTCAAATAAACTTATCGGTGACTGAGGATCCAGTTATTACAGTTGCAAATCCAGCTTTACTCTCAGCTACCGAGGTCGCTGCTGCCGCCGCCGCTGCTGCTGCCTACCAAGCGCAAATCCAAGCAGCAGCAATAGCCGAAGCTCAAGCAGCAGCACAAGCCGCTGCTAAGTTAACAGCAGCAAAAGAAGCATTGGCTAAAGCGGCATTAGCTAAAGAAGAAGCAGCTAAAGAAGCAGCGCAAGCCGTAGTAGCTAAAGATCTAGCTCAAATTGCTGCATTAACGGAGGAAGTAAAGAGATTAAATCAGGAAATCGCATCTTCCAAATCAAAACTGGCAGAACAAACGGCTATTGCTGAAAAAAACAAAACGCTTGGATCAGACATCGAGAAATTGCAACAATCTTCAAAAGCTAATGATGAAAAATTTACTGAAGCAAACACTAAGTTGAGTGAGGCAAGCAAGAAAATTACAGATTTGCTTTCAAAAGTTACCTCTACAGAAGCCGAAAAACAAGAATTGATAACCGCAAAGTCTAAAGAGGCAAAAGTTGCTAATGTAGCCAAAATAGCTGATGTGACCGCAACGGTAGAGGATTCTAAAGGTGTGAAAGTTATCGCTATCGCTGCTGTTGACTCATCAGGTAAAGATATTAAAGATGGAGATGGAAAGGTTGTTTTGCTTGCGCCAATAGTGGGCAATGATGGAAAAGCGGTCAGAACTGCAGATGGGCAAGTAGCCCGTGCTTCTCTTGCTATAACTTCAAGCGGTGAAGTTTTAATAGC
>CAEZZS010000008.1_pt1 | contig 30129 bp, 23 predicted proteins | sample 7266841 | NCBI WGS metagenome assembly CAEZZS01 (sample SAMEA6813968, study PRJEB35770) | uncultured Actinomycetes bacterium | biome: Freshwater; feature: Freshwater reservoir; material: water | place: Czech Republic | collected 2016-08-15 | depth 30m m
AATGAAGGGTTAGTTCCATTTGCTCCTGAAAATGCCCGACTATTTGTTAGCACTGTTTCGCCATGTCTCACAAAATAAAATGTTGTAGCCACTTCACCAGAAGTTAAACGCTCAGTCATGAAATTAACTTGTTGTGAAGGATCAGCGTTTGGGGTAACCGCTCCATCCATTGCCCGATTTGCTAAATGATCTGCTGCTGAATTCTCTTCACGCGGTATCCAGGTGTAATCAACTAAATTTGGTGCATGAACTTTCCGTGCTTGAGCAGCGAGGATTCGCATATCTGGATGCTTGATTTGCCAACGGCCCGACATCTGTTCAATTACTAATTTGCTATCCATTCGTACATGAATTTGCGCTTCAGGGTCAATCTCATTTGCCGCAGTTAATCCGGCAACTAATCCACTGTATTCAGCGACATTATTTGTTGCTATTCCAATAAATTCAAAAATCTCTTTTAATACGGCTCCAGTTTTAGCATCTTTTACAACTGCACCAAATCCTGAAGGACCAGGGTTTCCACGCGATCCACCATCGGCTTCAATGATTAATTCGCGGGCCATTAAATAAGTCCAGAATCAACAGTGCGAATTAAAATTCGACGGCACTCCTCACAACGAAGCACATCATCAACAGGTGCTTGCTTAAATTTTTCAGCATCAATAGCAGTTAAATCCAAATGGCATCCAGAGCACCGTTTGCGAACAATCGCAGCAGCACCTACGCCTTCATTACTTGCACGTAATTTCTCATAAAGCGCTAAGAGCTCTGCCGCGATCTTCCCAGCAATCATCGCTCTTTCTTCTTTTAGATTTTTAACATTAGCTGCTAATTCACTTAATTGCTTATCTCTACTGGCAGTTAGCACTTCTAATTTTGCATCAGTATCAGCAATAATCGCCCGATACTCGTTTGCTTTACTTGTGAACTCATCAAGGCGCATCATGATCTCTAATTCAATCTCTTCAAGATCATTTACCCGTCGACTGAGCGAAACAAGTTCATGCTGTAGATGTTCTAGATCCTTTGCAGAACCTTGGCCAGATGCGAGCCGGACTTCATCTCGGGTTTTTCGAGTGCGCACTTGTTCTGCATCTGCATCTGCTTTAGCTACTTCACGCTTTACATCGGCTTCGTCAATTGAAACTAACCCAAGTTCACTATCGCTACTTTGCTTTACCGCTTCAAGTTCGGTGATTTGTGAATGCTCTGGAAGGTTTTTTGCTCTGTGGTTAAGCAAATCAATTTCTGCATCAACTTTTTGTAAATCAAGCAATCGAAGTTGATCTTCGGGCGTTGCCTTCATGAAAAACTCCACGGGTCCGTTGACAGTGTTGATATTTTCATCTCAACCGAAGCGTACCCGCCGCTTGCTAAATCTTGAGCCAAAAGGGTTGCTGCTTGATTAAGCCATGGCCATTCGGTGGCGAAATGTCCGGCATCGATCAACGCCGGTGATCCACTTTCAATCGCTTCACTTACCGGGTGATGACGAAGATCGGCGGTCAGGTATAGATCAACATCTGCACTTCGAACCGCTGCTAAAAGATGATCTCCAGATCCTCCAGAGACTGCAATTCGATTAATGATTTGTTCTGGATTTCCAAAAACTCGTATTCCGGCTTTACTGATTGGCAAAATAGATTTCACTTTTGCTGCAAAATATTTCAACGAGATCGCGTCTGGCAAAGTTCCGACTCGACCGATATCTCCAGATAGTGAAAGTAAATTTGTAATCCCGAGCACACGTGCAAGTGCATCACTTACTCCAGGAGTTGCTTTGTCAGCGTTGGTATGAACAGTTAATAAAACAATTCCTTCGCTAATTAATCTTTCTTGCAATGCAATTTTCCATGGAGCGGTAACAATTGGAAGTTCACCTTCGCCGACTTCAGCCAATTCATGGAGTAAAAGTGGGTGGTGAGCGATAATGAAATCTGCGTTCCAGGCAATTGCCTCAGAAACGGTTTCCGGAAGTACATCAACACAAAAATAGATTTTCTTAACTTCATTATTTAAATCACCGCAGACCACACCTACGCGATCCCAAATTTCTGCAGTACTTGGGTCATAACGGTTATGTATCAGATCGACCAATTCGCTGGCTTTCACAAAATCACTCACGATCTGTGCTCATAGTGCTAATGGTGCTAATGGGTGGCCGACTATTTAAATGTTTTACTAACCAACTTGAAACTACCTGGTGGGCGCTGAGGGTTTCGAACCCCCGACATTCTCGGTGTAAACGAGACGCTCTACCACTGAGCTAAGCACCCGGTCAGGTCAGTTTACTTGAGTTTAAGTAGCAGGAAGTACACCCTGCTAATGGCGGCACTCGAGCAGATTCCACGCTCAATAACCGTAGTAGCAGCAGTTCGCTGCTACCTATATATGTAGTAGAAATGTATGGTCGAACTTCTATGACGAAGCCGGGGCCTCAACATCTGGCTCATCTTCAGGTAGCGATTCTGGGAAGGCATCGGCTGCGGCAGGAGCCACTACTTCTGGAGCGACTACTTCTGGAGCGACTTCGTTTGCAAAAGCTGGGGCTGATGCAGCAACTGGCGCTAAGAAACTTGGAATAGGGGCGGCTGCTTGAGCTGCTGCTTCTGCAGCGGCGTTTGCTGCTGCTGTTGTTGCTGCCTCCGCTGCTGCTTGCGCTTCTGCGGTTACTACTTCTCCATTTTCTGCATCAATGGCTGCTTGCGCGGCTGCTGTTGCTACAGCTGCTGCTGTTGTTGCTGCCTCCGCTGCTGCTTGCGCTTCTGCGGTTACTACTTCTCCAAGTGCTGCTTGCGCTGCTGCTTCTGCAGCGGCGTTTGCGGCTGCTTGCGCTGCAAGTGCTGCTAGGTCTGCTGCTCTTTCTGCATTAATTGCAGATATCGCAGCTCCTAGCACTTCGCCCGCGTTGAGACCTAAATTGTTAACGCCAGCTGCATTAAAGCCAGCTGCGTTAAAGCCGACACGATCAAATCCGTCGTAATTGAAACCAGCAGCATTAAAGCCGTCGAGCGCAAAACCATTACCATCGAAACCAAGAGCATCGACTACCCGATTACCATCAACCACATACCGAGAGCCGTCAGCTGTCAACCCATCTGCATTGAATCCAGCTGCGTTAACGCCAGCTGCGTTATAGCCCTCTACATTAAAGCCATTGACATCAAAGCCTTGTGCATCAAAGCCAGATGCTCCAAAGCCTGCGGCGTTAGAGCCTTGTGCATCAAAGCCTGCGGCGTTAAAGCCTAGGTTGTTAAAGCCAAGTGCATCAAAGCCAGCTGCGTTAAAGCCGACACGATCAAATCCGTCGTAATTGAAACCAGCAGCATTAAAGCCGTCGAGCGCAAAACCATTACCATCGAAACCAAGAGCATCGACTACCCGATTACCATCAACTACATACCGAGAGCCGTCAGCTGTCAACCCATCTGCATTGAATCCAGCTGCGTTAACGCCAGCTGCGTTAAAGCCCGCTGCATTAAAGCCAGCACGATCAAATCCTTCGTAACTAAAACCAGCAGCATTAAAGCCCTCGTTGTCAAAGCCAGCTTCAGTAAAGCCAGCCGCATTGAATCCAGCTGCATTAAAGCCATCTGCGTTAATGCCATTTACATCTAAGCCGTTATTAAAGGCAGTGCCATCGGCAGCAAGTCCTACTGGATCAAATATTGTTCCAGTGTCTTTATGTATTCCTAAGTTATTAAAGCCAGCTGCATTGAATCCATCTGCATCAAAGCCTTGTTCTTGTGCTTGTATTTGTTGCAATTGAATTTGTAAATCATTAGTTTGCTCTTGTACTGCAGTTAACTCTTGTGAAAGTACCGTAAATATAGGTACCACTCCATTATTGAATATGTTCAGATCAATTTTGACATAAGGAACCGCTATGCCTAGCTCTTCATCTACCTCAAGAATCTGATTTAGAGCGTCGGCTTGAATAAGTTGAGCTTGCGTCATTGCGTCTTTAGCGCCTTCTACTTGCGCCCTTGCATTTGTAGCACTTAGTCCTGCAGCTTCGGCTTGTGCTTGTGCGGCATCTGCTCGCACTTGAGCTTCTGCTGCTTGCACTTGAGCATTTCCTACTTCGACTTCAAGAGTTGCTGCTTGTGCTTGGGCTTGATCTGCTTGCTCTTGTTGTACTTGAACAGCTGCTGTCATTTCTAAGGCTACTTTTTGTGAATTGGCAAGTAAGACTCTTGTATCTTCAATTAATTGCAGATTAACCGCATCTGGATTTGATTTTTGAACTGCTAATAATTGTTCCAATACTGCCTCAGCTGCTAGCTCTTGAATTCGAGCATCATCTGCTGCGACTTGAGCATTTACTACGCGTGTTTGAGCATCTGCTGCAATGGCTGCAGCAGTTGTCGCTTGGGAGGTTAATGATTCAACCTTTGTTGCACTCTCTTGAGCGAAAAGAGTTGTTTCATCTACTGCACTCTGAATATTTGCCTGCTGAGCAATCGCCAAAGTTAATTGCGCAAATGAGTCATTAGCTTGGACAAGTGCACTTTCTAATTCTGCAGCTGAGTTACTTGCCAGAGTGTTTGCATTTGCTTCCAAGTTTTGTGCTTCAGTCCTCATATCTGCTGCCCAACGCTCGGCGACTGCAAGATTTTCGGTTTGGATTACAACTGCTGCCTGCGCAGCATCTGCTTGGGCCTGGACCTGGGCAAGACCGGCTTGAACATTTGCTAATGCAGCATTAGTAGCCTCATAAGCCGCTAGTGATGCAACCGCGCTTTCTCTAGCGCTATCTGCTTGGCTCTTAAAATTACTTACCGCTGCTTGGAAACGGCTTAATCGACTACTCTCACTTTGCTCAATCGCTAAGGAGTCTGCGATATTTTTTTGAGCAATAGCTAAATCTGCGGTTGCTTCACGGATAACCCATTCATCAACTGAATCTGGGTTTTCTGCCTGAGCGGCCATTAATTCTTCTACGGCACTTTGTGCGACAGCCGCATTTGCCTGGGATACCGCGACCTGTTGCTGGGCATAGCGAACCTGCTCTTGGGTCGATGTCGCCAAACGTGTATATACATTTAATTGATTTCCAGCTTTAGCAGCCACATCTCTTATTGAGATTGCTTGGGCTCTGGCCGCGGCAGCTGCATTGTTTGCAGCCTCTTGCATTGCATTCAAAGCATTTAGTTCAGCAACAGCAGCTTGGGCCCCGGCTTGTGCTGAATTAAAAGCTGAAAGGTTATTGGCAAGGACTGTTTCTGCCCGAACGATGTAACTCTTGGCAGTCTCACTTGCCGCCAAAACATTATTTTGACTTTGCATAAAGCGCTCTTGTGCTGCCGAGACATTATTTTTAGCCGCACCTGCTTGATCATTTGAGGCTCGGACCCGGCCTTGAATCTCAGCTAATTGTGATTGATAATCATTGGCTTTTGCTTGCGCATAATCAGATTGTGCTTGCGCAGCTGCTAATTGTGCTTGTGTCGCCTGAGCATCTTTTGATAACGCAATAACTTGGGCTTGTGCAGTATCTGCCTCTGTTCGTAACGCCGCAGCTTTTGCTTCAGCATTACTTTCCAATGCGGCGGCATCATCAATGAGTTGCTGATTAAATGCATCTGTTTGAGCTTGGGCCGCTGTTAATTGCAGAAGCACATTTTGAGCAGAGTTTGCTTGTTCTTGTGCAGTAGCTGCATTAGCCAAGGTTGCTGATAAATTACTTCGAGCTTGTTGAGCATTTAATTGAGCTTGGGTTGAAGAGTTAGTCAAGAGCTGTAATTGTAGATTTGCATCCTGGGCTATTAGAGATGATTCATAACTTAGAGCTTGAATATTATCTTGTGTATCCAAAGCATTATTTAATTGCGCTACTGCGCTATCAAAGGCTCCCATTGATTTTGATACATTATCTTCCATATCAATCATCAAACTTCTTCCCACTGACAAAATTTTAATAAGTGGGGCAAGATCTGCTTGACTTCGTTGATCGAGCACGCCATCGCCAAAACCTGTTAATGGGTTCAGATCAATGTACATATCTGCATTAAGGGATGCGCTTCCAAATAACTCGATATTTCCAGATGCAAGTAGATCTAGAGATTCAGTTTGAACAAGTTGAGCGTGATTCATTGCATCTTTAGAAAGTACAAGTTGAGCATTTGCATTTTGAACACTATCTAGAGCAGCACTCGCTTGGGCTTGGGCGTTATCTGCTTGGGCTTGGGCATCTGTTGCCGCAATTTGTGCAGCATCTGCTTGGTTTTGTGCATCTACTGCCGCGGCTTGGGCCTGATCTGCATTGGCTAGTTGTGCCGTAGCATCTGCTGTTAGTGCTGCGGTTGCTTGTAGTGAAACCGCAAGTAAGACTCTGGCATCTTCAATTAATTGGAGATTGGCCGCATCTGGATTTGAACTTTGAACAAATAATAAATGCTCTAATACTGCCCTAGCTGCGTCTGCTTTAATTTGAGCATCATCTACCAAGGCTTGAGCATTTTCTGACCTTAGCGCAGCCTCTGTTGCAAGACCTTTCCAATCTGCCGCTTGAGTAGCTAAATTTGCAGCTTGAGCTGCTGTTTCTTGAACGGCAAGATCTGTTGCCTCCACATTAGATTGAGCCACTGCTTGGTTACTTATCGCAAAATTTAATTGTTCTAATGCAGCATCAGCTTGGGCAAGTGAGGCTGCTAACTGTGCAGATGAGACCGCTTCTGCACTTTGTGCCATTTCTTGAATGTTTTGTGCTTGAGCCTGGACCTCTACTGCCTGAGTCTGGGCTACTTCAACATTACTTTGGGCGACAACAACTGCTTCCTGTGCGGAAGTTGATTGGGTTTGCGCATGTTGAAGATCGGCGACAACCTCTGCTAAATCCACTTGAGTAGCTACATAAGCCGCTTGAGATGCAACTGCCTGCACTTGAGCATTTGTTGCTGCACTCTTCAAAAGATCTACTTGTCCTTGTAATCGAGTTAATCGCTCAGCGTTTGCCTGCGCTAGAGCTATGGAGTTTGCAGCATTTCTTTCCGTATTAGCTAAATCTGCCGTTGCCTCATCGATAACCCATGCCTCAACTGCATTTGGATCCGCTGCTTGATCGGCCACTAATTGAGTGACCGCACTTTGTGCTACAGCCAGATTTGCTTGCGCAACAACCACCTGCGCATTTGACAATCGAACCTGTTCTTGAGTCGTTGCCGCAAGACGTGAGATTACAGTTACCTGACTTGCAGCCTTAGATGCATAATCTTTTGTCGCAACAGCTTGCACTCTCGCCGCGGCAAGTGCAGCATTTGCAGCATCTTGTACTGAACTGAGAATATTTACTGTCGCTGCGGCAGCTTGTGCCCCGCTTTGAGCCGTAGCTAAAACTGAAATTGCATCGGCAACTGTGGCATTTGATTGAGCAATCAGATTCTGAGCATGACTACTTGCCGCTCCTAATTGATTTTGAGCTTGTACTAAATTCTCTTGTGCAACCGACACATTGTTTTGAGCCGTGGTTGCGATTGCACTTGATGCTTGAACAAAATCTTGCGCTTCGACCAAATAACCTCTAAAAGTCGTTGCCGCTTCTTGCGCATTAGTAGCCATTTCTTGCGCTTCGTCGCTAAGGCGTTGAAATACCCGCGAATTACTTTCCAACTCAGCAGCTTCATTTCGTTGTAAAAATGCTTGTTCGCGTAATGCCTGTGCCGTTGCTGCAGCATTACTTTCCAATGCGATGGCATCATCAATTACTTGCTGATTAAATGAATCTGTTTGAGCTTGGGCCGCTGTTAATTGCAGAAGTACATTTTGAGCAGAGTTTGCTTGTTCTTGTGCAGTAGCTGCATTAGCCAATGTTGTTGAATAATCATCTTGGGCTTGCTGGGCATTTGCTTGAGCTTGTGCTGCATTTGCTGTCAAAATCCCTGCCAGGGTAGCTGTATCTTGGGCTGCAGCAGCGGACGCATTACTTACATCTTGAAGACTGTTCTGAATTTCAATAGCAGTATTTAATTGTGCTGAAGCATTAGTAAAAGCGTCTACTGATATCGCTACATTATTTCCTACATTGGCCATGTAATCTCTTAAAACTGTCAATACTTCAGGGAGTGAGGAAATATTTCGCTCAAGTACATTAGCGATCAATACGGGGTTTACAACTGTGAGTGGCAAAATAAAATCCGGAGGAGTTACGACATCTTCGATCTCATCAGGAACCCCACACCTTGCAACTACAGGTTCAAAATTATCAATTTCTGCTTGAATAATTGCATCTTTAGCAGCTGCCAGTAGGGCAGTTGCATCTTGAACAGCTGCATTGGCAGCATCCACTTGAGCTACTCCAGCTGCTGCTTGGGCTTGTGCACCTTCGGCTTGGGCTTGTGCACTCGCTACTTCACTTGTAAGGGTAATCACTGCGGCTTGTGCAGTATCTGCCTGAGATTGAAGTGTTTGAGCAGTTGCTGTCAACTCTTCTGTTGCGGTTTGTGAAAAAGAGAGTAAAGCCCTTGTATCTTCAATTAATTGGAGATTAACTGAGTTTGAACTTTGAATTGCTAGTAATTGTGCTAAAACTTCCTCAGCCGCTACTTCTTGATTCCGAGCATCGTTTGCGAAAATTGCAGCACTCTCTGATCTTGTACCAGCCGCTGAAGCAAGGGTTGAAATTTGCATCTCTTCAACAAATAACGCAAGGTACCTACTCTGTGTTTCCTGACTGCGATTATCCAAAATCAATATTTCCGACTCAATAGAAGATTTGTTAACTTCCGCCGCTGTTAATTGTTCCATTGCAGCAGCAGCTTGGGCGAGTGAGCGTTCTAACTCTGCCGCTGATAGAGCCGATAGCTCCTCTCCCATTGCTGCAGTTTTTTCGGCCTGAGCTCTGACAGCCTCTGCCTGAGATCCCACTAAAGTTACATAATTTTTAGTGTTCAAAACCTCTTGCTGCACAAAAGTTAAGTCGGCTTCTGCCGTAGTTAGACCCTCTTGAAATTTTGAGATTTCATCCGTACTAGCGTTATATGCGGCCAACAGTGCCGTAGCGGTCGCTTGATCTGAATCTGCCTGAGCTCGAAGATTTGCTGTTGAACTCTGCACAGTCTCATTGGCTTTAATCATCGCATCAAGTTGAGTCTTGAAGCTTGCGACGACTCCGGTGTGCATACTGTTCGTCATTCCGTTATTGGCCAACCACACGAGTTGCGTTTTCCCATACTCCCATAGGCTATTTTGTCTGCTAATTTGATCTGCTGAATATTGAGTCGCTGTTGCTTGGGTAGCCACTTGGCGAGCGCTAGCTTCTGCCACCGCCCTTGCTTGATCTGCTTGAACTCTCGTTTGATCAGCAGAGTTTTTTGCAGCAGTCAGCATTGTCGCCATTGTATTTCTTACAGCCTCAGCAGCTTCAGCACCAGCCGCTACAGTATTTAGTGCTGCTTTAGCGTTGATAACTACCTGATCTGCTGAAGCAATCATACTCTGGGCCTGATCATTTGCCGCTGTTAAATTACTTTGATTGTTCTGTACAGCAACTTGCGCATTCTCCACATTCATTTGAGCCGTATTTACTTGATCTTTTGCTTGTTCGACAGAAGCTACAACCTGTGCAAGAACTGAACCGTAATTTGCTTTGACAATTAATGCTGCATGTTCTTGCAAATCAGAGTTTGCAATATCAAGATTTGTTCGCACTTCTTGAACTCTTTCATTCAATCGAGTCACTTCTTTTTGTTGTGCATCTGCCTCAATCCGCAATGCCACAGCGGTTGCTTCTGCATTCTTTTCAATTGCCGTAGCATCATCAATGATCTTTTGATCAAATTTACCTGAAGAAGTTTGGGGATCTGTTAATTGAGTAAGTACAGTTCGAGCAGCAGCTGCTTTATCTTGCGCGCTTGTTACATTGAGAACTGCGGCGTCAAAATTACTTTGGGCTAGCTGCGCAGATAATTCAGCTTGGGCGACGGCCGCCACCAAGGCATTGACTTTGGACTCTGCAATCGCGACTGAAGCGGCTGATGCATTACTTTGATTTTGAACATCATTTCGAATTGCCATCGCAGCATCTAATTGTGCGACTGCATTTTCAAAAGCTTGTGTTGCATTTTTTAACCCAGCACCTGCACTTGTTATGGAGGATGAAATATTTGTACGTATTAAATTAGATGAATCGATACCTTGTGTCGTTGTAGTTATGGGTGATGGGGAGAGATCAAAGACTGTGCCATCATCATTAATTAGCTTTCCAGCAACATATCTACCTGAAAGATTTAAAGTAGTCATAATAATTCCCCTTACATCGCAGTGAGTTTGATCTCAAACCCCTTTATAGATGCCGGAGGATTAGGCTCCCCTTTATCTAATTACGCCATAGTATTTACGATAGTTAGGGGTAGCAATAGCCCTACAGAGGGAAAACCCTACGGATTGGGGCAGTGGAATTAGTAAAAGGTGGGGGTTCCCCTACATCGTGGGTAGCACTGCTAGCGCTGCTTTGTAATCGGTAAGGATTCGAGCCTCTCCGGGGCCGTTCACAATTGACCAACGGATGGTTCCGCTCTTATCAATTACAAAGGTTCCACGAGTAGCAAAACCACGCTCTTCTTGAAATACGCCATATTTTTTGGCAACTTCACCATGTGGCCAGAAATCAGCAAGCAATGAAAATTCATATTTTTCGGCATCTGCAAATGCTTTAAGTGAGTACATCGGATCGCACGATATTGCTAACAACTCAACTTGATCATTTTGGAATGGCGCTAAATCATCACGAAGCGCACAAAGTTCGCCGGTGCAAATTCCTGAAAATGCAAATGGATAGAAAAGAACTACAACATTTTTTTTGTCGCGGAAAGAGGCAAGTGAAACTTTCTGACCATGCTGATTTGTTAATTCGAAATCTGGTGCGACTGAACCGACCGCTGGTGAACTCATTTAATACTCCTTATTTGATTGCTACTGCTTAATGTAAAGGACTCGAAAAGTTAAAGGCTAATTACATCTTAAAGGCTTTAGCGCCGTCCTGCCTTCGGAGCCATCAACTTAGTTGCGCTCCAATCGGAACTGACCGCGAAAGATGAAGCTTGTGCCAGCCCCGCAGTTGGAGCACTATCTTGAATATCACTTGGTTCGACATGTCCTGGCCGGCCCATTTTAGGAGTTAGTAACCAGATGACGCCATTAACTGCTAAAAAAGTTAAAGAGTCAACGAGCGCATCCACTAAATCGCCATCTTCTTCTCGCCACCAAAGAAGTACAACATCGACAACTTCACCATCATCATCACCCACTGGTTGATTTCCGGAAGTTGCGAAAATTTCTTTACGTAATTCTTGATCACAATCACTATCTTCCCCGATCTCAAGAATCAGGTCTCCTGCATTGATACCCAACCGGGTAATCATCCCCGTGCTGCTCACTCACTTCCCTTCGATCGGTAGCGGCGTTACCCCGCTCTCTTCAACAGGAGTAGTCCACTACCCGAAGCGGGGATTGGCAAGTCCTTTTGGGCGAAAAGCCAAGAAAATGCTGAAATAGGGGTGAATGTGACCTATCGCAAGAAAAGGGGGAGAATACTCCGCGAAGGCTTATTTAGTTGGGGCCCGACTTGAATTTGTTGACATGGTTTACATGGTTGGAATGATTGGGGGCGACGCATGAGTGAGCAGGAACCCGGCGCGGCCGATATTCAAATGATTGATCAACTTGTTGATATCGATCCAGAAGAAACAGCTGAATGGCATCAATCTCTTGATGCGGCACTAGAAACTGGCGGACCAGTCAGAGCCCGATACTTATTATTAAGTTTGTTGCAACATGCACACGAGAAATCAATTTCCGTTTCCAATCTGCGCACCACTGATTACATCAACACCATTCCCCCACATCTCGAGCCAGAGTTTCCAGGTGATGAAGCTATCGAGCGACGGATACGTGCATTTATTAGATGGAACGCCGCGATAACTGTTCACCGTGCGCAAAGACCAGGTGTTGGAGTCGGCGGACATATCTCTACTTATGCATCATCTGCATCACTTTATGAAGTCGGCTTTAACCATTTCTTCCGCGGTAAAGATCATCCGGGTGGCGGAGACCAAATTTTTTACCAAGGACATGCAAGTCCTGGAATGTATGCGCGTGCATTTTTAGAAGGAAGATTTACCGAACATCAAATGGATGGCTTCCGTCAGGAGTTATCCCATGAAGGTGGCGGACTTTCTTCTTATCCTCATCCAAGATTGATGTCAGATTTCTGGGAATTCCCAACTGTGTCAATGGGACTCGGCCCAATCAATGCGATTTATCAAGCACGTTTCAACCGTTACTTACATGGCCGTGGAATCAAAGACACCAGCGAACAAACTGTCTGGGCTTTTCTTGGCGATGGTGAAATGGATGAGCCAGAAAGCATCGGTGCTTTATCTCTTGCAGGGCGTGAAGGTTTAGACAATTTAGTTTTTGTTATCAACTGCAATTTGCAAAGACTTGATGGTCCGGTTCGTGGCAATGGAAAAATTATTCAAGAATTGGAATCTATTTTTGGTGGCGCTGGCTGGAATGTCTTAAAAGTTGTCTGGGGCCGCGAATGGGATGAGTTGTTGTCTCAAGATCGCGAAGGCGCATTACTTGATTTAATGAATTCAACTCCAGATGGAGATTTCCAAACATTTAAATCTGAAGATGGTGCATTTATCCGTGAGAATTTCTTTGGCCGAGATCCACGCACTGCAGCAATGGTCGCAAACTGGAGTGATGAAAAGATTTGGAATTTAAAACGCGGTGGCCACGATTACAAGAAACTGTATGCGGCCTACTCTGCAGCTACGCAGAAAAATGGTAAACCAACTGTAATTCTTGCGAAAACAATTAAAGGCTGGACTTTGGGTTCACATTTCGAAGCCCGAAATTCAACCCACCAGATGAAGAAAATGACTCTGGAAGATTTGCGCGAATTTAGAGATCGTTTAGCAATTCCCTTAACTGATGAGCAGTTAGATCCAAAAACTCCTTCCTACTACCATCCAGGCAAGGATTCGCCTGAATACAAGTACATGATGGCAAGACGTCAACTACTTGGTGGCTCTATGCCACATCGCCGTAATGCTTCCCGCGCTTTGCCACAACCCCCAGATGAGAGTTATGAATCTGTAAAACGTGGATCGGGCCATCAAGAAGTCGCTACCACTATGGCATTTGTTCGATTGTTAAAAGATCTAGTTAAAGTTCCTGAACTCGGTAAACGTATTGTGCCGATTATTCCTGATGAAGCGCGAACTTTTGGAATGGATTCCCTCTTTCCAACGTTAAAAATCTATTCTCCTCATGGCCAGAAATATATTTCAGTGGATCGCGAGTTGATGCTCTCTTACAAAGAAGCAACAAATGGCGTTATCTTGCATGAAGGAATTAATGAAGCAGGATCAGTCGCATCATTTACCGCCGTTGGTTCTTCTTACTCAACACATGACGAGCCGATGATTCCGATTTACATCTTCTACTCGATGTTTGGTTTCCAGCGAACGGGTGATGCTTTTTGGGCTGCTGCAGATCAACTTTGTCGCGGATTTGTGATGGGTGCTACTGCTGGCCGCACGACTTTAAATGGCGAAGGTTTGCAACATGAAGATGGCCATTCACATCTACTTGCTTCTACAAATCCAGCGGTGGTTTCTTACGACCCAGCATTCGGATACGAAGTAGGACACATAATTAAAGATGGGTTGAAGCGGATGTATGGCGAAGATAGTGAAAATATCTATTACTACATCACCATTTATAACGAGCCTTATGTACAACCGGCAGAACCAGAAAATGTAGATGCTGACGGAATTATCCGCGGAATTTACAAGTACCAAGCCGCTGCTGAAAAAAGAGATTTAAATGCTCAACTTTTGGCATCTGGTGTTGGAGTTAACTGGGCCATTAAAGCTCAGAAATTACTTCTTGATGATTGGGGAGTTGCCGCCGATCTTTGGTCAGTAACTTCATGGAACGAATTGCGCCGTGATGGGTTAGAAGTCGATCGTCACAACATGATGAACCCTGAATCCCCTCGAACCGCATATATCACCACAAAATTAGCGGGCACCGTTGGTCCAGTTATTGCGGTAAGTGATTTCATGCGCGCAGTTCAAGACCAAGTTGCTCCTTGGGTTGCTAATCCATTTACCTCATTAGGAACTGATGGATTTGGTTTATCTGATACTCGAGGTGCGTTGCGCAGACATTTCCGTGTTGATGCTGAATCTATTGTTGTTGCTACTTTGGCTTCCCTTGTTCGCGAAGGAAAAGTTCAAGTTGCAACTCTTAGAGCCGCTCTTGATAAATATGCGCTGCACGACATCATGGCTGCAGACCCAGGCAACACCGAAGGATCTGGTTAATTCACTTTCTAGTTCTCTTTACGTAGAAATACTCCAGTAAAGACAAGTAGTAAGCACGGAACTAGTAGTGCAACTGTGACTGAAGTTAATTGTGCAGTGAGTGAAACAATGGTTTTTGCCACAAAAACTATTAATGTGTTTACTGAATTCATTTGAGCTATTACAACACTTGCTGGCAATTTAGAACGTCTTGTTGCTTGTGAGACAAATATCGAACCAATAAAAGAACAACCAAGTCCACCAATTAGAAATCCCGCACTTGCAATTCCGACGCCAGCCCAAATTGAATAATCAGATACCCATCGACCAGTTACAACTCCGATAGCCATTCCAACGCCACCTATTATTCCACCCCACTTAACCAATTTCACCATCGAAAACTTTTTCTCAAACCGTGCATATTGAAGTTGACCCGTAATAATTCCAATTGTGAAGATAAAAAATGGAATTACTGCTAAAGATTTAGATAAGCCCAACTCTTCACGAGTGTAAATCGAAGCCCAATCTCCGGCAGAGAACGCGAGAAGGGAACCAAATAGCAAACCTAGATTTACTATCCAATCAATTTTAAATGAGGTAAAAAATTGGGCAAACCTTACTGCATCTCTAGCTGCATCACTTTTATTTGCCGGAATTAAAATGACGTTCAACTCTTTGACAATATAAAAAAGTAATAACACTGATATTGCTGAGATAACACCGGCATGAATTTGCACTGAGATAAATTTTGCAGCAATTCCAGCTAATAAAGTTGTGGCCAGAGTCCCAACTGCAAAAAAACCTGACATTTTGGGAAGGTAACTTCTTTTTAACTCTTTTTCCATGGCAATTGCTTGTGCAGTAATTGCAGTGTTGAAAGCGGAGATACTTCCACCAATTGTCATGTTAAATAAAAGAAAATAAACTGGACTGGTGATCCAAGTTATTGCAGCAATAGCAATAAACATCCACAATCCAGAAATTATCAGAACAATACGAACGCCGTAAGCATGAACTACATGACCAATAATTAATAGCGCAAAGAAAACTCCAAATGCTCCTGTGCTAATAATTGTGCCAAATTCACCATTACTTAAACCCAAATTTTGTTTTACTTCAGAAAATCTTGGGACCCAGGACATAATTCCCAATCCAAAGGTAAAATAAAGCATTGCAAAAAGTCGACGATGTCTTTTAGTTATTGGATTCATTAAAACAGCGCTTTCGATAGGGCTGATCGAGCTGCGATCAGGATGGGTTCGGTAGGGGCGAAGTTTTGGAAAAGTTCCAAGAGATGAGTGCGGGCAATCTCCCGCTGTGCGCCCTGATTAGATGAAATAAATTTAATAAGTCGATCTAATGCCGCATCTGCCTCTCCTGCGAAGATTTCGAAATCCGCCACAAGTGCTTGAGCGTTTGCATCCTCTGGATTAGCAAGAACTGCGGCTTGGGCTGCGGCTGGATCGGCCAATGAAGTGCGTAGTAATAATTTTGCATTTGCTAATCCTTGGGTAGCTTCTGCATCTCCTGGTTTGCGGACGAGTACTTTTTCAAAAGCTGTGATGGCCGCAGGAAATTCATTATCTTCCAAAGCCTGGTCAGCAATTATTAAATCCGGATCTTCTGGAATTACTTGCTCATTTGGAACTCCATTTGATATTCCAGTCACACCTTGCTCTGCAGCAAGTTCAACCACTTTGTTTAAGACAATTTCAAGTTGATCGGGAGGAATCATTGAATCAAATAGTGGCGCAACCTGTTCGGCGATAATTGCCAGAACTGTTGGAATTGTCGTAACTCGCAGAGCTTGGGCAACAGCAGGTTGAGCATCAGCGTTTAAAACTGCAAGAGACCACCTTTGGGTTGCTTCATTATCTTTACGATGGAGTGCTTCTAATGCTTGAACTAATAATTGAGATTCTTCACTGCGAGGTGACCAAACAACCAAAATTACTGGAACTTGTTTTGAACTTGGAATAATCTCTTTTACAAGTGAGTTTTCATCAACATCACGGCGAGCGCTACCACCTGCGCTAATCGCATCTTGGGGTGGTGTTTTTTTAGCGGCTAAGGCGCTTAAATCTATCGCTCGGTTAAATTGCTGCGGCAATCCACCCGAAATACTCACTGCGCTATCCTGCCACCGATTTGCGCCATTTACGGTGGTTTTCGACCGCGCCTAGAATTTCATTAATTCCGATATTTTCTTGCGCCGATGCAATCAAGATTTCTGGTTTCCAACCATCTGCACGTGGTGATAATTCGATTGATCTAGCCAATTCTGCTGCCACATTTTCAGCCCCTGCTAAATCTCGGTCACTCTTATTAATTACGTAAATATCACCAATCTCTAAAATCCCAGCTTTTGCAGCTTGAACTCCATCACCCATGCCAGGTGCCAGTAAGACAATTACAGTGTCTACATACTTCATAATCTCAACTTCACTCTGACCAACTCCAACTGTCTCAACAATAATTTCGGTAAAGCCAGCGTTGGCCACTAATGCGATTGCTTGTGGAGTTGCGGCAGCTAATCCGCCTAAATGTCCGCGCGAACCCATCGAGCGGATATAAACCCCAGCATCCAAGTAATGCTCTTGCATTCGAATTCGATCCCCAAGTAGCGCGCCTCCAGTAATTGGCGAAGATGGATCAACTGCTAAAACCCCAACTAAATCCCCACCTCTGCGGATCGCCTTCACCAATGCTGAAGTAATAGTGGATTTACCAACTCCAGGGGAACCAGTTATGCCGATACTCCGGCTCTTTGAATGACCTTCGGCCACCAGTTGATCGGGCAATTTCCCGCCATCTTCAACCCATGAAATTGCTTTTGCTAAAGCGGGTATATCAAGGGCAATCTCGCCACGAGCAAGCGCTTCGCTATCAAAAGCCGGGTCTGGACTCACATATGACACGATACGACGCTATGAACGCTTTTGCGAGTCAACCCCCGATCATTCCTAATATTCCGGGGATTATCGGTTTTGACCATGTAGGTGTGGCAGTTGCAGATTTAAATGAGGGCATTACTTTCTATCAAAACATTTTTGGTGCAGTCTTACTTCATCAAGAAATTAACTCTGCGCAAGGGGTGCATGAAGCGATGCTCTCCATAGGTAATTCAACTTTGCAATTGTTAGCTCCCCTAACTCCCGAATCACCAATCGGAAAATTCTTAAGTAAAAATGGACCTGGAATTCAACAACTTGCGCTAACCGTAAAAGATCTACAAGCGGCTATGGATGCCGCAGTTGATCTCGGAATTAGAGTATTAAATCCAGCACCAGTGGTTGGAACTAAAGGAGCACTAATTAATTTCTTGCACCCAAAAGATTGCGGCGGAGTTCTTATCGAACTCGTTCAAGCAAAGTAAATTTCTTAAACTCTTCTTGAACTCACTAAAGTCTAAGCGCGTTGTAATCCAGTCTTCCCGGTAACACATCTGCAAAATATGATGCGGCGGCTGTTGGTAAACCAACATCTTCACCGGCTCGTTCGTTAAGAAACCAGCGATGTTCTAGCACTTCGTGAAACAACTGAGCCGGTGGTAATTTTCCACGCAATGAATCAGGCATCGAACTCATAATTGGGTTGAAGATCTCTCGTTGCCATTTTCTGGCAGTTTCACGCTCTGGTGGAAGCGGTGTTGATTCGCGCGCTCGATATCTATCGAAAGAGGCCAAGATTCGCTTTGCCTGCAACTCCTCCGCTTCGAGCCCAATCAAATTTCGTAAACGGTTTTGGTGGTAACCAGCAGCAACCAATTTTGGTTGGAAAATTAAAGCTTGCTTAGCACCATCAAGTGAAACTGAAACTTCTTCTACGGCAAAACCTAAATCTTGCAGAGCGCGCATCGCCCGTTCTACTGCTTTACGATCATTTGGATCTAACTCTTGCTTCTCTTTCAACATCGCCCAAAGTCTGCGATAACGTTTGACTACTGCTTCACTTGAACGGATCGGATCAATTCCTGGGTGCAGCAATCCACCGGATGCTAAATCATCCAACTCTGCAGCCACATTAAAGAGGGCAATCTCTAAATCATGCTCTCGCTGACCATTAGATAAGTGTTCATGAAATTCACCGGTTTCAGCATCTACTAAATAAGCAGCAAAACCATCACCATCGCGCCGAAATAAGGTATTTGATAGTGAGCAATCCCCCCACCAAAATCCCAATAGATGTAATCGAACTAATAAAAGCGAAAGCGCACTTGCCATAGTCTCGATCTCATGCGGAGTCACATTTCGCGTCAAAATAATTCGGTAAGGAAGTGAGAATGGCAGGTATCGAGTAACGATAATTGCCGGAAGTGGAAGAGCTGTTGCACTTTCGCGGCCATCAACAACTGCAATTGGTTCAACTGATGGAGCAGATCTATTTGCTAACTCCCGAAGATGTGCGTACTCACGTTTTGCGAATTCCGGGACAGTTTCCTTAATTGCAAAAACTTCGGCTTTTTCAGGTGTACCTACATTTACAAGTCGGACCACATGCCGTGAAATACCGCGCTGTGCACCAAGTTCGGCATCTTCCTCCCACTGTTCTAATGGGAGTTCCCATGGCAATGAGGTCAATAAGGCGATCTCTTCTCCAGAACCTAGAATTGTCAACGCCATAGCCATATTCTCGCCTATTTAAGTTAACGGGAGTTAAACTCACCCTTATGGCCTCAAAATCTGGCGCAGATCCATCATTTGGTGAGCCTGGCGCTCCATTTAATCAAAGCCATCCCTTCTACTTTGGTTTTATCGCAGCTCTCGGAGCGCTGAGTGCGATAGTTCTGATGCGCGCGCTTGCTTCAGTAAGTCAAGTTTTCGTACTGCTCGTTGTAGCCATGTTTTTAGCTATGGGATTAAACCCCGCAGTTGAGGCAATTAGAAGACGTGGGTTAAAAAGGTCAAATGCCGTTGCTGTCGTGTTCGCTTGTGTAATTGGATTTGCAATTCTCTTTGGATATTTGGTTATTCCACCGATCGTTTCTCAGAGCAATCAACTTATTGCTTCTTCGCCAGAATTATTAAATAACTTAACCAAAAATCCAACAATCGCACATTTAAATGAACAGTATGGAGTTATCGATACACTGCAAAGTAAGTTGCAACTTTGGATCAAAGATGGAAAATTTGTGTTGACAGCTTTTGGTGGAATCGTTGGAGTTGGAAAATCAGTATTGTCTGGAGCATTTTCAGCCCTAACAATTATCGTACTGACTCTTTATTTTTTAACTTCACTTCCGCAGATAACTAAGATCGCATACCGCTTGGCTCCAGCTTCGCGTCGTGAGCGAATTGCAAATATCTCAGATGCAATCATCGCTCGAATTGGTACTTTTGTCGGAAGCCAAGTTTCAATTTCTGCATTAGCAGCAGTAGTGATGTTTGTGGTCGGAGAAATACTCCGAATTCCTTATGCAACTTCAATTGCCATGGTCGTTTTTGTTGCTGCTTTAATCCCTTTAGTTGGCCATTTTATTGCGGGATCAATTTTTACAATTGTGGCCACTGCTCAAACCCCAACTACTGGTTTAGTGGCATTTATTATTTATGTACTTTACGTACAAATTGAGAATTACATAATTGCACCGAGAATCATGAAGCGTTCTCTCTCTATACCTGGAATAGTCACCATAGTTTCAGCATTAATTGGAACATCGCTTCTTGGATTAGTTGGCGGTTTGCTTGCGGTCCCAGTCGCCGCTGCGGTTATTTTGATTTTAGAAGAGGTTGTTTTCCCACGTGCTGAAAAAAGTTAATACTCTGTAGGTAGTGGGGCTTTGGCGGGATTCACAATTTTAGTAATTTCATTCAACACCCGATAAACATAGGGTTCACCCACCCAAAGATGCTTTGCTCCATCAACTGCGATGATTTCAATCTGTGTTAGTGGCGCAAAAGCAGTTATCGCTGCTTTTGGCTTCAAGTAATCATCAAACTCCGGAACAAGAGCAATAACCGGCCGGCCATCATTTGCCCACCATTGCAGATCACTTAACCCTGATGTACGCAAGGGAGGGCTAAGTAAAATCAAACCTTTAACTCGCGGATCTCTGGCATGACGAAGTGCTAAATCTGTTCCGAAAGACCAACCAACTATCCAAATATTTTGCGAATCAGAATTATCAGAATTATCAGAATTAGTTGCTGCAAAATCTATTGCTGCTTGCACATCATGGATTTCACCATCACCATTTTCAAAATGGCCGTCGCTAAGTCCAGCTTCACTCTCTGTTCCACGCGAGTTGAAACGCAAGATAGTTAAATCAGCTAACTCTGGCAAACGTGCTGCGGCTTTACGGAAGATGTGACTATCCATCATTCCGCCAGCTGTTGGCAAAGGGTGCAACATCACCAAAATTCCGGCACTAACTTTTAGTGGCCGTGCGATTTCGGCCACCAAATTTAAGCCATCAGAGGTCAACAACTTAAATGGTTCACGAAGCGCTGGGAGCACAGTGCTTGCTCTGATCAGTTCGCTCATTCTCTAATTATGCGCTAACACAGATAAGGAAATTACTTATTTATTGCTTTATTGCTGAAAAGTGTGGCGAACTGAGATGATTAGCAGATGTCCCAAACCGCAGATTCAACTTTTGCTACCCACTACCCGGCAACTGGTGCTGTTTTCGCAAATTATCCAAATACTTCAGCGAACCAGGTTCAAGAAGCTATTGAGCGCGCTCGTAAATCCCAAATTTGGTGGGCCTCCCAAAGTGGCCACAGTCGCCGGAAAATGCTCTTGGCTTGGAATCAGCTTTTAACAAAACGTATTGACGAGGGTGCTCAATTAGTTTCTGCCGAGACGGGAAAACCATTTAGCGATGCGAAACTTGAAACTTCACTTGCGATTGGTCACCTTGGTTGGGCGGCACGCAAAGCTAGTTTTTATTTGAAAACCACTAAACGCTCACCTGGATTGTTAATGGCAAATATGTCTGCGCAAGTTGAGCGATCTCCATTTGGCGTTGTCGGCATTATCGGTCCATGGAATTATCCAATTTTCACCCCAATGGGATCAATCGCGTACGCATTAGCTGCAGGTAATACGGTGGTATTCAAACCCAGTGAATACACACCTGCTGTTGCAATATGGCTTGAAGCAACGCTTCGTGAAGTACACCCGGAGCATGACCTTTTAACAGTAATTCCGGGTTTGCCAGAAACTGGGAGATTTTTAACAACAGCTACATCTGGAGTAGATAAAATTTCATTTACTGGATCTACAGTGACTGCGAAAAAAGTTGCTGCTGTTTGTGTCGAGAAGATGATTCCTTTTGTACTTGAATGCGGCGGTAAAGATCCGGTAATTATTGATAAAGATGCAAATTTAGATCTTGCGGCTGAATTTACCTTGTGGTCTGGAATGTCAAACAGCGGTCAAACATGCATTAGTGCAGAACGGGTATATGTGCATGAAGTAGTCGCTGATAAATTTATTGAACTATTAAAATCTAAAGCAAATGCAATATCCGCAGGTATCAATTATGGACCCGCAACTATGCCTCGTCAGTTAGATATAATTCAATCTCATATTAATAGTGCTCTACATGATGGCGGCTCAGCAATTGTTGGCGGATCTGACTCAGTGCATAAGCCTTTTGTAGATCCAGTAATTATCTGTGAAGTAGATGAATCTTCACCTGCGATCACCGAAGAAACCTTTGGACCAGTCTTGATTGTAAATCGCGTTCCAACTATGGATGAAGCAATAAAAAGATCTAACGCCACCTCATACGGTTTGGCTGCTGCTGTTTGGTCTAAACACCATGGTCATGAAATTGCCACACAACTTAAATGTGGCATGGTTTCTATCAATTCAGCAATCTCCTTTGCTGCTATTGCATCGTTGCCCTTTGGTGGTGTTAAAAATAGTGGAATGGGGCGAATTCACGGGCCTGAAGGATTACTTGAATTTACCTATCCGCGTTCAGTTGTAAAACCGTACTTTCAATTACCTTTACAATTTACTACATTTAACAGAACTGCTCGAGCAGATAAAATAATTACCGGAATTGTAAAATTGTTACATGGGAAAAGTATTGGATAAATTATTTTGTAGTTAATATCTTGGGGCATTACGCGTTCGTTCAATCTTCGGTGCCCGGCGATTGCGAGATTCCCAACAAGGTGTATGCCAGTGTCGTCTAGTTTCGGCATCATCTTCAGCCCAAGCAACAACATGTGGCGTGCCTCTACGTATCTCTTGATCGCAACCTGGGCAGCGATAAACTTTGCTTGAACTAGAGCCGGTAATTCTTCTTACTCGGTAACCATCTTCAAGGGTTTCATTGGATGGATTTATTTCACGCTCGCCATCATCATCACTAGGGGTACGGCGATGTTTACGAGGGCTCACTCTCCAATTCTTACCTACTTTTCAATCTGGATTACCCCCCGCCTTGCCGATATGGCAAAGTAGGGAGTGTGAGTTCAACTTCCTCAGCCATTGAAGTCCACGGACTCTTGAAGAGCTACCCAAATCATGTCGCAGTAGCCGGAATAGATCTTGAAGTTAAAAGTGGCGAGATATTTGCACTGCTTGGACCAAATGGTGCCGGTAAAACTACAACGGTTGAGATCCTTGAAGGTTATCGATCTCGTGATGGTGGCTCGATATCCGTGCTTGGGGTTGACCCCGCAAATACTGATCTTCGGGCATGGAGAGATCGAATCGGAATAGTTTTACAATCCACAAAAGATGCGGCTGATTTAACTGTTGAAGAAGCAATCTCACATTTCGCTGGTTATTACTCCAATCCGAAAGATGTCGATCAAGTAATAACAGCGGTTGGTTTAAGTGAAAAACGTAAAGCCAAAGGTGAGCAACTCTCTGGTGGGCAACGCCGCAGGTTGGATGTCGCACTTGGAATTCTTGGCAACCCGGAGCTGCTCTTTTTAGATGAACCAACTACCGGGTTTGACCCTGAAGCAAGACGAGCCTTCTGGGATTTAATTCGCCAACTCAAAAATGATGGCACCACAATATTAATGACAACGCATTACTTGGATGAGGCTGAAGCACTTGCAGATCGTTTAGCAGTAATGACAAATGGAAAAATCCTGGAAGTTTCTACACCAGCATTACTTGGTGGGCGGGCGCGGGCAAAAGCTCGAGTAAGTTGGAGTGAAAATGGCAAAAGTAATTTGGAGCTAACTGATTCTCCTACTCAATTTGTTAATCAGTTGAGTTCCCGTATAGATGGAGAAATTCAGGATCTTTCGGTAACCAGACCAAACCTTGAGGATATTTATCTTGAAATGATTGGTGAAAAAGTATGAGCCAATCAAAATTGCCCAGCGCTTTAAAAATTGGAATTAGCCGTGGATTTTTAGAAGTAAAACAGTTTATGAGACAACGTGAGTCAGTCGTTTTCACTTTATTATTTCCAGTTTTATTATTATTAATTTTTGGATCAGTGTTTAAAGATGAAATTGCACCTGGCGTCACATTTAGCCAGTATTTTGTAGCAGGCATGATCGCATCAGGTTTAGTCAATACTGGATTTCAACAATTAGCGATAACTATTCCGATGGAACGTGATGATGGGACTCTTAAACGCTTGCGCGGAACTCCGGCTCCGGCATCTTCATATTTTATTGGAAAAATAATATTGGTATTTGTGAGTATGAGCATTCAAGTTATTTTGTTGTTAATTTTTGGAGTTCTACTTTATGGAATCGCTCTTCCTTCTGACAGTGCGCATTGGATAACTTTTATTTGGGTAATGTTGCTTGGATTAATCAGCTCAACATTGCTAGGAATCGCCTTTTCTTCCGTTCCAAAAAGTGGTCGTGGTGCATCTGCTGTGGTTTCACCAATCGTGATCATTTTGCAATTTTTTAGTGGAGTTTTCTTTGTTTTCACCCAACTGCCAAGTTGGATGCAAAATTTTGCAGCGATCTTCCCACTCAAATGGCTCACTCAGGGAATGCGCGCGGTTTTCCTTCCTGATTCATTTGCCGCTCAAGAAGTGGCTGGCAGTTGGGAGTTAGGGAAAATCGCCTTGTTCCTCGGTATCTGGTCAATCGCCGGCTTTTTCCTAGCACTTAAAACTTTCCGGTGGGAGAAATAAGTTTGCTGGCGCTTCGAGTATTACTGGCACTCGCACTTTCCTTTGGTTCAGTTCCCGCAAATGCAGCGACCAAACCATCACCTACTCCAAAAAAGAGTGCGCCAGCAACCAAAAAGCCAGTCACAAAAAAGAAAGTAGTAGAGAAGAAACCGGTGAAAAAGAAGCCGGCTAAGAAAAAATCAGTAAAAAAGAAACCGGCTAAGAAAAAGGTCCGCAAAACTGCTAAACCGTTTCCAATTCCAAAAGCAGTATGGCCACCTAAAGGATTTAAATTAAGCAATGGGATTTACTACTCATCACCGCGAAGCGAGAAAGAATTAGTAGAACTTCTTACATCCAAAAAGGCACTTGCTGCAGATTTAATGGCTTGTAAAGAATTTATTTGCACAGTAATCCAGGTAGCTTCCGAAGAAAAATGTAGCGCTTGGCAATTTACCTCAAAAGTAATTACCTACGATGGGAAGCCCTTAGGGGATCTAATTTCACTGCGAAAAGGAAGTCAAGGTAAAATTGTAGCTACTTACTTTTTAATAAGTAAAGAGCCACTTCAAAATAATTCTGAAATAAATCGTATTATTACCACATGTATTAGAGGGCCTGTCGTTGGGGAAATACCTTCAGATCAATTTGTTAGTGTCATAACAGATGCAATTCAAGGCGAAACACAGGCTCCTGCAAGTTAATAACTTTTTACCTATTTGCTCCGGGCACCCAAAGTTCATCGCCAATCTTTTTATTTTCATACCGTGCTAATACAAAGAGCAAATCAGATAAGCGATTCAAATATTTTGCAGTAGTTGGGTTTACACCGCCACCAAATGCGTGGATCGCTGCCCAAGTGCAACGTTCTGCTCTGCGCGTAACAGTTCTGGCTACATGAAGAAGTGCGGCAGCGCCAGTTCCTCCTGGAAGAACAAATGAGCGAAGTGGTTCTAACTCTCCATTAAATTTATCTATTTGCTCTTCAAGATAATCTACTTGTGACTCTAAAATTCTAAGTGGTTCAAAAGCTGGTGAATCAATTACTGGAGTACATAAATCTGCGCCAACATCAAAAAGATCGTTTTGAACTCTAATAAGTAATTTGCCGACCTCTTCGCTAACTTCACCCAACGCTATAACCACACCGATACTTGAGTTAGCCTCATCAACTGTGGCATAAGCCTCAAGCCGTGGATCATTTTTTGAAGTTCGGCTCATATCGCCAAGGGATGTCGTGCCGTCATCGCCGGTCTTGGTATAAATACGGGTCAGGTTAACCATGCGCTAAGCCTATTCGGAGTGTTCGGTTCCCGTAACATCAACCATGTGAAACCAAACACTGACCCTCAAAAAGACGGGGCACTTCCTGATTCTGGCCGAATTCAGGTTCGTGGTGGGGCCAGATTAGCTGGCTCCGTTACGGTGACTGGTGCCAAGAATTCGGTGCTTAAGTTGATGGCAGCGGCGCTATTGGCTCCTGGAGTGCACACCTTGCGCAACATCCCGGCTATTGCCGATGTTGAAATCATGGGGGAATTACTCGCCCGGCTTGGTGCAACTTTTACCCACGATTTAGATTCAGCAATCGTTACCTTAACTATTCCAAATGAATTACATCATCGTGCAGATTATGATTTGGTGCGCAAAATGCGGGCATCTATAAATGTCCTTGGCCCATTAGTGGCTCGAACTGGTTTAGCTGAAGTTGCCCTTCCAGGTGGAGATGCAATTGGTTCACGTGGTTTAGATTTTCATATCAAAGGTTTAGAACAACTTGGTGCAGTGATTTCAAATGAGCATGGCTTTGTGATTGCTGCTGCACCTAATGGATTAGTCGGTGCCGAGATTTATTTAGATTTTCCAAGTGTCGGTGCTACTGAAAATTTATTAACTGCATCAGTTCTTGCAAATGGAGTTACCATAATTGATAACGCTGCACGCGAGCCAGATATCGTTGATCTTGGCCAAATGTTAATTTCAATGGGTGCGAAAATTGAAGGTTTAGGCTCCCCTACTTTGAAAATCACTGGCGTTAAATCTTTAAGCCCAGTAGACCACACCGCAATTCCCGATCGTATTGTTACTGGAACTTGGGCATTCGCTGCGGCTATGACAAAAGGTGACATCACGATTGTTGGAGCAAGGCCAGAAGATCTTGAATTACCACTAGATAAATTAGTCCTTGCAGGCGCAGTAGTTACGACAACTAATAATGGAATTCGTGTACATATGGAGTCCAGACCTAAGGCAGTTGATGTTGTAACACTTCCCTATCCCGGATTTCCGACAGATCTGCAACCAATGGTTATCGCCTTAAATGCAATTGCCGAAGGTTCTGCAATGGTCACCGAAAATGTTTTTGAAGGTCGCTTTATGTTTGTTAATGAACTTATGCGACTTGGTGCCGATGTGACAACAGATGGCCATCACGCATTTGTGCGCGGAAAAGAACGGTTATCTAGTGCGCCAGTTGCAGCAACTGATATTCGCGCAGGAGCTGCTTTAGTTCTTGCAGCTTTAGTTAGTGATGGAACCACAATTATTGAAGATGCGTTTCATATCGATCGTGGTTATCCAAACTTTGATGAACAGTTGCGATCACTTGGTGCAGATATAACGCGGATTTAAAAGTTCTAACTATTCGGCGCTCTCACCCAAGATTGAAACTCGATCTTTATTCACAGATAAAAAACCGCCATGAACGGTGAAAGTTGTGGCAGTTCCGTCCATACCTTTAATGCTTACTTCTCCATCAACTAAAACTCCGAGCAAAGAAGTATGCCCGGGCAAAATTCCTAAATCACCATCAAGAGTTCTGGCCGAAACCATGCTCGCTTCACCAGAGAAGATTCGCTTCTCTGGTGAGACGATTTCAACGTTTAGTGGCACTAGTTTTTCGCCAACTCTGCGGCACGGCGCTCAACATCATCAAGTCCACCGCACATAAAGAAGGCCTGCTCTGGAACGTGATCGTACTTTCCATCGGCAAGTGCTTCAAATGCTTCAATGGTGTCAGCAAGTGGTACGAATGAACCATCAAGACCGGTGAAGACTTTTGCAACGAAGGTATTTTGTGACAAGAAGCGCTGAATACGGCGAGCGCGACCTACCAAAATACGATCCTCTTCAGATAATTCGTCGATACCAAGAATTGCAATGATGTCCTGCAAATCTTTGTAACGCTGCAAGATTTGTTTGGTGCGGTTAGCAACACGGAAGTGCTTTTCGCCAATGTAACGTGGATCCAAAATACGTGAAGTTGAATCAAGTGGATCTACCGCAGGATAGATGCCAAGTTCTGAAATCGGACGAGATAGAACAGTGGTTGCATCTAAGTGCGCGAAGGTTGTGTGCGGGGCTGGGTCGGTGATGTCATCAGCAGGTACATAAATTGCCTGCATCGATGTGATCGAGTGACCGCGAGTTGAAGTAATACGCTCTTGTAACTGGCCCATTTCATCAGCAAGTGTTGGCTGGTAACCAACAGCAGATGGCATACGACCAAGCAGAGTTGATACTTCAGATCCGGCTTGGGTAAAGCGGAAGATATTGTCGATGAACAACAACACATCCTGCTTTTGTACATCACGGAAATACTCAGCCATTGTTAACGCTGAAAGTGCAACACGAAGACGGGTCCCTGGTGGCTCATCCATCTGGCCGAAGACCAATGCAGTCTTATTAATAACACCAGTTTCAGTCATTTCAAGGAAAAGGTCATTTCCTTCACGGGTACGCTCGCCAACACCGGCGAATACAGAAACACCACCGAAGTTTTCAGCTACGCGATAAATCATCTCTTGAATAAGAACAGTTTTACCTACACCAGCACCACCGAATAGACCGATCTTTCCGCCACGAACATATGGAGTTAGTAGATCGATAACTTTGATTCCGGTTTCAAACATCTCAGTCTTTGATTCAAGTTGATCAAAATCTGGAGCTTTACGGTGAATTGGCCAACGCTCTTTAATATCTAAAGATGAGGTTGGCACATCTAATGATTCTCCAAGGGTGTTAAAAACATGTCCCTTTGTTACATCACCGACGGGCACTGAGATTGCAGATCCGGTATCGCGCACTTCTGCACCACGGACCATTCCATCAGTAGGTTGCATTGAGATTGCGCGCACTAGGTTGTTACCGATGTGCTGTGCCACCTCTAAAGTGAGCAAGCGCGTCTCTCCGCTAAGGGTGACATCAATATGGAGCGCATTAAAGATCGCCGGCATCGAATCTGCTGGGAACTCTACGTCCACAACTGGTCCGATTACGCGAGCTACGCGTCCTGCGGTTTTTGTATCTGTTGCCATCTTTACTCACTCCCTGCGTTTGCAGATGCCAGCGCGTCCGCGCCGCCAACGATTTCACTGATTTCTTGGGTAATTTCGGCCTGACGAGCCGCGTTCGCAAGTCGGGTTAATGACTTGATTAACTCATCAGCGTTGTCAGTTGCTGATTTCATTGCTCTGCGGCGAGCTGCATGCTCGGAAGCTGCTGCTTGCAACATTGCGTTGTAAATACGAGCCTCAACATAACGCGGCAACAATGCATCAAGCACTGAAGCTGCTGAAGGCTCAAACTCATATAGCGGTAGCGCACCACTTGGTGGAGGTGCCGAACTCTCAACTACTTCAAGTGGAAGCATCCGTTTTGCCATTGGTTCTTGGGTAACCATTGAACGGAACTCGGTGTAAACAATATGCAACTCATCAACACCATTTTTATCTGTTTGTGCATCTGCGATAAAGGCACTGATTAATGAATCCGCAATCTCTTTCGCATGTTCATAAGTTGGGTTATCGCTAAACCCACTCCATTGACCTGAGATTGCGCGGTTGCGGAAACGGTAATAGTTAATCGCTTTTCGGCCAACTAAATATGCATTCGCTTCTATACCGCGGTTGCGAAGGAGGGAGACTAATTGGTCACCTTCTTTAATTACCGAACTTGAATAAGCACCGGCCATTCCACGGTCTGCAGAAATAATTAAGACCGCAGCGCGAATTGGCTTCTCCGATTCAGTTGTGAGTGGATGCTTAGTGCTTGAATAAGAAGCCACTGCCGAAACTGCTCGGGTTAACTCATTTGCATACGGAGTCGAGGCTTGTACGCGAGTCTGAGCTTTAACAATGCGCGAAGCAGAGATTAATTCCATAGCTTTAGTAATTTTCTTCGTCGCTTTAACTGATCGCATCCGACGACGATAAATTCGAAGTTGTGCACCCATAGCTACTCTCTACCTCCATTCATCTCTTCATCTCTTTCACATCTAATTTCACGTTAATTTAATTTACTTCTTCGCAGGTGCAACAAAACGAGTGATTTGCTCGGCGTTTTCACCAGTTAGCGCATCCGCTGCTTTTTCTTCCAAAGCTTTTGCCTCTGAAGATACAAAGCGATCAGTAAATGCAGTGATTGCTTCGGTTAGGGCTGCGACGGTGTCATCGGTTAACTCTTTAGTAGTTTCGATAACATCAATTACAGCTTTGCGATCGCGAGCTAAGAACTCTAAGAACTCAGCTTCGAAACGACGAATCTCAGCAACCGGAATCTTGTCTAGCTTTCCAGTAGTTCCAGCCCAGATTGATGCAACTTCTTGGGCAACTGAGAACGGGCTGTACTGACCCTGCTTCAAAAGTTCTACCATTCGCGCACCGCGCTCAAGTTGGGCTTTTGATGCAGCATCAAGATCAGAACCAAATGCAGCGAAAGCTTCAAGTTCGCGATACTGAGCAAGATCAAGACGCAAAC
>CAEZZS010000009.1_pt1 | contig 29858 bp, 27 predicted proteins | sample 7266841 | NCBI WGS metagenome assembly CAEZZS01 (sample SAMEA6813968, study PRJEB35770) | uncultured Actinomycetes bacterium | biome: Freshwater; feature: Freshwater reservoir; material: water | place: Czech Republic | collected 2016-08-15 | depth 30m m
ATCATCCAAAGCGATACCGGAATGTTTGCTGATGTCACCGTTTCGGCAGGAACTCCACCCACTTTATAATTGACGCGAGTTGTTTCATCAACTCCACCCGCGTGCCAAACAGTTTGAACTTCCATGTCAGTCACTTTTGGGAAACCGGTTAGCCATAAAGGAGCCACTGTTGAGTAAGGTCCTAAGTCATAAAGGATTCCGCCACCAATAGTTGGATCGAGGCGAATATTTGATTCATCCAAACCATCATAAGTAAATGCAGTGCGGATCCGAGTCAACTTGCCAATTTTTCCGGATTGCACAATCTCTTGAATTCTTTTTGTACGTGGATGCCAACGATTCCAAGACGCTTCAATCAAAATCTTTCCAGTTTCTTTTGAAACAGCCATTGCTTCGCGAACTTCAGCGGCGTTCATTCCTAGCGGCTTCTCACAAAGAACATGCTTGCCCGCCTTCATCGCGCGAATTGCAAGTGGCAAGTGGAATGCATTTGGAAGAGAGATGTAAACGCCATCGACATTTGGATCGGCTAGGAGTTGGTCATAATCTGTGTAGATCAAGCCTTTGGGGGAGATGGTCATCGCTTTGTCTGCATCACGAGATGCGACAGCGTAGATTTCCCCGATATTTGATTTAGAGATTGCCGGATAAAGTGCTTTCTTGGCGATCATTCCAGCGCCGATAAAACCCCAACGAAATTTTTCCATGCTCATATCCTAGTGAATTAGTTGAGTCGCTGGCTATTTTTTCTTGTAGCCAGAGGGGCAACTTGGGCGGGTTCCAGTAATCTTTTTGATCAACTTTCCTTTTACACAAGTAATTGAGAGCATTTTTTTACTAGTTTTAACAGCGCCAGTTTTTTCAATCTTGTTTGCCTGGACCACTTTGACACGAATAGTTGGTCGACTGTAGTGAAATCCAAATGCCCTAACTTGAAATATTTTATCTTTTGTAATTCTTACAGATGTTGTCGCTAATTGAACAGTGCCATCGCTATCTACTACTGAAATTTCCACTTTTGGAGACTTGGTTACATTATTCCCAGGCCAAAAGCAATCCATGTATGCAACACTCATATCGGTCGTAAAAAATCCTTCGTTTAGTTCACCTGTTGAAAGCAGATGTGGTGAAAAGATTTCAAAGGTAAGCGTGTCCTTATCTGTTAAATGAGGAACTCCACCACCAAAAGCATTATGAGAAGTTACTGGATAGCCATACTTAGCACATTTTGTATCAACGTATGAGCCATTTGGTATTGAACTGGCGTGATCTATCAAGAAGTACATTCTAATTTCTTCAGATGAAGACTTAGTTTTTACGGCCTCTTTTTCAGTGAGACCTCCTAGCGGTCCTGAAAAATTTACACCAAAGAATGGCGACCCGAGGTAGGTATATCTATGACCATTTGAAATTTTCTCATCTAGAAATTCGCCATTGGCAGCCATCATGAAAGATGCAACAGGCACAACCCAAGAACTCCGAAAAACAAACTTAAATTTTATTCCTGAAGTTACATCCTCATTCTTAATTCCATTTTCTCCAGGTAAAAATAAAAATGTCAGTTTCGGTTGGAGGTTAAAATTTACTTGCTCGCCTTTGTAATTTTCTCCACTTAAAGAGCCAAGAGTTTCAATTAATCTAGTGGCTCCATTTTTGTCAGTAAAACTCCATAGCATCCAGCCATTTTCATTTTTCTGATTTTTCTGATCAAGGAAAGTGTCAGTGGCAACATCTACCAAAGTAAATGGAGCCACACTTCCATCGCCATTGATTGCACTTACAGATTCAATGCATGTCAAAGCTTGAGGAGTTGGGCAAAGACGCAAAGCCATTGAGGCATTTGTTGCTCTTGGTATTTCAGCAAAATTACTTGCCGAATTTTTCACTCTCTCTGCTGGGGTTTCCTCAGTTATCGCGAAAGCCGTGGGAGGGGTGAGCCCAAGAGTTAAACTAAAAGCAAAAGATATTATCGAAATTCTTTTCATCAAGTCGAACTGCCTTTCCTGAAGTGAGTTGGGCAATTCATGCAAATCAAGGGGTAGAACGAACACGTCCGTCTATTTTAAAGGCAACAACCGAGCGTCGCCAGTATATGGCCAATCGTGCAACAATTTAAAGCCTTCTGCATATTGGGTACATGCTTGAGCGCCACGGAATCTTCCTTGAATCAACATATTTTCAGTAAATTCCGTACCAAATACATGCATCATCCAAGCAGCTTGGCTTTTGTGAGAAGAGAGCATGGCCGTCTTTGTCTCCATAACTCTGGTTACATCAACATAAAATTCTGGCTCGAAGTGATTACCTAACTCGGTATCCATTTCAAAAACGGTTGGTATGGCAGTTGGAGGAAAGTTTGTAACAACTAAGGGAACGCTGGCTGGAATTCGCGCATCACGCGCGATTGATCCAGCAAGTCGGTGATCGGGATGATGATCGAGAACAGAATGGATAAACATCACATCTGGACGGGCTTCACGGATTGCATCAATAAATCGCTCACGAGTTTCACGATTATCAGTGAGGAATTCATCATCAAAATCCATCCAAATCAAATGTGCATCCAGAATTGCAGCAGATGCCTTTGCTTCTTCATGTCGGGTTGCCGCAATCATCTCGCGCGTAATTAGTGGATCGCCAGTGCCAACATTTCCATTTGTAGCAACAGCGATAATGATTTCATCGCCGCGCTCCTTGCATAACGCCAAGGTGCCACCACACTGCCATTCCACATCATCAGGATGTGCAGCAATCGCTAAAATTCGCATCTAAGGCACGACTACTTGAAGTTAGCGGCGGGACGACCCTTAATAACTGCATCCCAATCGTTTCGTGATTGCCATGGGGTTTCGTAGGTAGGGGAGTTTACGTAGCGATCTAAGGTGAATTTCAAAGTTGCGCCGCTATTTGGCCCAAGTTCGATTTCAAACCACTTGTCATTAATTGCAATATCTTCACTCTTGCCATCGCTTTGAGTAACAGTAACTTTAGTGAAGTTGTGCTCTCCAAATGTTCCAGCTTGTAATACCAAGTTGCGCGATGCGTTTGCGCTGATATTTGCAACCTGCATCTCAACAGAGGTTGCACTTACTTTTTCAACAATCATGGCGACATCTTCAGGAAGTCCGGTGCGCTTTTTCTGACCATCAAAAGGACGGACTTTTCCATGTTGCAGGCCACCATGTGAAATATGCATCGGTCCACCAAAGACCATTTGAGCAAGTCCTTCAAAGTAAACCGGATTGAACTCTTGCCAAGCGTGAATTTGGTAACCATCAACACGAAGATCTAGACCAACTTCTACATCTGCAGTTGCCGGATCGTAATTATCCCAATCACGTGGAGTACCAGTCTTTGAACGCATCTTCCGTAATTGATTATCAATCAGCGTTAAATTCATATCTAGAATTCTTTCTGGATAATCTGGAATCTCACCACGCATAAATTGGAACCAGGAGACGGTATTTGCGATGTAATGCTTGGTTGCATGTCCAGTTTTTCCATCAAGACCTGAAACACCTGGCGCGATAATCTCATTCCAGTCAGAGCCACGTGGCATCCGATCAATTCGAGCAAGATCTTCATCTGCCATCGAAGTTGTCCAGATGTAAATCATGTTACGAGGGTTAACCATTCGGAAGTCATCCCAGCCAGTGTCAAAATGCTTCATTGGAGATTTGGTAACTCCATCTACATCTTTACGAAGTGACCAAATGAAATCTTCTTGCGAGCGAGCAAGATCTAGATTTTTCATATCCCCAGTAAGTAGAACTGCGTTCATGGACGCATTGGTTAGCGGCTCAATAAGGGTGGTGTAACCATGTGGCCAACGCCATCCGTAATATCCACCCCACCATTTACCGTCGTTGTACTCACCAATTTTTCCAGTCAAACCGACGTTGTCAGGCAAGATGCCATTATTTGCTTTAGCGCGATCATGCCAAACATTTAAATAATCGGTAACCCATTGTTTCAATGAATCATCATGTGAGTACATGTAACCATGAGTCATCAGAGTTGTAGCATTTAAATTAAGTGGAACATCTCCGCGGTTCATCCGCAGATTCATCTTCTCAAGAATTTCGGCATAAACAGCATCATCTGACCAATGACATCTCTTGTTGGCGAAGTCATGGCTCTTTAGATCCTCATAAGGAGCTAAGTAATCATCCAAAACGGTGCGGTGGGTCTGCCAATCTTCATGAGTTACTTGCAGACGTGGACCACGACTTCCATTTAAAGGAGAGCGAATAACTTTGTGCTCTGGATCGTAATTAGGTGCCTCAGGATCTTTGCCGTTGTACATATTTGCAAAACTTTGCGCACGTTGGCGGTCAACTAAACTCTCTGGTTTTGTTAAACCAAAGAAGTAGAAGTACAACATTCCTTCACCGTGATGCATCCAGTCGTAGTACCCATCAAATTCGCGGTGAATCTGTCCATATTGCGTCCACTGCCAAGTGATCATGTCCCACATCTGACGTGCTAATTCATATACCCGTTCATTTCCACCAATTGAATAGAACAGTGCCAAGTTCATAAATGCTTCGTACGGATCATCAGATCCATCCATTGATCCCCATTGATCACGCCAAATCAAAGTGCCATCTGGGCGACAGTAACGAGCGACAAACTCAACAGCGGCATCATTTAACTTATCAATGATTTCACGCTCTTGTTTGGCCCATTTTGGGTTGGAGTGAGGTGCGGATACTTTGACAGATGCGATTTTTTTCGATGAATTAGACATATCTAGATCCTAGTCTCGGATCCAGCAGATTAAAAGGGTTAAGTAAAGATTAAATTATAATCAAGGGTGGTTTTGAATTGCAGAAAGCAAGACTAAAAGACCAAGCACAATCATTACGACCCCTCCAGAGATACGCAAAAGAACAATCCGGCGCACCTCAGTGGCCAACCAAATCCGTGCAGTTCCCGCAAGCAGACCCCAAGTGCCGTCACAAACAAGTGCTAACAATGAAAAAATTACACCGAGCAAAATTAATTGAAAAACTACACTGCCGCGATCGCGGTCAATAAATTGTGGTGCAACAGCGGCGCAAAAAACTATTCCTTTAGGATTTAAAATTCCAACTACAAATCCATCCCTGATTGTTCGCAGCGCACTTGGTGCAGCCGCTTCGCCTTGCTCAAGCATCTGAGTTGAGTGCTCAGCTCTTTTACGAAGAGCATCGATGCCTAAATAAATTAAATAGAGCCCACCACCCCACTGCACTACAGCGTATGCAATTGCAGATTTTTGAATTATTGGCCCAATTCCAACAGCTACCAAAATCGATAGGACTAGAAAACCAGAAGCGTTACCAATGACAGTAATTACGGCAACTTTTCTACCCCAAGCGATTGCCCGGGCAATAGTGAAAAGCACTGATGGGCCTGGTGCCAAAATGATTGCTACAGCCGCAATAAAATATTCCGGAAGCTTGGTTGGAATCACCAAATTCATGCGCTAAAAGTACCGTAGAAAGCAACAAAGCGGGCGCCTCCAATTTCTGGAAGCACCCGCCTTATGGATTAGCGGTTAATTTGTTAACTTACCTTTTGCTAAGTGAGTGCAGTACTCGGTAACCAACAATTGCAACAACTGTTGCGTTGATGATTCCGTTAAATGTGAAATCGCCACTTGTCCATGAGATGTCAGCGATTCCGATAACAAGAGCAGAAGCCACGATGATCAAGTTGCTGGAGTTAGAAAAATCAACTTTTGATTCAATCCAGATTCGAGCACCAAGTACACCGATCATTCCAAATAGTGCAACGCCAGCTCCACCAAGTGCACCGGTAGGAGTAGCGCTTAGTACTGCACCGAATTTAGGTGAGAGTGAAAGCAACACCGCACCAACACCTGCGATCCAGTATGCAGCGGTTGAGTAAACCTTGGTAGCAGCCATTACGCCAATGTTTTCAGCATATGTGGTTGTACCAGAACCGCCACCAGCACCAGCGAGTGTTGTTGCAAGACCATCTGCAAGAAGTGCGTTTCCAATTTCATTATCAAGATTTTTTCCAGTAATTGCAGCAACCGCTTTAACGTGTCCAACGTTTTCAGCGATCAGTACAAGAACTACTGGGAGGAACAAGATAATGGCATTGCCATTAAATGTTGGTGTGGTAAATGTTGGAAGTGCGACCCATTTAGCAGCTGTGATGCCATCGGTCTTTACATCGCCCATTCCGAGTGCAACTGCATAACCGATCACAATTCCAACGAAGATAGAGATGCGACCAAGGAATCCATGGCTAATGGCTGCGATAAGTGCGATTGCGGCCAAAGTAATAATTCCTACTAGTGGACCTGCAGCAAGATTATTTTTCGCAGCACCTGCCAAGTTGAGACCGATCACCATAACGATCGCTCCGGTAACAACTGGAGGCAACATCCACTCAATCCATTTCATTCCAACTTGGCGAACAATCAAACCGATCAACGCCAGGATCACTCCGGCAGCAACTACGCCACCTAGTGCTGCGCCCATTCCGCCATCAGCTTTTGCAGCGGCGATAGGAGCCAAAAATGCAAAGGAAGAACCTAGGTATGAAGGCACCCGGTTTTTGGTGATAATTAAGAAGAGCATTGTTCCGATGCCTGAGAAGAACAAAGTGGTGGTTGGGGACATGCCAGTAAGGATTGGTACTAGGAAGGTAGCTCCGAACATAGCGGCGATATGTTGCAAGCCGATACCAATGGTGCGGGGCCAGCTCAGGCGCTCATCTGGAGCAACTACATCTCCTGAGGTGTGCACTTTCCATGAGAATAGTGAGGACATTAGATCCCTTCTAGAGGTTAATACTGCCTAACAACTTAAAAGGGTAAGGCTCTGAGCAGGGCAAATCTCCGAGTAAGGGCGCGCCACGCCGGGGGTGAAGATGGAGTTGCCCCAATGCGAGCGGGGTAGTTAGATAGCGCAAGGTGATATATCAACTCGATCTATCCAGTTGTAACTTGGTCGCTCAGTTGGTCGCTAAGGAGGCAGTAAATGGCATCACGTAGTGAGCCTTTGGAGTTCACCCTTTTAGGGCTGCTCTCAGCCGGGCCATTACATGGTTATGAATTGCGCAAGCGCTGCTTGGCGATTTTAGGACCATTTAGGGCGCTTTCCTTTGGATCGCTCTATCCGCAATTACGCCGGATGTCATTAAGCAATCTGATTGAAGTATCTGAAAATGAGAGCGTAACTGGAAGTTCACGTCGGGCGAAGATTTCCTACTCAATTACCGATTCCGGCAAAAAAAGATTTGCTGAGTTAACTGAGAACGCTGATGCAAGTGAAGATGAAGCATTTGGAGTTCACTTCGCATTTTTTGGCCCAACATCGCGGACATCTCGCGTACGAATTTTGGAAGGACGCAGACGTCGATTAAAAGATAAGGCAGAAGTGCTTTCAAAAGAGCTCGAGCGCTCGCCGTTAAATGGTGAAGTGCTTGGAATAGATAAGTATTTAATTGAATGGCGTCGTCATTCACTTGATTCAGCAACCCGTGAAATTGCGTGGCTTGATGAAATGATCCAATCTGAAAGGAAAACCCAGTGAGCAAGATCAGAGTAGCAATCGTCGGCGTTGGAAACTGCGCCAACTCATTAGTTCAAGGAGTTACTTACTACAAGGATGCAGCGATCGATCAGGAGATTCCTGGTTTGATGCATGCGAACCTTGGTGGTTATCACATCAGCGACATTGAATTTGTCGGCGCATATGATGTTGATGCCAAAAAAGTAGGTCTTGATCTTGCTGATGCAATTTGGGCGAGTGAGAACAACACCATTAAATTTGCCACAGTTGGAAAAACTGGAATCACAGTAGAGCGCGGAACAACTTTTGATGGCCTCGGTCGCTACTACCGCGAAACCATCTCTGAATCAGATGCAACACCAGTTGATATGGTCGCATCCCTAAAAGCGAAAAAAGTAGATGTGTTGATCTGCTACTTACCTGTTGGTTCTGAAGATGCAGCAAAATTCTATGCACAAGTTTCAATTGATGCTCATTGCGCATTTGTAAACGCGCTTCCAGTATTTATTGCATCTGATCCAATTTGGGCGAAGAAATTTACTGATGCCAAAGTGCCAATTGTTGGTGATGACATCAAGAGCCAAGTAGGAGCAACAATTACTCACCGAATTTTGGCGAAGTTGTTCCAGGATCGTGGAGTTCACTTAGACCGTACATTGCAATTAAATGTCGGCGGAAATATGGATTTCAAAAACATGCTCGAGCGCGATCGCTTAGAGTCAAAGAAGATCTCAAAAACCCAATCTGTTACTTCACAACTTGATCACGATATGGGTGAAGGAAATGTTCATATTGGACCATCTGATTATGTTGCATGGCTAGATGATCGCAAATGGGCTTATGTCCGCCTTGAAGGTCGGGCATTTGGCGATGTTCCACTATCACTTGAATACAAATTAGAGGTATGGGATTCACCAAACTCAGCAGGTGTAATTATTGATGCACTTCGTTGCGCGAAGTTGGCTCTTGATCGCGGAATTGGTGGACCATTACTTTCACCATCAAGCTACTTCATGAAATCTCCACCAGAGCAATACTCCGATGAAACCGCACATGTGCGCACAGAAGAGTTTATTGCCGGAAAGATCGAGCGCTAGTAGTTACTCATGGCTGAAATGGCAGAAATCGCAGTACTAATTGATAATGGCGTTTTAACATTAGGTTTTAATAGGCCTGAAAAAAGAAACGCCATTACAGGTGCAATGTATGCCGAACTTGCAGACCAATTAAATGCTGCAGCAGATAATGATGAAGTTGGTGCAGTTTTAATTTATGGCGAGGGTGATGATTTCACCGCCGGTAATGACATAAATGATTTTCTTAATAATCCACCCTCTGGTGATGATGCACCTGTATGGCGGTTTCTAATTGCAATCCGTGAATTTCCAAAACCGATAGTAGCTTCAATAACCGGACGGGCAGTAGGAATTGGAACTACATTGCTAATGCATTGCGATTATGTGATCGCTGGAAGTGGAACGAAATTATCGATGCCTTTTGTTAACTTAGGGTTAGTACCTGAGGCGGCATCTTCTTATCTTCTTCCAATAATTATGGGACACCAACGCGCAAGCGAACTACTTTTACTCGGAGATGTTTTTTCGGCCGAAAAGGCTCGCGAGTACGGATTAATCAATGAAGTTGTTTCAGATGAGGAAAGTCCAGTTCGTGGCGGTGAAGTTGCTAAGCAACTAGCCGATCAACCACGCAATTCAATCCGTGAAGCCAAAAGATTGATCAAAAAAGCACATGCCCAACCAGTGGCACAAACAATGATTGAAGAGAGTAAGTTATTTCAAGAAGCTTTAGTAAGTGATGAAGCTAGAGATGCTTTTATGAATTTCATTTCGAAAAAAGGAAAATAGAAATGGCACAAGACTTATCTGGAAAAAAAATCTTAATCACTGGCGGTTCCCGTGGAATTGGTTTAGCAATTGCTAAGCGTGCTGCTGCCGATGGTGCGATGGTTGCGATTGCCGCCAAAACTTCAGACCCACACCCAACTTTGCCGGGAACTATCTACACCGCTGCCGATGAAATTCGCGAGGCCGGGGGAGTTGCACTTCCGATTCAATGCGATCTGCGAGATGAAAAGCAGATCGAAAGTGCAGTCGCACAGGCAGCCGCTGAGTTTGGCGGATTAGATATTCTAATTAATAATGCCAGCGCAATTAACTTGACTCCGACTCTCGCAACTCCGGCAAAAAGATTTGATTTGATGTTTTCAGTAAATGTGCGCGCCACCTTTTTGACTTCACAAGCAGCGATTCCACATTTAAAAGAATCTGCCGCTGCCGGTCGTAATCCGCATATTTTGACGATGTCTCCACCACTTTCAATGAGTGCAAAATGGTTTAAGCCACATCTTGCCTACACGATGGCTAAGTATGGAATGAGCATGTGTGTCCTTGGTTTAGCTGAAGAGTTTAAGCGTGATGGAATCAGCGTTAATGCACTCTGGCCACGGACTGCTATCGATACCGCTGCCCTTGCCATGATTCCTGGAATAGATACAGATTTTTGTCGCAAGCCAGAAATTATCGCGGATTCAGCATATGTAATTTTGACTGGAACTGGCAAAAGTGGAAATTTCTTTATCGATGATGAAGTTTTAGCGTCCGTTGGAATTACAGATTTAGAAAAGTATTCAGTTGTTCCAGGAACCACTGAATTTTTACTTGATTTCTTTATAGATTAATTTATTCATCAATTGTAAATGGTGCGCGGATTGGTCCTGGTACTAATCCTGCTGCCGCGTGATTTGTAACTTCACCACGAGCAACTTGGGCTGCGTGTGATTTGTCATGCCAACGTTGCTCGATTTTTCCAAAGCGCCAAAGGGCTAGACTTACTGCCCAGACAACCACAAATGATCCAACTATGAAATAACCCGCAGAGTTCAAATTAAATCTATTGGCATAATCCCAAAATCCACCAGTTAAATTTAATTGCCCTGCGAAGACTTGGGCTATCTCCAACCCACCAACAAAAAAAGCAACAGAGACTGAAAGACCGGTAATAATTATGTTGTAATAAACTTTTCGTACCGGTTTTGAAAAAGCCCAACCGTATGCAAAATTCATAAATGATCCATCGATCGTATCTAGCAGACTCATGCCACCGGCAAAAAATAACGGCAAACTAATAATTGCCCACCATGGCAACCCGGCAATAACAGATGTTCCAGCTAAGACCAGCAAACCAACCTCTGTTGCTGTGTCGAATCCAAGACCAAAGAGAATTCCCAGTGGGTACATCTTCCAACTTTTATCTATGCGACGAGCGATTGGTCCAAAAAAGCGCATTAATAATCCACGGGCATTTAAATGTTTTTCAAGTTCTTCTTCGCTATACATGCCTTTTCGCATATTCATAAAAACGCGAACGATGGATTGTAAAACAATAAAGTTCAATAGTGCGATTAAAAGTAAAAACCCACCGCTAATGCTGGTTCCGATTAATCCGGTGTAATGATGTAACGAAGAGTTGTCATCCTTTAACTGAGAACCAAGAGATTTGATTCCGAAATTAAGCAACATCGCTAAAGCGAAAACAACTGATGAATGCCCAAGGGAGAAGAAAAATCCAACAGCTAGTGGACGTTGGCCTTCACTCATTAATTTTCTAGTGGTGTTATCAATCGCAGAGATATGGTCGGCATCAAATGCGTGCCGCATTCCTAAGGTGTAGGCGAGTGCTGCAGTTCCCCAACCAAACAAAGCGCCATCTGATAGTTGGTAAGAAGCACTGTTTGTAGCTGCCCACATCAACAAGGCACCTGCGATGTGCAAGAAGGCGATAAATCCGAACATGGCGTACAGGCGGCGCCACTCCTGCGCATTCAACTTATTTCGCCCCGACGTAGAAGAGACGGGCTTGAGGATTACGTTCACCTTTGAAAGTTATTGCAAACCATTTGCACCTGCAACTTGAAATTGCTTTTTTTGAGCGAGTACGGTCCCAAAGTGAGCCTTTTTCTTCCCCTAACGCGGATCCTCCCTTCAAAGCGGGATTACCCAGGATTTAGAAGCGGCTGGCGGCATGATCTGCTTGCCGGGGTGGCGGTTGGGGTTGTGGCCCTGCCGTTAGCGCTGGCTTTTGGAATCTCGACCGGAACTGGGGCCGCATCTGGATTAGTTACCGCAATTGTGGCCGGGTTTATTGCCGCACTATTTGGCGGATCCCGTTTTCAAGTTAGTGGCCCAACTGGGGCGATGACAGTTGTACTAGTGCCAATTGTTGCCAAATACGGAGTAGGCATCATGCCAATTGTTGGCCTGATGGCCGGATTGATAATTATTTTGCTGGGGCTATTTAAATTAGGAAGATATTTAGCAGCGCTTCCATGGGCGGTACTAGAAGGCTTCACAGTTGGAATTGGCATTGTGATTGCGTTACAACAACTTCCACTTGCGTTGGACATTGCAAAACCAGAGGGTAGTAACGCAGCCAGAGTTGCTTGGGCAACATTAAAAATTGCAATTGTTGATGGATTTAAAGGCGGTCCAGTAATTATTTTGCTGACCGCAATTACCTTGATGTTGATTTCAGGTCGTTTTACTAAAACAATTCCAGCGAGCATTATTACGGTTATTTTTTGCACATTACTTTTATTGTTTTCGCCTTTAGAAGCAAAAACTATCGGAGAGTTGCCGCGCTCACTGCCGATGCCAAAACTTCCCGAGATTCCAGCATCAGGTTGGTCAGCAATTATTTACGCTGCATTTGCGGTTGCTGCCCTTGGAGCAATTGAGTCGATTCTTTCAGCACGTGTAGCTGATGGAATGGAACATGCAAAAACTCATTTACATGATGGCGAGAAACATGACTCTGATCGTGAATTATTTGGTCAGGGTTTAGCTACGGTAGCTGCATCAATGATGGGCGGAATTCCGGCAACTGGTGCAATCGCACGTACAGCAGTAAATGTTCGTTCAGGTGCACGGACTAGATTTGCGGCAATGGTGCATTCCATGCTCCTTTTATTATGTGTGCTGCTTTTAGCCCCAGCAGTCGGCCAAATTCCGATCAGCGCACTTGCGGGAATCTTGATCGTGACTGCGGCCAGAATGGTAAATCCGGTTTCAGTTCGCGAGGCTTTGGTAACGACAAGAAGTAGTGCGATTGTTCTAATCACAACTGCAATTATTACCGTGGCAGTTGACTTGATTTGGGCGGTTGGAATTGGATTACTTTTAAATTTAGCTCTTACTAAAATCCCCATGATTAACAAAGTGATTGATCGACAGTAAGGTTGTGGCATGGATTTAGGGGCATTTGGCGACTTACCAGCACTCCTTGGTTTTGCGCCTTCAAGTGAACCTCAGATAAATACTGATCAACTTCTTTCGCATTTAGGAACCCTTCCCAAATTTCCAACTGATTTTCAAATCCTCCGTGGGAAAAAATGGAATCATGAAGGTGTCGCGATTACCGAAATTAGTTGGAGCGTTGGATGGGGACCAAGAACCCAGGCTTATCTTTTGACTCCAGAAGGAGTAACGACACCACTTCCGGGTGCTTTGTTTTTGCACAGCCATGATGATGTGAAAGAGTTTGGGAAAGAAAAACTGGTAGCCGGTGGAACTGAGCTCCCAGAACATTTGCAATGGGTAAAAAGAGATCATTATGGAAATCAAGCACCTGCGAATGAGTTAGCAAAACGTGGCTTTGCGGTTTTAGCATTTGATGCATTTATGTGGGGATCACGTCGATTCCCTGAAGAAGTGATGCCAAACCGGCTAAAAGAAGTTTTAGGTTCGGATGATTACGAACTTTTATCGGTGATGCATGAATCTATGTCGTTATCTAAATATTTGAGTTTGTTTGGCGCGACCTTGGCGGGATTGCTGAACTTCGATGATCGAGTTGCCCTTGCCGTCGCACACACCCTTCCTGAATTCACTGATTCCATTTCGGCAGTTGGACTTTCTGGGGGAGGGTGCCGTGCTATTTATTTACATGCAACGACTACCGCTGATCAATTAAGGGCAACAGTCTGCGTTGGTGCCATGGCAACTTATGGTTCAATGTTGGAATCACATGTGGCGCCACACTCGTGGATGTTTTTTCCACACGATTTAGCATCGGTAACGGACTGGCCTGGAGTTGCAGTGATCGGCGCACCTAAACCTTTGTACATTCAATATTGTGGAAATGACCAACTCTTTACTCCCGCTGGAATGAAAGATGCTGATAAAAGCATTTCACAACATTACGCAAAAATATCGGCAGAGTACCGGGGAGATTTTTATCCCGTTAAACATTCATTTACGGCTGCAATGCAAAAGGATGCATTTGATTGGATGAAAAGCCATGGATGAAAACCGCTTTTTAGGCAATGATCGCCTAGCTCGCGAAATTTACGAAGTGATGCGTGAGTTCCCAATCTTGTCGCCACATGGCCATGTCGATCCAAAAATTTTATTAGAGAACAAGCCTTTTCAAAATCCAGTCGAATTACTGATAACTCCTGATCATTATGTAACTCGCCTGCTTTTCAGTCAGGGTGTTTCTTACGAAGCTATTTCGATTCCACATGCGGATGGTTCGCGCTCGGATGTAGACCCACGCGAAGTTTGGCGAATATTTGCCAAACATTGGCACGCTTTTAGATCTACGCCATCCCGAATCTGGATTGAAGAGATTTTTTATACTCTTTTTGAAATTAACGAACCGTTAACCATCGATCGGGCAGATTATTTTTATGATCGAATAAATGAACAGCTACATACACTAGCGTTTTTGCCGCAAACCTTATTTAAAAAGTTCAACATTGAAGTTTTAGCAACCACAGATGCGACTTCAGACCCATTAAGTACTCATCTTGAGTTAGCCAAGTTAAATATAGGCGGACGAGTAATTCCGACTTTTAGACCTGATGATGTTTCAGATCCCGATCGACCAGGGTGGAAAACCGCTGTGGCTGAACTGGCAACCGTTAGCGGCGAAGATTGCGTCACCTTCACCTCTTACCGCAACGCATTGAGAAACCGGCGCGATCATTTCAAGCGTCACGGTGCGACCGCCACTGATCATGGGGTGGCCAATTGCGAGACCCTGATTTTGGATAGCAAAGAACAAGAAAAACTCTTTGCAGTGATTTCGAGTGGAAAATTTTTAAAAGCAGATGCCAATCAATTTAGAGCGATGATGTTGCTTGAACATGCCCGCATGGCTTCCGATGATGGTTTGATAATGCAGATTCACCCAGGTTCATCGCGTAGTCATAATCATCAAATTGCCAAAATATATGGCGCAGATCGCGGTTTTGATATCCCAGTTGCCACTAACTATGTCCGTGAGTTACAGCCACTCTTAAATGAAGTTGGCTTGCACCCTAATTTCAGAGCTGTTTTATTTACATTGGATGAAAGTACGTACTCCCGTGAATTGGCCCCACTAGCTGGCGCATATCCTTCGTTGCGATTGGGCCCACCATGGTGGTTCCACGACAGTTTAAATGGAATGCAAAGGTGGCGAGAGAGCGTCACTGAAACTGCCGGTTTCTACAACACCGTTGGGTTTATAGATGACACTCGGGCATTTGCATCTATCCCGGTTCGCCATGATGTTGCCCGCAGATTTGATGCAACATATTTAGCTAATGAAGTTAATCGCCATCGGTTGAGCAAAACAGATGCTCTAGAGGTAGGCGCTGATATCGCATACAACCTTTCAAAAGAGTATTTCAAACTCTAATGGCGCAATTAAATCGTGAAAATTATTCATCACATAGATCTGCAAATCCCCCTCAATATAATTTAGAGCAAGTAAAAATTGGGGTCATACATATGGGGCTCAGTGCCTTTCATAGGGGACATCAAGCACTTTTTTTCGAAAAAATCTTGCGAAGTGGAAATTTTAATTTTGGAGTTGTTGGGGTTACTCAAAGAAGTAGTGATGTGGCAGATGTAATGAATAGCCAAGATTGCCTCTACACAATAAATGAACGCGAAGGTGCTGGTTTTGCGCCAATCATCGTAGGTGCGATCCGCAAAGCAGTGTTTTTCCCGCAGGCAAGGGCAGAATTACTAGAAATAGCGCGAAGTGAAAATCTCAAGCTGATTACGTTAACTGTTAGTGAAAAAGCGTATCAATGCAACTCCGCCCGAAATGGAGTAAATCTATCTTCCGCAGAAGTCCAAGCAGATATCGCAGATACAAATTCTTTGCTTACCTTTCCCGCACGATTGTTAGATTTACTAGTGGCGCGATTCGAGAGCGGCATGCCAGGAGTGGCAGTCATTTCCTGTGACAACTTGCCAACAAATGGGGATATCACCCGAGCGGTAGTAGTTGATTTAGCAATTAAACAGAATCGCTCAGCAGAATTTTTAAATTGGCTAAAATCAGAGATTAGATTTCCGAATTCAATGGTAGATCGCGCAGTTCCAGCGATTACTCAGGATTCCATAGATGAGTTTTATCAAAGTTATGGGTATGAGGACCGATCGCTAATCACTGCAGAGCCATATCTGGAGTGGGTAATTGAAAATGACCCAGTAAGTGAATACTTAGCACCTGTAGGAGCAAGATTTGTGGAAAAAGTCGCTCCGTATGAAGCAATGAAGATTCGGGTATTTAATGGTGCTCATTCTGCATTGGCGTATATCTGTCAATTGGCAGGAATTGAATATGTGGCTGAGGGAGTAGTTGATTCGGTAATCGGAGGTTTCATTAAGAATTTTCAAGAGAAAGAAGCAGGTAGGTCATTTGTTGCGCCAGCTGATCTTAATCCAATTGAATACGCCAAGATTATTCGTAAAAGAGTTAGTAACTACGCACTCTTACATAAGAGCCTGCAAATAGCCATGGATGGTTCGCAAAAATTACCGCAACGAACCTTTGCATCAGCAAATGATCTGCTTAAGTTGGATTTAAGTACAGATCACATCACCTTGATTATTGCTGCATGGCTAAGATTTTTGGAAATTAATGAAAAAGTTAATGATCCACTAGGGGCTTCATTGCAAAATTTAGTTCGAAATCCAGATGCCTTGCAGAGCGTTAGTGATACTTTGAGTTTTGAAGGGCTTGCGACAAAAGTGGATCCTAAATTATTTCCACAGATCGCAGCATGGTTAGCACAATTAAGAGTTAAACCTGTTCGGGAAGTATTGCAAACCTTAAAGAGTTGATCCGTATAACCTGGAAAGATTGAATTCATGATGCTTGCCGTGTTCGGCTTTTGTTAACTGACCATTAGCGACTTTTACTATCTCATCAAAAAGAATTTGACCAACTTCTTCAAGAGTTTGGGTTCCATCTGAAATAGTTCCAGCGTTGAGATCAATTAAGTCAGTCAGTACTAAACCCATCTCGCTATTTGTTGCGACTTTAATCGTTGGGATAACAGCTGATCCGGTAGGAGTTCCTCGCCCGGTAGTAAATACGGTGATGTTTACATCAGCAGCGGCAAATCCAGTTAACTGTTCAATGTCATGACCCGGTGTATCCATAAAGTACAAACCTGGTGCGGTTGGGCGATCGGCGAATTCGAGCACTCCAGTAAATGGTGCGTTGCCAGCCTTTTTAGCAGCCCCTAAAGATTTTTCTTCTAGCGTGGACAAGCCACCCTCAATATTTCCGCGTGAAGGTTGTGCTCCGCGAATATCTATTCCTTCATAATTGATAGATCTTTCATACCGTGCAACGACTTCAATAATTTGAGCACCAACTTTTGGATCTAATGCCCGGGCAGCCAGCAAATGTTCAGCTCCAAGAATCTCCATTGTTTCGGCCAAAATAGATGTGGCACCAAATTCAACAAATCGATCACTAGCAATTCCAAGTGCTGGGTTTGCGGTTATGCCTGAATAAGCATCAGATCCGCCACACTCAAGTCCTAGAACTACTGAACTCCATGGAGCAGGAGTTCGAGATTGTGCTGCGGCTTGCTCTGCCAATTCAGTGGCTTTTTCAAGAGCGGTGGTAACCAATTTAAACATTGAGCCGGCATCAGATAATTTAACTTCGACAAGGGGAATCGGGCTAAATTTTTTGGCTCGCTCAATAATTCCTGCTTCAACATCGGTTCCAATAGTTAGGGCTACTGTGGTGAAAATATTTGGATTTCCGGCAAAACCAGCAAATGTTTTTGTGATCCGCTCAAAATCATTATCAATCTCACCGGACCAGTCATGACTTATCGCTACAGCACCAGGTGTTGCATCAGCGATGTCTCGGGCTGCGTTAGAGAGTGCTTGGTGAAGCGGCAAAATCAAAATATGGTTTCGAAATCCCCATCTGTCATCAGGGCGGGCATATCCGAGAAGTGGTGATATTGGATTACTCATTAGACACTACGGACCAATCGAGGAACCAAGATCTCACCTGATTGGTTTTGTTCGCTAATTGTTTTTGTGTGATCGGCAGTTGAAATTATTTTATCCACCATATCTTTGGCGGTTGCTTCGAATTGAAGATCAAACTCGCCGGAGATTGCTTGATGAAGTGCACTATTGCTTGCCACATTTAAAACTGGAATCAATGGGAAACCAGAAGGCGGTTGATTTACATCTGGGAAAGAGATGATTAATTGTACTTTTTGCGACATCAGCATCGAGAAGTGTTTAGCCGAGCCACCTGCTTCACTAATAATTACATATTTAATACCAATATGAGTCAACTCAGTAAGTAAAGGTTCAATTTCGAAATCACGTGATAATTCAATTCCAACTACTAACTCTTCTAACGGATATGGGAAGTGGCTGTAATTAATCGCCAATTCACGTGCTGCGGCAGCGCCAGTTGCAACTGTGCCCTCAACGCCACCACTTTCTTGAATAACAAGATACTCAGTTGATTTTGTTAATTTAGTAATTTTCTCAGTTAATTCATTTCCTTGTGTGGTCTCACAACCTAATCCAACAACTAGTACTGAACCTACATTTGGGTGAGAAGCCAGTGCGATGAAGAAATCATCAATTCCGGAAACATCCACCCCAATAATTGCGCAACCATGCTGGTGTGCAAAAGTTATACCGCCAACTTCTTGTGCGATTCGACGCGAAACCACAGTTGAACAAACCACTGATGGCAAAATTAATTGGTGATGGCGGATACCTACACCACGACCTTCATGTTGGAATCCCCAAATCTCAGGAAGGCTCATGAATTTTCCGTTGAAAGACGATCGCCTAAAACGTTGTGGGTATGAACATGCGAACCGGTTGCAATACTTTTTGTGGCATGGCCCATGCGTTCGCCATATTTAATAATGCCATCACCTTTGGCGATATCAGCAGTAGAAATTTTGTGACCACGAGGGATTGCCTCGATTGCGCTTACCTCGCGCCCATCTTGCGAAATTTTTTCACCCGCATTGATATCTGCCAAACAGACCGCAATATTGTCTTTTGGGTTCAAAAATAAAATTTTCCGCTGCTCCGCTGGTGAACTCACAGGTGGCATTCTATGTAATTTCTCTGCTAGATTTTCCCTTAGGTCATGAGTTTCAGCTTTAAGCCCCGGCTCGCTGAACGGCAACCCTCCACCGCGGTGGGGTGCTCCGGGTGAAGACCTGGCCAGAGATGGCAAGCGCGGACTAAGGCAACTTCCCTCTAATACGCCGAGGTCCGGTCCATAAACGTCACACGGGCGGTTATGAAAACCGAAAGGGTATGAAATGAAACTCAGAAAAATTATTGCCATTTCAGCAGCAACAGTTTTGGCGTTGACATTAAGTGCTTGTTCATCAACAAGTGAAGAAGCAGTTGTCGAAACCACAGCAGCAGCTGATTGCACCCCAGATTCATTGGCAACGCTAACTCCAGGAACATTAACAATTGCAACCGGAGAACCTGCTTATGAGCCTTGGGTATTAAATGACAAGCCAGAAGCTGGCGAAGGATTTGAAGCAGCAGTGGCTTATGCCGTTGCAAAACAATTGGGATATGACAACGCAAAAGTTAGTTGGGTTCGTACCACCTTTGATTCAGCAATCGCTGCAGGACCAAAGACTTTTGATTTCAACATTCAGCAATACTCAATTACCGAAGACCGTGCAAAAGTTGTTGATTTCTCAAGCGCTTATTACAAATCAAATCAATCAATTGTTTCTTTTAAAGGAAGCAAAATTGATGGCGTAACTTCTATCGCTGGTTTGAAAGACGCAAAGCTTGGCGCAGCTGTTGGATCAACATCACTCGATGCAATCGAGAACCAACTTGGCCTAAAAGCTCAGGTATTCAATGACAATGCTGCTGCAGTTGCTGCATTGAAGAATGGTCAGATCGATGGACTCGTCGTTGATCTGCCAACCGCTTTCTATCTTTCAGCAGTAGAAGTGCCTAACGGCATAATTGTTGGACAGATCGAAAACAGCGATTCAAATGATGCTGGCGCTGGTTTGCTTTTGGCAAAAGACAGCGCTTTAACCGCATGTGTTACTGGCGCGGTTGATGCAATTCGCGATAGCGGCGAATTGAAAACGATCGAAGATAAGTGGCTAACAGTTGGAGCCGGAGCGCCGGTTCTAAAGTAGTAGCTGTCTAAAAGCAGAAATGAGTTCGACAGAGCAGGGCGCGATCTCCGATGATGGAGGTCGCGCTTCTGCTTTTTCAAAAACGTGGGAACCAAGCGAACTGGAAATTTCGCGAAGAAAAGTACGCAAAAAGCAAAATCAACGCAACACTCTCATCGCAATATTTTCAACAGTAGTAGTCCTAGGCACACTAATCACTCTTTTAGTGACCTCACCGGGCTTTAAATCTTTGACAGATACTTTTTTTGCTTGGGCATATGGCGTCGAAGTTTTACCTAAAATTATTTTAGGATTTAGTACAAATGTATTGCTGACCATTATTGCATCGACCTGTGTGGCTATTTTTGGAATGATTATTGCACTTACCAGAACATCAAGATCGCCAGCGCTGCTACCTTTTAGAATTTTAGCTACCGCTTATGTTGATGTCTTCCGGGGGATACCGATGCTTTTGGTGATCTTGCTCGTGGGTTTTGGCATCCCCGCACTTCGAATAAACGGGTTAACTAATAACGTCTTAATTTTAGGTACAGCAGCGGTAGTAATTACATACTCGGCATATGTCGCCGAAGTTTTGCGAAGTGGAATTTTGACGGTACATCCAAGTCAGCGGGCTGCGGCACGATCTCTTGGATTGTCACATTTCCAAACCCTTAGATTTGTAGTTCTACCACAAGCATTGCGTCGAGTAACTCCACCCCTATTGAATGATTTAGTTTCGCTCATCAAAGATACCGGCCTGGTTTCAATTCTCGGTGTTACAGATGCAATTAGAGCAGCTCAAATCGCCAGCAGTAGAAGTTTTAATTACACCCCTTATGTGATGGCGGCAATAGTTTTTCTCTTAATTACAATTCCACTTACCAGATTTACGGATAGAACGATCAGACGTTCGATTGAGAAACAAAATGCGCAGGGACTAGCATGAGCATTCCAGTCCTTGAAATTAGTAATTTACGTAAATCTTTCGGCGATGAAGTTGTGTTGCAAAATATTTCTTTTAGCGTCCCAGTCCACACCGCAACGGTTTTTATTGGCGCTTCAGGCTCTGGTAAATCAACCTTGCTCCGGTGCATAAATCTGCTGGACAGTGTTGATGATGGGGTCATAAAAATAGATGGCGAAGATATAACTGACCCGAGTATAAAAAGTGATCAGGTCCGCCGAAAATTAGGAATGGTATTCCAAGCATTTAATCTTTTTCCGCATATGACTGTTAGGCAAAATATTACTTTGGCCCCAATCCAAGTACATGGTTTATCAAAAGATGAAGCAAACTCTCGCGCAGATGAATTACTGATTCGTTTTGGGCTTATGGAGAAAGCTGATCAATACCCAGATCGTTTAAGCGGTGGACAGCAGCAAAGAGTTGCAATCATTCGTTCTATTGCTTTGCGGCCTAGATTATTACTGCTCGATGAGATTACCTCTGCCCTTGATCCAGTTTTGGTAAATGAGGTCCTAAGCACGGTGCGGGATCTAAAAAATGATGGCATGACGATGGTTTTAGCTACACATGAAATGGGTTTTGCAAAACAGGTAGCTGATGAGGTTTGCTACCTAGAGGCTGGTCAAATAGTTGAACGGGGAAGTGCGCAACAAATGATTGAAACTCCGCAAGATCAGCGAACCATAGATTTCCTCAAGCGGGTTCATGAAGCTGGCCGGCTTTAGTAATGGCTTTACAAAATTTTGAAATTGTGGCCGGAGATCCAAACTCAAAAGTAATTTTGCACGTTCCACATTCGGCAACTTTTATTCCAGATGATTTACGCAAAGATATTTTGCTTTCCGACCAAGAGTTAAAAGCAGAGTTAGATGAGATGACCGATACTTTCACAGAGGCGATCGCACTCAAAGCAGCAGAGTTAAGTGGAAGTAAGCCTTGGCTATTTGTTAATAACTTTTCGCGCTTAGTGATAGATCCTGAGCGCTTCCCGGATGAGCGAGAAGCGATGAATTCGGTTGGTATGGGTGCGGTCTATCAAAAAACCTCAATTGGCACACAGTTGCGTAACCCCGATCCAACAGTTGAAAAACAATTACTAGCTGATTACTTCCATCCATACGCAAGAGCTTTAAGTGATTTGGTGGAAAAGCGATTCACTGTGTTAGGGGAAGTAACTTTGATTGATGTTCACTCATACCGTGTAAATCAACATCCAAATGCGATTAACCATGGGCAGATTCGTCCACCGATCTGCATTGGCACAGATCCATTTCACACTCCCACATGGTTAACTGAAGCAGCACAATCTGCTTTTTCTATAATTGGAGAGAATTACCTAAATCAGCCATACTCTGGAACTTATGTACCTTTAATTTTTTACCAGAAAGAAGCTAAAATCACGTCGTTGATGATGGAGACACGTGCCGATACTTTTCTTACTGATGAGCTAATAACGCACGCTGGATTTGAGACTGTCACCAAAGCACTCGCTAACTTGGTGGATTTAATCCAACTGCGCTAAAACTCGCTCGCCCCATTTTTGAATTACTGGTTTCCAAGTTGCGATCAGCGAGCCTTCAGCTTCATGTATCTCTTTTGCGACACCTGATCGTCCAGAACTCTTATAAGCATTATCTGCGTGAATTTCCCACTCTTGGACTAAATCGCCATCAACCTCTGGGTGGAATTGAACTGCGTAAATATTATCTCCAATTCGATAAACCTGATTTGGGCAAAGTTCAGATGAAGCAAGAACTGTTGCTGAACTTGGTAATTTTGAGACAAGATCTTCATGCCATTGAGTGACTGGAACTGGAAATAGTTTTGTAACGGATCCAAATACTGGATCTGTATCGGCAATTTCGTTGAAAGTTATTGAGTGCAATCCGATTTCTCCGGTTAGAGCGCGACTGACCTCACCGTCAGTTGCGACTGCTAATAATTGTGCCCCTAAACAGATTGCAAAGATTGGAATATTTCGAGTAACTGCATCTGCCAACAATGATCTTTCAGCTGGTAACCACGGAGCAACATCATCTTCAGTAGCACTCATTGAGCCGCCCAGCGGGATTACAGCACAAATTCCGTTTGGTACAGAGGTGGGCACATCTGCACCATTGAAGGCGGTGATAATTTCTAAATTAAATCCGATTTCTTCAAGCCAGGTTCCAACTAAATGTGGGTGATCTTGTTTGCCATTTTGGAGCACTAAAATAGTGGGGAGATTAATCGGCGAACTCATTTTATAATCTTACTAGAGCATGCTTTAAGAAGTGTTGAGATACCCTATAGAGATGTCGATTCAGTCAGAACGTAAAATTCATCCTGCTTGGATCGCCGCAATCATCACTTTTTTCACATTAATTGCAACATCGGGTTTTAGGTCAGCGCCATCAGTTTTAATGATTCCCCTTGAGGATGCTTTTGGTTGGGGACGGGATCAGATCTCTTTAGCGATTTCAATAAATGTTTTACTCTTCGGATTGACTGCGCCATTTGCTGCGGCGTTAATGGATCGTTTTGGAATTCGTAAAGTTGTAATGTGCGCATTAACAACCGTCGGTCTTGGTGCCGCTTCAACAGTCTTTATGACGCAAGCATGGCATTTAGTTGCTCTCTGGGGTGTTGTAGTTGGAATTGGCACAGGTTCGATGGCTTTAGTTTTTGCTGCGACAATTGCAAATAGATGGTTTGTTACCAATCGTGGTTTGGTAATTGGAATATTGACGGCGGCCTCTGCTACTGGACAGCTCATCTTTCTGCCAGGACTTTCTGCGCTTGCTGCAGATCATGGTTGGCGAGCAATTTCAATCACCGTAGCGTTAGGCGCATTTGTGATGGTGCCAGTTATTGCTTTATTTTTAAAGGAACGGCCAACTGATATTGGAATGAAACCTTATGGCGCACCAATGAATTGGGTTGAGCCGCCAAGAAATACCACCAACGCTGCGGTCGTTGCAATTGAGAGTTTAAAAAGCGCCATGAAAGTTCGAAATTTTTGGTTTTTAACTGGTTCGTTTTTTGTCTGCGGCTTATCAACCAGTGGATTAATCGGAACGCATTTTATTCCCGCAGCACACGATCACGGCATGGGACAAATTGCAGCCGCTTCTCTCCTAGCGTTAGTAGGAGTTTTTGATGTTGTTGGAACATTGGCATCCGGTTGGCTTACCGATCGTGTTGATCCTAAGAAATTACTTTTCTTCTATTACTTCCTTCGTGGTGTTTCACTCTTCTTGCTACCTTCAATTTTATTTACCACCGTTCATCCATCAACTTTGGTATTTGTGATTTTCTACGGTTTGGATTGGGTCGCTACCGTACCGCCAACCGTGATTTTATGTAGAACTGTGTTGGGTGCTGAGCGAGCAACTGTTGTTTATGGGTGGGTTTTTGCTGCGCATCAAATTGGTGGTTCGATTGCGGCCCTAGGTGCTGGAATTTTAAGAGTGCAACTTGGAGATTATGCGTTGGCCTTTTATGTGAGCGGATTTTTGTGTGTGATAACCGCTTTTGCGGTCTTAAAGATTACTGATCAAACTTCAGTTAAATCCTGAGCCAATCTACGTAGAGATTCACGAACTACTTCGCCATCAGATGTGCGCCAAAGTGGTGGCATAGTATTTAACAAAATCGAACCATAGCGTTTGGTAGTGATTCGAGAATCTAAAATCGCAACAACGCCGCGATCATCAACACCGCGAATTAACCGCCCAGTTCCTTGGGCCAGCAAAAGCGCAGCACGAGGGAGAGATACCTGCATAAATCCACTTCCACCAGTGCTGTCGACTTGTGCGGCTCGGGCTGCCATTACTGGCTCGTCAGGGCGGGGGAATGGAATGCGATCAATAGCCACCAAAATACAAGATCTGCCCGGCACATCAACTCCTTGCCAAAGTGAAATAGTTCCCAACAAAATTGAAGTCTCATCTGCAGCAAATTTTTCAACCAATGGCCCAACAGCGTCACCACGTCGTTGAGAAATAATTTTAATTGGAAGATCGTGAAGTGCTTTATGTAAATACTCTTGGGCACTCTCCAAAGCCTTCCAGGAAGAAAAAAGTGCCAATGTTCTTCCGCCGGCAGCTTTTATAAGTTCACCAAGTTCGACAAATGCATCAATACTTACCGCTTCCCGTGAGGGTTCAGGTAAACCACGTGGAAGGTAAAGCATTCCTTGATTAGCGAAATCAAAAGGTGAACCTACATCCAGCATTTGCAGATTCCCTGGATCAATCTCATTATCTTTAAGTTCGATGTCGCTTTCATCGCCGATGGTAAACCCAATACTTTTGGCGATACTGTCAAAACTTTTCCCAAAAGTTAGTGTTGCAGAGGTTGCGATAACTGGAGTTTTCTTCAATAAGTTATCACGCAGTAAAGATGCCACCGTAAGAGGTGCAAGTTGCAAAGTTTTGTAAGTTGGTTCAAACCAGAGCACGCTATCTGGTGTTAACTTCAATAACTTTGCCAAAGTTTGATTGACTTCATTTACTGCACCTTTAGCCCTGGCACGTGTTGCAATCTCATCGGGGGAGCCGGCTTCACCTTCTGCGCCGATTTCATTAATCACAATTTGAGCAGTTTCGCGTAAATATTTAATTGGCGCAGAAAGTGAGATTGGCAAAGTATCAAGTCGACCTTGCTTCGTGGGATCTGAGCGATATTCAGTTGCAAAATATTCCATCGCTGCATCAAGATCACTTGCCGCTGCACCAAATGCATCTGTTGCCGCCCCTGGCTTATATTTTCGGGCCATACCTGCAGCACGTAGCGCGCGAGTTGAAGATAACTCTTCAGTGATCGCTTGAGTTGTTCGATCTAGAAACTCATGGGCTTCATCCAGAACAACAGCATCACGGTTCGGCAAAATCGGATGAGATTCAACTATCTCTATTGCTAGCAACGTATGGTTTGTGACCACGATGTCAGCAACTTGTGCGGCGTCCTTGGCTTTAACCGCAAAACAACTTTGTCCAAATGCACATTTATCAGCACCAACACATTCACGACCTGAGACAGAGTTGGCAAGCCAAACTTTTCGATCAACTTCAGGAGCATCATCTCGATCACCTGTTGCTTCGGGATCTTTAATCCATTCTCGTAAAGATTTACTTTGACCTTCAAGGGCGCCAAGTTCCATCAGAAATTCACCATCAGGATCTGCTTGTCCACTATTCATCTTCTGCAAACAGAGATAATTTCCGATGCCTTTATAGATCGCAAAACTTATGTCGCGACCTAAAACTTTTGATAACGCTGGAGCAACCCGCGGGAGATCACGTTCAACCAACTGTCTTTGCAAAGCGAGGGTTGCAGTTGCTACCAATACTTTTTTTCCGTGAACTAACGCCGGAACAAGGTAAGCCAATGATTTTCCGGTACCGGTTCCAGCTTGGACTATTAAATGATGGCGATCGGACAGTGCGTTTGCTACCGCCTCAGCCATCTCAATCTGACCTTCACGTGCAGATCCTCCGATTGCTTCGACGGCGGCATCTAGGGCTTTGCGCACTTTTGCAGATTGGGCACTCACTACTCAACCTTACTGATAAATAAAAAATACCCCCGTCACTAAAATTAGTAGCGGGGGTATTTTTAAGTTTTTTAGAGATCGTAGTAAAGCTCAAACTCCGCTGGGTGTGGACGAAGACGAACATAGTCGACTTCTTGCTTACGCTTCCATTCAATCCAGGTTGAAATTAGATCTTCAGAGAAAACGCCTCCACGAGTTAAGAACTCATTATCTTTCTCAAGATTATCAAGGACTACATCCAGTGATCCTGGAACTTGTGGAATATTCGCTGCTTCTTCGCCCTCTAATTCGTAGAGATCCTTATCAACTGGGGCAGGTGGTTCGATTTTGTTAAGGATTCCATCAAGACCGGCCATCAACATCGCTGCGAAGGCAAGATATGGATTTGATGAAGGATCTGGGCAACGGAATTCGATTCGCTTTGCCTTTGGATTAGAACCAGTGATTGGAATTCGGATACATGCAGAACGGTTACGTGCAGAGTAAACAAGGTTTACTGGTGCTTCATAACCTGGAACCAATCGACGATAAGAGTTAACGGTTGGGTTGGTGAAAGCAAGAAGTGATGGAGCATGCTTTAACAATCCACCAACATACCAACGTGCCATGTCAGAAAGATCGCCGTATCCACTACCGAAGAACAATGGCACGCCATCTTTCCAAAGTGATTGGTGAACGTGCATACCTGAACCGTTATCTCCGAAGAGTGGCTTTGGCATGAAGGTTGCAGTTTTGCCATTTGCCCATGCGGTGTTGCGAATGACATATTTAAATTTCATAACATCATCGCCGGCAGTCAAAATATCGGTGTAACGATAGTTAATTTCCATCTGACCAGCGGTTCCAACTTCATGGTGTGAACGCTCAACAAGCAATCCGACTTCGCCAAGTTTCATAACCATCTCATCGCGAAGATCTGCGAATTGATCTGTTGGTGAAACTGGGAAATAACCACCCTTGATTCGAGTGCGGTATCCACGGTTGGGAGTTCCGTCTGCGTCGTATTCAATTCCGGTATTCCATGCGCCTTCGTAAGAATCAATGTGATGGAAAGATTCATTCATTCCGGTTTGGAATCGAACCGAATCAAAAACATAGAACTCGGCTTCTGGAGCGAAAAATGCGGTGTCTGCAATTCCGGTCGAGCGCATGAATTCAACAGCTTTGGCAACAACACCACGTGGATCGCGAGAGTATGGAGTGTTATCAACTGGATTGTGAACAGAGAAGAGGATGATCAAAGTTTTTTCTTTGCGATATGGGTCGATATATGCCGATTCCGGAACTGGGAATAATTTCATATCTGATTCGTGAATAGCTTGGAAGCCGCGAATAGATGAACCATCAAACATCAAACCATCAGTGAAGACCGCTTCATCAAATGATTCCACTGGCACGTTAAAGTGATGTTGAATGCCAGGCAGATCGATAAAACGGACATCGACTAATTTGACATCATTTTTCTTGATGTAATCAAAAACTTCAGCCGCATTCTTAAACATAATTCCTCCGGTTGATCGCGTTGCTTAAATCGGAAAGTTTTAACCCGCCCTCGACGCTGAGGGGCGAAGTATCAACAGGGAAAAGATACGCGGTAAGGGTGTGGAAGAGATAACCCGAATGTTTCCGCAGTGTTACAGACCCTCAAGCAATGGGTTAGGCCTATGATCTGCGCATGGATTCTGCTGAGTTCGACCCAGAGGCGGGCGAAGATGGGGGCTTTCCGCTGCCGATCGCCTCAAACTGGCGACGAGCCCAAGCGATCACCATAGATTGGATTGGCTCACTATTTGTGGCCACCCTTCTGTTGGAGAGCAGCTGGACCCTCTTTTTCTTCTTCTTTCAGGTGGCGATATTGACCGCTCTTACCGGATCTTCTGCTGGTCAACGTTTACGGGGGATTCGAATTATTGATGTCAATACATTACAAAATATTGCCCCACTTGGCGCACTTATCCGCACCTTTTTAATTATGTTGGTAATTCCAGCAGTTGTGCAAAATAAAGAAGGACGTGGCTTGCATGATCTTGCTACAAAAAGTGCGGCCGTTCGCTTCTAGTTTTATCTTTTCGGTACCTTGCGCATATTTGGCATCGGACCTTTAGGTAGCGGAACATTTGGACCACCGAGTGATCGCATACGCGCTGCAGCCTCACGGTATTGCGCCTTTGATAATTTCTTTGGAAGTTTATTCACATGTTTTTGCAACTTACGAATCGGAACGCGACCTTCACCATCACCAATCAATACTTCATGAACGGGCACGCCAGTCATAAATCTTTCCATTTTTCGGCGCTCATCTGTCATTAAAGTTCTAACAGCCTGTCCACCTTCACCAGAGATAACAACACCGGCGCGACTAATTGAACGGTGCACAACATCTTGATTGCGATTTGCTGCAACACCAGGAACTGTATGCAAACCTTTTTTAATAGACATCAATACAGATGCTCCAGCGCCAAGTTGACCTTCAATTGAGGCGTATGCGGCTCGTTCGGCAATACGTGAGAATAAAAATAAAGCCGCAAGTAAGGAGATTGGAATAGAGAGAAAAGTTACATAGATCGGATGACCTAGTACAAATCCAATTACAACACCGATGCTTAAAACTGCCACAAAAGTGAGCGCGATCCACACTCCAACCAATGGCTGGGCCTTACGTGCGACTGAGTAAGCATTGCCAAGAGTTCTCATCCACTCTGGTTTTGCTTTTCGAGTTTTAGGAGTTTTTACTACTTTCGCTTTTTTGGCCATGAGCCGAAGATTACCCTGCACTTAGGCCGGTTTTGGACCGCTCTTATCTTGCGCCTGCTGCGCTTCTTCCAATGTGGGGGCGGTTCCGCCCAATCGAGCCGGAGCCCATCGTTTACCCTGGTGGGAATCGGGATACTCTGATTGGACTTGATTGAGCATCTCCACCAATTTGGATTTTAATAAATTTTCAGCCTCTTCCACATTGCTTTCGCGAGTGAAGTACAAAGGAGTGCCTATTCGTACCGTGATTGGGATTCCGGCACGTTTGAAATTTTTTGGAACCCCTTTAGTGATAATTCGCTGACTACCCCACACAATGGTTGGAATTATTGGAACGCCAGCGCCGATAGCTAGCCGCACTGCGCCAGATTTAAGTTCCTTAATCTCAAATGATTTGGAAATAGTTGCTTCGGGAAAAATTCCGACAATCTCACCTGCGCGTAGAGCCCGCATAGCCGCAACAAATGAAGCGGATCCGGCAGAACGATCGACGCTGATGTGATGCATACCGCGCATTAATGGCCCGGCTAGCCAATGTGTGAAAATTTCTTGCTTGGCCATAAAACGTACATATCTCTTAACTGGAAGTACTGCGGTGCC